>Ga0116225_1000325_pt1 | contig 37893 bp, 35 predicted proteins | sample Sb_taG_8_FD_88968 | JGI IMG/M metagenome (GOLD analysis project Ga0116225, IMG submission 88968) | Peat soil microbial communities from Weissenstadt, Germany - Sb_50d_c_BC metaG | ecosystem: Environmental > Terrestrial > Soil > Wetlands > Peat | place: Germany: Weissenstadt | collected 2010-09-21 | reverse complement strand
TAGCTCCTGCACGCGGTCGGCGAGCGATGGGTTGAGCTCGACGATAGCCTCGCGGAAGGCCGATAGCCCACGGCGCCGGAGCTCGTTGAGCCCGCCCTTGGGAATGACGAAGGCGCATTGCCAGTGGTCGCCGCGGTCGAGCATGACGAACAGCCGGCCGGCCTCGATGCGCCCAAGGGTTTCCGTTCCGTCCTCCGGCCGCTTGGAGAGGCGCATCCACAACACGTCCATCGGCGCGCCGAGATCCTCGACGTCGAGGCCGGCAAGGTCCCGCACCGCCGAGTGGCGGCCGTCGGCGCCGACCACGAGGTCCGCGCGCACCTGAAGCGTGCCCTGCGGCACTTTCGCCTTCACCCCAGTTACGCTGCCCCCCTCCGCGAGGAGATCGGTGACCTCGGCCTGCAGTCTGAGGCCGAAGCTCGGATAGCGTCTCGCATGCTCGGCGAGAAAGTCGAGGAACTCCCATTGGGGCATGAAAGCGATGAAATGACAGCGCGTCGGCAGGTGCGAGAAGCCGGCGAGGGTGACGCGCTCCTCTCCGATCTGGCCGGCGAGTTCCCGCACCTCCTGGTGCGGCCGCCTGAGAAACGCCTCGAGCAGCCCAAGCTCTGCCATGATCTCAAGGGTCGAAGGGTGAATGGTGTCGCCGCGGAAGTCGCGGAGGAAATTGGCGTGCTTCTCCAGCACCATCACCTCGACGCCGGCGCGGGCGAGCAGGTAACCAAGCATCATGCCGGCGGGTCCGCCTCCGGCGATGCAGCAGCCCGTGGTGATGGTTTCAGTCGGCATCTACTTGCCCAGAGGCCTCACTGAGACCTGCTCCCGCATGGTCACCGATCCCTTTCATTGTCAGTCCCGCGAAAGCGGGACTCCAGTAACCACCAGTTCGCAAAATAACGTTCTGCCTTGGTTAGTGGATTGCCGGGTCAAGCCCGGCAATGACGACGAAAGATTCCTCGAACCGTCTCTCACCCGCCCGCATCGGCCATGGCCTCACGGTGATGGGAGAGGTCGTGGAAGCGTGGCTCGCGGCCGTTGAGCGGGTTGTCTGGGTCCCAGCCATAATCGACCCTAGTGAAGCGCGACTGGAGCGCGTCATAGAGAAGCAGCCTGCCGACCAGGCTCTCGCCAAGGCACAGAAGCTCCTTCAGGATCTCGACCGCGGCAAGCGTCCCCATCACGCCGGCCACGGCGCCAAGAATGCCGGCCTCCGAGCAAGGTGCCACGGTTCCTGGCGGGGGCGCCTCGGGAAACAGGCAGCGATAGGAGGGAAGCGGATTGCCGTGGGCGTCGCGCTCGAAGGCACGGATGGTGGTGATGTGGCCGTCGAAAGGCCCGAGCGCCGCCGAGACGAGCGGCCTTCGCGCGAAATAGCAGGCGTCGTTGACGAGGTAGCGCGTAGCGAAATTGTCCGAGCCGTCGGCGACGATGTCGTAGTGGGAGATGATCTCGGCTGCGTTCTCCGGCACGAGCCGCGTCGTGTAGAGCCGCGTCTCCACATGCGGGTTGAGGCGCTCGATGGTCTCTGCCGCGCTCCTCGTCTTGAACGTGCCGACGCTGCCCGTGTCGTGGGCGATCTGGCGCTGCAGATTGTCGAGGCTGACGCGATCGTTGTCGATGATGCCGATCTCGCCCACGCCCGCGGCGGCAAGGTAGATGAGGAGCGGCGAGCCGAGGCCGCCCGCGCCCACCACGAGCACCTTGCCGCCCTTCAGGCGTTGCTGCCCTTCGCCGCCGATCTCCTTCAGCACCAGCTGGCGCTTGTAGCGCTCGATCTCGTCAGGGGTGAGCATAATGTCTTCAATGTAGGACATCCCTCCCCTTCAGGGGAGGGTTTGGCGCTATCCGCTGGAGCCGAAGCCCCCCTGCCCTCGCGGCGTGGCCCGAAGCTCCTGGGCCAGCTCGATCTGCACATGCTCGACGCGCGCCACCACGAGCTGAGCGACGCGCATCCCGCGGTGCACGACGAAGCGCTCGGTGCCGAGATTGACGAGCAGCACTTTGATCTCCCCGCGATAGTCGGCGTCGATGGTGCCGGGGCTATTCAACAGCGTCACGCCCGAATTCAGCGCGAGGCCGGAGCGCGGGCGGAGCTGCGCCTCATAGCCCGGCGGCAGCTCGAGTGCGAAGCCGGTGGGCACCAGGGCGCGGGCGCCTGGCGTGAGCTCGAGCGGCTCTTCTTCCGGAACGCCCGCGACCACATCGAGGCCGGCGGCGTGCTCGGAGTGATAGGAAGGAAGCGGCAGCCCTTCGCCATGGGGCAGGCGCAGCACGCGGACGGCGCTCATTTGGCGAGCCTCTCCGCCGTCATTCGGCCGCCGAGCGCAGCGCCTGGAGGGCTTCCCCCGCACGGGCGAGCAGTCTCGCCGCCATCTCGTCCTTGCTCATGGGCGGCCAATCCTCGACCCCCTGCCTGGTGATGAGATGGACCTCAGTGCGATCGCCGCCCATCGCGCCGGTGCCAGGCCAGACGTCGTTGGCGACGACCCAGTCCGCTCCCTTGGCGCGCCGCTTGGCGGTGGCGTTGGCGATCAGATTCTCGGTCTCGGCGGCAAAGCCGATGACGAGGCGCGGACGCTTCGCGGCAAGCCCCGCCAGCGTCGCGAGGATATCGGGGTTCTGCGTGAGCGTCAGCGTGGTTTCGCTGCCCTGGTGCTGCTTCTTGAGCTTGTGCGGCGCCTCTTCGGTGGCGCGCCAATCGGCCACCGCGGCGGCGCAAATCGCGATGTCCGCGGGGAGCGCGTTGAGGACAGCGGCCAGCATCTCATGCGCGGTCTCGACCCTGATCATGCGCACGCCCTCAGGATCGGGCAACGCCACCGGGCCGCTCACCAGCGTCACCTCGGCACCTATCGCCGCGGCGGCGCGTGCCAGAGCATGGCCCTGCTTGCCGGAGGAGCGGTTGGCGATATAGCGCACAGGGTCGAGCGGCTCGTGGGTCGGGCCGGAGGTGATGAGCACACGGCGGCCGGTCAGCGAGCCGACACGCCGCTCTTTGGGCAAGCCTGTCCCGAGAAGGCTCGTTCCCGACATGCTTGCGATCGCATCGATGATGGCGGCGGGCTCGGCCATGCGGCCAGGCCCAAATTCGCTGCACGCCATCTCGCCCTCCTCGGGTCCGACGAAGGCGATGCCGTCCTCCCGCAGCCTGGCGACATTGCGCCTCGTGGCCGCGTGCTGCCACATGCGAACGTTCATGGCGGGTGCCACCAGCACCGGCTTGTCGGTGGCGAGCAGTAGGGTGGTCGCGAGATCGACGGCTAAGCCATGCGCCATCTTGGCGAGGAGGTCCGCGGTCGCCGGCGCCACGACGATAAGGTCGGCCTCGCGCGACAGCCGGATGTGCCCGATCTCGGCCTCGTCCTCGAGATCGAACAGATCGGTGAAGGCCTTCTCCTCGGTGAGCACCGAGAAAGAGAGCGGCGTGACGAACTCGGCGCCGCCCTTGGTGAGAATCGCGCGCACGCTCGCCCCCCGCTCTTTCAAGCGGCGCACCAGCTCGAGGCTCTTATAGGCGGCGATGCCGCCGCCGACGATGAGGAGGATGCGCTTACCGTTCACGTCTTTCGTCTCTTTCGCCGAATCGTCGCTGCTTGGCAGATGCCATAAGATACTGGATTGCCTAGTCTTCTCCGGCAACGATAATCATTTGGGGTTAGCGCTTCCCAATCAGAAGAGCAGCGCAAACGCGATGGCGGCAAGCGCGAGCGCGCCGACCCAGATGCCGATGCGGCTCATGCGATTCTGCCGGCTTTGCGCCTCAGCCAGCCGTTCGACCGTATGATCGTCGAGGCGCAAGCCCTCCTCGGCCATGGCCGATAGCGCCTCCGCCGTGCGTTCGGCTTGGCCCAAGAGCTTGGGGATGTCGCCGACGAATCTGCCTAGCGATGCGGCACTCTCGGCAGCCGCCTCAAACCGGGCTTCTGCGCCGAGCTGGCTCTGCATCCATTGCCGCACCACGGGCTCGGCCACGACCCAAATATTCAGCTCGGGATCGAGGCTGCGGCCCACGCCTTCGACCACCACCATGGTCTTCTGCAAGAGCAGCAGCTCGGGCCGCGTCTGCATGTCGAACACTTCGGTGTACTGGAAGAGCTGGCCGAGCAGCTGCGCCATGGAGATCTCGCTTGCGGGCCGATCCATGATCGGCTCGCCGATGGCGCGCAAGGCTTGCGCGAACAGCTCGACGGAGTGGCGGCGCGGCACGTAGCCCGCCTCGAAATGCACCTCCGCCACGCGCCGGTAGTTCCGCGTGATGAAGCCGTGCAGGATCTCGGCGAGGAAGCGCCGCTCCTTCAGTCCGAGGCGCCCCATGATGCCGAAATCCACAGCGACGATGCGGCCCTCTTGGTCGATGAACAGATTGCCGGGATGCATGTCGGCGTGGAAGAAGCCGTCGCGCATAGCGTGGCGCAGGAAGGTCTGCATCAGGCGCGTGCCGAGCGCCTTCACATCGTGGCCCTCCGCGCGCAAGGTCTCGCGATCTGAGATCGGCACGCCGTCGATCCATTCGAGCGTGAGCACGCGGCGCGCGCTCCGGGTCCAATCCACTTGCGGCACGCGGAAGCCCTCGTCGTGCTTCGAGTTCTCCGCCATCTCGGAGAGAGCGGCGGCCTCCATGCGCAAATCCATCTCGATGGCGACGGACTTCGCCAGCGTGTCGACGACGGCCTCGGGGCGGAGGCGCCGGGAGGGAGGATAGAGCCGCTCGATCAGCCGCGCGGCGAAGAAATACGTATCCAGGTCCTGCTTGAAGCGCTGCTCGATGCCGGGCCGGAGGACCTTGACGGCAACGGGCTTGAACCCCCCGTCGGGGGTGCGCAGCTGAGCCTTATGCACCTGCGCGATCGAGGCGGCAGCCACGGGTGGACCGAACTCGGCGAAGAGCTTGTCGATAGGCGCTTCGAGCGCCTCCTCGACGGCCTTGCGCGCCTCGCTTTGCGAGAAGGGCGGCAGGCGATCCTGCAGCGTGGAGAGGTCGGCGGCAAGCTCGCGGCCGATGATATCGTCGCGGGTGGCGAGGAACTGGCCGAGCTTGATGTAAGAGGGCCCGAGCGAGGTGAGCGCCGTGGAGAGCCGCGCGTCATTGGCGACCTCGTTGGTAACTTCGTTACCGGCACCGTTCGCCTTTCGCCGCAGGGGCGCGGTGATGCGGCCGAACAAAGCGAGAGGGGGAGGCAGAGTGATCTCGTCAGGAAGCACGCGGGCGCCCGACCAGGCGATGACGGCGCCGGCGCGCATGAGCCTCACCATATTGGCGATTGCGTTCATTGCCTCAAAGCCGCCAGCCAGAGTGGATCGCCGCGATTCCCCCGGTGAGATTGCGGTAGCGCACCCGCTCGAAGCCCGCATTCTCGATCATTCCCATGAAGGATTTCTGATCGGGGAAGCGGCGAATGCTCTCCACGAGATAGCGATAGGAGGCGCTGTCGCCGGCTACGAGCGCCCCGAGCACCGGTATCGCATTCATTGAATAGGCATCGTAAAGCGTGTCCAGGAGCGGCGTCTCGACCGCGGAGAATTCGAGGCAAAGGAAGCGTCCCCCCGGCTTCAGCACGCGGAAGGCCTCGGCCAGCGCCGCGTCTTGCCGGGTCAGATTGCGCATGCCGAAGGCGATGGCGTAGGCGTCGAAGCTCCGCGAGGCGAAAGGCAGGCTCTCGGCATTGCCGCGCACGAAGGCAAGTCGCTCCGCCTCCTCCATGCGCACGCGCCCGGCCTCGATCATCTCGGCGCTGATGTCACAGATCACGGCGCGGGCGCCGCTGCCCGACGCTTTCAGGAAGCGCGAGGCGATATCGCCGGTGCCTCCCGCAACGTCGAGGAGGGCGTAAGGGTGTGGTCCTTTGGCCGGCGCGAGCCAGCCGATGAGATCGTCCTTCCACAGGCGGTGAAAGCCGCCCGACATCAAATCGTTCATCAGATCGTAGCGGCGCGCCACGCGGGCGAAGACCTGGTTGACGAACCCCTGCTTCGCCTCCGCCGCCACGGACGCGAAGCCGAAATTCGCCTCCTGCTCTCCGCTTTCGTGCTTCAGGTCTGTAGCCATGCGCGGGACAATAGCGCAAGCCTGGAAATCAAGCTATTGTTGCAGCGCAACGGAGAACATTTCGCATTGCGGAATCATCACCATGCCCGAACTTCCTGAGGTCGAAACGGTCCGCCTCGGATTGGCGCCCGTTCTCGTCGGCAATCGCTTCGCGAGCATCGAGCAGCGGCGCGGGGATTTGCGCTTTCCGCTGCCGCAGCACTTCACGCAACGGCTTGAGGGACGGAGGATCGAGGCGCTCGACCGCCGCGCCAAATATCTCTTAGCGCGACTCGATGATGGCGAGGTGCTGGTGATGCATCTCGGCATGACCGGGCGCTTCAGCATCGATCATCCGAGCGCTCACGTAGCGCGAACACACGAGTGTGGTAGCGCGGTAGCGCAAACAAAAAAGACTGGTCGGGAGCGGGGTGAGTCATCAGCGTTGAACGGAGTGTCCCACGAGCTAGGTGTCTTTGCGCATCCGCAAAAGCGCATTCCGAAGCATGAGCATATCGTGTTCCATTTGGCCGACGGCGCCGCGGTCCGCTACAGCGACGTCCGCCGCTTCGGCTATATGGATCTTATCGCGGGCCGCGCGATCGAAGGCCACGCGCTGTTCAAGGGCCTCGGCGTCGAGCCGTTAAGCTCCGACCTCACGGCGGAATGGCTCGCCTCGCGCCTCAAAGGAAAAGCCACATCGATCAAGGCCGCCCTCCTCGATCAGAGGCTGATCGCAGGGCTCGGTAATATCTATGCCTGCGAGGCGCTCTACCGCGCCGGCATCTCGCCATTGCGCCTTGCCGGCTCGCTCGCGACCAAGACGGGAAAGCCGGTCGAGAAGACGAGAGCCCTGGTCAAAGCCGTCACAGCCGTGCTCCAGGAGGCCATCAAGGCCGGCGGCTCGTCCTTGCGCGACTACGTTCACGCCGACGGCAGGCTCGGGCGCTTCCAGCATTCCTTCAAGGTTTACGGGCGGGAGGGAAAGTCCTGCCGAAAAAAAGGCTGCCGCGGCACCGTCCGCCGCATCGTCCAGAGCGGCCGCTCAACCTTCTACTGTCCAAACTGTCAACGATAAGGGAACTTGAAAAGCCATGTTTGCCAATGAACTCAGCAGGGAACAAGAAACGAAGCCCGCGGGGCCAACGTACGAGACGATCATCGTCACCATGCATGGCAAGGTCGGGCTGATCACGCTCAACCGTCCGCACGCGCTCAACGCCCTCAATACGCTCCTCATCAGCGAGCTCAATCGCGCGCTGGACGGCTTCGAGGCCAATCCAGTCATCGGCTGCATCGTCATCACCGGCAGCGAGAAGGCCTTCGCCGCTGGCGTCGACATCAAGGAGATGCACACCAAGACCTTCGTCGAGGCCTATGGCAGCGATTTCCTCGCGCCCTTCGACCGCCTCGGGCATTGCCGCAAGCCGATCATCGCGGCGGTCGCGGGCTATGCGCTTGGCGGCGGCTGCGAGCTCGCCATGAGTTGCGACATCATCCTCGCCGCCGACACCGCCTCCTTCGGCCAGCCGGAGATCAATCTCGGCATCATGCCGGGGGCGGGCGGCACGCAGCGGCTCACCCGCGCGGTCGGCAAGGCCAAGGCCATGGAGCTCTGCCTCACCGGCCGGCGCATGGACGCCGAGGAGGCCGAGCGCTCGGGGCTCGTGAGCCGCGTGGTGCCGGCGGCGGAGCTCCACAACGAGACGATGAAGGTGGCCGACAAGATCGCCAGCCTGTCGCAGCATGTGGTGATGATGATCAAGGAGGCGATCAACCGCGGCTTTGCCACGACCTTGGCGGAAGGCACGCGCTTCGAGCGGGGCCAGTTCTACTCCCTGTTCGCCACCGAGGACCAGAAGGAGGGCATGGCGGCCTTTATCGAGAAGCGCCAGCCGGTGTTCACGAACCGCTGAGTGGCCTCACACCCGGTAATAATCCCGGTACCAGGCGACGAAGTGCTTCACCCCCTCCTCGATCGGGGTCGAGGGCTCGAAACCGACCGCGTCCCTCAGCGCCTCCACATCGGCATAGGTCTCCGGCACGTCGCCGGCTTGCGCTGGCAGCATTTCGAGCTCGGCCTTGCGGCCCACCTCCGTCTCGATCACGGCGATATAGTCGAGAAGGGTGACTGGGCTGTGATTGCCGATATTGTAGAGCCGGTAAGGCGCTGACGACGAGGCTGGGTCCGGATCCTCGCCTCGCCAATCGGGGTCCGGGGTCGCCACGCAATCGAGCGTGCGCACCACGCCTTCCACCACGTCGTCGATATAGGTGAAGTCGCGTGCGTGGTGCCCGTAGCTGAACACCGGGATCGGCCGGCCTTCGAAAATCTTTCGGGTGAACTGGAACAGCGACATGTCCGGCCGTCCCCAGGGACCGTAGACGGTAAAGAATCGCAAGCCCGTCACCGGCAGCCCGAAAAGGTGAGCATAGGAATGGGCCATCAGCTCATTGGCCTTCTTGGTAGCGCCATAGAGGCTCACAGGATGATCGACATTGTCGCTGACCTTGAAGGGCAGCTTGCGGTTGGCGCCATAGACCGAGCTCGAGGAGGCATAGACGAGGTGCTCGATACCGTAGTGGCGGCAGCCTTCGAGCACATGCAGAAAGCCGGTGATGTTGGCGTCGATATAGGCGTGGGGATGATCGAGCGAGTAGCGGACGCCCGCTTGCGCGGCCAGATGGACGACGCGGTCCGGCTTCTCCTCGGCGAAGGCCGCTTCGACGATCTCCCGCTCGGCCAAGTCAGCCTTGAGGAAGCGGAAGCCGTTTCGGCCCTGGAGGCGGGCGAGCCGCGCCTCCTTGAGCGTGACGTCGTAATAGGGGCTCAAATTGTCGAGCCCGATCACCTCATCGCCGCGATCCAGTAGCCTGGCCGCCGTGTGATACCCGATGAAGCCGGCGGCGCCGGTGACCAGAACGCGCATGGACCTCTTACGTTACCTCCGCTCGCCGATAGAGCGACGCCACAAGAGCCATCCGCGTTTCCGCCTGTCAACGTGCTCTTGCGGCTCAGGCCCTGCGCCGGGTTGACGCTTGTGGGGCCGCTCGCTATAGACCACAAAAGACCCCGACTCTTCCTCGCTTCCCGGGATCGGCCAGTGCCGAAGGGACTTAAGGTTTAGGATCCGAACGAATGGCCAACACCAAATCGGCGAAGAAGGCTGCCCGGCAAACCCTGCGCCGCACGATCGTCAACAAGACACGCCGCAGCCGCATGCGGAGCTACACGCGCAAAGTGGAAGAGGCCATCGCCTCCGGCGACAAGGCGGCGGCACAGGCCGCGCTTAAGGAAGCGCAGCCCGTCATCGTGCGCACGGCGCAAAAGGGAATGGTCCACCGCAAGACCGCCTCGCGCAAGGTTTCCCGTCTCGCCAAGCGCGTCGGCGCCATGACCAGCGCCTAGATCAAAAAATATCGACTGTTGCAGAAATGTGACAGAGCGGCGCGCCAGGTTGCGGCGCGGCGCCTGCATCGTGTCAATTCGGTGAATATATTTCAACCGCTTGACCTGGAGTTGGGCGCTGGCGCGGCGCCCGGAATTTTCTTCCAAAAAAAATTTCCCGCCACGCAGCCTACGCTCGGGAAGCGCGCGAGATGCCGTCCCGCACCCATCAAGGCGAGGATTCACCGTTGCCGCACAGTGGCTTGTCTGGCCGCGCCGATGCTCCGCCGACGTTGGATTCTGGGTAAATCCGAGCGCCCCGGTCGCTTGATCAGGGCGGCTGCCATGTGTATAGTCCAACCATCCGAACGGGGCAGTTCCCCTCCTTACAATTGAGAGTTATGGCCTGGTTGTAGCCAGTGCATACTTTTGTTGTCTTCATTGTGAGGCGGGTGTTGTGGGCAGTTAGAGCGTAACCGGGTGGCTCGGTTTTCTGGTTCCGCGTAACCACCAGATTTAGTGGCAAGCACTCCATTTCTTCTAAGCAATTGCTCTAGCATTGAGAGAAAGAGTGTCTTTTGGGCAACCAGAACGCCGATAGAGCGGTCGACGATGTTGACGTGGGGACGGCGTGGCAAGGCCTCACCGCGGGGCCTCGCGCGCAGCTCGTCGACGTGCGGACGCGCGCAGAGTGGACCTATGTCGGCATTCCGGATCTTGGACCAATCGGCAAACGGGCTGTCCTCGTCGAGTGGCAGACCTTTCCTGATCAGGCCGTGGACCCGCGCTTTGTCGAGCGCCTCACCGGCGAGCTCAAGGCCCTTGGCGTTCAATTGGACGATGACCTCTTTTTCATTTGCCGTTCGGGAAGCCGGAGCCTGGCCGCGGCCAAGGCGATGGCGGAGGCGGGCTATCAGGCTTGTCACAACGTCGCCGGCGGTTTTGAAGGACCGCTTGACGATTTGAGGCACCGTGGTTCCGTCGGTGGTTGGAGGGCGACTGGTCTTCCCTGGCTACAAAGCTAGGATGGGAGACCTTCCGTGGGACGGTCATGACTGTCCGCGTCGAACTTTGTTGACTGCTCAAGTGTGAGGCGTGCGGTGCGTAACGGCGCGAACGAGAACAATGGAGCAAAGCGAAAACCGTGGCACAGCAAGAGCAGCTCGCGCCCTCCGGCGATGCTTGGGGGCGGGTCAAAAGCCGGCTACGCGCGGAGTTGGGCGAAGATGTCTTCGCCAGCTGGTTTAGGGGAGTCGAGCTTGAACGCCTCGATGAGGGATGCGTCCACCTCACGGTGGCGACGCGCTTCTTAAAGAACTGGCTGAGGTCGCATTATTACGACTTCGTGCTCAGGCTGCTTCGAGCCGAATGGGCGGACGTCGAGCGCGTCGAATTCAGGGTCAGGCAGCCGCATTTTGGCACCGACGCGCCCAAGGAGGCCTTTCGCCAGAGGCGCAGCCAGGCGCCCGTCGCCGAAGAGGCGACGCCGCCGCCGCTGCCCCCGCCTCTGCGCACCGGCTATGGGGGCTTCGAGGGTTCGCCGCTCGACCCGCGCTTAAGCTTCGCCACCTTCCTCATCGGCGGCTCGAACCGGTTGGCGCATGCCGCCGCGCAGGAGGTGGCCGGAGCCTTCTCCACGCCGCAACAGCTCTTCAATCCGCTCTTCGTCCACGGAAGCGTGGGGCTGGGCAAGACTCATTTGTTGCACGCCATCTCCTGGGACGTGAAGCAGCGGAAGCCGGAGGCCCAGGTCCTCTATCTCACCGCCGAGCGCTTCATGTCGGGGTTCGTGCAGGCCTTGCGCGCCCGCGATGCGCTGGCCTTCAAGGAGAAGCTGCGCAAGATCGACATTCTGCTGATCGACGACATGGAGTTTCTGCAAGGGCCGACCATCCAGCAGGAGTTCTGCCACACGCTCAACTCGCTGATCGATGGCGGGCGCCAGGTCGTGGTGGCGGCGGATCGCGCACCGACCCAGCTCGACAAGCTCGACATGCGCATGCGCTCGCGGCTTGGCGGCGGCCTCATCGCCGAGATCGGGACCATGGATTATGAGCTGCGCCACAAGATCCTGTCGAAGCGCGCGGCCGAGGCTTGCGCGGAGACAAGGGGGCTCGCCATGTCCGACACAGTGATTGCGTTCCTCGCCGAGCGCCTGACCGAAAGCGGCCGCGAGCTCGAAGGCGCGATCCATCGTTTGCGCGCGAGCTACCAGCTCACCGACGAGCCGGTGACAATCGAGATCGCCGAGCAGATCGTGCGCGATCTGATGCGGGGGGCGGAGCCCAGGCGCGTGCGCATCGACGACATCCTGCGCACGGTGTCGAAGCATTACGGCGTCAACCGGGGGGACCTCTTGTCGGGGCGGCGCAACCGCTCCATCGTCAGGCCGCGCCAGATCGGCATGTATCTCGCCAAGCTGCTGACCTCGCGCTCGCTGCCCGAGATCGGGCGGAGATTCGGCAACCGCGATCACACCACGGTGCTGCACGCCATCCGCAAGATCGAGCAGCTGATGAATGACGACAATCAGCTCCGCGAGGAGATCGAGCTGTTGAAGCGGCTGTTGCGCGACTAGGGGGCAGGGTTATAGAGGGGAGCGGGCCGTCGGGGCCCCCCTCCTCCCGCTCTTGCAAATTTGCCGCTATCGGGTCAAGTTCAGGCGGGAGTTCTTAGCTTTTTCATCGCGCCTTTTTGGGGGGTTGGACCGGGGCCCTGGTGGCTTCGGCCGGGGTGCATGCACTACCCCTGAAGGGCGCCGGAGCGGTATCGCTTAGGTCCATGCAGTTCACCATCGACAAGCCGAGCCTTGCCAAGGCTCTCGCCCATGTGGCGAGCGTGGTCGAGCGGCGCAACACCATACCCATCCTATCTAACGTCCACCTCGCCACGCGCAATAACGAGCTGAAGTTGACCTCAACCGACCTCGACATGGAGATCGTCGAGACGGTCCCCTGCCGGGCCAAGGGCGAAGGCACCACCACCGTGCCCGCCCATATGCTCCACGACATCGTGCGCAAGCTCCCCGAGGGGAGCGACATCGAGCTCGCCCGCGACGGCGAGCAGGGCCGGCTCACCATCGCTTGCGGGTCTGCCCGCTTCTCTCTTCAGACGCTGCCAGCCGACGACTTCCCCTCCTTGAGCATCGACGATCTCGGCCATGCCTTCTCCATGCCGGCGGCGAAGCTGAAGCGGCTGATCGACAAGACCCGTTTCGCCATCTCTACGGAAGAAACCCGCTATTATCTGAACGGCATCTATCTCCACGCCGCCGAGAGCGATGGCAAGCCGACCTTACGCGCGGTGGCCACCGACGGGCATCGGCTGGCGCAGGTGGAGCTGCCCTTGCCCGCAGGCGCTAAGGACATGCCGGGCGTGATCGTGCCGCGCAAGACCGTGGCGGAGCTCGCCAAGCTCGTCGAGGCCGGCGACGGCGAGGTGCGCGTCGAGTTGTCGCCCTCCAAGATCCGCGTCTCCACGGCGCGGGTGGTTCTCACCTCCAAGCTGATCGACGGCACCTTCCCCGATTATGAGCGCGTGATCCCCCAAGGCAACGACAAGACGATGGAGGTCGACAACCGGGCCTTCGCCGAGGCCGTGGACCGCGTCTCCACGCTGTCGAGCGACAAGGGCAGAGCGGTCAAGCTCTCCATCACTGACGGCAAGCTCGTGCTCTCCGTCAACAATCCCGACAGCGGCAGCGCGAGCGAGGAGATCCCGGTGGATTATGGCTTCGACCCGCTCGAGATCGGCTTCAATGCCCGCTATCTCCTCGACATCTCGGGACAGCTCGAAAGCGGCACGGCGGAGTTCCGGCTCGCCGATCCGGGCTCTCCCACCATGATCCGCGACGGCAAGGATGCCTCCGCCCTCTACGTGATCATGCCGATGCGGGTATGAGAGCGGCTTTCGGTGGATATAGCGAGCGGGCAGTTGCAGGGGCGATGTGCGAGGCCTCGAGCGGCGCTGCCGCGCGGCTCTTCGTCGAAGAGCTGAAGATGACCAATTTTCGCAACTATGAGCGGGCCACGCTCGGGCTCGACGAACGGCCAGTGGTGCTTGTCGGCGACAACGGCGCTGGCAAGACCAATCTACTCGAAGCCGTGTCGCTGCTGGGGGCCGGCCAGGGTTTGCGCGGCCGCCCCTATGGCGAGCTAGTCCGCAAAGATGGGCCCGGCGGCTGGGCCGTCGCCGCCCGCGTGATGTCGACCGAAGGCGAGGTCGAGATCGGCACGGGCTTCGGTCTCGAAACGGCAGCCGAGACCGCCGGCCGCATCGTGCGCATCGCCGGCAAGGAGCACGGGGCCGGCGCCTTGGCCGACTATGTCCAGCTCGTCTGGGTGATCCCGGAGATGGACGGGCTGTTCACGGGCCCGGCCTCCGAGCGCCGCCGCTTCCTCGACCGGCTGATGCTTGCCATCGACTCCAAGATGCGGGGTCCGAGGGCGCGCTTCGACCGCGCCATGCGGCAGCGCAACCGCCTCTTCCAGCTGCGGGAAGGATCGCCTTCGCTCTTCGCCGGGCTCGAGGAGCAGATGGCGGAAGCCGCCGTCGCGATCGCCGCGGCGAGGGTCGATGCGATGGCGCGGCTCTCGGCGCTGATTGAACGGACGCGTGACGAGCGGGGTCCAAGTCCCTTCCCATGGGCGTTGCTGAAACTCGAGGGCATGCTCGAAGCCGCTCTCGCCGCGCGCCCGGCCATCGAGGTCGAAGACGACTATGTGAGCCTGCTCTGCGAGACCCGCGAGCGCGACCGGCTCGCGGGTCGGGCCCTTGCCGGGCCGCATCTGAGCGACCTCATCGTCTTTCACGGCCCCCATAACGGGCCGGCGGGAAACTGCTCCTCGGGGGAGCAGAAGGCGCTGCTGCTCGGGCTCGTGCTGGCCAAGGCCCGGCTGATCAGGGAGCTTTCCGGCGCCTCTCCGCTCGTCCTGTTCGACGAGGTGGCGGCGCATCTCGATCAGGCCCGGCGGGTAGCGCTTTTTGCCGAGATTTTGGCCCTGAAGGCCCAGGCCTGGATGACCGGAACCGAGCGGGAAATCTTCGCCCCGATCGCAAAGGACGCCCAAATCTGGGCCGTGAATCGGGGTATGATCAGCGCTTGACGCGCCAGGCGGCGCCAAGGCCGCCGAACCATACGAATTAACCTTAAGGAACCCATGAAACGAGCTTCCGAACGTAACGCCGCTGCCGCGTCCGATTACGGCGCCGAATCGATCAAGGTGCTGAAGGGCCTCGACGCCGTGCGCAAGCGGCCGGGCATGTATATCGGCGACACCGACGACGGCTCGGGGCTCCACCACATGGTCTATGAGGTGGTCGACAACGCCATCGACGAGGCGTTGGCCGGCTTCGCCGACGAGATCTCGGTGGTGCTCAACGCTGAGGGCTCGGTCACGGTGGAGGACAATGGCCGCGGCATTCCGACCGAGATCCATAAGGGCGAAGGCGTGTCGGCGGCCGAAGTGATCATGACGCAGCTGCATGCCGGCGGAAAATTCGACCAGAACTCCTACAAGGTATCCGGCGGCTTGCATGGCGTCGGCGTCTCCGTGGTCAACGCGCTCTCCTCCAGGCTCGATCTCACCATTTGGCGCGACGGCAAGGAGCATTTCATGCGCTTCGCCGACGGAGTGCCGGAAGCGCCGCTCGCTAAAATCGGCGCCTCCGCGGGCAAGACCGGCACGCGCATCACCTTCGTGCCTTCGCCCAAGACCTTCACCATGGTCGAGTTCGACTATGCGACGCTCGAGCACCGCCTGCGCGAGCTTGCCTTCCTAAATTCCGGCGTGCGCATCCTGCTGTCCGACCATCGCGGGGTAGAGCCCAAGACCGAGGAGATGCGTTATGAGGGGGGCTTGCGCGCCTTCGTGCGCTTCCTCGACCGCACCAAGCACCCGCTCATCCCGGAGCCCGTCGTTGTGGAGAGGGTGCAGGACCGCGTCCTGGTGGAAGCCGCCCTGTGGTGGAACGACAGTTACCACGAGAACGTGCTCTGCTTCACCAACAACATCCCGCAGCGCGACGGCGGCACGCATCTGGCGGGCTTCCGCGCGGCGCTCACCCGCACCGTCAACACCTACGCCGCGGAATCCGGCATCGCCAAGAAGGAGAAGGTGGCGTTGACCGGCGATGACGCCCGCGAGGGGCTCACTTGCGTGCTGTCGGTCAAGGTGCCCGATCCCAAATTCTCCAGCCAGACCAAGGACAAGCTCGTCTCCTCGGAGGTGCGGCCCGTGGTCGAGGGCGTCATGGCCGACGCCCTGTCGCAATGGTTCGAGGAGAATCCGGGTGAAGCCCGCATCATCGTGCAGAAGATCGTCGAAGCCGCAACCGCGCGCGAGGCCGCACGGAAAGCGCGCGAGCTGACGCGCCGCAAGGGCGCGCTCGACATCGCCTCCCTGCCCGGCAAGCTCGCCGACTGCCAGGAGCGCGACCCCGCCAAGTCCGAGCTGTTCCTGGTCGAAGGCGACTCGGCGGGTGGCAGCGCCAAGCAGGCGCGTGACCGCGCCTTTCAGGCGGTGCTCCCGTTGCGCGGCAAGATCCTCAACGTCGAGCGCGCCCGCTTCGACAAGATGCTCGGGAGCCAGGAGATCGGCACGCTGATCACCGCGCTCGGCACTGGCATCGGCCGCGACGACTTCGATCTCGCCAAGCTCCGCTACCACAAGATCATCATCATGACCGACGCCGATGTGGACGGCGCCCATATCCGCACGCTGCTGCTCACCTTCTTCTACCGGCAGATGCCGGCGCTGGTTGAAGCCGGCCACCTCTTCATCGCCCAGCCGCCGCTCTACAAGGTGAAACGCGGCCAGTCCGAGCGCTATCTCAAGGACGAGAAGGCGCTCGAGGACTATCTCGTGGGCGAGGGCCTGGACGAGGCGCTGCTCGTCAGCGGCGACGGCGCCACCCGCGCAGGCGCTGACTTACGCGACATCGTGGACACCGCGCGCAAGATCGTCGGCATCCTCAAAGGCCTGCATAGCCGCTACCCGCGCTTCATCATCGAGCAGGCGGCGATCGCGGGCGTGCTCAATCCGAAAGTGCTGAAGGACGCCAAGCAGGCGCAAGGGGCGGCCGCCTATATCGCCAAACGCCTCGATGCACTCGCCGAGGAGACGGAGCGCGGCTGGCATGGCGAGGCGCTCCCCGAAGGAGGCTTGCGCTTCTGGCGCGAGCTCAGGGGCGTGATGGAGTCCCATCTGGTCGACGGACCGTTCATCGCCTCAGCCGATGCGCTCAAGCTCGACCACTATGCGGAGCATCTGCAGGAGGTCTATGCCAACCCTGCCACGCTCAAGCGCAAGGACCTGAGCACCCAGGTGCATGGTCCGGGCGACCTGCTGGATGCGGTGATGCTGGCCGGCCGTAAGGGCCTGTCGCTGCAACGCTACAAGGGCTTGGGCGAGATGAACCCGGACCAGCTCTGGGAGACCACGCTCGATCTCGATACCCGCACCATCCTGCAGGTGAAGGTGGGCGAGCTCGACGAGGCGGACGAGATCTTCTCCCGGCTGATGGGGGACGTGGTGGAGCCCAGGCGCGAATTCATCCAGGCCAATGCGCTGCAAGTCGCGAATTTGGATGTGTAGGCCGCCCGCGCCGAGGAGCGAGGAAGTACCTCAATCCTTTAACTCTGTGTCAATCTGGAACGCCTAGCCTCCAAGAGCTTACGGCTTCGCGGCCCGGATCCCGCGGAGGCCGAGCGTCACCGAAGCGCGGAAATCCATGCAAGCGCGGCGCAGTGCGAGGGCCCCCGCCAAGGCGCCGGAGCGCGTGGAGCCGTATTTCGGCGGCCGCCGCGCGGCCCCCCGCAAACCTCGCAAGGTGCAAAGACGGAAAGGCACCGAGCGACCGCTCTTGCGGAGCGCCCTCCGCGTCCTCCTGGTCGCGAGCTTCTGGGGCATCCTTTTGCTCGGCGCGGGCAATCTGTTTTTGGTGTCGCGTCTGCCGGATCCCGTGCTGCTCACTCTCGACGACCGGCCGCCCAACCTCACCATCCTCGCCGGCGACGGCACCGTGCTCGCCGAGCGGGGCCTGCGCCGCGGCCATGTGCGCCTCGACTACCTCCCGCCCTATCTCGTGCAAGCCGTGATCGCCACCGAAGACCGCCGCTTCTATCATCATATCGGCGTCGATCCCGTGGGGCTGATGCGGGCCACCTTCCGCAATGTGGAGGCGGGCGGGGTGGTGCAAGGCGGCTCCACCATCACCCAGCAGCTCGCCAAGAACCTGTTCCTGAAACCTGACCGCACCATCGCCCGCAAGCTCGAAGAGGTGATCTACGCGCTCTGGCTCGAGCAGCGCTTCACCAAGGACGAGATCCTCGAGCTCTATCTGAACCGCGTCTATTTCGGCGGGGGCACCTATGGGGTGGAGGCCGCGGCACGGCGCTATTTCGGCAAGTCGGCGCGGACCGTTACCTTGCCGCAGGCGGCGCTGCTCGCCGGTCTCCTGAAGGCGCCCTCGCGCTATGCGCCCACGCGCAACGTCGAGCTCGCGACCGCCCGCATCGACGTGGTGCTCGACAACATGGTGGAGGCCGGATTTCTCACCGCCGCCGCGGCGCACGCCGCGGCAGAGCAACCCTTGAAGCTTCGCGCGTTCGGCGACGAGACGGGCTATCCTTATGCCGTCGATTGGGTGGCCGAGACGCTGCCCGACTTCGTCGGCGAAAACGAAGGCGACCTGATCGTCGACACCACTATCGATGCGGGTCTACAACGCGTGGCGCAACAGGCGCTGCGCCAGAGGCTCGACGAGGAGGGCAAGCCGCTCGACGCAAGCGAGGGCGCCGTGGTGGTGCTCGATCCGCAAGGCGGGGTCAAGGCGCTGATCGGCGGCCGGTCATACCGGGCAAGCCCCTTCGACCGGGCGGTGAAGGCGCTCCGGCAGCCTGGCTCTGCCTTCAAGCCCTTCGTCTATCTCGCCGCGCTCGAAAGCGGCTATACGCCTGACTCGATCGCGGACGACGCTCCCATCACTATCGACGGCTGGTCGCCCCAGAATCACACCGGCACCTATCAGGGCGAGGTGACGCTCAGGGACAGCTTCGCCCAGTCGATCAACACGGTCGCGGTCAAGCTCGCGGACGATGTGGGCCGCTGGCGCGTGGTACGCACCGCGCGGAGGCTCGGCATTCATTCGGAGCTGCACGACCGCCCGTCGCTCGCGCTCGGCACGGCCGCGGTCACGCTGCTCGAGCTCACCTCCGCCTATGCTCCCTTCGCCAATGGCGGCGAGGGCGTCACCCCGCATATCATCACCAGGGTGCGGAACGGCGACGGCAAGGTCCTCTATTCGCTCAAGAGCGCGAGCCTAGGCCAGGTCGTGGAGGCGCCCTACGTTGCGGCGATGAACGACATGATGAACGCGACTCTCGTCAGCGGCACCGGCAGGCAGGCCGCCCTCCCGAACCAAATCGCCGGCGGTAAGACGGGGACGAGCCAGAGCTTCCGCGACGCGTGGTTCCTCGGCTACACCGCCTATTACGTGGGGGGCGTGTGGATCGGCAATGACGACGGCTCCAAGATGCGGAACGTGGGCGGCGGCACGCTCCCGGCCAAGCTCTGGCACGACATCATGCTCTACGCCCATCAAGGCAAGCAGCCCCTGCCCCTCCCCGGCACGCGGTCGCCCGGGCTCGAAGAAGCGACCTCGCGGATCCCCTGGAGCATACCCTCCGCCAAGAGCGATGACGAGCCGCTCTATCGCCGCATGATTGGTATCCTCTCCGGCGGGAACGGCTAGCGCCGCGTCAAGCCCAGGGGGCACCTGCTCAAAGCATTGAACCTTGCTCCGAGGGGGGTAGCGGCCCCGGCTCTGGATCAAACCCCCTTCCCTATCCCTCCCCCGCAAGGGCAATGTTTCACTTAACATACCCAGGGCACTATGATTAGATTAGACGGCATAAGGAGATTCCGCCATGTCGTCCATTCTTTCATCCGACCATTTCCATAACGAGGAAGCGGCTTACGCCTATGTTGAGAAGCGCCTTTGGCCTGATGGGCCGGTCTGCTTTCACTGTGGTGCGACCGAGGAACACGTCAGCAAGCTAAAGGGCAAAAGCACCCGCGTTGGCCTCTACAAATGCTATGCGTGCCGCAAACCGTTCACTGTGAAAATGGGTACCGTCATGGAATCCAGTCATGTGCCTCTGCGGATTTGGCTTCAAGCGATCTACCTTATGAATTCCTCCAAGAAGGGGATCAGCACCCGTCAATTGCAGCGCACCTTCCGCGTTGGCCTAAAAACCGCATGGTTCCTCTCGCATCGCATTCGCGAAGCGATGAAGGATTTGCATATTGATGAAACTGGCCCGTTCGGTGGCGAAGGTAAGATCGTTGAAGCCGACGAAACCTACATCGGCGGCAAAGAGAAATACAAACACCGCAGCCGCCGCACTAGCCGAGTTGGCGGAGCCGGCAAGGAAGTCGTCTTTGCTCTAGTCGAGCGTGGCGGCAAGGTGCGCTCGCGCCACGTTCCCGAGGTTAGCGCGAAGACCCTTCGCCCGATTATGAAGGCGCAAATCGACCACAAGTCCTTCCTTGTGACCGATGATGCGGGCCAGTACCGCTCCTGGATTTCGACCGCCACGAGGTCGTGAACCACGGTCTTGAGGAGTACGTTCGCGGCGAGGCACACACCAACACCGCTGAAAACTTCTTCTCAATCCTCAAGCGTGGGATCCCTGGTGTTTACCATCACATCAGCCAAGAGCACCTTCACCGTTATCTGTCGGAATTTGATTTCCGGTACAGCAACCGCGTTGCCCTTGGCGTGGACGATATCAAGCGTTCTGACCTTGCTTTGCAGGGTGCAAAGGGTAAGCGCTTAACTTATCGAACGACTAGTAGAGGAATCTCGGCAGAAGCGTGAAAACAGTACCCGTGGCTATCACGGCTATCGAGGTCGTTATCGTCGCCGCGAGCTGCTTGAACATCAGCTCTGGCTTCCGTTCCCAGATGAGGAGTAAATTCACGTCTTGGAGGATGTTATCCCACGTAAGCCTAAACTGCCACGCGATGATCCTGAGGAGTCGATCCGATTCCTGGACATTGCACGACAAATAGAGGCTGACGAAAGACCGGAGGCGTTTGATCTGGCTTTCAAAAGGATGGTTCTGTCTAAACGACCTTCCCATCCCAGCCGGAAGCAAAGAGTTTCTGGCGAAAGGCGTGCAAGGTCGAAATAAGGTTTTTCATATTCCCTTCGCCGTAGTGCAAAAGCCGAATGCTATCCTTTTCAGGATCAAGGGCGCCCCAAGAAGGGTGCTTTGTTTGGTCTGGATCACGAATTATGTGATTACCTTCGTAGGCTAAGACATCTGCCGCTTGCAGAGGCACAAAATCTCCCTTGCTACCAAAGGAGATTGAAATGGCCCTTCTGTCCTCGCAGCCCCTTCTGACATAGCCAAACGCCTTAAGGGCATCCTCCTGATAATCGTTGCATTCATGAAAGAAGGCGACACGCTGACCGACTCCATATTCGTCGAGCATGTTTATCAGCGTTTGCACCGTCCATTGGAAACAGGCGGTATATGGGTTTCCAAACATCTCCTTAAGCTCTGGGTGTGGGTCCATTTCCCTTCTGAAGGCGTCCAAATTGATTCCAATTGCAATTCCCAACAGGCCATGATGCGGAATGACCGGAAGCAAGCGTTTGACCAAGACGTCACGATCTGAGCGTTCTCATCCCTCAAACGCGCCGTGGCGAGTGTTACAATCAACGGAATGAAAGATCTTGGTTGGCTTCTTCTCTCGGTTCCAGTCTTTGGTCCAATTCCTCCAGGTTGTTGGCTTGGCCACATAAGCCCCGACAGTGACAACTGGGGAGCTATCGTGGGTGCCAGACTCATCCATGAAGGTTTTGAGCACTGCTACGTATCCGTCCCGTCCTGCGAGGATGGCACAACTAAGCTCCCAAACGTCTCGGGAGGAAGAATGCCTAGTTACATTTAGTTCTTGGGTATGCAAAGTCCAACACTCCCCCCGCAAGGGGGGAGGCGAGAGCAAGCGTGAAAGCCGTCGCGACCCTTAATTGATAACGTGACGAAGTCACTCGATGCTGCGCTTGGGCGAGCGCCCGGGCGAGGATGGCAGCATGCCCTCCGCGCCATAGCGGTGCAGGCTCGCGCCGTGCTTGCGCAGCCACGATCTCGCCTCCTCATGGCGCGGCATGCTGCGCTCGACCACGGACCAGAATCGCGGGCCGTGATTCATATGGGCAAGATGAGCGACCTCGTGCGCGGCGAGATAGTCGAGCACGAACGGCGGCGCGAGAACGAGGCGCCAGGAGAAGGACAGCGCGCCCGAGGTCGAGCACGAGCCCCAGCGCGTGGTCTGATCGCGCACGAAGATGCGCTTCGGCGTGAGGTTGAGCCGGTTCGCGTGCAGGCTCACGCGCGCGCGCAGGTCCTGATGCGCCTGCCGCTTCAGCCAGTCGAGGAGCCGCCGCGGTGCATGCTCGGCCTCACCCGCGACGACGAGGCGCGGCAGCCGGCGGATCGGCAGCCTCGCACCTTGCGGCCAGGCAGGGGCGACCTTCGCGTCTTCTGCCGCTTCGACCCACACCACGCCGCGCCGCCGCACCGCGCCGGCGAAGCGGAGCATATGGGCGAAGCCGCGCAAGGGGAGGATCGCACCATGGGTGAAGGGAACGGGCTCGGACAGTCCCGCGACGCGCTCCTTCAGCCAATCGAGGTGGCGCGACAGAAACTCGTCGGCGTCGGCCAAGCTCGAATAGACCGGCATGGTGAGGATCGCGCCGCGGCGCGCTTCGCTCACCTGCAGACTGAAGCGGCGCGCGCGCGAGCTGCGCCGGAGTAGGATCGGAAGGCCGAGACCTTTGACCTTAACCTCAATAGTCTCCCCGTTGCCGGGCTTCAGCCGCCTAAGCATGATACACGCTCCCTGCGCCGATCGAGTTACCCCTCGATTCGGCGGCAGCTACCTTAGCACAGGCTAGAGGGAGGGGTCTCTTTAGCTTAAGCCGCCAGGCCAAGGGACCGCCGCAAGAGCCCCCTACGCCGCTGGTGCAGCGCAATAAAGCCCCTGATTTCCGGCAATATTTCGGCGCGGAAGCGCGTTCCGTTGAAAACGCCGTAATGACCGGCCCCAGGCTGCAAGCGGTGCTGCTGCAAAGACACGGGCAGATTTTTGCACAAATTATGTGCAGCGAACGTCTGGCCAATCCCCGTGATGTCGTCCCTTTCGCCCTCTATGGTCATGAGCGCCACCCGGCGGATCTTGCCTGGATCGACGAGGCGCCCACGGTGGCGCATCTCGCCATTGGGAAGCGCATGGTCGAGAAAGACGGTCTTGATCGTCTGCAAGTAATACTCCCCCGTCAGATCCATCACGGCCAAGAACTCGTCATAGAATTCCCGATGCTTATCAGCGGAATCGCCATCGCCTCTGACCAGATTGTGAAATAGATGGCGATGCGCCGTCATGTGGCGGTCGAGATTCATACCCATGAAACCGCTCAACTGCAAAAATCCTGGGTAAACGTCCCGCAACATGCCTGGATATGGCCAGGGAACCTGGGTGATGACGTTGCGCTCGAACCAATCGAGCGTGCGTCCTTCTGCGAATCGGTTCACCTCGGTCGGGCTCTCCCGCGCATCGATGGGTCCGGCCATGAGGATCATCGATCGCGGCACTGACCGATCGCCGGCGGCCTCCATCAGCGCCACTGCGGCGAATACCGGGACGGTGGGCTGGCAGACCGCAATCACATGCGCGCTTCCCTTGAAATATATAATAAATTCAATGAGATAATCGATATAGTCGTCGAGATCGAAGGGGCCTGCGGCGCGTGGCACGCGGCGCGCGTCCTCCCATTCGGTGACGTAGACCTCATGGTCGGGCAGCATGTCGCGCACGGTGCCGCGGAGCAGCGTCGGAAAATGTCCGGCCATCGGCGCCACGATCAGCACCTTGCTGTCCTGGCGGCGTCTCCGCGCGGAGAGCTCCCGCTCGAAATAGACAAGGTTGCAGAAGGGCTTGGCGATCAGCGTGCGCTCGCGGACGGCGACTTCGCGCCCGTCGACGCAAACCGTCGGAATGTCCCAGGCGGGTTTGCGGTAGCGGCGCGTCGTGCGCTCGAACAACTCCAGCGCCGCCGCCGCGCTCCGGCCAACTGGGGTGTGCGAGGCCGGATTCAGCGGATTGCGGAACAGGAGCCGGTAGGCTTCCGCCGTTGCCCGTGCGGGGCTCAGCGCCGCCTGGTTAAGCTCGTAGAGATGGTAAAGCATGGATCGACCTCCCGCTATTTCTCCGATGGTGCAACAACTGATGCTGCATCGCAAACTGAAATGGTGATTCTATGTTGCAGTGCAATGACAAATGACCGCGGCGGGGAATAGGTCGCGCGGCTAAAGGAAGCGGGCGAGGCTGTCCGCCATTTGCTCCGCGCTCGTGCCATAAGCAAAATGCGTCAGATATTTGCCATCCGGGTCCATGAGATAGACGAGCGCCGAATGGTCGACGCTGTAATCGCCCGGCGAGTCCTTATTCTCGACTTTTGCATAAGTCACCCGGTATTCCTTGGCCACAGCGGCAATGGCCTCGGGCGACCCCGTCAGCCCAACGAAAGTGGGCCCGAAGCTCTCCACATACCCTGCCATGATTTGAGGCGTGTCCCGCTCGGGGTCGAGCGTAATGAAGATAGGCACCACCTTGGCCGCCTTGTCACCCAATAGATCGAGGGCTTGGGCAATCACCTGCAGCTCGGCGGGGCAGATGTCCGGGCAGTGCGTGAAGCCGAAAAAGACGAGCCTATAGCGGCCCCGGAAATCGCGGTCGGTGACAGTCTCGCCGTCCTCGCCGCCGACCAGGGAAAAAGGGCCCCCGATGAGCGCGGTGCCGGAGGATTCGACCGGGCGCCCCGCGTGCGGGCCGTTGACGAGCAACATAGCGGCGCCGGCGAGCGCGCCGATGACGAATCCCACAAGGATGAAGGAGAGGAGCCGAGCGTTCACTTACTCACCGAGTTGCAGCAGCGATCCATTGACGCGGGCTCTCTGCAAGAACCAGCTGAACGCCAGATAGCCTGCCAGAAGGTAGACCGCGTCGAGCGCGAGCGCCAACCAGAGCTCGGTTGCGTCGAAGGTGCCGTGCAGAAGGATCGAACGCATGCCCTCGAAGACATGGGTCGGGGGCAAGGCGAGTGCAATAGGCTGCAGCCAATGCGGCAGCACCGCCACGGGATAATAGACGCAGGACAGCGGGAGAAGGACAAAGGCGAGCGACCAGGCGAACTCCTCGGCGCCAAGGCCGTAGCGCAAGATGACGCCCGCGGAAAGGAGGCCGAGCGACCAGCTCGTCAGCACCAGCACAGCAAAGAAGGCGACGAGGGCGAGCCCGAGATCAAGCAGGTTGAAGCCGAAGATGAGATAGGCGGCGGCGACGACCGGGACCATGCTGACGCCGAGCCGAATCACGCTCCAGACGCTCAGCGCGGCGACGAGCTCGAAGGGGCGGAGCGGGCTCGTCAGCAGATTGCCGAGATTGCGCGACCACATCTCCTCGATGAAGGTCGTGGAGAAGCCGATCTTCGAGCGGAAGAGAATGTCCCAGAGCAGCACCGAGCCGATCAGCACGCCTGCGGCTTGCGCGAGCGGGCTCGTGGTCGCGGCCAGATATTTCTGCAAAAAGCCCCAGGTAAGCATCTGCAGGAAGGGCCAGTAGATGAGCTCGATGAGCCTGATGCCCGAGCTGCGCAGCAGATAGATGTAGCGCCGGACCATCGTGGCGATGCGGCGGAGCGAGGCGTTCAGGCCGGCCGGCGGCAGAATCACGGGGACGGCGCCCAAGGGGGTCGAGAGCTTGCTCATGAGGCCCTCCTTGCCGGCGCCGCATCGCCTCTCGCCTCGCGCCACGAGCGCCCGCGAACCACATCGAGAAACACGTCTTCGAGCGCTTCGCGGCCATAGGTTTCGAGCAGCACATCCGAGGCTTCGTCCTCGAGGATGCGGCCCGAGTCGAGCAGGATAACGCGGTCGGCAAGCCGCTCCACTTCCGCCATGTTGTGGGAGGCGAGCAGGATGGTGGCGTCGCGGGCGTCAGCGTATTCCTTGAGCTTTTGCCTGATCCAGTCGGCGGTGTCGGGGTCGAGGGAGGCGGTGGGCTCGTCGAGCAGCAGCAGTTCAGGCGCATTCAACAGTGCCTTGGCGAGCCCAACGCGGGTCTTCTGGCCCGCCGACAGCTTGCCGGTCGGCCGGTCGAGCAGGGCCGTGATCTGCAAATCCTCGGCAATGAAGGCGATGCGCTCGATCGCGTTGGCGATGCCGTACAGGCCAGCATAGACAGTGAGGTTCTGTCGCACCGTGAGCCGCATCGGCAGGTCGACATAAGGGCTCTGGAAATTCAGCCGCTCGGCGACCTGATAGCGGTTGCGGCTCATATCGGCGCCGAACACCCGCACCTCGCCGGAGGTCGGCACCACGAGCCCGAGCAGCATGGCGATCGTCGTGGTCTTGCCGGCGCCGTTGCCGCCGAGCAGCGCCACCGTCGAGCGCGGCGCAAGCGTGAAGCTGATGCGGTCGACGGCGGTGACGGTGCCATAAACCTTGGTGAGGTCTCTCACCGCAACGGGGATCGTCTCGGCGGATTCCCACGACTCGTTTACTCTCTCATGCATGGCTAACGCTTGCGTCCCGCGCTTTGGCCGAATTATGGCCGCTTCCCCCATGCTAAGTTTCACCTATGGCCGCCCTCGACATTAGTCAAACGGCACCGAAACCGGCGACGCGGGACTGGCTCCGGCGCGGCGAAAGCCGTTTGCGACTGCAGACCATCGTCAGGCTTCGCTGGCTCGCCGTGCTCGGCCAGAGCGCCACCGTGCTCAGCGTCTATTGGCTCATGGGCATCGATCTGCCGATCGGCGCCTGCCTCGCCGTGATCTCGCTGTCGGCGTGGCTCAATGTCGGACTGCGCCTCCGCTATCCCGCAAGCCAGCGCCTGAAGAGCCGTTACGCCTTCATGATGCTCGGCTTCGACGTTTTGCAGCTTGGCGCGCTGCTCTACCTGACCGGCGGCATCGAGAACCCGTTCGCCTTCCTGCTCATCGCCCCGGTGACGGTATCGGCATCCACCTTGCCACCTCGGGTCACGGTGGCACTCGGCGGCCTCGCCATCCTAGTCGCGACGGTGCTCACCGAGTTCCATCACCCTTTGCCCTGGTTTCACCATTCCAACTTCCTGCTTCCCTTCCCTTACGTAATGGGCGTCTGGGCGGCGGTCGTTTCCGGCATTCTGTTCATCGGCTTCTATTCCTGGCGCACGGCGGAGGAGGCGCGCCGCATGGCTGAAGCCTTGGCCGCCGCGGAACTGGTGCTCGCCCGCGAGCAGAAGCTCTCGGCGCTGGACGGGCTTGCCGCCGCCGCGGCGCATGGGCTCGGCACCCCCTTGGCAACCATCGCCGTCGTGGCCAAGGAGCTGTTGCGCGATGCGAAGCCCGCGGACCGCCATTACGACGACCTCATGCTCCTGCGCGCGCAGGCCGAGCGCTGCCGCACGATCCTCGGTGAGCTTGCCGGCATGGGCGAGCAGCATGACTTCATCGTCTCGAGCTTGCCGATCAGCCACCTCATCGAGGAGGCCGTGGCGCCGCATCGCCTGGTCGCGGTGCCGATCGAGGTGGAGGCCGGCCCCGCGGCAGGAACGAAGCCCGGCAGCAGCCTTGCGCAAGAACCGGTGATGCAGCGCAATCCCGGCGTGATCTACGGGCTCGGCAATCTCGTCGAGAATGCCATCGACTTCGCCACGAGCAGGGTCGAGGTCAAAGCGAGCTGGTCCGACGTGGAGGTCAGGATCGAGATTGCCGATGACGGCTCGGGTTTCCCGCCCAATGTGCTCGAGCAGCTCGGCGAGCCCTTCATCACCACGCGGCCCGGCCATGGCGGGGGCGAGGAGGCGCTCGACGAGCATGTCGGCATGGGGCTCGGCTTCTTCATCGCCAAGACGCTGCTCGAACGCTCCGGCGCGCGGCTTGAGCTTGCCAACCGGGTGCTGTCGCCCGGCGGCGCCGTGGTCACGGTGGTGTGGCCCCGGGCGAGGTTCGAACAGATCTTGGAGCAAATCGAGTGGCAAGCGGAGCCCGTGGCTTAGTGAGGCCGCAATCGACCCCTACGAAGGTATCAGTGCGGCTTGCGCAAGGACGCGCGAAGGCCTAGCTCTACGATTATCCTGTCCGGTTGCCGATCGACCCCCCCCACGAAAACTTTGCCTTGTGGGAAGGGTGACCTTGGGAGAGGTTCGCCCAAGGGTTATAGGAGGCTTGAGATGGAAGTGCAGCAGACCTGGCCCGTGCCTAAGGACAACACGCTCCTCATCGTCGACGATGATCGCGCGTTCCTCGCGCGGCTCGCTCGCGCCATGGAGAGCCGCGGGTTCGAGGTCGAGACGGCACCGAGCGTGGAGGACGGGTTGTTGTCGCTCCGCCGCCGGCCGCCGGCCTTCGCCGTGGTGGATATGCGTCTCGACGACGGCAGCGGTATCGACGTCATTGCGGCGCTCGCGGATGTGCGCCCGGAAGCACGCGCGGTCGTGCTCACGGGCTACGGCAACATTGCCACGGCCGTAACCGCGGTGAAGCTCGGCGCCGTCGATTATCTCGCTAAGCCCGCCGACGCCGACGACGTCTATCAGGCGCTGGTTGCTCCGTCGGATGCCAAGGCGCCACCGCCGGAAAATCCAATGTCGGCGGACCGAGTGCGCTGGGAGCATATCCAGCGCGTCTACGAGCTGTGCAATCGCAACGTCTCGGAGACGGCACGGCGGCTCAACATGCATCGCCGGACCTTGCAGCGTATCCTCGCCAAACGCGCCCCGAAGTGACGGAGTTTCAGATCTCGTAGCTGCAAGCGGGGTCGAGGTGGAGCTGCAGCCTCTGCGCGGCGGCGTGGGCAAAGCACACCGTCATCGCCTTCCGCCGCGCCGCGGCCAAGCGCTCCTCCACTGACTCGCGCACCAATTCCGCGCCGTAGCGGTCGGCGAGGAAGAGACCGGCTTCACCCGGCAGAACATGGCCGGGGAAATCGGGCGCCACGGCGAAATAGAGTCGGTCGCAATAGGGGCGGTATTCGGACCATTTGCCGTCGCTCTGAAAATCGATCAGGCAGGATTTAATCTCGATCATCGAGATGTCGCCGCTTGGCGTGAGCGCAACCACGTCGGCGCGCCGGCCATTTGATAGCGCCAGCTCGGTGACGACCGCATGGCCAAGCGCGCGAAGCGCGCGGCAAACGCCGCGCTGTAGCTCGGCCGCAACCGCCGACTGCCGCCCGTCGAACGTCAAGACGGGATCGGAATCATCGAGATCGGCCGCCGTTAGGAGATGATCCACCATGACCCATCCACTCACAGAGATGTGCATGCTTAACCATTCCGCGTGCCGGAACAAGCTGCTAAATCTGGTGTTTAGCACTTACGCAGGAGGGCTGCTGCCGCCTGCCCTGACCGGGCGCGTGCGGAAGCCGTTGCCAGGGAGAAGTTGATGAGCTCACGCGATGCCGCCCTGCTAGACGACACGCCTCGGGCCGAGACCGGGGTCGCTTCGCTCCATGATCGTCTGGCCACCACGCGCCAACTTTCCACGGAGCTCGCGCGGCCCTTGAGCGACGAGGACCAGGTCGTCCAGGCCAATGACGATGCAAGCCCCACCAAATGGCATCTCGCCCATACCACCTGGTTCTTCGAAGCCTTCGTGCTCAAGCCCTTCCTCGAAGGCTACCGTGTCTTCGACGAGAGCTTCGAATATTGCTTCAACTCCTATTATGAAAGCGTGGGTCCGCGTCAGCCCCGCGCCAAGCGTGGATTGTTGACGCGGCCCTCAGCCGACCAGGTGTGCGCCTATCGCGAGCATATCGACGAGGCGCTGGCGCGCCTCGGCGCGAGCGGCGAGGCACCGCCTGAGGCGCAAGCGCTGATCGAGCTCGGCATCCATCACGAGCAGCAGCATCAGGAGCTCCTCCTCACTGACATCCTAAGCCTGTTCGCGGCCGAGCCTCTGCGGCCCGCTTACCGTCGTGCGAGCCCCGGCGTTGCCGTAGCGCAAGCCTCGCCGCTTGACTGGGTCTCCTTCGACGGCGGCATTTTCTCGGTGGGCCATGACGGCAAGGGCTTTGCCTATGACAATGAGGGGCCGCGCCACGAGGCGCTGCTCCGCCCGTTCAAGCTCGCGAGCCGGTGCGTGACCAATGGAGAGTGGATCGGCTTCATCGAAGACGGCGGCTACGCGACCCCGACCTTATGGCTCGCCGACGGCTGGGCCACCGTCAAAGCCCGAGGCTGGACCGCACCGCTCTATTGGGAAGAGGCAGAAGGCGGCTTCATGCAGATGAGCTTGCTTGGCTTCCGGTCGATCGATCCGGCCGCGCCGGTTTGCCATGTGAGCTATTACGAGGCGGATGCGTTCGCCCGCTGGGCCGGATGCCGGCTGCCTACCGAGTTCGAGTGGGAGGTGGCGGCAAGCAGCCTCGCCCCCGAGGGACGGATGCTCGGCGCAGGGCATTTGCGGCCGATGTCCGCCGAGTCGGGCGAGGCCCGGCTCAAGCAGATGTATGGCGATGTGTGGGAATGGACGGGGAGCGCCTACCTCCCTTATCCCGGCTTCAAACCCGCCACCGGCGCCGTCGGGGAGTACAACGGCAAATTCATGTGCAGCCAGCTCGTGCTCAGAGGCGGCTCCTGTGCCACGCCGGAGGGACACATCCGCAAGACCTATCGCAACTTCTTCTACCCCCATCAGCGCTGGCAGTTCATGGGGCTGAGGCTGGCTGCCGACGCGTAATGGACAGGGACATCTCCTACCCCCAAGCCGAAGACCTGGCGCGGTCCTCGGCTCGCCTTGCGCCAAGCCCCGATGCCGCTCTCGACGATTTCGCCGCGGCCGTGCTCGCAGGCTTTGCGCGCAAACGCCGCAGTATCCCGTGCCGATTCTTCTACGACGCGCGAGGCTCGGCGCTATTCGAGGAGATCACACAGCTGCCGGAATATTACCCGACGCGGGTGGAAACCGCCTTGCTCGAGGCCCATGGCGCAGAAATCGCGGCTCTCATGGGCAACGCCCCTGTTCTGGTGGAGTTCGGGTCTGGATCAAGCCGCAAGACGAGCCTGCTTATCAGCGCTGTCGGTGGTCTCGAGATCTACATTCCCGTCGACGTGGCCGGCGACAGCTTGGCGGAAGCCGCCGAATGGCTCGGCGAACGGCATGACGGCCTTGCGATCAGACCGCTCGTGGCCGACTTCACCAAGACCGGCACGCTCCCCGCTATCGCGCGCGGCAGGCGCAAGCTCGGTTTCTTCTCCGGCTCGACCATCGGCAATCTCAGCCATGCCGAGGCAAGAGCGTTTCTCGCCAATGCCGCGCGCCTGCTTGGAAAGGGAAGCGCCTTTCTGATCGGCGTCGACCTGAAGAAGGACCCCTCGATCCTGCTGGCCGCCTATGACGACGGCGCGGGGGTCACTGCCGCTTTCAATCTGAACCTGCTCGTCCGCATTAATCGCGAGCTCGGCGCGGATATCGACCTTGATCGCTTCGCCCATGACGTCGTCTATGACGAGAGCCAAGGCCGCATCGAGATGTATCTCAAGAGTCTTTGCCGTCAGGTGGTGCGCGTGCTTGGGCAGGAGTTCAGCTTCACCGAAGGCGAGCGTATCCACACCGAGAACTCGCACAAATATTCGGTCGCGGAGTTCCAGGCCTTGGCCCGGAGCGCGGGCTGGACGCCCGCCCGCGCCTGGACCGACGCGGACCAGCTGTTCAGCCTGCATTTGTTGCGGCTGGAATAGCTCGGGAGCCTTCATCGTAAGTCATTGCCTGGCTTAACCTTGAGTCGGGCGGTCGTCTCTTCGCTGTTCGGCTGGTTCTGCCCTGTGGTTAGGACTAAGTTCAGCTCTGGTGGCGGCCATGGGGCTGGAGCACTCCAATGGAAGTCGATGTCTCACCGGTGCGGCGCCGCGGGCCGGTTTCGCCAAGCCGGCACTCGGGCGGTGCCGGGGCTCCGCCCGGAGGTACTAGGGCCTCCTGCCAGGAGCTGCTGACGACCGAAGCTTTGCGACTCTCGGCGAAAGCGCGGCCCGGTGACCCGCAGAAACGCCGCTCATGGCGCGCCGAGAGGCGCCCGCGCGGCCCCGTAAGGGACGCGATACCATCATGGACTGCGCTTCTTGGTGCGCCCTCCCCCTCGCTTTGGGAGCGAGGGGAGATCTCGGGCGCATTCACGCGTCGCGGGGACGGAGGCGCATGTGACTTAGACCGCGGCGGCTTGCAGGGAGGGCGGTCTCCGGGGCATGGTGCCGCGACCATGCAAAGGGGGCGAGGTTTCGGTGTCTGATCGTCCTTCCGGCAATGCGGTAATCGGCCAATCCGGCGGCCCGACCGCGGTGATCAATCAATCGCTGGCGGGCGTCGTCGAGGGGCTGAGGGCCGGACTTGCCGGAAGCGGCAAGGTGAAGCGCATCCTCGGCATGCGCCATGGGGTGCGCGGGATGGTCAAGGGCGACGCGGATGGGCTCGTGGACCTCACGGGCCTCGCGGTCGACAGACTGGAGCGCATCGCGCGCACACCGTCAGCGGCGCTCGGCTCCACCCGCGACAAGCCCGACGAGGCCTATTGCCAGAAGATCCTCGAGGGCTGCCGGAGCCAGGACATCCGCTATTTCTTCTATATCGGCGGCAACGATTCCGCCGACACCTGCCGCATCGTCAGCGAGAAGACAGCGGATGCCCAATATGAACTCCGCTGCTTCCATGTGCCGAAGACCATCGACAACGATCTCTTGGAGAACGACCACACGCCGGGATTTCCCTCGGCCGCGCGCTACGTGACGCTCGCGCTGATGGGAGACGCGCTCGACAATGCGAGCCTCGGCGGCATCAAGATCAATGTGGTGATGGGGCGGAACGCGGGTTTTCTTACCGCCGCCGCTTCGCTTGCCCGCGGGCAGGCGAGCACCGGCGCGGCTCCCGCCGACCGGCCAGCGCCGCATCTCATCTATCTGCCCGAGGTGCCCTTCTCCACCGACGCCTTCCTCGCCGATGTCGAGGCCGTCTATGGGAAGCTTGGCCGCTGCCAGATCGCCGTCAGCGAGGGTATTCGGGACGAGAAGGGCGAGGAGATCGGGCCGAAGCTGATGCGGGGCGCGGGCGAGGTCGACGCCCATGGCAATGTGCAGCTCTCGGGCTCTGGCGCGCTCGGAGACGGGCTCGCCCACCTCGTCAAGACGGGGCTGACGCCGAAAGGGGGCAAGGCCCCGCGGGTGCGCGCCGACACTTTCGGCTATATCCAGCGCTGCTGGCCGCACCCCTCCCCAATCGATGCGCAAGAGGCGCGCGCGGTTGGCCGCTATGCGGCGGAGCTTGCCGGCAAGAGCGAGACCAACGCCTCGGTGATCATCCGCCGCACCAGCAACGCGCCCGACGCCTATGCCAGCGAATGCGGCCGCGCCGAGCTCTCGGCCGTGGCGCGGCGCACGCGTCATGTGCCGAAAGAGTTCATCTCAGGCAGCAACGATGTGAGCGTAGAATTCCACGCTTATTGCCGCCCACTGGTGGGTGAGCTGCCCACGCTCGAGCGGCTGTGAGCGTTGCTACTCAACAAGCTCGCGCACATAGGTGGGAAGGGCGAAGGCCGCGACATGGACGTCGGGGCGCCAGTAGCGCGTCGGGAAGGCGCCGGCTTCCGCGTAGCGCCGCTCAATGGCGTCGCGGCGGAGATGCCGTAAGTCTGTATCGTCGGTGGCCCAGCCGAAGGACATCGGGCCGCCGAAATAGCTCGGCGTGTTGGCAAGATAGGCAAAGACGTCGGCGAACAGGTCACGGAAGAAGCCCACGCTCTGCTTGAGCTCCGGCCCCTGCAGGAACGGAAGCCCGTTCTGGGTGACAACCACGCCGCCCGAGGCCAGCGCCCGCCGGCAGTCGGTATAGAATTCCTTGGTGAAGAGCACGGCACCAGGTCCGATAGGGTCGGTGGAGTCCACCATGATCACGTCGAAGCGTTCGTCGGTCTCGGCCACGAACTTCGTCCCGTCGGCGATGACGATGCGGCTACGCGGATCGTCGAAGGCGCCAGCCGACACCCTGGGGAAGTGCTCGCGGCAGAGATCGATCACGCTCTGATCGATCTCGCACAGCGTGATGCTCTCAAGCTCCGGATGCCTCAGCGCCTCGCGCAAGACGCCGCCGTCGCCGCCGCCCACGATCAGCGCCTTGCGCACGCGCCCATGGGCGAAGAGCGGCACGTGCGCCATCATCTCGTGATAGACGAACTCGTCCTTCGTCGAGAGCTGGACGACACCGTCCAGCATCATCACGCGCCCGAACTCGAGCGTCTCGAAAATGATCAGGTGCTGATGCTCGGTCTCGCTGTCGAAGAGAACGCGGTCCGTCCTCAGGCGGGTGCGGAAGCCGCGATGCAGCGTCTCTTCGACCCACCGTTCCATCGTTGCATTTCCTTGCCGCGCATCTGCTCTTTGACCACCACCCTGCGAGGCGCGAACGCCTCCTTCAGAACGTCGATCGTTCTTCGGGGATGGGTTTGGCCGCACATAAAGACATCGAGCGCGGCATAGCCGTATTCCGGCCAGCTATGGATCGAGATGTGCGATTCGGCGAGCACAGCCACACCCGACACCCCGCCATTGGGGGTGAAGCGATGCAGATGGATGTGCAGGAGCGTGGCCCCAGCGACCTCCACACAACGCCTCAGCGTCGTCTCGATGTGATCTATGTCGTCGAGCCGTTCCGCCCGAACCAGATCGATGATGAGATGGGTGCCAGCATAGCGGACCCCATCACGCTCACAGAAAAAGTCCTTGCGCTCGTCCCGCTGAGCGAGATCGAGGCACCGGGAATTCGTTTCTTCCGTTTGGGCGGTGCTTGAACCATGATCCAAGTCCATCCCCAATTGGAAGAGGGCGTCACCATTCATGGCGTCCTCCCCAACCAGCAGATGTCCAGTCACAACAAGACGCGCTATGTACACCCATGCAGCATCGATGCAAGAAGTTTTTGGCCCTCCAGCGCTCAGCGACCGAATAGAAATGCTGGCGAGGCGCCCGAACGGAGAATGCGACGCCTCTGGCGAGCGAGCGCCAGACCCGCTTCGCGGGACGAACCAAGGCTGATCATCATGCGCCGGCCTGAAGTCAAGCGAGCTCCCTCTTCCCTCTCCGTCCTCGCCCTCTTGGCCGCCTTTGCCGCCACCCCGGCGCCTGCGGCGTCGAGCGAAGAGCTGCCTCGGCTCGGCGTGGCACTTCCCTCCACCTCCGTCTCGGGCCTCTCCTCGGGGGCCTATATGGCTGGCCAGATCGAGGTCGCCCATTCCAAGGACGTTATCGGCGCGGGCATGGTCGCCGGCGGCCCCTTCGCCTGTGCCGAGACCGCATCGAGCCAGCTGTTTCCCTATTGGCCCGTGGTGCTGTGGCAGAACGCCTCGCAGGCGGCGAATGAATGCATGCAGGTGGGCTGGGGCGTGCCGGACGCCGACGCGCTTGCCAAACGTGCCAAGGAGCTCGCCGATAACGGCAAGATCGACCCGCTGAGCGGGCTTGGCGACGACAAGGTGTATCTGTTCTCGGGCGATGCCGATCAGACCGTGCTGCGCGCCATGGTGGAGGCTGACAAACGCTTCTACGAGGCGGCGGGGGTGCCGGCCGCGAAAAGCATCACGCTCGTCGAAAGACAAGGGGGCCACGCCTTCCTTCCCGAGACTGAAGGCACCGCCTGCGGCTACGACCAGGCGAAGGCGATCCTGGAATGGATCTATGGCCCCCTTGCCGCACCGTCGCCGAGCCCGACCGGGCAGTTCCTGGTTTTCGACCAATCCGTCTTCGACAAGAGCCCGCCCAACGGGCTCGCCCCGGAGGGCGTGGTCTACGTGCCATCCGATTGCGCGAGCAAAAACGGCTGCCGCCTGCATATCGCGCTGCATGGCTGCGACCAGGCGCGCGAGAGCGTTGGCGATGCCTTCATCAAGGAGAGCGGCTTTGCCCGCTGGGCCGACACCAACCGCCTCGTCATCCTGTTTCCGCAAGTGACCGGGAGCCTTGTCAACCCCCATGGCTGCTGGGACTGGTGGGGCTATAGCGATATCGACTATCTCGGCAAGGACGCGCCGCAAATCGAGGCCATCTGGGCCATGGCGGAACGTCTGGCGACGCAGCCTTGAGGCGAAGGCAGCCCATGGCGTCCTCGATGCAAGGCCGGCTCTATCAGCTCGCTAGGCGGCTCTCCATCGGCCGTGTCTTGCGCTATCTCGACTTTTGGGGCCGTTATCTTTGGCGGCGGGGGATCAGTGTTGTGAGCAGCTTCAGGCGCTCATCGCCCGGAGGCGTAGCGGCGGCCCAAGCGGCTGCGCTTGCGAACGCCGACATGATAACGGCCAAGCGGATGGCCGTAGCCTCGTAGTTCCCGCTCGATCTCGCCAATGTGGGGCTGCATCGGGCGATGGTCGCAAGCGTGGCCGAGGCGCTGCGCACGGTCTGGCCCAGGTTCACGCCGAATTCTGAAGCCGCCGCCGTGGTCGTCGGCGTCTTCGGCACCACCATCAGTCCCTACCTCTTCTTCTTCTGGCAGGCATCCGAAGAAGTCGAGGACATGCAGGCAAGACAAGGCGCTGCGCCGCTCGTGCGCGATGCGGGCGCAGTTGGCGCGGAACTTCGTCGCATCCGGTGGGACACCTGGAGCGGCATGTTCTACTCCGACATCACGGCCTACTTCATCATCCTGGCGACCGCCGTCACGCTCAACGTGGCGGGAATTACCGACATCAATACGGCGGCGAAGCAATCTTCTCCCGGTTCAATTCCAGTTCTTCATGGGGATTGACGAGGTGAAAAGGAAACCTGCCTTCGAGCGTACCAATCTGAGGACGGTTCTCGCCATCGCCGCGGTCGCAGCCTCATTTGTGCCTGGTGCCGCACATGCCGCTGATGCCGAGTGTGGGGTCACCGAGAACGGCATCCCCGAGGACGTAATCAATGTGGCGCAGAACGGAGCCGACGGCGACAGCCCCTACACCAAGGCGCTCGCCGAGACGATCCGCAAACCCGGCCTCGACGTTTTCCAGACCTTCAATCAGGTTGGGCTTGCAGTGAAGCGCGCGACTGGAGGAGCACAGCAGCCCTGGGTTTCAAGCTCGCCAATCGAGGGCGACTTCATATTTCGCCGCCAAGTAGGCGTCCAGGGCTCCTTGCCTGCCGGGCGCTCAGACGCCACAGTGAGAGGGGAGCGATGGGTCGCGCGATCCTGTTTCTGCTCAGTTCGATCCTCGCTGCCGACGGCTGGATGCCGATGGCCTCCGCCGCCAATCCAAGTTTCGCTCCACCAACCCCTTCGAGGCGCTGAGATCCGAAAAAATTGGCGTATCACCTTGTCGCGCCGACGGATTTCTAATCCAGGTCCAGCCAGTGCTTCGCGCGTGATCGGCAGGAGATAGAGGCGGCTTGAACGTGCCGGTGCGGTTCCAGGGGCGTCGGCTTCGGCTGGCGCCCTTTTTGATGAGAAGTTCCTGACTTCACTTCTTCACTGGAGCGTAAAAGACGCTATCAATCTCCACGATATCATCGTCAACCAGGCGCTGGACCTCGACCATCGTTCGGGGTGGATATGGCGGCTTGCCCCAGAGTTCCGCCTGCGCCTTTTCCACCATGGGAGCGAAACGGTGCAGGTCACTAACGTAGACAGTGAGACGCACGCAATCCTGTAGGCTGGCGCCCTCCGATTGAGCAATCATCCTGATATTGAGGAATGCTCGAAGAACTCGGGCTTGAGGGTCCTGCACCAATGTGTTGGTTGCCGGATCGATGCCTTGCATACCGGCGACAAAAACGAAGTCACCTGCCCTGGCGCCGAGACTCCAGGTACCCTCCGTCTTGACAGCATCAGAAGGATTGAGCGTTTTGACACCATTTGGCGACGGTGACTGCGCAAAGCCGAGACTTGACGCCATGGCTATTGCCGTCACGCAAAGAAGAGCAAGGCGCGGCAACATTCGGGTGATCCAATCTCAAGTGAATATTTATCCGATGGACCAGCGTATCAGAGGCGTGCCTCGGCGACCTAGAGAGCAATGCGGCCCGGCTAGGCCCCTGGTGAGGCGTCCGCGCTAGCTCCATGGTGACGGAACAAAGTGGGGGTAAAGTGGTAGTTCGTCCCCTATCTTTACGCGGGCGCTTGTGTGGCGATTGCGGTCTTCGTCCTGGCCAACATCCTTTTTGGTGCCGTTTAACCAAGCGCACCTCATTAGGCCGTGGCATTCCTATGCCTCCTCTGCCTGCCCAATGTAGCGCCCGGGCTCCCAAGGCACGTGAGTTGGGGTGGATCGTATGAGCCGCGAGAAGCCCGACCGCAACACCGGCAAGAAATGGTCCAAGATGGATCTGTTCGATCTTCGACACGCAATCGAACGGGGGTACAAAGTTCCGGAAATCGCCACCTTTCTGATGCGCACCGAAATCGAGGTGCGGAG
>Ga0116225_1000318_pt1 | contig 38286 bp, 28 predicted proteins | sample Sb_taG_8_FD_88968 | JGI IMG/M metagenome (GOLD analysis project Ga0116225, IMG submission 88968) | Peat soil microbial communities from Weissenstadt, Germany - Sb_50d_c_BC metaG | ecosystem: Environmental > Terrestrial > Soil > Wetlands > Peat | place: Germany: Weissenstadt | collected 2010-09-21 | reverse complement strand
CAAGCCCAATCGACGGTATCCGCCTAGCGTCGATCGGTCCGGTGACCTCGTCGACGCTTCGCGAACTTGGCCTCCCGGTCGACGTCGAAGCAAAAGAATACACGATCCCCGGCCTGATCAAGGCCCTGGCTCGTGTGGAACCGGGTCTATGACCCGGTTGCCGCCCGCAGGGCGGTTGGTGTTAGTACAACAGCCTCGCATCCGTATAGACGGGTCGAAAACCCGTCTCCACAACAACCCACCTACTCCGTCAGAGAGCAATTGCAATCCGCTGGCGGCACGTGCGCTTTCAAAAATCCCGACACGCGCTGATAAGCGTCGATCTGATTCTCCACCCGCGCAAAGCCGTGACCTTCGTTTTCGTACACCTTGTACTCGACGGTTCCCCCGCGCTTCTTGACCGCATCCACCACTTGCTGAGCTTCTTCCTTAGGACAGCGCGGATCGTTTCCGCCCGCCAGTAGCAGCAACGGCGCCTTGATCTGATCCACAAAGAAGATGGGCGAACGATCCTCGAACAATGCTTTGTTCTTCTCCGGATCGCCCATGGTCGCCAGATCCGATTGTTGCAACACCGGATCCTCATTCTGAATTTCCGTAAACCAATTGACGAACGGCACGATGGGAACCCCCGCACCCCAAACCGCAGGCGCTTTGGTCACGCCCATCATCGTCAAGTAGCCGCCGTAGCTGCCGCCCATCAGAACAATCTTCTTGGGATCGGGAAAACCGGTCTGCTTGATAAAATCCGCCGCTGCCAGGACGTCCTGCAAATCGCCACCTCCCATGTCGAAAAGGTTCGCTTGTTGGAATTCTTTTCCATAGCCAGTGGAGCCGCGATAGTTCGGCGCAATCACCATGTATCCCTGGTTCACCATGTGCTGAATAAAGCGGTTGAACGAGTTCACCGTCTGCGATGTGGGCCCGCCGTGCACATAAACAATCGCCGCATTCTGGCCATTGCGAACCATGTTGTAGGGCACATAAACAAACGCGGAAATCGTCCACTTGCCATCGCGGCTGGGGTAATGCACCAGAAACGGCTCGACCATATCTTCCGCGCGCACACCCGCGACCAGCGAGTGCGTAACCTGCTGCGATTTCCCCGTCGCCAGTTGATAAACCCAAAGATCTCCTGGAGCGCTTGCCCCGTTGTGGTTGTAGAGCAAGCGTGATCCGTCTTTGCTGAATGCGGAATGTTCCCCCGCAAGCTGATTCACCCCTTTGTTCAACGCTAATGCCGCAGTCTTGCTGGTGATGAGATCATGCGAATAGATATCGCTATTGCCCTCGACATTCGCGGTCCAGACGATGCGCTTGCCATCAGGCGAAAAATTGCCTCCGCTGATTTCCCACTTGTCTTTAGTGAGCCAGGAAATCTTCTTGCTCGCAATCTCCAGCAATCCAACATTCGCGTAACCATTCGCCGCATTGGACGTGATGAGCAGTTTCTTGCCGTCGGGGGAGAAATCATTACAGCGGTAATGCTGTTCACCATCGTGAGGAGTGAGCAGGGAACTCTGCCCGGTGGCAACTTCTGCCACAAAAATATTCGAATCCGTTCCCTTAGCCTGCTCCTGGGTATACGCGATCCACTTACCATCGTGCGACCAGATCGGATTCTCATTCAATTTGTCGGCTGGGGTGCCGGTTGTGATGTGTTTCACATCCCGCATCAGCATGTCGTAAACATCGATCTCAAACACCGATGCCGTCTTCGGTTTCACCGTATACGCCAGATAGCGTCCATCCGCCGACCATCGCGGATACTCTTCCGCAATCTCTCGAGTATGAGTCAGGTCCACGACTTGCCCGGTCTTCGGAGAAACAATGAAAACGTCCCACTGCTCATCGCCGTCATAGTCCGACATGTAGGCAATCCATTTGCCATCCGGCGACCACGCAGGCGCTGTCTGCCGCTGATCGCTAACCGTAAGCTGTGTCGGCCAGCCACCCTCCGCCGCCACCAGCCAAAGATTATTGCGGCCACTGATGTTACTGACAAACACGATCGTCTTGCCGTCGGGCGACCACGACGCACGCCCCACCTGCCGCGTCATATAGAGCTTCTCGATGGAAAGACTCTGCTGATTCTGCTCCACATTTGCGTTGGGCTTGCTGGCGATCTGCTTGGGATCGGTGATGGCCTGAGGCACGGGCAAAGTCTGGGCCGCGGCAAAAATACTCATGCATATGACAATAGCAAACCGAATGAGCGCGCGCATGCGAGTCCTTCGTAGCGCCGCCGTCCCGGCGGCTGTCGCGCAGGCATCCTGCCTGCACACCGGGCAAGACGCCGGCGCTGAAACTGGAAGAAAAAGTTTAGCAGAGATGCTACTTCGTTCCCTTCCACAACCCTTCCTCCGTCAACCACGACTCATCTTGAGCGGAGTCGAAACACCTTGAGTGTCTGCGCTGGAAAATATTGGTAGGGAATTCAGCCAACGAATCTCAGGCAGCCATTACAGCTTCGCGTTCTTATGGATCTCGACCGTGCTCCACGTCTTATCACCGGCGTGACAGATATTCTCCAGCGCACAGTCCACGCATTTCGGCCGGCGCGCAATGCACAACTTGCGCCCATGCCAGATGATCTGATGCGCGAACAGAATCCACTTCTCGCGCGGGATCACTTTCATCAGATCCTGTTCGATCTTCGGCGCATCCGTATTCTTGCTGAGTTCGAGTCGGCGCGCGATGCGGGTGACGTGCGTGTCCACCACGACCCCTTCCGCTTTGCGAAACCAGGTGCCCAGCACGACATTGGCGGTCTTCCGCGCCACTCCCGGCAAAGTCAGCAATTTGTCTATGTCATCCGGCACCTGCCCGCCGAATTCGCTGACGACCTTCTTCGCAGCACCCACGACTGACTTCGATTTGTTGCGAAAAAATCCAGTCGAACGTACGTCGGGCTCGAGTTGTTCGGGCGTGAGCGCGGCGAAGTCCGCAACCGTGGGGTACTTGCGAAACAATTCCGGCGTCACCCGATTAACGTTCACATCAGTCGACTGGGCGGACAAGATGGTGGCCACTAATAGCTCCCAGGCGCTCCTGTGAGTCAGCGCGCAGGTGGCGTCGGGATAAAGCTGGTCGAGCCGCTTCAGAATTTCAGCAATGCGCTCGGGTGCAAGGGGACCGTAGCCCTTCGCGCGTCGCTCCTGTGGCATTTTCTTGGCCTGTGTGGGTGCGGGTATCTGACCCGGCCGGACCGGGCGCAGCCCGCCAGTTTTCCGCGGCGAGCGCTCGATCCGTGCGCCTTCATGGCGCCCTGTCTTTGCCGGTTGGCGAGGAACTATTCCGCGTACCATGTAGCTTTCCTTTGGACTTTAGAATCGAGCCTAAATGTTAGCAGAAGCAAATCCGTAATGGAGGACGGGCGTCTCTCGCCGTCCAGGTCTCTGCTGAACCCAAGACTGGCTTGACAGATTCGGCGAGCCGCATCCCCAAAGCGCTCCTTTCGTAATCCTCACAACTCTGTTCCTCCAATTGACGAGGACCCACACGCTAGGTACTCTGGAAGTGATCCAGCGAAAGTTAAGGGAAATCTCGTTGGCTGTGAAATCCATTCAACTCGGGCAAGTCTGGCGCAAGGATGACGACGGACAGGATTACCTGGTCACCAAGGTTTACAGCGAGGTATTCTCGCAGTATGCCGTCCTGCGCCCGGCCCAGGTAACCGCTCCCGACGCTCCTACGGTGCGGGTTAAAGTGGCGAAAGGCGCACAGGGTGCATCCCTGCCCGGATTCACCTTTACTCAGGAAGGATCATTCTGACAGCCTGTAGAAGGGATTGTGTGGGGACGGGCGACTCGCCCGTATGAGCCGTCCAAAGCACGGCTTGGCTTGAATACAGATCTCTCCCATGACTGAGAAAATCCTCGCCATTCTTTTTGTCTTCATCAAGTCTGTAATCGCCGCGACCGGCTACGGAGGCCTCGCCATCCTGATGGCGATTGAATCCGCCTGCATCCCATTGCCTTCTGAGTTGATCATGCCCTTCGCTGGCTATCTCGTGTTCGAGGGCGCGATGAAATTGTTCTGGGTAGCCACGGCCGGAGCCATCGGCTGCAATCTGGGCTCACTGGTCGCCTACGAAATCGGATGCTACGGCGGCCGTCCCCTTGTCGAAAAGTACGGCCGCTGGATTTTGATGGGCCGGCGCGAACTGGATTGGGCCGACCGCTTCTTCGCCCACTGGGGATATCTTGCAGTGTTCATCGCGAGATTGCTGCCCGTGATCCGTACCTTCATCGCACTGCCCGCGGGAGTTGCGCGCATGCCCCGTGGACGATTTCATCTCTATACTTTTCTCGGATCATGGCCGTGGTGCTTCGGACTGGCTTGGCTGGGCATGAAGCTGGGCGAAAACTGGCGCGGATTAGGCAAGTATTTCCACCAGTTCGACGCGGTCATTGGGGTTCTGCTGGCGGCTGCTATCATCTGGTTCACGTGGTCGCACTGGCAGAACCGAATCAGCGCCACCGAGTAACATTTGTAGCGCCGGCATCCCCTCGGCTTCGCTCGGGGCAGGCTTTGCCGGCTGTCCTGCGGGCGTCTCGCCCGCAGAAACGCGACAGGTAGAGATGTAGGCTCTCAATAAAACGGAGGCACACATGAAGCACTGCAGCGTTGCGCTAATCGCACTATTCTTGAGTGCAAGCTTCGGTTTCTCGCAATCCGCGCCCGCTGTGCCGGGCCAACCTTTCGTGGTCGAGTACTATTACAAGGCCAAATGGGGACACGCCGACGAGTTCCTCCGCCTCTTCAAGAAGAACCACTACCCGCTGCTGAAGAAAGAAGTCGAAATGGGGCGCATGCTCAAGGTCTGGATGGACCAGCCACGCTACCACACCACCGAAGACGGCCGCTGGGATTATCGCGTGACCATCGTATTCAAGAACGCCACAGTCGCCAATGAACCCTTCGACGAGGATACGCTAAAGAAGCAACTCTTTCCTGACAAGGAAACGTACGAACGCGAAGAGCAGCACCGTTTCGAGATCCTTGACGCCCACTGGGATTTACCTGTGAAGACGGTGGACCTGGAAGGAAAGTAAAAATCAAGCTCGATGATGGAGGACGGGCGTCTCGCCCGTCCCCGAACTTCTTGTCATTCCGAGCCTGTCGAGGAATCCGCATTCCCGCCTCACTGCCACCGGATGCAAGGATTCCACCGTTGAACCCTCGCGCTCCACCTTCAGCCGTACTTGGTTTGCAAATCCCCTCTCTATACGAGAACATACCTGTTTGCCTTTCATCAAGAACTCTCATAAGGAAGCCTCCACCAGATGGCGACTCGGCAGAAGTCCGCAAGAACTGAAAGCAAGGAACACAACGGCGGCGAGATTCAATCACCCAAAGGCAAGCTCGGCGTAATGATTCCCGGCATGGGCGCTGTGGCTACGACGTTTGTAGCCGGTGTCGAAGCCGTGCGCAAGGGGATTGCCAAGCCCATCGGCTCCCTCACCCAGATGGGAACCATTCGCCTGGGCAAACGCACCGACGCCCGCTCCCCCAAGATCAAAGAGTTTGTTCCTTTGGCCGGGCTCGACGATCTGGTCTTCACCGGCTGGGATATTTTTGAGGACGACATGTATGCCGCAGCCAAGAAGGCAGGCGTTCTCGATCGCGAATTGCTCGACCAAGTCAGGCCCTTCCTCGGCTCCATTAAGCCGCGCAAGGCCGTCTTTGATCACAACTACGTCAAGAAAATCGACGGCCCCAATGTCAAGAAGGGCAAGAACAAGATGGACTTGGCCGAGCAGGTGAGAGCTGATATCCGCGATTTCAAAAAGACCTCGGGAGCCACGCGCCTGGTCACCATCTGGTGCGGTTCCACGGAAAGTTATATAGAACCCACTGCGGCTCATCAATCACTGAAAACGTTCGAGAAAGCGCTGAGCCGGAATGACGAGAACATCGCGCCGTCGATGATCTACGCCTACGCCTCGCTGATGGAGTGCGTGCCCTTTGCCAACGGCGCTCCAAACCTGACCGTGGACCTCCCGGTAATGCACGAGCTCTCGCGAAAAAACCAAGCCCCAATCTGCGGCAAAGACTTCAAGACCGGACAAACGCTGATCAAAACCATCCTAGCCCCAGGCTTCAAAGCCCGCATGATCGGGCTCAACGGCTGGTTCTCCACCAACATTCTAGGCAACCGCGACGGCGAAGTGCTCGAAGATCCCGGCTCCTTCAAGACCAAGGAGGAATCCAAGCTCTCAGTGCTCGAGCACATTCTGCAACCCGAACTCTACCCCGAACTCTACGGCAATTTCACCCACAAGGTCCGCATAAACTATTACCCCCCAAGAGGCGACAACAAAGAAGGCTGGGACAATATAGATATTTTTGGGTGGCTTGGTTACTGCATGCAGATTAAGGTGGATTTTCTTTGTCGGGATTCTATTTTGGCGGCGCCGCTTGTGCTTGATCTGGTTTTGTTTATGGATTTGGCGCAGCGCAGCGCGGAGCTTCGCGGGCTTGGCATTCAGGAGTGGTTGAGTTTTTATTTCAAGTCTCCTATGACTGCGCCGGGACTCTATCCTGAGCATGATTTGTTTATTCAGTTGATGAAGTTGAAGAATACGCTACGGCATCTGCGGGGCGAGGAGTTGATCACGCACTTGGGGCTGGAGTATTACGACTAGCTAGGCCATTTGGCGCGAATATACCGTGAGCTAAGTTGATGGGCTCTAGCAATCGCACAGCAAGGTCGTCAAACTAAGAGCAAAGGGCATTACTCCACAGTGAAGTCTCCCTTACTGGAGGTCGTGCCACCTGGGTTGGTAACGCTGATCGGTCCGGTGGTCGCGCCTTGAGGCACGGTAGTTAGTATGTAGCCGGTGTTGAGCACTTTAAATGTGGCGCTCAATCCGTTGAACGTGACCGCAGTCGTGCCCACGAAGTGAGTTCCGTGAATCGCGACGTGTGTGCCCACACTGCCGCGCGATGGATTGAAGATCACCAAATCCGGCTTCGGCGCAGCCAGACCAGCATTCAGGGTGAAGACTACACCGTTGGCCGTCTCGCCCTGCTGGACCGTACCACCGAGTTCCGTGACACCGAAAAACCTGCCATCGCTGCCCTGGACCAGCGGCGCGTCCGGATACTCACCGTTGGCGCCGTCGAAGGTGACGGTCTGCAGCAGCGTTCCACTCAGCGAAAGGCTTACCACTTCTATGGTGTTCAAATTATAGTCCACCACAAGGCACCAGAGATTTGAGTCGGACGCTGGCGTCAAATACTGCACATCGTCACCGTACAACAACTGCGGAAGAAGGATATCCTTAAAATTACTGCCAGAAAGGTTGCTGGCAAACAAGCTCGGCTCAGCTTGATCTTCATATCGGCTCAAGCCACCGTAGAGCTTGCCATCCGAAGCCTGCACCGGCGGACTAACCAGAGTTTGGCCGTAGACAATCGTTTGCAGGGTAGTGAACTGCCCGGAAGGCGTGAGACGGTAAAGCGTGGTCAAGAGCTCCTCTCCTCCGAGGGTCGTGCCGTAGAGGTTGCCATCGGAGGCCAGCGTCATTCCCAATGTCATGGGACCCTCAACTGTGGCGTTGAGCGCGTGCAGCAGAGTGTAAGTGCCGCTGGGTGTGACCCGGAACAAGCTTCCGCCAGTAACGTTGGTGCCAAACGTGCCGCCGTACAGATTGCCATTTCGGCCGACTACAAGGGTGGTGGGTCCGTAGCCGTTATAGCCCACGGCACTGTTCAAGACCTTAAATTTCCCCGTCTTACTGATCTTGAATACCAGCCCAGTGTTGCTGGGCCCTCCTAGGAGAGTCGTGCCATACAGAAATCCGTCATTACCCTCGACCAAGCTGTTTGGGAGACTGCCGTTAGAGTATTTTCCATTCTGGTCAGCGACAAACGTGTAAAGCAACCTGAATTTACCGGCTGCGGTGATCTTGAAAACCGTGCCTCCAGCCGACACGTTTCCGGCGCCCCCCACGAGTGTCGTGCCATAGAAATTGCCGTCTGCAGACTGGAGGAGCGCATTCGGATATTTCCCGTCCGGACAGGCCTGGCCGGTTGAATCGCAGGCAAAGGCGAACAGTTGAGTAATGGTGGGCGCGGACGGTTGCGCTTGCAACCCAGTCGTAAAGAACAGAGCCATGACTGATGCAGCGATCGGATTGAGTGTGCGTTTCATAATGCAGATCCTCTCTTCGACGTGGTGTTCCGCTTTGTTGCGCTGAGGCTTTCCGCAATATAGATACCCTGTGCCGAGTTGCATTATGTCATCCGTTTGTCATGGGTGTGTAAAATATTGCGGCTGAATTTCTGCGACAGGTGAGGCGGAACACACAGGTGAGGGAAAACGCCGGCCCGACATTCGACTATCACACCAGTTTCTTCTCTTTACGGTACTGGTCAAGCCCCTCCAGGAAACGGTCGATATCTTTTTTCTGCAGATAATAAGGCGTGGACAGGCGCAGCTTGGATGGTTCGCCGCCACGGATGCGGATTTTGTGCGTTTTCCACATCCAGCTCTCCAGGTCCATGCGTTGCAGCGGGGGGACGTTTACCGTGGCGATGGCGCAGCGCAATGCCGGATCCGGCGACGTCCACGACTCGGCGCCGCGTTCGATCATCTGGGCGAGAATGTAGTCGCAGAGCTCGCGATGGCGGCGCTCGATCCGCTCCATGCCGATTTCGTTGGCGAGCTTGATTGCCGCCGCTAGCCCACACAGCGCGGGGACGTTTGAGGAACCGATGCGTTGGAAGCGCTCAGCTCGCAGCTTGGGTTCGTCCCAGCCTTCGGTGGCGATAGTGTTCCACATCCGGTCGATAACTTCGTCGCGCACATACAGGAAACCCGATCCTTTTGGCGCCTGCAGCCACTTGTGGGGGCTGGACGAATACAGGTCGCAACCGATGTCTTGTAGATTGAGACGCATCATGCCGACTACGTGGGCTCCGTCCACTGCCGACAAGATATTCTTTGAGCGGGCCAGCGCGCAGAGTTCCTTCGCGGGAAGAACCACTCCAGTAGCCGTGGTGATATGGCTGAAAAAGATCACGCGCGTGCGCTCGGTGATGGCATCGTTGAACAGATTCAAAACCTCGCTGGCACCTTTGACGGGCTTGCTCAGACTCACCGTCTTGACCACGACTCCATAACGCTTCGCCCTCAACCGCCAAGGTTGTAGCCCGCCAGGATGCTCCTGGTCGGTCATGAGCACTTCGTCGCCCGGCTTCATATCAATTCCGTTGGCAATATAGCTGTTGGCCTCGGTGGCATTGCGCAGCAAGGCAATCTCGTCGCGCTTACAGCCGACGAACGCGGCCAGGGGATCGCGAAACTGGTTCCACGCTGCGTATCCCCAGATGGGATAGTCCTCGGGATCCTCTTGGTCCATCTTTTCGGTTTGCGCGTAGCCGTCAAAGATGGCGCGCAATACGGGCGCGGGACTTGATCCCACGGTGCCGTTGTTCAGATAGATCTCGTCGGACGGAATGAGAAACTGCTTGCGAAGCTCAGCCCAGTAGGCATCCTGGTCGCGGTTGTAAAGAGCCGCATCGGGAAGCGCCGAAGGCGCGCTTTGGAGTTGCGCGAAGAGACGGTTGGGCAGGGAGAGAGCGGCAGCCAGCCCCGAAGTAGCACTGAGGAAGCGTCGACGATCGAGCAAGAAACCTCCTGACAATGAGACGGCGTCATGTTACGACGGGGAAGGATGCGGCGCAAGGGGCCAGTCCCGTTTTCGCAGTCTGCTAACTAAACGAAAATCTTCGCGTCTCTCGAACCGGGAGAGTCCGACATGATCAACCAGATGAAAATCAGGACGGTTAGGATCGCGTGCGTAACCATTCCGGCGGGGCGAATTCTGCTGCTTGCCGGAATCGTCTGTTTGTGCACCCTGCGCAACTCTGAAGCCAAGGAAGACGGCAGTGCCGCAGCGCTCGCACAGCTTCGCGGGCTGGCCGGTGAGTGGGAAGGCTCGTTCGAATGGAGTGGGGCACGCACTGCCACCGGTAATATCAACGCTACCTATTACGAGACCGGGAATGGCTCTGCCGTGGTTGAGAATCTAGCGGTGAATGGAGCGCCATCGATGACAAGTGTGTATCATCTCGATGGCGCGGACCTGCGGATCACGCATTACTGCGCTGCGCAGAATCAACCACGGCTAAAAGCTCGCCACATCGACGTCGCCAAGGGCATCCTGGATTTTGATTTCGTGGATGCGACTAATCTCCGTTCCCCGGACGCCCCGCACGTCTACGGACTGGAAATGCGATTGCTCAATGCCGACCACATTACCCTGGCTTTCTTGTTCGAAGGGGACGGCAAGCGTAGCAAGGAATTCATCGACCTCAAGCGTATAGGCCATAAGCCTTCCACTCAATAGCCTGCGCCACCCGGCGGGCGAGCGAATATACTGGTCGCGTGAAGGCACGAGGAAAGCTCTGGCTGGCAGCGGCGTTGTTCTGTGCTGCCGCCTTGCAGGCGCAGGAAGGGGAGAAATGGGCGATCGGTCCTTTCACCCGACCCGCGAGCGGCAATCCGGTGATCGCTCCGCGGATGGAGTCGAGCTTTATCGATCCGATCCTGAAGAAGCCGGTGCACTGGGAAGCGCTCCACACTTTCAATCCCGCGGCCATCGTACGCGATGGCAAGGTGTATGTGCTTTATCGGGCCGAGGACGATTCCGGGGCGATGGAGATCGGAGGACACACCTCGCGGCTCGGCCTGGCTGAGAGCAATGATGGTATTTCCTTTACGCGACGCGCCGACCCGGTGTTTTACCCGGCTGACGATGCGCAGCAGTCTCGGGAGTGGCCGGGCGGGGTGGAGGATCCGCGCATTGTCGAGGCGGAAGACGGCAGCTATGTTCTCACTTATACCCAGTGGAACCGCAAGACCTACTCGGTGGGTATCGCGACGTCGCACGATCTGACCCACTGGGCGAAGGATGGGCCAGTCTTTGCCAGCGCCGCCGGCGGCAAGTATGCGGAGCTGAAGTACAAGTCGGCGGGAATCGTGATGCGGGCCGACCAAGGGCGTCTGATCGCGGCGAAAATCAATGGACGATACTGGATGTATTGGGGCGAAGGCGCCATCCATCTGGCCACTTCGAGCGACCTCATCCACTGGAGCCCGGTGGAGGATGCGAAGGGCGCGCCCATCGAAGTGTTACGCCCGCGTTCCCGTCATTTTGACAGTACCTTTCCGGAGGTCGGGCCGCCCCCGCTTCTGACCGCGGCGGGAATCGTCGTCCTTTACAACGGCAAGAACGCGGTTAAAGATGGCGATCCGGATTTAGGCCCCAATGCGTATGCAGTTGGGGAGGCGCTTTTCGACAGCAGCGATCCTGCGCGTCTGGTCGAGCAGACACAGCACCCGGTCCTGCAGCCGGTTGTGTCCTACGAAAAGACCGGGCAGTATGCGGCGGGAACCACATTTGCCGAAGGACTGGTGTACTTCCACGACCAATGGTTCCTCTACTACGGATGCGCGGATTCCGTCGTAGCCGTGGTTACGGCTGCGGGCAAGTGATTCACCTGCGCGTGACGGTGCTCGCTTCGAGACGGGTTGTTTCCCTACAACCGCGTGACTTTAGATGTCGCCGGCAATCTCTGCGGCACGACGGTAGATAACGGCACTGATCGCAGCGGGACGGTGTTCGAGGTCATAGCTTAACTGCCGGTCGTCTGATCTTCGACTCCATTACACCGCCGGCATTGACCCGAATTCGCCTCCGGAGTTGTCCGCATCGGAAAATTGGTGGAACTGTCATCCCGAGCGGAGCATCGGGGCGCGTAGCGAATCTGATGCGGAGTCGAGGGACCTTGTGTCTTGTCTATTGTGTGAGCTCGGCGCGTGCCTGCGTCTGGGATGAAGGCGGGTGGCCCACTCAAGCCGTTTTTTTTGGCTTGAGTGGGGCTTTGCGGATGGGCCGAGTTTCCCTGCCGCTCTTTCTCGCTTCCGCGCTGCCCATTCGCATTCAATCTCCACTCTCCCTGCGCAACCCGTCGCGTACTGGCGAAAACTGCTTCACTCCCAGTCCTCGGCACGTGCGCACAGGCCGCGCTTCACCGGGTTCTGATGAATATATTGAAGTTTTTCCACGAACTGAGGTCCATTCCGAACATTGAAATCATTGTAGCGCCGGGTGCCCCGCCCTTGTCGCGTTCTTTGCGACAGGGTGGGGGTTCCGCTCACCAGTTCGTTATCCTGAGCCGGTCGTCGCTGCTTCCTTTGCTTCCGTGAGGGACCGTTGCGGGGTCACAACGTGTTGATACGTAGTACCCTATAAGAGTACAATCGTACTCATAATGAGTACAAGCTCTGCCCCCGATCGCGCTCTCTTTGGCCGCACCCGCAGCGCCCTACTCGCGCTGCTCTTTGGCCACACAGACGAATCTTTTTACCTGCGCCAGCTCATCCGAACGGTGGGCGCTGGCCACGGGGCTTTGCAGCGCGAAATCAAGCAACTGACCGACATGGGACTCATCGTGCGCCGTGTCCAGGGCAATCAGGTTCTCTACCGAGCGAACAAACAAAGCCCGATTTTTCCCGAAATCAAGAGGCTGATTACTAAGACCGTGGGTGTCCACGACGCCATCCGCTCGGTGCTCGCGACCCTGGAGCCTGAGATTAAAGCTGCCTTCGTATACGGCTCGATCGCCACACACCGCGAGCACGCCGACAGCGATGTGGACCTGATGGTCATCGGGGAAGCATCTTTCAGTGATGTAGTGACCGCCCTCGGCCCAGCCCAGAAGACGCTCCGCCGGGAGATCAATCCCACCGTCTTTCCCATTTCCGAATTCCGCTCGAAAATAGCTACCGGAAATCACTTTCTCCGTGGCGTAATGGCTGGCAAGAAGGTATTTGTATTAGGCAGTGAAGACGAGTTTGCAAAGCTGGTTGCGAAATAGGTGGCTGGTTCAGCACAAACCCAACAGCCAGGAAATATCCAATCTATTCGCGATTTCTGATCGCGACCTTCACGCCTGTAACACCAAGAACTTGCCCGCGGACTGGCCCTTTGCCATCGCGTACAATGCCACCCTCCAGGCGGCGACCGCAGCCTTGGCCGCAGCAGGCTACCGGGCTAGTCGTGAGAGCCATCATCATCGCGTAATCCAATCGCTGGAGTTTACGCTGGCTCCCGAACGCAAGATGATCGACACTTTCGACACCTTTCGCAAGAAACGAAACATCAGCAGCTACGATCTTGCGGGTTCTGTCTCAGACAAGGAAGCAAAAGAGATGTACGAACTCGCAAGAAAGAATCACCCAACGCTATTGGCGCATACGACGCATCCGTGATCTGAGAAGTTCTACGGCCCTTGCCTATCACTTGCCGCAGTGCAAGGCTCATGGCATCTTCTAGAACTCAGCTATCTTCAATGGGGCATCCGGCCACCGATTGGCTCACTGGCAATACGCTGCATGTCGACGGCGGGCCGAACATCGTAGAATGGATCGCATGACGCAAGCATTGGAATTAGACTGCCTCGACCAGTTGGCAGCGACCCCCGCGATCCTGCGCGGATTGATGTGCGACCTGTCGGTCGAAGATACCGAATGGAAGCCCGCGCCCGACCGCTTTTCGGTAGCGGAAGTGCTCGCGCATCTTTCCCATTCCGAGGGCGACTGCTATCGAACCCGCGTGGACCGGTTCGTGAGTGAGGAACTGCCGGAGTTCGAGCCGGATGATGCGCAGATGTACCTGGAGTTGTACCGCAATGCCATTGCGGAAGATGCCTTCGACCATTTTGCAGAGCAGCGCGAAACCAACCTGGAGTATCTGCGGACCTTGCCGCGAAGCGCCGGTGAACGCCGCGCCAGGCACCATGAGGCCGGCGAAATCACCCTGCAACAAATGCTGCATGAGTGGACCATGCACGATCTGGGACATATCCGGCAGATCGCTGAGCTGGTGAGAGCGCGAAAACACCTGCAGGCAGCGGGAAAATTGGGCGATAGCTACCGCCTGAAACCATAGCCTTCCAGTCCGCGCAACCGAAAACGGGGATGGCCTGGTGCCCACAGGTTCGCGTCCGCTTTTTGGATCTTTGGGCGCTAACCTGGGCTTCAATGTCGAGAATCGGCAACGGGCTCTTGCCGATTAAGCAGCATTTTGGCCTGAAATCGGCAAAAGCCTTTTGCCAACTAACGCCCCACTCAGCCCCAAAAAAACAGAGCGCCAGAGACCCGGTTTCTCATCCCAGCGTCTTTCTCTTCGCTTTCGGTGGAAGTTGTCGCGCCCAGGCGCAGCAGGTCCCAGGCCTCGCGGTATTTCTCGTAACGTCCGCCGTCCCGCCTTTTTGTCCCGCTCGGATAGAGCCGGATGTGGTCGACACCTGCAACCTCAGCCACCGGCAGAATGTACCAGGCATCGTGAACCACCACATAGGCGGCCAGAAAATCGATCTCCTGCGCCGTATATTGTTCCCCATGGCGGTGCAGGCGGTTGCGAGCCACGGTGACGCTATATCCCCAGCGGTTGGTCGTAAAAACCGATTTCACCTGGATGCGCATCAACCGGCCGTGGCTCTCGGCCACCAAGTCGTAAGGGTCGCTGTCACCAAAGGGCTTACTTACCGAGAACCCCATGCTGACCGCTTTGATGACGAAGATCAACTCCGCCATTTCGCCTTTACGTTTGGAATACTTTGCCATGCCTGAGGCCGGCCTGCGTTGGGCGAAGTTCAGATTTGTGGAAACGCCAAAATTCTTTGTCATAAACAAAAATGCGCAGCCGCTGGCCTGGGCGCAAATTTCTCCTTTGGATTTGAATTGCGAATTATTGTTGCTGGGAGATTTCGCGGACAGGAGTGTCCGCGCCACACAAAACAACAGGCGCAGGCCGGATGCCTGCGCCTGTTTCTTGTCTCTACTTCTAGCTTATCAAGCTCACGGGGGTAAACCCGCCATTTTTTCAACTTTATATTTGCTTTGCAATGAGGGAGTTGAGGGAAAATGGGGGCGAAAGGGGGCTTGACAAGATTTTTCCCGAATCGGGAAACGGTTGGATTCTGAGCGTTTTGCCTTCCAGGGGCAGCCGCGTTCCGCCATCAGGTCGAGGTTATGATTGGCTTGCGAATCGTAACCGGGTGCGGGCACGAAGGTGATTCCACTAGTGCCCTCCCGAAGTCGATGGGTCGAGGAGTTCTTTGCAGCCTGTTGAAGCCGTGTCCGGCGCGAATCCTGCCGAGCTTTGCTCGGCTGCACGGACGGGGGCGTCCGGGCCTACGTGTGCGTGGACAGAAGTCGGTTCGCCGGATAACCTTCTGAGGCGATTCTGCGTCGAACTTCTTAGGGAAATTGCGCGGAAGGTGTATCGAATCTAGGGGTATAATCTTAAGGTACAGACCCGCTCGGGCGGAAAAACGGAGTTTGGCTATGAAGTTCCGGCTTTTGCTATTAACGGTTGCTTTGTTCACCTTTGGCAGTCTCACTTCAGCGACCTTTGGCCAGACTGGTGTTCCCGGCAGCCAACCGGCTCCGGGCAGCGTTCCCAGCGGCGACCCAGGAGTTTCAGGAGGGGCGCCTCCTCAGAGCAGCAGCGATGGTGGCACTACCCAGAGCACCCAGAGTCCTGCGGTTCAGCCCGCCGACCCTGACAAAGTCAAGCACGATGGCGGTAAGAACGACGTGGATGCCATCGGCAATCGCAAGATGGGCGGACGCGGCCTGGGCAATTGGTACTCCATCGAAAGCGACATCAAGATGGGGAAACAATACGCGATGATGGTGGATTCCAGTTCGAAGATGGTGAGCGACCCCGTGGTCACGGAATACGTCAATCGCCTGGGACAGAACCTGGTTCGCAACTCGGACGCGCAGGTTCCTTTTGTGTTCAAGATTATTGACTCGGACGTTGTCAATGCCATGTCGCTTCCCGGCGGCTTCGTCTACGTGGACTCGGCCACCATCCTGGCGGCCGACGGAGAAGCGGAACTGGCCGGGGTGATGGCGCACGAAATTGCCCACGTCTGCGCCCGCCACGCCACCCGGCAAATGACCCGCGCGCAGTATGCCAACTTCGCCACCATCCCGCTTATTTTCGTGGGCGGGGGAATTGGATACGCCGCGTATGAGGCGGCTGGTCTGGCCTTGCCCATAACTTTCCTAAGCTTCCAGCGCGGATTTGAGGCCGAGGCGGACTATCTGGGGCTTCAATATATGTACAAGGCGGGATACGATCCGCAATCGTTCGTTTCCTTCTTCGAGAAACTTCAGGCCATGGAAAAGAAGAAGCCGGGAACGTTAGCCAAGACTTTTGCCTCGCATCCGCAGACGCCCGACCGCATAGAGAAATCACAGGAGGAGATTGAGAAGATCCTGGCGGCGCGGCCGGAGTACACGGTGACCACATCGGAATTCGAGGATGTCAAATCGCGGTTGGCTTCGCTGGAAAACCGGCGCAAGCCGCTCGATAACAAGGACGGCAGTAAGCCCAGTCTGCGGCGGACCTCGTCCACCGACAAGACCGGCAAGGACGGGACGACAAGCGACGATGATCATCCTACGCTGAAGCGGCGGGATGACAGCAACTGAGTGTTGGGAACGGGACAGACGGGCGAGTCGCCCGTCACCACCCTAGTCGGGTGTCACCACACTGGTCATGCGTGCCACTTGAGTTACTCTGCCGGCGGGCTAAGTCCGCCGGTTTTGTTTTGTCGGCGATGCTAGACTCCCCCCATGAGGAGCGACATCCTGCCATTGTGCGATAAGCATTATCGAACCATGGAGTTTCTGCTGGCTCCATTCAGTGTCAACTATTCGGTCGAGTTTTTCCGCTGCACGGATAAGTTCTGTCAGCGCTGCTTCAGCGAATCCCTGGGCTACGTGACTCCAAGAAGGGACGAACCGCCCATGGTTTCCAGTGGCCAGCCGGTTTGTGAAAAGCACGGCCGGCCCATGTTTATCTCGAGTCTGGACCGGCAACGGAATCTCTTGAGGTATGTATGTCCCGAACCGGGCTGTCGAGAGACCGCACTCAAGGGATAGCCCGCGGTGATCGCGTTGGCAAAAAGGGAAAGGGTGGTCCCCACACGGGGGGCTACGACCGAGCTAGTTTCTTTCGAATCGCCCCAGCCAGCACCATCAGGCCGGTTCCAAACAATAGAAGAGTCCCAGGCTCAGGCACAGGGTTATAGCCAATGAATTCCTGCGGAAGTCCGCACTTTTTACAGGACTGCGTCCCAGGGATGGGTACGTAAATCACGTAGTTACTGAAAAAGCTCTTGGGCAGTTTTGCAGCGAGCGCCAGCGCAGCGTTGTAGAGAGCTAAGGCATCCGCGTTGAAATATTTACTGTGTTTCGCGCCAGGAGTGAACAGGGCCCAGATCGCCCAGTTCGCATCGCTGAAGTTTGCCCCATGGAATAAGATGTCACTGAAAATCACGGCGGCAGCTTTGTAGTCAATCAGAGTGTTGCCTTTGAACAAGCCCTGAGTGGGGCCGTTGAGAATGTTGGTTTCGTTTGCCTGCCAGGTTTCTCCTTTAATGTTGCGGTTGTTGAGGGCATCGCAAATCAGCGTGGTCGGCACACCATCGACTTGAAAATACCAGGGATAGACTGGATTCTTATCTGTACCTCCGTGCCCCAGAGACTTCATGGTCACTTGCGAATCGGCAAACGCGGAACCAGCCAGGAGGAGCACAAAGAAGGGAAGAACCGAAACGCGACGGACAAGACTCCGCACTGGCCGGACAAACATGCGAGCTAGGCTACCACGAACGGAGGGCAGATACAATCAATGGGAGTCGGGTATTTGGAATCCTTGCTACAATGGCCATCGAGGGACGCGTTGAGGAAAGAGAATGATTAACGGCAAGCGCGTTGCCGTCGTTTTGCCCGCCTACAATGCGGAGAAAACGCTGGAGGCCACGGTGCGCGAATTGCCCGAGGTCGTGGACATCCGCATTCTGGTCGACGATTACAGCAGCGATCGCACCGTCGAAGTGGCGAAGCGGTTGGGTTTGCAATGTTTCAAGCACGACCGGAATTATGGCTACGGACGCAACCAGCAGACCTGTTATCGCGAGGCGCTGGCCTGCGGCGCCGATGTGGTCATCATGTTGCATCCCGACTACCAGTACACGCCGCTGCTGGTCACCGCAATGGCAAGCATGGTGGCTTACGGCGTCTATGACGTTGTGCTGGGTTCGCGGATTATCGGAGGGCAGGCTCTGCGCGGCGGTATGCCGATTTACAAATATGTCGCGAACCGCTTTTTGACTGCATTCGAGAACTTCTTCCTCCGGATTAAGCTCTCGGAATATCACACCGGGTATCGCGCTTTCAGCCGCGATGTGCTAACCAAAGTGCCGCTGCTGGAAAATTCTGACGACTTTGTTTTTGATAACCAGATGATTGCGCAATGCGTGTATTTCGGCTTTCGCATAGGAGAAGTTTCCTGCCCAACCAAGTATTTTGATGAGGCCTCCTCGATCAACTTCCGGCGCAGTGTGAAATACGGTTTCGGGGTTCTGGCGACCACACTGCAATTTGCATTGCAGAAATGGGGTCTGGCGAGTTTTCGGATTTTCAGCTCCAGCGGCCGTTGCCTGGTGGCGTACTATGCGCCGGGTGAAGCAGTTGCGCAGCAGCGCTAGCGAGTTTTTTCCCACGACCCACCTCCTCGACGGGCACTCCACAAGACGTTTTCAGGGGTGCAAATCTCTTCATGTTATCTCTTTAGTTAATATTGACAACGCGGCGAAATCACAGGAGAATCAACCAGTTTCTGTCCGCAGCCTGTGACCAGGATTGCAGTCAATCCTTCCCTCAGCAGGCTCGGTTTTACGGCTGTTCTTTATTGATCGTTTCGCCTCTTAACATCTGCAAACCACGCAATGAATTTTCAAGCCGGAGAAAAGCAAAAGGGATGAAACTTACCGCGGGCACGCTACTATTCTTCCTGGGTTCGTACCTCGTACAAGCCCAGACGGTTACGACATTTGAGGGTATCGACGCCACCCAGGTCACCCACCCCGAGTTTGACGTCGACCCGAACGGGGCGGTCGGGACCAAGCAGTTCATGGAGTGGACGAACGTCTATTATCAGGCTTATGACAAAGTCACCTTCGCTCCACTTTGGTCGCTTCCACAGATGGGCACGCTGCCCTTCAAGAACAACAGCGTGTCCAACTGCGTCCACACCGGAGGAGACGGCATCATCACTTTTGATCACCTGGCATTACGCTGGATCATTGCCGTCCGCGCCACCCTGGCCTCTGGAAGCTACTATTACTGTGTCGCCATTTCCAACACCGATGATCTGAGTGCCAGTAGTTTGAGTTGGTACACCTACGAGTTTCCTCTGAACCCTGTGTTGGGTGTTAACAGCCAGGGGAATACGTATTTTCCCGACTGGCCCAAATTCGGTACCTGGGCGGATGCCTACTATGTGTCCTTCGATCTGAACGATGTCAATCGAGGCTATGAAGAGATCGGAATTGTAGTTTGTGCCCTCGACCGCACGCACATGCTCACCGGGTCGACACCAAATCCCATGCAGTGTTTTAACGATCCGGCCCCAATCCCGCGCAACGGCAGCCTGTATCTGAAGCACAGCCTGATTCCAGCCGATGTTGAGGGCTTAGTCCCGCCTCCCGCCGGTCGAGACGAGTTCTTGGTCAGTATCGAGAATCCCCCAAACGATGGCCACAGCACTACCTCGAGCGCGATTAATCTGTGGGACTTTCATGTGGATTGGGTGACTCCAGCGAATTCGACCTTTACCAATTCGTCTCTGAGTGTGCCCAGTTACGCTCCGGGTTGTTACAACCTGAAGTATCCGGTAAGCACGTACTGCATCCCCGAAGCCAGCAGCAAGGCTACTTACAATTGGGTCGACTCGGTGGGTGACCGGCTGATGCCCCGCCTGGCTTACCGGAACTTTGGAAACTACGAATCGTTTTTGGTCAGCCACACGGTCCGCGCCGGGACGACCCAGCAGACCGGCATTCGGTGGTACGAACTGCGGGGCGCGGGAACCCCGTCCATTTATCAAAGCGGCACGGTCAGTCCGGACAAGACTCTTTTTCGTTTCATGCCCAGCATCGCTCAGGACCGGGCGGGCAACGCGGCGGTGGGCTACAACGTGTCAAGCGGCGCAACTCATCCTGGGATCAGGACGGCATGGTGGAACTTGTCGAAGTCTTTCGCACCCACCGAGCGCGTGATATTCAAGGGGACTGGAGATGAGGAGAACTCCTTCCACTGGGGTGATTACTCGAGCATGACGGTTGATCCCGTCGATGATTGCACTTTCTGGTACGTCACCCAATATTTCGCGCAGAACGAGACCGGCAAGCAGGTTAACTGGAACACGAGAATTGCGCATTTCAAGCTCTCAAGCTGCCATTAAGGGCAGGGTCATCGAAGAGAGTTGCCTGATCGAAAGGGGAGGGTTGTAGAAATCATGCCTTCGTTGGAAACGATGCCATTGGTGGTTAACAGCAACCACCACGAAGACCGAACCGATATCCTGGGAGTCCGGGTTCGGCGGACGAACCTGGCTCAAACTTTGGATGATGTCGAAGCGTGTATGCGGCGAGGCGAGCGGCGCTACGCGGTGTTCATTAACGTTTATAACGTAATTGAGTCGCGCGGGGATGCCCAGTACCGGCAAACTTTGAATGAGGCCGACTTTCCCATGCCCGATGGCATTCCCTTGGTGTGGGCCAGCCGGGTGTTAGGACGGCCGGTGGGCGCCCGCGTTTGTGGCCCTGATTTTCTCGTGGAGATGAACAAGCGGGCGGCGGAGAAGGGCTACACGGTGTTCATTATGTGCGGCGGCGACAAGAAAGCCGAGCGCACGGCGGCCGCGTTTCAGGCGATGCATCCGAATATAAAGATCGTGGGCGCATGGACTCCGCCCATGGGACCGATCGAGGGTGAGTTGAACGAATACATCCTGAGCGAGATCGCACGCGTCCAGCCAGATATCCTTTGGGTAGGTTTGGGTGCGCCGCTGCAGGAGCGCTGGGTTTGGACGAATCGGCGGCGCATTGAGGCGCGCTTTACCGGGGCGGTGGGCGGCGCGTTCGATTACCACATTGGGATGCGCAAGCGGGCTCCACGCTGGATGCAGCGCTGGGGCTTGGAATTCTGGTACCGGGTCAGCCAGGATCCGAGCCTGATTTGGAAGAAGCGGCATTACGCCGATCTCCACAAGTTCGTGCTGCCAGTGCTGTGGCAGGCTACGCGAGAACGCTTCCGGTCTAAGTCTGCGGCTCCTGCTCTCGACAAGTAGAAGCAAGTCGAGCTGCAGAACCTTGCGGCGTGCAGTTAGCTTCATGCCAGTGGCCGGGGGATTTCATGGAACGCCAATCTGCGCTCACCTCAACCATGAAAGGCAAGACAAGGGACGGTATGGCGAGACGCAAATCCCGACGCGTGTTTGCAGGATTCTTTTTGGCCCTGGTATCATAGGCGTGACCGAGGAGCACGCCAGAGGCTTCCTGGCAAGAACAAAGGCCTCCTTAACAAGGAGGCCCTGGGGTGTGTCTGCCGCGTGCGTGCTCGATGCGTTAGCTGCCGGTGCCCACCACGCTGACGGTTTGGGGGCTGGTGAAGTCAGCGTCGTTAATGCTGAGCGTCCCTGCCACCACTCCCTTTTTCGTCGGAGTGAAGGTTACGGAGATCGTGCATTGTCCCGGCGAGGATAGCCAGTTCTTGCCACCTAGAAGCTTGCATAAGTATAGGTTGGAAACGTGGCGGGCGCTCCGGGGGGAGTACCGAAAGTTCCAGTCCGGCCGGCATTATTTATAGTGTCATTGGTCTTGGTGATGTCAAATGGAGTAGTAGGTGGACCACTATTGAGGAGGTAATCGGTCTTTTTGCCAGTTGTTCCAAAATTTGGATTCCACGAGCAGGTGCCACCGATGTCTTCGTCCATGTTCACCGGAGGGCCAGGTGGGTACGGCGGGCGCCCGTGCTGCCAAGTATTAACACCGCGGTCCGGCAGATCGAAGCTCAACCAGTCGAGAGGATTGTTTTTGGTCGGTACTGGGCAACTGCCATCAGACGGCTGGCGGCCGAGCACCGCGAAAGCGTACTTGTCGTTGCAAAACAGTGGTCCTGAACCAGGTGTTCCCGTCCGCCAGTAGGAATTACCCTCGAAATCCTGAAACTGCTGGTAATCCCGTCCGCAAGAATTTGAGCATCCTCCCACCACATAGAAAGAATAAAGGGGTGCAGTAGGGGTCTCGTTCTGGTCGAAGTTGAAGATGTTCCACAGCAGGCGCACTTGCGGCCCTCCGGAATGGCATCCGTTCGGCCAAGGAACCCCCTGCTTGAACATGGCTTTAAGGGCGAGAGAAAGGATGTTGTTTTTGAAGAGATTGTAGCTCTGGCCGGGAGCAATTCCGTACGAGACTTTGAGGGCGCGGCCAGACACGTGATACACGACGTTGTTTTCTACGTCTACGTTGGCGGACCCACCGTCGAGGTACACTCCCTCGCCGCCGTAGGCATAACCTTGAACCTTCGTTCCATTGATCGTATCAATGATGGACGAATCATTTGTGTCGTGGACGAGATTGTTCCAGATCACATTGTTGGTGCCGCTCGAGATGGCGTTGCCGATATGATAGTACAGTGACCCACCGTCGTCAGTGATACCCCCCATCAGGTCGTGGAGATGGTTGTACTTGCTGACAATCCCCGTTCCATTCGCGCCGGAAGCATTGCCCGGACAGCCTTGTTGGCAGACGGAAATTCCGGCGTGATATCCGTCGAGAATGTCATTGTGCAGGTAGCTGATGGTGTTGCCGTTCCCCTGCGCAATGCCCTCACCATCGACGAAGACCCGCGAGAAGCCCTGAATAAGGTTATTTTGCACGGTCACGTTATTCACGACGAAACCGAGCTTGTCCGTGAATCTGGACCAGTGGCCAATGCGGACCCCACTATCGCCAAGGTCGAAGAAGGTGGAATTTTGAATGGTGTCGAACTGGGCCGCCTGACCCGAGTTACCTGAGCTGGAGGCAATCAGGATACCGGAAGCAGATGTGTGTTTCACAGTGATCGTGTCGAAGGTTACATGCTGGCAGCTTTCACAATCGATCGCCTGCGGAAGGGACATCTGACCATTGATATCGTTGTTGAACCCCGTGTCGTAGGAGGGGTAAAAGTTATCCATTTCGAAAGTTATGCCCTTGAACGTCACGTATTGTAGATTGGTGGCTGAAAGCAAACTCGCGCCTATGTAATCCTGCGCCGGTGCTCCCGGAATCGCTCCGCCAAGAACCGGAATCACGACCGTAGCGTTGTTGGGATCCTCGCCTGAGTTGGCGATGTAATAGAGAGTTGGTGGCAAACCTTTTCGGAAACCAGCACGGTCGAGGTACCACAGTCCCGTTTGCCCATTGGTGTACGCTGCTAGGAACGCGTCTTTGGCATTTTCGATCACGTAGCGATGGTTCAGCAGCGGCCCGGCGAAAAAGTACAAGCGGCCACCCCCTCCGCTAGCTGTGCCGCAATGCTGACCGTCGGAGCGACAGATGAGGTAGATGATATGGTTTGTGGTGTCGACGCAGTTGATCCGCATGGCGTCAATGCTCCACGCGTTAGTTAGCGTGAGCTCCACGTCGCCTGCCGGGTACGAATTCGATGCCTTGCACGGCTGGTGCGGAACCGTGGTTCCATTTAAGTTCTTCCAGTTTCTGATCGGGTCGCCGGTTGTTGGGGGTGTGTAATAGAACCGGTCAAGGCACTTGCTCCGGGGAGGGTTGTTATTGCTCGTCGAATAGGGGCATCCTGCCCCCAATGGGGTGTGGGGGTCCACCACATCCGCCACGCGCAGAAACGCACCCAGGTTACAAAACGAAGGCGAAACCGTGTTGCCGGTCTGCGTCGAGATGCAAGAGCCGTTGCTCATGTAGTAGCCGACACCAGCTGCGTCGTGAATCCGGGCGCGAAGTCGCCGTTGTCCGCCGTAGAACAAGGATTCGAAGGGAGGAAAGTTCGCAGGTAACTGGACTTGGTATTCATTGGTCGTGTTAGAAACTAGGGTCCAAGTGAGCCCGAGGCCGCCGGTGCCAACGGGTTCGCCTCCGCTAATGACAGGAGTCTCGGTGCCGTAGTTCTGCCAGATTATCGGAGCGGCCGAGGTTCCACTCGCATGCAACACCAGAGTGCCCGTGTTAGGTGCGACGGGGAGGTAGTAGGCTCCCCCTCGAATTTCAACCGTCGCGCCGGCTGAAATCGATGCGTCGGCATGAGCGATGGTGCGCCACGGACCATTGTTGCCGGTTCCATGGTTGGGAAATAAGCCATTCCAGGAATCGTTTCCGTTGGTTGCAACGTAATACGTCGTGGCGGATGCGAGGCTACATAAGGCTAGGCTCGCGATCATGAGCAGAAGTCTCGGAATCATCCCGCTCGAGAGCTTGGTGAGGGCAGGTGTTTTGCCAACGCGGTAGCTGGCTTTCTGATGCAGCATGTGTCCTCCTAACTAGACGATGGACTATCCGACGCACAATTCCAAACTCGTGTAGTGCGTCACTGAAAGTTCTGACTAATCTGATCGTCCAGGCAGCGGCTGTCAACGTGAAAAATATTGCACAGGGGGAGATCCCCCGCGCGAGGCACCACTTTCGCGGAGGAACTCCCGATCTGTTCTCAACATCGAGCTTTCGCACGGGGCGGCCGGCATCCTTAATCGCCGACGCCCGTCAGTTTAATCGCTTGCGGGCTCTGATAAGCGGTGTCAGTTACAGTGATCGATCCGTTTCGCCTGCCCGTCTGGGTCGGCGTGAAGTAGACGGTGAAGGTGCAGGTCACAGGAACCGCTGCGTTGCTGGGAGGCAACGTAGCCGGGCAATTGTTGGTCTGGGAGAAGTCGCCGCTGATATTGATGTTGCTGATGGCGAAGTCGTCGGCACCTGTATTCTGCATCGTAACCTGCAGGGGCGCACTCTGGGTGCCAACCTTCTGTTTCCCGAAGTAAAGCGCTTTGGGGGTGAACGTTGCTACGCCAATCATCGGGACCACGCGAACGCGGTTGTTCCCCGCATCAGCGATGATCAGGTTTTCGTTGCTGTCCACCGTTAAGCCGACGTTGTCGAGATGGGCTCCCGTGGCAGCGTGGCCGTCTCCTTGAAGGCCGTAGTACCACCATTGAGTATCGTTGCCGGCTACCGTAATGATGGTTCCGGTTGCCAAGTCAACCCGCTGTACCAGCGGGTTTTGGCCGCCGCCAATGAAGAGATTGCCGCGCGAATCGACAGCTACCTCATTGGCGTGCCAGCGGCTGGCGTGGGTCGCGGGGCCGCCATCGCCGTGAAAATTAATTCCGCCATTGAACGCGTAAGTGAGGATGGTGCCCACCGCATACTTCTTTTTTGTGTCTCCGCACGCACCGGCCAGGCCGATGACGCAGCGGATTACATTGTTGTTCGCGTCGGCAATGTAGAGGGTGTCGTTGCCGTCGACCGCGACACCAAAGGGCGAATTCACTTGCGCCGAGGTTGCCTTTCCGCGATCTCCGGAGTAACCCGCCGTGCCATTCCCCGCCACGACCGTGATCGTACTTCCACTGAGCTGCCAAATCACCTGGCCCAGAGGATCGGCGATAAACAGGTTGCCCGCCTTGTCGATGGCCAGGGAACTTGGCAGGTTCACAGCTTGGGTGGCAGCCAAGGTTGTGATGGTTCCGCCAGTGTCAACCTCACGAACCACGCCGTTATAGGAGTCGGCGATGAAAATGTTGCCGCTGGCATCGACCGCCAAGCCTAACGGCGAATTCAAGGTAGCGCTCAACGCGGGCCCGTTGTCTCCCGTATACCCTAGGTTGCCCGTGCCAGCCACGGTCGCTATGTCTCCGGGCTGGATCTGTACGCCGGCCACAGTAATGGCGCTGCTTTGAGTATTCACGACCCGGACGCGGTTGTTGGAGGTGTCGGCGATATAAATGTTGTTCGTGGAATCGACTGCCACTTGATAGGAATTCGCCAGCATGGCATAAGTTCCCACCGCCGCCTGCCCATCCCCACCATTGCCGCCGCCCATGAACGTGTTGATCATGCCGGACGCTCCGCCCGTCACTTCGCGAATTCGCTGGTTGCCGGTATCGGAGATGAACACGTTCCCGGTCGCGTCCACGTAGACCCCGCTTGGGTTCGACAGTTCAGCGCTAAGCGGTGAACCACCATCACCCGCGAAGCCAAATTGCCCGCTGCCGGCAAACGCGTTGATTGTAGTTCCGGTCACGACGCGGATTCGGTGATCCCTCGTATCCGCAACATAGACGTTGCCCGCGCTGTCCAGGGAAACTGCATGGGGTGCCCCAAGCTGGGCACTGGTAGCGGAACCGCCGTCTCCACAAGCACTCGTGCTGCTGGTACACAAAACTCCGGTACCGGCGATGGTAGTGATGACCTTCGAATTACCCACTTCGCGGATCCGGTTGTCTTGGGAATCCGCGATGTAGAGGTGTCCCGCCTTATCCAAGGCAATTCCTATAGGCGTGTTCAACAGTGCCAGATGGGCTTTGCCCCCATCTCCGCAGGGGTCGGTGGGCGAACTGCAAGCTGCGCCCACAGTCCCGGCGTAATTGATGATGACTCCGATATTCGCAGTGGATCCCCCGCAACCATGAGCCACCATGACCACGCAGCGGACCCGGTTGTCTCCGGTGTCGGCGACAAAGATGTTGCCTTTGCTGTCGACGGCGACCCCTTGGGGCGCATTGAGTCTGGCCTCAACGGCCAGTCCATTGTCGCCGCAGTTCCCGCCTTGACACGGTTTGCTGAGCCCTACCACCGTCGACATATTCCCGCTGGTGTCAACTTTGCGGATGGCATTGTTGCCGGTGTCCGCGATATAGACGTTGCCTTGGCTATCGCTGGCCAGCCCAGAAGGTCCCCACAAGGGAGAGGTCGTGGCTTGTTGCACCTTTGAGTGAAATGAGATATAACCGACCCCGGCAAAAACCGTTACCGACCCCGTACCCTTATTCCACTGAAATACGTATTGCGAGTTTGGCGGCGCCACGTAGACGTTCCCGCTCTTATCCTCTACCACTGCGGTAGGCCCAGGAATATCGGCACTGAGTGCGTTGGCGCTCACCGTACCACCACCCGCAACCGTATTGATCTTGTTCTGGCCACTGGCGGGCACGATCGACAGCACCACAAACAAGCTGGCAAGCGAATAGGCGTAGTGTGAAATCGAACGCCGGTTTCCGGCGCAGGAATGGACGGGACGTGAAAAAGTTAACATCGGGTACTCTCCGTGAGACTCGCGCAAAGGGGAACAACTGCGGGAGCCAAGAATTTGATAGTAACGATACTTTATGAGCGATGCCCTCGTCAATTGGAACTTGTGCGAGTGGCGCGCTCAGAGAGGTTTTCAGCTGACGGCGTAAGTTCGTTCGTTTCCAACCAAGGCGTCAATCGAACTGGGATGCGCTTTCTCCCCAGACTCGCGGCATCTGCCACGCCAAACAGAGCTACTGGGTATATTCGCGAGAGAGCACCCGTATGTATTTGAAGAAAAACGACGCAACCCGGAGTGTCTGGCCGGTTTTATGGGCGTCTGCACTGGCCTCACAAACACGAAAATGCACACTCTTGCACACATTGACCCGAGAATAGCCGGGGCCTACCTGCGTTCTACAGCTGCAGCGCCAGTATCGGAGCCGATTTTGGCTCCGTTCTTGTGGTTGAGGATGAGGGCAGCGATGCGGCCAATGTTGCGGAAATTCTCAATTTCAAGATCCTCGACGTCGATGTGAGTGCCAAACTGCTGTTCAATATGCAACAACAGCTCAACAAACTTTTGCGAGTCCAGGATGCCGGTTTCAAACAAGTCGGCATCTTCGCCGGGAACCTCAACATTGAGTTTTTTTGCGAGCACGCCTGCGATCTCGGTCTGAATTCGGTTGTACTCGGGATTGTTCATTTAGAGCACACTCATCGTGGGTTGACTGGAGGGATCGAGCCGACTGCCTGACTTGAGGACAGCGCCCGCAGCAAGATATGAGTCTCCTTTCTTGAGTTTCTTTACCAACACCCATTCGTCTCCGGCCGCGACGCAAGCACCGGAGCTGGAAACTTCTCCAACCGTGCCGGGCTCCGCGTCCGACACCAGCCCGGTACGGGAGACCCTGATCACACCGAGCTCGTCACTCCCCAACCAGGTGGTGGCGTGACCCCAGGGGGAGCGAAACGGAAAATAATCGCAAGCCCGGACGAGATTCACGATATTCTCCGCGGGATCGAGCCAGCAAACGCGACCGCCATGCGGAACCTCGGCTCCAAAGTACTCTCTCAGGCTAAGATCCTGGGGCACGAACTCCAGATCGTGTGGCCTCGCCGAAATGGTGTCCAGCAGCTTAAGCATAAGCGCAACTCCGCGCTGCATACATTGAAAGCTCAGCGTGAGTCCTGTAGCCTCATCCGCAACGGGAAAGAGCTCCTGGAACACTATGGCCCCGGTATCGATGCCGGCCTCCATTTTGTGGATGGTGACTCCGTGTTGCTTCTCACCGCGGTAAAGCGCCCAGCTAACCGAGTTTAACCCAGCATAGCGAGGTAAGGGCCCTGGGTGTAAATTGTAAGCGCCCAGGCGGGGCACGGCCAGCACATCCGGGTGAATAATGTGAAGGGAATGCACGTTGAGCAGAAGGTCGATCTGCTCGGCGCCCAGGGATGCGGCCAATGCGGGGTCTGTCACCTGTTTCGCAGGCCACGTTTTGTACCCCAGTTCTTGTGCCACCTTCCAGAGCGCTCCGCTCTCCCCCTGCGGCGTCTCCGAGGGCGAAGTCAGAACTCCAACCAGGCGATGCTGGCTGCGCGCCAAAGCTTTGAGCACTTGCAATCCAGCCATTTCCTCCGCTACTAGAACGATGTTCATGAGGGTCGAGAATGGAGACCGCATTCCTTTAACGCGGGCTGACGTGCTCGGCTGCAACCGCGGGGGACGCCGGACCGGAAACAATGTCCTGGCAGACTTTCTGCGCCACCAGTTCCCCTGCAACCTTGTGTCCAAGTTCATTGAGCAGTCCCTGGTGATCTGCAGAACGCTGACCGTGTAAATAGACTCGGTTTGCTTCCGCATACTTCTGCAGATAGGGGGCCAGCGTGAGCACAGGAATTCGCCGCGATTCAGCGAACTGTTGAACGCGGCGATCAGGATAGAACAGATCGGTGATGCCCACGCGATTCATGAGCTTTTGCCGCTCTGCCGGGTTGGGCTCGACTTGGATGCTGCTGCTGAGGGTTAGCAGCAGGAACTTCGAGCCTCGGGCCAACACTTCGTCGTGCATTTCAGCGATTAAGTCCTGGCTTACTTGCCAGGCATCCTGCCACGCGGGATCGTCCGGATCACGGTAGAGGGCGGGTGACAGCCCCATCCCGGTTGATATCAATCCATCGATGTTGCCGTAACGCAGATAGTTCGTTCCCGCGGCAACGACTTGGAGAAGCCGGGAATGCTTGATCGACCAGGAAGAAAAATAGTTCCATAGCCAGCGCGCATGAGCTCCGGGGACATGGACGAAAGAGTCATCCAGAACCAGCTTTCCGTCTCGCTCCACGAAATAAGGTCGAGAGGGATCTTTCTGCAGAGCGCGGGAGTTCTTATAGACATTGTTGCCGGTGTCGAAGGCCAGGATTACGACGTCTGGAGAATATGGCCACACTCTTTCCCGCAAACGCAAAAGTTCCTGCGCGGTTGTGAAGCTGTTCGCACCGAAGTTCATCACCTCGACGGTCTTGTCGTGCATGGAAGGGCAGCCGGTCAACGCCTGTTCCAATACTGAGGAGTAGTCTTTCTCCATCGGTACCTGGAGAGCCTCGGTGTAGGAGTCGCCGAGAACCGCGATGCGGAGAGTGTTTGGCGGCTTCTGCAGCGCGTGTTCGCGATCGCGCAAACCCTGGCTGTTGATGTGCACGAAGACGTCATATTCCGGGGTGTGCCACAACCCTTGTGCCCCAGGACGCGGCGCAATCCCGGTGTGGGGATCCCAGGTGAAAAACAAATCCTTGCCGCCTGTCGGATAACCCACGTGGGCGATGCGAAGCCCAATCTCTATCGCGATCAAGACGCAGACGACCCACACCAAGACCTTTCGCCAATGTTTTTGCGTCATCCGTTCCTGTTCGACTACCTCGTAGAGGGTTTCGACTGGCAAAAGAATAACTCCGTCGCAAGATCCGGTGGAGAGGATCCTGCCAAGGTTGAAGGGCTCTTAAGGCGCCGGGAAGAGGCTCTGTCAGCGGTGCGCGCCTGAACTGGCGCGCGAATATGGAGCTGTCGCCGAAGGGGGAAGTTCGCTGGCCAGTTGGTTTGCGAACAGCTCTCGAATCTGGCGGCGGTCGATCTTGCCATTGGCATTCTTCGGCAGTTGTTCCAGGCACATCCAGCGTGCTGGAAGCATGTACGACGGCAACAATCGGCTCAACTTGCTGCGAATCGAAGCATGGGTTGCATGAGTATCGCGGGGAACGTAGGCGGAACAGATGAGAGTGCCTTCGAAGCCCTCCGTCGGCATGGCCACGACGGCGCATTCTTTTGTTTCTTCCAGCGTGTTGAGCGCGGTCTCAACTTCGCCCAGTTCAATACGGTGACCGCGGCTCTTAATCTGAGAATCGGAACGCCCCATGAAATACACGAGGCCGTCAGGACCGAGCCGCGCCAAGTCTCCGGTCTTATAGATGCGATCGTCCCCACCGTCTCCGTAGGGCAGGAAAGCCTGGGCGGTTTTCTCCGGATCTCGCCAGTAGCCTGGGCTCAGGCCCGCTCCGCGGATGTAAAGATCTCCCACCGCGCCCCCGGCCGCCGGTTGAAGCTTGTCGTCCAACACCAGCAGTTGTTCCCCGTCGCAGGCAGTACCGATCGGGATGGATGCGTTGTCGTCTGACGGACAGTTCGGGACCGTATAGTAACTGCTCGCAATGGTGGTCTCCGTGGGACCGTAGAGGTTGGTAAATGTGACCCCGGGCAGCCGCCGCATCCAGTAGATCAGGGCTGGCGTAGGGAACACTTCACCGCACCACAGCAGGCGTTTGAGACAAGGGAAGTCCTGGAACTTCACGGCATCGAACTTCGCCATGTAATTCAAAACTGAGGGAACCGAAAACCATTGAGTCAACTGAGAATCCCGGATGAAGTCTGCCATTTCGTTCGGCATCGGGACCATGTCCGGGGGCACCAGATGAAGCTGGGCTCCCACGGAAAACGTGCCGAAGATATCGAAGCCCGAGAGATCGAAATGCAGAGGCGGATGCCCGGAAACTCGATCCGAGGAGTCCATCCCAAAGTAGCGTGTTGCCCATTCTACAAAATGAATTACGTTCGCGTGCGTGATGACCACGCCCTTGGGATCGCCGGTCGAACCTGAGGTGTAGAGGATGTGGGCTATGTCGGTGGAACTGTTTTGGCAGGTGACGGGAGCGGCAGAGCAACGTTCCAGGTCGGCATGGTGAAAAATGCCCGGGACGCGTTCACCATCGGCAGACACATTGTCCATCCATCCCACCCCCGGCAGTTGCACGCCGGGCCGCAGTGCCACTAGATCGTTGAGCAATTTTGACGTGCTCCCAACCGCGAGAATACAACGAGGGTCACTCGATAGCAGGATCTTCGCTACTCTTGCCGCCGGGCTGGAGGTGTCGATGGGAACGTGAATGCAATCCGCTTTGAGAATTCCGATCATGGCCACGAGAGCGGTCGGAGATTTTGGGATCGCAAAGGCAACGCGGTCGCCTCTTTGGCAGCCTGCGGATTTCAACAATCGCGCCAGCTGATTGCTCAGTTGGTCCAGTTCTGCGTAGCTCAGGGTCTGGTCGCGCAGCACGACAGCCACAGCGTCGGGGGTCCGTTCCGCCTGGGCCGATACGCAATCCTGCAAAAGCCCTTTCATTTCGACACGATCTTTTGCGCCTGCGCGAATGCCAGGTTGGTGTGCTGCAGTTCCTCGGCGCTCGGTGGTATGTCTAAAATGAAAGTGCGGAAGCCCTGCGCTATGTACTTGCTCAGCTCGATCGCCACTTGCTCGTAGCTTCCCACTAGGTACGGGCAAAACGTGTTGTAATTCTCGAAGGGCCACAGCCAATACGGGCTGCCATTGGACTTGGATGTTTCCGCAAGCTGCGACAACTGTTTGTGCCATTGCGAGTCGGAGGTCTTCATGGCTAGCTGGTGAGTCAGTTGTCCCCTGCGATCTCCGGGAAAGCGAGCGTGGGCGATGCTCCACGCCTCCTCCGTAAGCGCGCGAGCAATGATCCCAACCCGAATCCCCGAATCCACCCCCTTGGGGCACGCCCCTTCCTGTTCGGTGGCTTGCGGGTATTTCACGGCGATGGCGCCGAGCGCTGAAGCCGCCGCCATCCCCGCTTCGGAGGAGCCGGAAACGATCACGCCAGGGAAGAGTTTGGGATCCAGAGGCGGCGTCATGCAGAGCTTGTTCACCGTGTAGAACTCACCGTGGTACGTAACAGGGCTCGGACCTCGGAGCAATTCCTCGATGATGGTTGTGTACTCGACGAGCCGGGCGTATCGCTTATCGTGGGGTGTGGTGTCGTTCAGCGCGGCCAGGTCGTTCTTGAATCCTCCCGCCAGCATGTTCAGGTAAATCCGACGGCCATAAAAGTGGCCCAGGGAGGCAACCATCTTGGCCACAGTGTATGGGTGCATGTACACGGGCTGCACCGCGACCAGAGGACAGAGCCTCGAGGTGTTCTGGATAATGATCTGGGTGACCAGCCAGGGGTCGACCAGCGAGTTGTCCGTGTAGATCAGGATTCCTTCAAACCCGGCTTGCTCGCTCCATTGCGCGATCTGGACCAGGTTGGATAAATACAACGTTCTGTCCACTTCCCGCGACTGAGGGGCGGTGGAGAAGATCCTGATTGCGCCAGCGGAGTTGGGCACGGACTGCGTCATGGTTTTCCCGGATTGGTTCGGTGACTCACGGCAAGATCGCGGCTACAAACTCGCGTCCCCGTCGAAGCAACAAGGATCCCAAACCTCGGGATCTCGTAATCTGTGGGCAAGCTGTTCGTTTTTTGCTTTGTAAAAATACCGCCAGGCGCCGAGCTCCCGATAGTGGGGAGCCGTGCTGTCAATGACTCGCTGCTTTTCGGCACTGAAACCCATGGCTTCCAACATGTGTACGCCCTCATCGTGGCAACGCTCGAGGGCGTGGGCAACAATTGGTCGTAGGAGCTCGTTCTGGCCAGCCAGCGCCTGAAAATCGATCAACCGCATTCTTTGCAGTTCGTAAGACGGATTGTCTTGCCGGCACAGAATGGCATACGCGGAAAGCTCGTCTCCTTTGTTTACAGTCAGCAACCATGCCTTGTTGCTGGCCAGCGAGTGTCTGAAATGCCAGTCCAAGACCTGGCGGGAGCGTGTAGCCAGCAAGTGGTGAGCGCGCTGGGTGCGCATGCGTTCCCAGAAGACATCAAAGCGCTCGTCAAAATGATTGCAAAATTGCGGCCGAACGCCATTGCGGCGCGCCCACAAAGCCTTACCGGCAAGGCTGTCCCTCACAAATAGGCCTGCCGACAGCGGATAAGTCAGACCGGCCATGCCGGCCATTCCTTTTCGTGCCATAAGGCTGGCGGTGAACGCCCGGTAATTCGTGACCCAAAAAGCAGACCGGTCCCACGCTCCCAACGGCACCCGCAAGGCCCGAAACGCCTCTTGGAGTCTCGCCGCCTTGGCGGTCACGGTGGTATTGACAAACAGATCGACATCACTCTGACTGAAAAACTTGCTCAACAACCAGACGGAGTGCGATCGGTATGCCGAGTCCATAACCAGGGCGCGGCTGGTGGCCGCAACCAGAGGCCGTCCTTCAAACTCGTAGGCCAGAGGAATATTCGCCACCGAACCCACAATCTCGCCATCCGCGTTCTCACACACCCAGCCAATCGGCCAGCGCGAAAGCTTGTGGTAGAGCGGATTGCCCAGCCACAGGTCTTTCCACTCTTCGTAAGTCTTGGGGTTCAAGCCGTAGCGGGACTCCAGAACCGAGATTCGAGGATAATCTTCAAATCTGGCCTCGCGGATCTTTGGCGGCCCAGGCTTGACTGCTCCGTCGCGCAGCGATCGGCCCTTTTTCCGCGACGACGCGCTTGCTGCGGCCAGGCAGATTTGGAGTCTGCTAGCCAGGTCGTCGATGTTCTCTTCGTAGAACATGGCCTGATGGCCCCCAGCAACTTTGTGAACTTCCATGCCGCCCGAGACCATACCCTCCCAGCTTTCATAGAAGTCAAAGTATCTGCAATCGGGCCAGTCCGTGGATTGAATGAAAACAATGTGGCCTGGGTACGGTTCTGGGCGATAAAGATATGATGCGGGGTGCACGATCGTGTCCAGTTCGGCTTGCAGATGCTTCTCGCTGACTCTCCACCCCAGTTTGTGATAAAGACGCCAGCGACTCACGCTGAGCCGCAGACCAATTCCGACCGTCCTGCCGACGATGAAACCAGGCAGGCCCAGTAGGCCGCCTTGACCTAGCTTCCGCAGGTGGAACTTGAGTTTCTTCGCCATCACCTCGGTCCGGCTCTCCTCCGAAAAGTCCTGGTAGTATGCCGGATTTTGACCGTCGACCATGACCAGCAATGCGACTCTTTGCCCTTGCACCTCAAGCAGTCGGCCCATCTCATACGCAATCACAGCATTCACGCACAAGCCGGCCAAATGATAAGGTCCTTCAGGCTGTACTTCGCGCAGTCGCGTGACCAGGGCGGAGGCAATGTCTTCGAGCCGGTAAGGCACCGGCAGGCGGGTTGCGTCGGCCACGGGAAGGTGAAGCCCCAGGAAGGGTTGGTCGGGGCCGAGACGGTTGGCCAGGGAAAGAAACAGTGGGCCACCTCGCACCCAAAATAGAGGAGGCCTGGAACCATACGGTTGAATCGGAACAATTGCCGGATGATGTTTCGCCTGCGTCTTCCCTTGCAGCAACGCCGCTAGCTGGCGGACGGTCGGCGCCTGAAAAACGTTAGCCAGCGAAAGCTTGTTGCCCAGGCGTTGCTCGATACGCAGCAAGAGCTTGGCCACCAGAAGAGAGTGCCCGCCAAGATCGAAGAAATTGTCCGTGACTCCCATTCCGTGCTTGTCGAGTACCGACTCCCAAATTTCCAGTAGCCGTGTTTCGAGTACGCTGTCCGACGGCACAATCCCAACCGAAGCCGGCTCGGACGCCATCGGCAGAGCTTGGCGGTCCACTTTGCCATTAGGCGTCAACGGCAGTGCGTCAAGAACCACAAACGCCGACGGAAGCATGGCCTGCGGCAGTTTGTCGTCAAGAAAACGCCGCAGCTTCTCAGCGTCGAAGCGCTCACGATCTACGGCAACGACATAGGCAACCAACTTCGACTCCCGCGGGCCCTGTGCCTGCAGAGCGACCACAGTTTGGCGTACGTCTTCGCTTTGGCCGATAACACTTTCGATTTCCTCGAGTTCAACCCGAAAGCCACGGATCTTCACCTGGTGATCGAAGCGGCCCAGCAACTCGAGATTCCCGTCCGCACGGTAGCGAACCAGATCTCCGGATTTGTACAGCCGCGCCCCGCGCTGCGTGCTGAAAGGATCCGCAACAAACCGAGCCGCAGTCTCCTCCGCCCGGTTCCAGTAGCCTCGCACTACACCCGGACCGCCGATGCAAAGCTCGCCCGGCACTCCAATCGGCAGCGGGTTGAGATGAGAATCTACGACGTAGACTTTGGCATTGGGAATCGGCCGCCCAATGGGGACGGATTTCCCCACGTGCTCGCACTTGTACACCGTGCTCCAGACGGCAGCCTCGGTGGGACCGTACTCGTTGAACAGAGTGGTGTGCGGGATCAACTTATGGTGTCGCTCAACCAGTTCCGCGGGACAGGACTCCCCAGCCACGATTGCCACGCGCAAGGAATCCAATTGCCCAGGCTTAGCCTGCTCCAGAAGCAGGTTGTACAACGACGGCACGCAGAGCAACTCGGAAATTCGATGGTGTGCGATGAACGGCGCCAACCCGGTCAAGTTCTCCTGCAGCGGCCCTGGGGTGAGAACCAGAACGCCTCCCCGGCAAAGCGTTCCAAAAATGCCCACCAGGGAACTATCAAAAGCGAACGAAGAAAGCAGCAGGAAACGTCCCGCCTCAGCTCCGTAGTACAGCGAACGTGCGTGCGTCGAGTGCACCAAATTCCGGTGCGTGATCTGTACCCCCTTCGGCTTTCCGGTTGATCCCGAGGTGTAAATCAAATAAGCCAAATTCTCCGGCCCGCACTCGCCGGGAACGGACTCCACGCTCTCCCGGCCGATCTGATCCCAACCGGAGTCAAGGTAGCAAACTTCAACTGAGCCAGGTAACGCCGGTGGACACCGCTGCTGCTTCGCCAGCAAGACTCGGAGCTGCGCATCCTCGACGACGTGCTTGATGCGATCCTGCGGATAACTCGGATCCAGAGGGACGCAAACTCCGCCCGCCTTCAACACTCCGAGGATGCCCACAATCATTTCGCAGGAGGGCTCAAAATAAAGTCCAACGGGTGTTTCCGGAACAATGCCCCGCTTCCGTAAAAACGCAGCTAGCTGGTTGCTCTGGCGATCGAGTTCCCCGTAGTTCAACTCTCGATTGCCATCGAGGAGTGCGGCCGCTTCAGGCGTGCGCGTGGCTTGCGCCATCACCAGTTGATGAAGGCAGAGCTCGGTCGGAAATTCCGCGCTGGTATCATTCCACTCGACACAGATCTGCTGCTCCTCGGCCGCTGTCAGAATGGGCAACTCGGAGATGCGCCGGTTGGGATTGGCGGCAATGCCCTGCAGCAGAACCGTGATGTGCCCCGCCATGCGAGAAATCGTCTCCGCCGAAAACAGATCCGTGCTGTATTTGAAGCGCCCGACAATGCCGCTGGGCCGGTCATCCAGTTCGAGGCAGAGGTCAAATTTGATGAAGCCGGTATCCACTTCGGACTGGGTGAGCGCCACGGTCCACCCATCCTGGGTTTCCGGAAGCGGCGGCTCCAGAGTCAGCAAAACTTGAAACAACGGATTGAGGCTCAAGCTGCGGTTCGGATGCAACGCATTCACTACCTCAGTGAAGGGCGCATCGTCGTTGGAAAGAGCATCCAGAGTCAGGTTCCGGGTACGATGCAGCAACTCGCGGAATGTCGGATCGCCGGACAAATCGTTGCGCAAAACCACCGGGTTAAGAAAATACCCCAGCAGCCCCTCAAGTTCGGTTCGCTTGCGCCCGGAGCTGACCGTGCCCATCACCACGTCCTCCGCGGAGGAATAGCGATGCAGCAAAACGGCGAAGGCGGCCAGCAAGGTCATGAAAAGGGTGGCCCCCTCCCGCCGGCTCAGGAGCTTCAGGTTATCCGCCAGAGCTCTGGGGAACGCGACGGGGTGGATCGCTCCACGAAAACTCTGCACCGCCGGACGGGGATAATCGGCGGGTAACGGCAGCACCGGCAGATTTCCGCCCAGCTGTTTCCGCCAATAAGCCAGTTGCGCCGGCAAATGGCCATTGCGCGACCGGTCCTCGCGCTCCCAAAGAGCAAAATCGGAGTACTGAATGGGCGGGTCGGGCAGAGTGTAATCCTGGCCATCCGCAAACGCAGCGTAGAGAGCGGCTAACTCCGGCAGGAATACGCGGTAGATGGAATATCCATCAAAAGTGATGTGATGAAGAGTGAGGAAGATGCGGTGTTCGTGGTTGCTCAGCTTCACCAGCAATGCACGAATCAACGGCCCTGTAGACAAATCAAACGGCCGGAGCGCGTCCTCATGTGCCAACTGGCGCGCGCGCGCTTCTTTCTGCGTTTCCGGAAGGTCGCTGAGGTCAACGACCGGAAGGGATACTGCAGTCACTGGCTGAATGACCTGGACGGGTTCACCATCGATCAGTGCAAAGGTGGTTCGCCAAGCTTCGTGGCGGCGGATAATCTCCGTCAGGGCGCGCTCCAACGCGGGCACGTCCAAGCTTCCGTGGCGGCGGATGGTGACTGGCTCGTTGTAGACGGGAATTTCGGGAACGAGCTGAGCGTGCAGCCAGATCTGCTGCTGGGCGAAGGAAAGCGGCGCGGTATTTCCCGCGCTTGGCCCGGGGAGGATTTGTCCGCTAGCCAACCGGGCGGTTTGCACATCCGTCGGAGGTTTCACTTCTACGCCGTGTTCCATGGGGCTGCTGAAAAACGGTCGGAGACTAGTTGGCCGGCTTCGAGAAAGAAAGCGGGAGGGCGTTCAGACCTCGAAGCCCTAGATTGTCGCGCCAGGAAATCGGACCGGGTTTCAGTTGAGGATTCGGAAGCCGGCGCAAAAGCGTGGCCAAGGCTACCTGACCTTCCAGGCGCGCCAGCGGCGCT
>Ga0116225_1000291_pt1 | contig 39999 bp, 42 predicted proteins | sample Sb_taG_8_FD_88968 | JGI IMG/M metagenome (GOLD analysis project Ga0116225, IMG submission 88968) | Peat soil microbial communities from Weissenstadt, Germany - Sb_50d_c_BC metaG | ecosystem: Environmental > Terrestrial > Soil > Wetlands > Peat | place: Germany: Weissenstadt | collected 2010-09-21 | reverse complement strand
TCGCCCCGACCGGGGGCGGCAAGATGCTCGCCGGCTTTCTGCCGAGCCTAGTCGATCTCACCGAACGCGGGCCCAAGCGGCAACGAGGCCTCAACACGCTTTACGTCTCGCCGCTGAAGGCGGCCGTCGATATCGGCCGCAACCTCGCCGCGCCGATCGCCGAGATGGGGCTGCCCATCGGCCTCGAGACGCGCACCGGAGACACGCCGCCCTCCCGGCGCCAGCGCCAGCGCGTTGCTCCGCCCGACATCCTTCTCACCACGCCGGAACAGATCGCGCTGATGCTGTCCCACCCCGACGCTGGCAGACTGTTCGGGTCGCTCGGCATGGTCATCATCGATGAGCTGCACGCGCTTGCTGGAAGCAAGCGCGGCGACCTCTTGGCGCTCGACCTTGCACGCTTGCGCAACGTGTCGCCTAAGCTCACCTTGATTGGCCTGTCGGCGACGGTGGTGCGACCCTCCGAGCTCGCCGCCTTCCTCGTGGGCCATGAGGGGCAGGCGAGCACGCGCCTCGCCGAGATCGTCGAGGCTGGAGGCGCGCCCAAGGCTGACATCGCCATTCTTGACTCCGAGGCCGAGCTTCCCTGGGCGGGTCACTCTGCGCGCTACGCGCTGCCGGAAATCTATGAGGCGATCAAAACCCACCGGATGTCGCTCATCTTCGTCAACACGCGCTCCCAGGACGCGTTGCCCACGGTGCGCCGGCCTTCTGCCCACCTATTGAGCGCCTGGGACACGCGCTCACGCCGATTGCCGCGGGCGCTCTCTACTGGGAGGCGGAGAGTACCCTCATCGTTGCTGACCTGCATCTGGAAAAAGGCGCGGCCTTCGCCTCGCGAGGCATGCTGCTCCCGCCCTACGATACTCGCGACACGTTCCGCCGCCTCGCCGCGTGCCTGGTGAGCTTCGGCCCTCGCCGCGTGGTCGCGCTTGGCGATAGCTTCCATAGGAGCGAGCTCGCCACGCGGCTCGCTGGACCTTGAGGAGTTGCTCGCCCTGCAGCGGGGAGGGGATTGGTATTGGGTCCTCGGCAATCACGACCCCGACTTGCCGGCTTCAATCGGGGGCATGGTCTGCGCCTCGCTCAGCATCGCCGGCATCATTCTTCGCCACCAGCGGAGATCGCGGGGCACCTGCATCCGGTGGCGCGCATCGCCCGCCGCGGCGAAGGGCATAAGGCGGAAATGCTTTGCCACCGACGGCCACCGCCTGGTGATGCCGGCCTTCGGCGCCTATACCGGCGGTCTCAACGTGCTCGATGACGCCTTCGGTGCCCTCTTCCTGCGGCACCGGCTGGCGGCCTGGATGACGGGGAAGTCCGACGTCTATCCGATGCAGGCGAGCATGCTCCCGCCGGATTGACCTCACTCTTTGCGGAACACGGCCCAGGCAGCGAACCCAGCGATCACGGCCATCAGCACGGCCAAGAGTCCGTAGATGAACGGATGCCGCAAGGCGAGCAGATAGACGACGCGCTCGAAACCCACTTTGTGCACCTGCAAGCTGCTTTGGTTCTGGCTCAACAGCTTGCCGTCGCGAAACAGGTACACCTGTGTGGTGTAGCGGCCGATGGGGACGTTGACCGGCAAGTCGACGCTGCCCCTGAACAGACTCCGGCCAATGAAGCTGACCGCGTCGTCGGACTCCTGGAAGAGCCAGTGGTCCTCTCTCAGCCGGATCAAATTGGCGCGGAAGCCGTCATCGGCAGGCTCACCTTGCTCCGAGTTTCCGAGATCGAGATTGGCGAAGCCGATGCCGAGCGCTTTGAGCGAGTCTTCGGACGCCACCGCCCTGAATGGCCGCGACGCGAGCACGGCATAGAAGCCAGGCACGGAGGGAAATGTCTTCGACGCGCCGTTCACCCAAAGCCCGGCCGCCCGCTCCTTGCGCCGGACCACGACGGGCTGGTTCGGCCCGCGGATGACCATGATCACGTCGTAGGGCCCCTCATCCGGCGAGGGTCCGCGGCTGAAGTCGATCGAGCCAAACAGCACGATCTCGATGCCGGTGAAATTCGACTGGATCGAGATCTCGCGGGTGGAGATGTCGGACTGCACCTGCTCTGGCCGCGCCTGCTCGTTCGCATGGACCTCGCCCTGCGGCCACAGCGCCGCGGCGCTCAGCGCGAGGACGAGCGCCGTCCGCATCATAGGCCCACCATCTCCGGAGCGAGGCTATAGAGGTCTGTCGGCGACAGGATCAGATCGAACAGCAGCCTGGTCGCAACCGCCAGCACCATGACGGCAAGCAACAGCCTAAGCTGCTCGCCTTTCAACCTTCGACCGGCATTGGCGCCGAACTGGCCGCCGATCACGCCACCCACCACGAGGATGAAGGCGAGCACGACATCCAGCGTGTGATTCATGGTTGCATACAGCAACGTGACCACGGCGGTGACGAAGATCACCTGGAACAGCGAGGTTCCGATGACGACATTGGTCGGCATGCGCAGGAGATAGATCATCGCTGGCACGACGATGAAGCCGCCGCCCACGCCCAGGACCGAGGAAAGCAGACCGACAATCGCCCCAATCACCAGCGGAGGAATGGCGCTGATATAGAGGCGCGATCTCGGGAAGCGCATCTTGAGCGGGAGCCCATGGATCCAGTTATGCTGACCGGGCTTCCGTGGCGACGCGGGCTTCCCGGCGCGCGCTCGCCGGATGGCGCGGATGCTTTCGGCGAGCATGAGCGAGCCGATGATGCCGAGAAACGTCACATAGACGAGCGAGATGAAAAGATCGGCCTGCCCAAGCTTGGTCAAGACCCGGACAAGGAGCACACCGGCCAGAGCACCAGCGACGCCGCCAACGATCAGCACAAACCCCATGCGGAGGTCGATATTACCCCGCCGCCATTGCACCAGCGCGCCGGAGACGGAGGAGGCAACGATCTGATTTGCACCCGTTGCCACGGCGATGGCCGGTGGGATGCCTGAGAACATCAAGAGCGGCGTGAGCAAGAAGCCGCCACCGACGCCGAACATGCCCGAAAGGAAGCCTACCGCCGCGCCGAGCCCCAGCATGACCAGGAGGTTCACCGAGATTTCGGCAACGGGCAGATAGACCTGGAGCATGGGGCCGGGGCGTTGATTTCGCGCTTTTGCAAGGTTTCGGAAGGCCGCGCCCCTGTCAATGCGCGAAGACGAGCCTTACGAAATTGTCATGCGCCACGGAGTGTTCGGCGCGCTTCAGAGCGCGCTATCCGGCACCTAATTGGCCCCCCGCCTTCTCGGGCTTTGCCTTAGGCCTTGATCGCCTGATCGGCCCCGGCACGTGCGGCCGCCGGCAGCTCAGCCTTGACGAGATCGCGCCGCTTCGCGGCCTCCGCGTCGCCGGTCGCAGCGGCGAGAGAGAACCATTTATAGGCCTCGGTCAGGTTCTTTGGCATGCCGAGGCCCTGCTCGGCGAGGATGCATAGATTGAACTGACTATTGACAAGACCGTAAGCCGCAGCCTCTGCAAACCATTTGGCGGCTAGCGCGTAGTCGGCATCGCGGCCTCGCCCTCCGCTCGCCGCCACGGCGAGATTGTGCATGGCCTTGACGTTGCCCTGCGCCGCCGCCCGAGTGTACCAGGCCTGCGCCCGGCCGAGATCCTTGGTAACGCCGTCGCCGCGCTCGTAGAGAACGGTAAGACGGTATTGCGCCGGAGCGAGCCCGGCGCTCGCAGCGAGGCCGAACCAGCGCGCGGCCTCCGTCCAGATCAGTGCGAGCGCACGCGCGCTGCCTTGGCCTTGCGCATAGCGGGCCGCGATTACGTATTGGGCCTTCGCATCGCCGCTCGCCGCGGCTTGGCGTAAAGCGAGTGTCCAAAGTTCGGCCCCTGGCATGGGGAGATTGGACGGCAACAGGGAGGGCTTCGCCGAGCCAAGCTCGGTGCAGGGTGAGTGCTCGCCGACGGTTATGCTGATGCCCGGCGGCAGCGTACCCTCGTCGCTGGAGCTGAGCGAGGCGAGTTGCGGCTTTGGCATGGTCTCGGCCTGCCCCGGCGCGTCCGAGCCGATGGAAGATTTCGTCATCTCGGTCACGCCACCGGCTAGCGCCACGTCCTCGGCAGAGGCGAGGACCGTTGGCGCCTCCCTGACGCGCACCGGTGGCGGAAGCTCCGAATCGTTTGCCGATGGCGTGGTGGCATGGGGTGCTTCAGGCGCGGCCTCGGGTGCGGGTGGCGCCCCCGGCGCGGGTGCGGGTTCGAGCGTGGTTGGGGGCGCAGGCTCGGGCGCCGGTGCGGCTTGGAGTTCGGGTGAAGCTTCGGGTGCCGGGGCAATTTCGGCTGCTGGGGCCGGGGTGCTCTGCTCGGTCGGAGCGGGCGGCGTCTCCAGCTCAGGCTTGGATCTGAGCCGGCTGTAGAGCAGAGCCGCGCTGACCACGAGCAGCAGGGCCGCCACGACCATAAGAACGGAGCGCTTGCGCCGCTCCGGCAGCTCGCTACTGGCCGGCGCATGCGGCTCATCCAAGCCGCGCGCCTTTCGCGGCTGCGAGGCGCCCCGCTCTTCCGCCCGAGCCGCAGCGGCTTGCGCCGCGCGGCGGGCTGCCGCAACGAAATCGTCGGTCGAGTCGAGCGAGACCTCCCGGGTGAACGAGGCCCCGCGGGGCGACGGCTCGACCTCGTCGAGATCCACCGCCTCCTCGGCGATCGGCCCCCGCTTGGCGCGCCCGAACGGAGCCATCGGCTCCGTGTCCTCGGAGACCGGGACAGCGGTACCAAGCCGGTCGCGCAACGAGCGGTTCAGAAACCGGAGGTCCTCGCCGTCGTTGCGCGTTAGTGTCTTTTCGGCGCGCGACTCCGCGTGGGAAGGCGCAGGTTCCAAGCGCGACCGCGGCTGAACCGCCGCCGCGCGCATCGCTTCGCCGGAAACGGGCTCGGCGCTAAGCGCGCCTCGGGGCGCGGGGGTCGCTGGAGCTCTGCCCCGCTCGGCCTGATGCATGAGATCCTTCAACGATGCATGCACCGCCACTAGCGTGTCGGCGAGACGGTCGTCGGTAACGCGGCTCTGCTCATTCATCGCCACGATGTCGCGGTGGATGGCGTCGAGGCGCTCGGCCGCGCTTGGTTTGCCAAGGCCCGTTTCGGAGACGAGGCGCGCAGCCTCGTTCGCGGCTTTGCTCGCCGCTTTCTCCATTTGGGCTGGGGCGTCTTCGAATCGCTCGATCAGCCGCTGCAGGTGGCTTTCGATGCTGCCGATGCGGGCGATCTGCTGCTCAACCCGCCCAAGTTGCTGTCCCATATCGGTAATTTGCCGTTCGAATTGTTGCAGTTGCTCAAGCTTCGGGGTGTGTCCGAGAGCCGCCTCGAACCTCGCCGCGATGTCCTCCATGCGCGCGTTCAGCGTTTCCATCGCTGTCGCGGCCATGGCCTCGCCGATCGAGTGCTCAAGCCGGTGGGCCATCTCGATCAGGCGCTTGTCGAGATCTTCCTCTTCGCTCCGCAAGGGGGGCAATACGAGGGACGGGGCGGAATAGCTCGGTTCCGCGGGCGGCATGGCGAAGCTGAATTTGGGCTCGCTGCCGGAAGAGAGGTCGGCCGCGGGGAGTGGCGGAGTGAACAAGCCTGGCTCCTCCGCCGCCAGACTGGCGGCAACCGCGCGAGCCTCGGACAAAGCGCGGCCAAGCTTGGCAAAATCGTCGAACCCGGTCTCGGTCTCGTGGGGCTGCTCCAGCCTCCGCGCCAGGCTACTGAGCTGGCTGCGCAACCGCTCGAGGGTCTCGGTTTCTTCCGGAGAGGCTGAGGTCTGCGCGGGGTCGGTCGTTTGCGAAAGCCGATCGAGCCGCGCATGCAGCTCATCGAGGGCTTCGCCATACCGGCGTTCGTTTTCCTCGATCCGTTCGACGAGCCGGTGCAGAAGGCCTTCGACCGTCTGCTGATCAGTGTAGGCTTCCGAGCGCGGAGCGTCGCTTTCGCGCTGCGTCGCGGCGCTGCTTGCTTGCCAACTTGCTTCCGGAACCATCCCGTTCCCCTGGCGAAAGTGATGCCCGTTCGATGGGCCGATTGGTCGTGGGAGTGGTCTGACAGACACGCGACCGAACGGTCACCAACACCGTGGCAAGCTTGGGTAAATTTTGGGTTAAGCCGCGCTTTTTTGTGGGACGATGCCGCGGGATTCCCGCGGGATTTGCTGAACGTTCGGTCTTTCCCGGCGCGCGATTTGAGGGGCTTGCCAAGCCGAGGCGAGAGGACGACGATGGCTTGCTCAGCGCTCGGAGATGCGGGCCATGAAGGCGACAGTCTCGGTGCTTGCACTTGCCGTGTTCCTGCCCGTAGCGGCGCCAAGCTGCTTTGCCGGAGACAATTTCGGCCGCTACACCATCACCCCAACCGGGGACGGCTTCTTGCGACTCGATAGCGCGACGGGGGCACTATCGAGCTGCAGCTCGAAGTCCGGCGGCTGGGCCTGCGAGAGCGTTGCGGACGACGTTTTGGAGCTCAAACAGAAGATCGATAGCCTGACCCGGGAGACCGAGGAGCTACGGGACCGGCTCGCCAAGGCTGAAGCGAGCCTCAAGGCGGAAGGCTCCGGTAAGGAGCCGCTGCCGGCAAGCCCTGCCTTTCAGCTTCCGCAAGTGGCGCTCGACGAGATGACCGACTTCGTCAACGAGATGGTTCGCCGCTTGCAGGACATGGTGCGGGATTTGAAACAGCCAGAGGCGGAGAAATCGCTTTGAGGCCGGGAAGATCGCCGCGCTTCCGCGCGACGATGGCCTGATGCCATGGCCGAGTTCGTTCAGGTGAGTCACATGCTCCAAGTCGCCACGCGCGGCAAGGGGTTCACCGAGATCACCGAGAATCTGCGGCGTTGGCTCGGCGGCATCTCCGCCGAGGATGGTCTGCTCACCGTGTTCGTCTGCCACACCTCAGCTTCGCTGATCGTTCAGGAGAACGCCGATCCCAATGTGCGGCGCGACCTGCTGACGACGCTTGAGGGCTTGGCGCCCGAGTCCGGCCGCTATGCCCATGCTCAGGAAGGTCCGGACGACATGCCGAGCCACATCAAGTCGATGCTGACGGAGGTGAGCCTGTCCATCCCCGTCAGGCGCGGGCGCACGGTGCTCGGGACCTGGCAGGGCGTCTACCTGATCGAGCATCGTTCCGAGCCGCACGAGCGAAACATCGCTCTCAGCTTCCTGGGCCACTGCGCCGAGGCTTAACGTCGGGCCTGCCCCTCAGCCCGCGAAGCGGTTCGTGGCCGCGACGAGCTCATGCACGATGCCGGCCTCGGTCATGGCGTGACCGGCATCGGCAACGATCCGCAGCTCCGCTTCCGGCCAGGCGCGGGCAAGGTCGATGGCGATCTTTGCCGGCGTCACCACGTCGTACCGGCCATGCACGATGACGCCGGGGATGTGTGTCAAGCGATGCGCCGACCCGATCAGCTGATCGTCGGCGTCGAAGAAGCCGCCATGAATGAAGTAGTGGCATTCGATGCGCGCGAAGGCGAGCGCGTAGGTGTCCTCGGAGAAGCGCCGCACCCGCTCTGCGTCCGGTAGGAGCGACAGGGTCTTGCCCTCCCATGCGCTCCAGGCGCGCGCGGCTTCGAGCTGCATATCGGGATTGGAGCCAGTGAGCCGCTGGTAGTAGGCGGAGATCATGTCGCCGCGCTCGGAGGGCGGGACGGGGCGCAGATAATCCTCGAACGCTTCGGGGAAGATCCAGCTGCAGCCTTCCTGATAGAACCATTCGAGCTCGGCCCGCCGCAGCGTGAAGATGCCTCTGAGCACGAGCTCGGCCGCGCGTTCGGGGTGCGTTTCGGCATAGGCGAGCGCGAGCGTCGACCCCCAGGAGCCGCCGAACACCTGCCAGCGCTCGATCCCAAGATGCTCGCGCAGCTGCTCGATGTCCTCGACCAGGTGCCAGGTCGTGTTCTCCTCGAGAGAGGCATGCGGCGTCGAGCGGCCACATCCCCGCTGATCGAAGAGCACGATGCGGTAGCGTGAGGGATCGTGGTAGCGGCGCATGAGGGCGTTCGAGCCGCCGCCGGGTCCGCCATGCAGCAGCACGGCAGGCTTTCCATTCGGATTGCCGCATTCCTCGAAATAGAGCTCGTGTGACGCCGAGACCTTGAGCCGTCCGGTCCGGTAGGGGACGATCTCAGGGTAGAGCGTCATGCGTCCTCCGGCCTCGGTTTGACGATCGTTCATGTCATGCTGCTCTTGTATGGGGCGCGAGGATTGGGCCACAAAGCTCACTGAGTTGCCGCGGCCGCGCGCCGCTGCGCCCGGTCGTAAAGGGCTTCGCCGCCTGGGTCGCGCAACTCCTCGAAATAGGTTTCCTCGGGCGCCGACGGCCGCGGTCCGAGCAGGCTGCCAGCTAGGCCCCCAATGAGGCCAAGGGTAACGCCGATCAGCGCAGCGATGACGATGGTGAGCTGGGCGCGACCCGGGCCCAAATTCCCCCCGAATCCGACCTCGAGAGCCATGGCGCCGAAGCCGAGCACGAGGGCTGCCATGGCTCCCCAGCGGGTGCACCGTTGCCACCAGATGGCGAGGAGCAGCACCGGGAAGAAGGTCGCCGCAGCGAAGGCAAAGGCAGTCACGGCCGTCTGCATCAGGTCGATTTCCGTAAAGGCGAGAAACACGGCGGCACTCAGCACCGTGGCGGCGATGGCCACCCATACGACCATCAGCCGGGGAAGCACGTTATTGCGAGGGTCGATGCCTCGGATCACGTCGTCGGCGAGGCTGCCGGCCAGCGTGAACAGATGCGACGCAGCCGCGGCAAGGGCGATCGCCATTCCGGCAGCGGCCATGAGCACGGTGCAGACGAAAGGCAGCCGCGCCGCCATGGGCAGCGCGAGCGCAATGCCGTCGCGCGCGATGAACAGCTCGGAGGCCTCGATGGCTCCGTCGCCGTTGGCGTCCTGCGCCAGGATCAGGCGGTAAGCGTGCAACTCGTTGAGCCAGGACGGCAGCGCCGAGGCCGGGGTCTGGGCGATGTCCTGGAACATGAGAAGCCTGACGAAGGCGGCGAGCGCCGGTGCGCTCGCTGCGAACAGCGCCACGAAGAGCGCGCCCCAAGCCACCGACCGGCGCTGATCGGCCACTGAGCTCGTCACGCCGCTGCGGACGAGCAAGCTCGGCAGCGCCGCGGTCCCCAGCGTGAGACATAGGAACAGCGTCAGGAAATCCGTTTGGCTGACGGCGCCGAAGGGCTGGAGGAACGGCTTGGCACTTGGCCTTGGCCGCTCGGCGGGAAGCGCCGTGGTCAGCGGCCCGGGAGTCGATGGCGAGATGCCGGCGATCATCTCCGACCGCTGCAGCGGCGCGAATATCTCACCGTAGGTGAGCTGCGGCGCCGGCAGGTTCGTGAGCTGCACCGAGACGATGATCAAAGGCACGGCGAAGCCGATGGCGCCGATGATGAACGCGGCGCTTGCGCTCCAGGTGAGCGACCGCATGCCGCCAACGAGCGTGACGAAGGTGATGATCGTGGCCGCCCCCGCCACGGCAAGCTGATAGGACAGCAGCAGGAAGATCACGGCGATCATTGCCGCGATCTTGATCTCCGCCGCAAGCAGGAGCGCCACTGGCGGCAGCTGCAGCAGGCTCGCCATCGCGCGGAGCCACCGCGAGCGGAAGCGCTGGCCGAGGAAGGCGGGCACGGTGTAAGCGCCGGCTTTGCGCAGATAAGGCACGAACAAGAGGCCGGACACGAGCAGGCCCGCCGTCCAGGCGAGCCCGATCGCGAGGGCATCGAAGCCCAGGAAGAAAAGGGTTCCGGCATAGGCAAAGAAGCCAGTGCCGCCGATCAGCACCGCCGCCAGGACGAAGCCGTTGAACACCGGAGGGACGCGGCGCCCCGAAGCGAAAAAATCCTGGACGTTGAGCGTCCGCGCGCCGACGGCGATAACGAGATACAGCCCCAAGGGCAGGAGGATCATCGCCTCGGCGAGACAGATCTGCCGCCAGCCGAGCTGCTCGAACATGGCAAGGCAGATCACGAGCGACGCGAAGGCGCTGGTGATGATCCCGTAATATGCCCCGAGATGCGGGTTCGCTTGACGCAGACGCGAAGGTGCCCTCATGGCTCGCTCAGAGCTCCTCGCTTTCGCTCAAGCTCCTGTCGATGCGCTCCTGCACGCCGGCGGACCAGAAGCAGGCGGCGACGATGCCGATCAGGAGGCCTTGCGCGAGAAGATAGAAGCCGAGGGGGAAGCGCAAGAAGCCGATCTCGTCGAGGCGCCCCACCGTCATCACCACGGCAACAATGGTGCCGAGCACGACCAAGTGGGTGCCAATGACGAGGAAGAGCGTCTTCCAGCGATGGCGATCGCGCCCGGGCTGTTCCGACACCGAAGCCCCTCCTTCAGAAGCATGCTGGGCGCGCAAACGCTCGCCCGGCTCGCCCTGCGGCTGTCCCGCCGCCTCGTCCAGCCAAGCAGTTACCAGTTGACGCCTTCCTTGCAAATAGGAAGGCCGGAATGCCGGCCCCGTGCCACCCCCGGTTTGGATTGGCCCCCAATCATGGCAAGCTGGGGGCTTGGCCCATGACTCTTTCGAGGAGGCGGCGATGCTCACGGAATTCAGGGAATTTGCGCTTCGCGGCAACGTGGTCGACATGGCGGTCGGCATCATCATCGGCGCGGCATTCTCGACCCATCGTCAGATCCTTGGTCGACGACATCGTCAGGCCGCCGATCGGCGTGATCACCGGCGGCGTCGACTTCAGCAATCTGTTCATTCCGCTGAATGGCGAGCATTACGAGTCGCTGGCCGTGACGCGCCAGGCCGGAGCCCCCACCGTTAACATCGGGCTGTTCATCAACAATGTGATCAGCTTCCTGATCGTGGCTTTCGTCCTGTTCATGGCGATCAAGGCCATGAACCAGCTTCGCCGCAAGCAGGAGGAAGAGCCTCAGACCGAGCCACCACCCTCGCGCGAAGTACAGCTCCTCGAGGAAATCCGGGACGCCTTGGTCAAGCGCTAATCCGCCTCGCGCGACGCTGATCGCCTTGGCCTTGACCGCTCGAAAAGAATGAATTTTGCGCCAGTTCGCTCCGCCGGAGATTCAATGTCCCTCGAGTAGGCCGTTAGAAAAATAATTCTACAATTTGCCACATGGAAAAACAATATTGCTGCTTTTCGGTCTGAACTCCTTCCGCGCGAAAGTATTTTTCATTATGTTATGCGACTTCGATATCCGGTGCAGCAACCTCTAAGGCGGGATGGGCGATGGCGGCTAATCAGGCTTCCACCGATGTCATTATTGTTGGCGCGGGGCCTGTGGGTCTCTTCGCGGTGTTCCAGCTCGGGCTTGCGGGGCTCAAAGCCTATATGGTCGACATTCTCGACAAGCCCGGTGGCCAATGCGCCGAGCTTTACCCCGAAAAGCCGATCTATGACATTCCAGGACTGCCGGTCTGCACCGGCCAGGAGCTCACCGACCGCCTGCTTGAGCAGATCAGGCCGTTCGAGCCCGTGCTCCACTTTGGCGAGATGGCGGCGGCCCTGGACAAAACCGAGGTAGGCCATTGGCGGTTGTCCACCGACACGGGCCGTATCATCACGGCGCCGGTGCTCGTCATTGCCGCGGGCGGTGGCAGTTTCGTGCCCAAACGTCCCCCCATTCCTGGCATCGAAGCTTATGAAGCGACGCGCTCCGTGCTCTATGCCGTCCGTCGGGTCGAGAATTTGCACAACAAGGACCTCGTGGTCGCCGGAGGCGGCGATTCCGCGCTCGACTGGACCATCAATCTCGCGCCGCTCGCGAGATCGCTAACGCTCGTGCATCGCAGGCCCGAGTTCCGCGCCGCGCCCCACACCGTGCGCAAGATGCGGGACCTCGAGAGCCAAGGGCTGGTGCGTTTCGAGCTCGGCCAGCCCGCAGGCCTCAAAGGCAGCGATGGAAGGCTTGAAGCCGTCGTGATCAAGCGCATGGACGGCTCAACCGCCGAGCTCGCAGCGGATGCGCTACTCCCCTTCTTCGGGCTCACCATGAAGCTTGGGCCGATTGCGGGCTTTGGCCTCAATCTCAACGAGAACCTGATCCCGGTCGACACCGAGAGGTTCGAGACGAGCACCAAGGGAATTTTCGCGATCGGCGACATCAACACCTATCCCGGTAAGCTAAAGCTCATTCTTTCGGGATTCCATGAGGCGGCGCTGATGGCGCAAGCGGCCTATCGCTACGTGCATCCTGACAAGAAGCTTCGCTTCCAATACACGACGTCCTCTTCCGAGCTGCAGCGTCTGTTGAAAGTGGCCTGACATGTTCCTCAAGGTGCGCATGCCGGACGGAACCACCCATCGCCTCGAGGCGCTGGAGGGCTGGCGGGTCATGGAAGTGATCCGCGACTGGGGCCTGCCGATCAAGGCCGAGTGCGGCGGGGCCTGCGCTTGCGCCACCTGCCATGTATGGGTGGGCGCGGAGTGGGTGGCGAAACTGCCCCCGGCCACCGGCGAAGAGCTCGAAATGCTGGATGGCGCCTTTCATGTGGACGACCGGTCGCGGCTTTGCTGCCAGATCATCATGGCGGAAGAGCTTAACGGGCTCGAGGTCGAGCTCGCCCCGGAGAGTCTTGCCGATGCGCCGCCTGCGCGCCTTGCGGTCGGGAGCTAGCGTCATGCGTGCCTTTCCGATCTTTGTGAGTTTCGACCGCAAGCCCCCCTTGGTGGTGGGAGGCGGAGAGCTTGCGGGCGTAAAGGCGCGGCTCCTGCTGAAGCGCGCCCCCTCCGTCGATATTGCCGCCGATCAGATCGTGCCGGAGCTTGCCGAGCTCGTTGCCGAGGGGCGCGTCGCGATCATGCCACCGCGGCCTGCCCTGGACCAGCTCCGCGGGCGCCCACTGGTCATTGCCGCGACCGGCGACGATGAAGAGGACAGCCGCGTTTCCGCGATCGCGCGCGCGCTCGGCGTGCCGGTCAACGTTCCGGACCGGCCCGCGCTGTGCAGCTTCGCGATGCCTGCCATCGTCGATCGGGGCGACGTAACAGTGGCGATCGGCACCTCTGGCGCCGCGCCGGTGCTCGCGCAGCGCTTGCGCGCATGGCTTGAGCGCCAGCTGCCTCCGCGGCTCGGTTCGCTCGCACGCCTCGCCGGCGAATTCCGCGATTCGGTCGCCGAGAAACTGTCGGCCGGCCCATCGCGCCGCAAATTCTGGGAAGGCGTGTTTGATGGCGCCGCGAGTGAAGCAGCCCTTGCGGGCGACGAGGGCGAAGCCCGCCGGCTGATGGGCGAGGCGATCGAGGAGGCTGCGCAAGCACAAACGGGACCTGGCCGCGTGCTTCTCGTTGGCGCCGGACCCGGAGACCCGGAGCTGTTGACGCTCAAGGCGGTGCGCGCGCTGAAAGCGGCCGACGTCATCCTCTACGACCGTCTGGTCGGGACGGGGGTGCTCGACCATGCCCGCCGCGAGGCACAGCTGATCCCCGTCGGCAAGTCCAAGGGCGAACAGTCGACCGCGCAAGACGAAATCCATCAACTCATGGTCGACCATGCACTTGCCGGCCGGACCGTGGTGCGGCTGAAAGGCGGCGATCCGCTGGTGTTCGGCCGCGCGGGCGAGGAGATCACTGCTTTGCGCGAGGCAGGCATCGAGGTCGAAATTATTTCCGGCATCACCGCTGGCCTCGCCGCGGCCGCGAGCTTGCAGATTCCGCTCACCCATCGCGACATCTCCCATAGCGTCACCTTCCTCTCGGGCCATGAGGCGGGGGGCGATGAGCCAAGTTTTGCGCAAGTCGACATTGCCGCGCTTGGCCGCGGCGAGCACACGCTTCTCGTCTATATGGGCGTTTCCACCGCCAGCCTGATTGCAGCGAAGCTGCTCGATGCCGGCTGGAAGCCTGACAGCCCCGTCATCGCCGTAGAGAATGCGAGCCGCGACAATGAGCGCCGGGTCACTACCAATCTTGCCGATCTCGCCGCGTATCCGGAGCGCCTTCAGCTCAAGAACCCGGCCATCCTCATCTTCGGAGAGGTCGCGGGTCTTCCTGTCGCTGGCGTGGTCGAGGAACTGCTCTCGCTGCCTGAGCTGAGGCGCGCCTATGCCTAACGTTATCACCGCCAACCGTCTCACCGACGGCATCGTCGTCTATCTCGCCCCCGATGGCGGCTGGGTGGAAGAGCTTGCGCGCGCGCGCCTTGCCGACACCGAGGAGGAGACCAAGAGGCTTGAAGCCGAGGCGGCCAAGGCCGTTGCCGAGCGGAAGGTCGTCGCCGTCTATCCTATGGATGTCGCGGTTCAGGACGGCATGCCCGTGGCGCTTTCCGTGCGCGAGCGCATCCGCGCCTCCCACCGCACCACTCTCACCAAGGATTGGTACGATGTACCGCTATGACGAGTTCGACCACGCTTTCGTAAGCGAGCGCGTGTCCCAGTTTCGCGAGCAGGTGGAGCGCCGCCTCGCCGGCAAGCTGACCGAGGACGAATTCCGCCCCCTTCGGCTCCGCAACGGGCTCTATCTGCAGCTGCACGCCTATATGCTGCGCATCGCCATTCCCTATGGCGTGCTCTCACCGGCCCAGCTGCGCCAGCTCGCCATGATCGGCCGGCGCTTCGACCGCGGCTACGGCCATTTCACCACGCGGCAGAATTTGCAGTTCAACTGGGTCAAGCTCGTCAACGTCCCCGATATTTTGAGCGCGCTCGCCGAGGTCGAGATGCATTGCATTCAGACGAGCGGCAATTGCGTGCGCAACGTCACCGCCGATCCCTTTGCCGGCGCGGCCAATGACGAGCTGGAAGACCCGCGGCCCTGGTGCGAGGTCTTGCGGCAATGGTCGACGCTGCACCCCGAATTCAGCTGGCTGCCCCGGAAGTTCAAGATCGCCGTCTCCGGCGCCGCCGAGGATCGCGCGGCCGTGGCCTTCCACGACATCGGCCTACGCGTCGTGCGCGGGCCCGCGGGGCGCAACGGCTTCCGCGTGTTCGTCGGCGGCGGCATGGGCCGCACGCCCTATGTCGGCCTCGAGATCAGGCCTTTCCTAGAGAAGGAGCACCTGCTCTCCTACATCGAGTCGATCCTGCGCGTGTACAATCTGCATGGGCGCCGCGACAACATCCACAAGGCGCGCATCAAGATCCTGGTCAACCAGATCGGCATCGACAAATTCCGCGAGGAGGTCGAGGCCGATTGGGAGCAGAGCCGCAAGGACGCGGTGGATCTGCCGGCGTCCGAATATGCGCGCATCCAGTCCTATTTCACGCCGCCCGACCTCGCCCCCGGCCCGATCAAGGACGAGGGCGCCGAGCAGCGCCGCGTCACCGATCCCGTCTTCGCCAATTGGCTGAAGCACAATGTCAAACCCCATCGCGTGCCTGGCTACGCCATCGCCGTCATCTCGCTGAAGGAGCCCGGTCGCACCCCGGGTGACGCAAGTTCCGACGCCATGGACCTCGTTGCCGATCTCGCCGAGCGCTATAGCCGGAGCGAGACCCGCGTGAACTACACGCAGAATCTGGTGCTGCCCCACGTCGCCCGCGCCGACCTGCCAAGGCTCTATGACGAGCTCGCCGCGGCTGGGCTCGCCACCGGCAATTACGATCTCTTGGGCGACATGATCTGCTGCCCGGGTCTCGACTATTGCAACCTCGCCAATGCCCGCTCGATCCCGATCGCCAAGGAGATCGCCAAACGCTTTGCCGACCCCGAGCGGCAGGAGCTGATCGGGCCGCTCCGTCTCAACATGTCGGGCTGCATCAATGCCTGCGGTCATCACCATTCTGGCAATATCGGCATTCTCGGCGTCGACAAGAAAGGCACCGAGCTCTACCAGATCTCGCTCGGCGGCAGCCCCAAGGACGAGGCCTCGGTCGGCACCATCATCGGCCCGGGCTTCAGGGCCGAAGCCGTGCCGGAGGCGATAGACACCATCATCTCCACCTATCTCGCCAACCGCAACGAGGGTGAGGATTTCCTCGCCACTTGGCGCAGGGTCGGTGCGGCGCCCTTCAAGGAGGCCCTGTATGGCGCTGCTTGATCTCGTGAGCGGAGCTCTCCTGACGAGCGGGAGCGAGCCCGCAAGGGTGCTCGAGCCCAACGCCGACGCGGTTGCGCTCGCGACGGTGGCGGGCACGGGCGGCGTGGTCGCTATTCGCTTTCCCACCTTCGGCGATGGCCGCGGGTACTCGCTCGCGGTGCTGCTCCGCGAGCGTCACGGTTTCAAGGGCGAGGTGAGAGCCGTCGGCTATTTGATCCCTGACTTGGCACCGTTCCTGCTGCGCTCTGGTTTCGACACCGCCGAGATCACCGATGCGAACGACATTGAGACGTGGCAAGCGGCGCTGACCCGCATCCGGCACCTTTACCAGCCCAGCTTCCGCAATCCGCAACCGCTTCGCCGCGATGCCTCCAAACGCGCCGCCGAGGAGCTGAACGCGCGGCTCGAAGGGATGCGTGGCATCGCCGACCGGATCGCCGAGGTCAGGCGGTCGATCGAGGGGCGCATCACCTTCTCGACGAGCCTCGGCCTCGACGACCAGGCCATCCTCAACGCCATTGCCGAGTCGGGTGCCGACATCGACATCTTCACCCTCGACACCGGCCGGCTGTTCCCCGAGGTATTGGAGACCGTCGAGCTGTCGGAGCTTCGCTATGGCCTGCGCATTCGTCTCGTGGCGCCCGCGGCCGCCGAGGTCGAAGAGCTTGTCGCCCGCGATGGCGTGTTCGGCTTCCGCCACTCCGTGGAGAACCGCAAAACCTGCTGCGAGGTGCGTAAAGTTCGCCCCCTGAACCGCGAGCTGGAGGGTGCGCAGGGTTGGATCGCCGGCGTGCGGCGGGAGCATTCCGAGGACAGGGCAGAGGTGCCGCTGACGGCTTGGGACGAGGCGCGCGCGCTGCTCAAGGTCAACCCGATCGCCGATTGGTCGACGCAGGAGCTGACAGCCTACATCGCCGACAACAATATCCCGGTCAATCCGCTCCACGCCCGCGGCTTCGTCTCCATCGGCTGCCAGCCTTGCACCCGCGCCGTGCTGGCGGGCGAGCATCCCAGAGCTGGCCGCTGGTGGTGGGAGCATGAGGAGAAGAAGGAGTGCGGGCTGCATTTGAACCCGCGTCGGGAAGGGAAGGCCGCATGACCGCGCTTGTCTCGCATCTGAAGCTGCTCGAGGCGGAGAGCATCCACATCTTCCGCGAGGCCGCGGCGCAATTCCGCGCGCCCGTGCTGATGTACTCCATCGGCAAGGATTCGACCGTTCTGTTGCATCTGGCGCGCAAGGCGTTCTGGCCGGCGAAGCCGCCTTTCCCGCTGCTTCACATCGATACCACCTGGAAATTTCGCGACATGATCGCATTCCGCGATCGGACGGCAAAGGAACTCGGGCTCGATCTGATCGTGCACACGAACCATGAGGGTCTCGCCCGGGGCATCAATCCCTTCGACCATCCCCCCTCGATCTACACCGACATCATGAAGACTCAGGCCCTGCGGCAGGCGCTCGACGCCGGCGGCTTCGACGCGGCCTTCGGCGGCGCGCGACGCGACGAGGAGGCCTCACGCGCCAAGGAGCGGGTGTTTTCCTTCCGCGCCGCCGGACACCGCTGGGAGCCGCGCCGGCAACGGCCTGAGATGTGGATGCTGCTCAATGGCCGCCTCGGCAAGGGTGAGACCGTGCGCGTCTTCCCGCTGTCGAATTGGACCGAAGGCGATGTGTGGCGCTACATTGCGCTTGAGAAGCTCGACGTGGTTCCCCTCTATTTCGCGACCGAGCGTCCCGTCGTGACGCGGGGCGGTCAGCTGATCATGGTCGACGACGAGCGCATGAAGCTCGAGCGTGGCGAGCAGCCAGAGATGCGGAGAATCCGCTTCCGCACGCTCGGTTGCTGGCCGCTCACCGCTGCGGTCGAGTCGGATGCGGCCGACATCGATGCCGTGGTGGATGAGGTCTTGCGGGCGAAATATTCGGAGCGGGCCGGGCGGCTGATCGACCACGATCAGGCCGGCGCCATGGAGATGAAGAAGCGCGAGGGATATTTCTGATGCATGTGGCTGCGCTGAAAGAAGAGGTCGCGATCGCGCCTGCGCCTGCGTCTGAGACTGGGGCTATGGTGCGGCTCTTGACCTGCGGCTCGGTCGACGACGGCAAGTCGACGCTGATCGGCAGGCTCTTATGGGACTCGGCCGCTGTCGCCGAGGACCAGCGCGCCGCGGTCATGCACGCGTCCCAGAATCGCCTGCTCAACGGCGAGAAGATCGATTTCAGCCTCCTGCTCGACGGTCTACAGGCCGAGCGCGAACAGGGCATCACCATCGACATCGCCTGGCGCTATTTCGAGACGGCGCACCGGCGCTTCGTCATCATCGATGCCCCCGGCCATGAGCAATACACCCGCAACATGGCGACGGGGGCGTCCCACGCCGATGTGGCCATCCTGCTTGTCGATGCGCGTCACGGCGTCAAGCGCCAGACTCGCCGTCACGCGGCCATTTGCAACCTCGTCGGCATCAAGAAAGTGGTGCTTGCCGTCAACAAGATGGATTTGATCGACTGGTCCGAGCAGAGGTTCCGCGCCATCGAGGCGGAGTTTCGCGTCTTGGCTGGGAGCTTCGCCTTTGCGCAGATCGCCGCCATCCCCGTGGCGGCCCTGCCCGGCGACAATGTAGTGCGCCGCTCTTCAGCCATGCCCTGGTATGCCGGGCCGACACTGCTGGACTATCTGGAAGCGGTCGATGCCAAGGTCGAGCCGCGCGACGCACCCTTCCGTATGCCGGTGCAGCTCGTGCTTCGCGACTCCGATTTCCGCGGCTACGCCGGCACCGTGGCATCGGGGAGAGTGAGGGCCGGCGACCGGATCGTCGATGCGAGGAGCGGGCTAGGCGCCTCGGTGCGCCGGATCGCCACCATGGATGGCGATCGCATGCATGCCGGCAAAGGCGACGCGGTGACGCTTGAGCTCGATACCGACCTCGACATCTCGCGCGGAGCGGTGCTGTCGGAGATGGCGCGGCGGCCGATCAATGCTGACGTGATCGAGGCCCGCCTGGTCTGGCTCGCCGAGACGCCGTTCGATCCCGAGATGGGCTATCTGCTCCGAACCGCGACCGATCTAACCCCGGTGACGAGCATGAGCGTCTCCGCGCTTGTCGACTTCGAGACCTTGGCCTCGGAGCCGGCTCATGCTTGCGCGGTCAACGACATTGCCGATTGCCGTATCCTGCTCGGCCGGCCGACGGCGCTCGATCTCTTCGCCGATCTGCCGGCCACCGGCAATTTCGTGCTAGTCAGTGCCGTCGACGGCGCCACCGTGGCCGGCGGCGTCATCAGTTGGGCACAAGCCGGCGCCTCGGCGGTGGGAGGTAACGTCTTCGTGCTGGATCGGCAGCTGCTGGCCCGCGGCCTTTGCTCCGATCTCGCTGACTCTCCCGCCGACGCGGCTGAGTTTCATCGGCGCGCCCAAGAGGCCGCAATTCTGCTACGCTCGGTGGGAATTCCGGTCCTCATCGAAATCTGAAGACCAAAAAAAATTCTAGAATCTGGCTAACACGGGGAATAATCCCGGCTAAGCCAAGGGGGGAGACTGCGGGGCGATGATCGATCTCAGCTGGGCCGCGCATTTCCTGCCGCTGACCGGAGCCGGCTTCGGCGTGGGGTTCCTCGTCGGGCTCACGGGCGTTGGCGGCGGCGCGCTGATGACGCCGCTGCTCATCTCGAGCTTCGGCGTGAGCCCGCAGACCGCGGTCGGCACCGATCTGCTCTACGCCTCCATCACCAAGACCGCCGGCGGCTGGCGCCATCATGTCGCAGATCACGTCGAATGGCCGATCGTGCTCAGGCTGGCCGCAGGCAGCATTCCTGCCTCGATCATCCTGCTTGCGGCCATAGCCTTTATCCCACTCAACACATCGGCGCTTGCCCATTGGATCCGTTTGGGCCTCGTCGTGGCGCTGCCGCTTAGCGGCCTCGCCATCGTTCTCTACCCCCTCTTGGTGCGCGCGCCGGAACGACAGTCCGACGGACGCGTTCCGCCGCGGACGCTGGCGACAGTGTCGTTCGGCATCGCTTTGGGTTTGCTCGTCACCCTCACTTCGGTCGGCGCCGGCGCGATCGGCGTGTCCGTGCTAGCGGCGCTATTTCCGCTGCTGCCGGCGAAGCGCATCGTGGGAAGCGACGTCGCCCACGCGGTGCCACTCACGCTGGTCGGCGGTCTGGGTCATCTCGGCCTAGGTCATGTTGATATTGGGCTCCTGCTCGCGCTGCTCTCCGGGTCGATCCCCGGCATCCTGCTTGGGACAAGGCTCGCTGGCCTCGCTCCCGAATGGCTCCTGCGGCCCCTTCTGGCGATCATGCTCTGCTACGCGGCCTACATTCTGTTCAACAAGTAGCGGGGCAGGGAGCGCCGTTTCCGCGGCCTCGCGCCGTTCGATCTACTTGCGGCTTCAGGTAATAAGGACCTCAGAGAACACAATCTTTCCCAGCAGGGTGATGTTAAAGCCGATGCGGAGCAGCTGGGCGTCACTATCGGCAACGACGCAATTGACGACAAGGCCATTGAAAATGTTGCCGATTGGATTCCCGGTGAAGAGATCGACGCCGGTTCGGAATGGACTCGGCCTCCAGTTCGCGACCTCGATTTGGGCATAGTCCGAATCCTCATCTATAGAACCGCTTACCCCCGCAAACGGCGCCCACAATTCTACTTGGAACTCTACGTGATATTGCAGGCCCTCGACGCCGGACGGTCGAGGCACACCGTGATGATTGACTGCGCAATCCCATGGACCGGCAATATCTGGAACAAAGTGCACTTCTTTGATGTCAGGAACCCTCATCGAAGTCGGTGCCCCGAATGTTGGCGTACGCGACCCCGGACAATACTAAGAGCCATTTTTGATCATGGACATCCCGAGGTCTTGCGTCGCTTACCGCCAAGGCAGCCGGGGTAATTAGCCAATTCTGACCAGCAAAAGTTTTCAGCTCTCTCATGACCATTTTCCTCCGAACAGCTTCACTAAGTTCGTCGATTGTCGCGCGCTCCCGAGCGGACTCCACCAAAGGACCTGCGTGCGAGTTTAAGTTTAGGAAGACAGGGGAGGAAATCGACGAAGCGGAGCAGCGAGCTTCGCTTCGAGGCCTGCCGGATTGATCATGTCGCGAGGTCCGGCGCAATGCATTCCTCGGGATCATTCTTGACGTTGTTCAGGGCCTCGTAAGGCCGAACGAGCGCGTAGCTCATATCTTAGCGGCTGGAGAGAAGCCCGGTACGCATTACGGGTAGCCGGGCTTCCGGAGCCGATGGGGGGAAGGTAGGGGACAACTGCCACATCGGCCGCTAAGGCGCGCGACGTCACAACCGGCGCCGGCTACGAGGCTAGGCGCGGTCGATCACGCTCTTGCATTCCGAGCCAAGGGCTTTCTGGGCCTCGGCTTCGGTCTTGTAGCCGACTTTATCGCCTACGATCTTCAGCCCGCTGACTTTGCTCGGCAGGGTGTCTACCACCGCGCAATTGCCAACCGTGTCCATGACCGCGAAATGCTGAGTCGGTGCTCCAGCGGCAAGCGCCTGGGTTGCAAGTCCGACCGTTAGGATGCTGGCTATTAGGTACATTTTCATTGGACGCCTCCTTGTGAGTCGTCGTCAGAGCCCGTGGGGCTTAGGTTTGCGGGCTATTTGAGGTTCCGGTGTACGCCCGGTGTACGCTGAGCGGGCCACAGCGCGTCCGTGGCGGCCGGAAGGGCGTAGGGTGGAATTGGTTTGGTGGGTGGTGTTTTGCGGAAGGGGCAAGGGCGTCAGCGGCCAAGCTCGTGGACGCGGGAGCAGGGCGATGCCTCTGAAGCGACATAGTGACGACCTGACGGCCAGCGATGGTGTCAAGTTCTGGATGTCTGACGGAGAGCGTCCAGTTCTTTGCAGGGTGAGCCACGAGGCGCTGCGAGATCTTGCCAACCGTGCTCACTTTGACGGCACCGACGAAAAGGTCTTCGAGGCCTATCGCGAGCTTATTGAACAGGTCGCAAGCGATGCTTTCGACGCGGGTGCAAGCGTTGATGACGCTGGCCTCGTTCTCGTCACTTCGGAGGCGCTCGCCCGAGTGGCCCGCAGCGCATAGCTGTCAACGTCGCGAGCCGCCATTGGGAGCAAGGTCTCCATGGAAGAGACGTGTCAATGCCAATCGGGGACCCATGGTCACGAGCAAGGCGCGTGCCCTAACGCGGCCACCGAAGAGGATCGCTTGTGCAAGCAATGCCGTGACATGACGGCGGCGGATGAGGCGATGCAGGCTATTCGGTCAGCGACGGATGGCGCAAATCTCCCCCAGGCCCGGCGTGGCGCAGGCCTGTCGCCCGCGCTTATGGCCGCCACTTCTGGTCTAAATCTGGCGCTTTTTGAAAGTGCTGCACAGTCAGCGAACCCAGAGGGCCACGGTCCCGATCTTCACGCCGAAATGCTTGCTCGTCTTGACGCGCTTGAACGTGGGATGATGCAACTTGGGCTTCTGCCGCCGCCAATCGGGCATAATCGCCCGCCCGAGGACGAGGTGCTTAGCCCGGAGGACCGCACCGCGATCTCCAACGCGATTGCGACCCTGAAGGCCCAACCTGCGCAACCCGCCGCTCGCCCTCCCGAGGCCACCGATGCAGTCGCGCTGTTACAATCGGTAGCTCGCAAGGTCTGGCCGTATTTGACGGATAAGGCGGCCCTCTTCGCTGACGAGTTCGTAAAGTCAGCCGGTGGGGAGTTGGGGAAGAGAGTGGTGCAATTCCCGTATTGGGCGGCTCTCTACTTTTTGCTCCAGCATGCCATTAACGCCGCAATGACTTGGTTGCAGGCTTTGCCTCCAGCGCCTTGAGGCGGCGGCGTGGGGAATGATGGTGGCAACGCTCCAAGAAATCAGAAAGCACCTCCTTGATGACGCTGATGAACTGACGGCTACGACTGGAATGGTTGTGCCTCTTCTCCGGGCGCAAATCGACGCGGGTGAAGCCTTCGCCCCGCACAGGTTTCTGCGAAGGCTCTTTGCTCGACACGTCATCCTGATCTTGATGAGATTGCACGAAGAGCCAGGCAAAAAACGCGTTGGTGAGACCGCTTCAATTGCATCGCTGTTGGAGCGCGCTACTGCCGATGAAAAACTTTCGCCCGAAGAAGCCGAGGAATTCCAATCCGTGCTCGGAAAGCTCGTCTCAAATCTTGAGGTTGATGGAGTGCGGTACTCTGACCTCAAGGATTTTCGCGTTGCCGAACTTGCTCATTCTGTCCATCCCCGAATTCCACGAACCGCGTCACTGCCATTCTCCGCGATATGGCGATTTGCTCACGACACTTTTGAAGTGGTTCTGGCAATAGATCAGAGGCTCAAAGCCTCTGGATGCCCCAGCATTGATGATTTGGAGGCGAGTTTCGACGTTTGGATTGATCGAGGCGATGCTTTTTGGGCTTCACGAATAAATATCACCGACTCCTAGAAAAGGGGTGGTGACGACGACAGCCAAGGAGAAACAACCGTCGCCGCCACCTTTCAGCGCGCGTCGAGCCAAGGAAACAAACTCGAAGCGCCAGCTTTCATGCGTCCTCAGTTTCTTTGGGCGGCAGAGCGCCGTCGGGCGAACACGCGGCAACCGCGTATTCGATGCGGCTGATTTCGTCGGCCGATACCGGCAGGCCGCGCTTCATGCACCTGTGAGCTTTGGAGGTTCCCTACACCAAATAAAAGCCGCCCAGGGCGATCCTGAGCGGCCGACTCTTGGGCTACTTACGCTCGATGCCACCACAGACGAAGCTCAAGGCCGATCCGCGTGAGCAGTATGCGCAGCCGAATTCACAGGACTCGCGGTATCGAGCGCGTCATGCTGCTCTCTTGCCCTCTATGGACGCGAGCTTCAGCTTGGTGGCTTCCATATCAACCGGCGACAGGCGGTCATTTATGTCATCCAGCCTATCCGACACCAGCCGGAGGCGGTCAGCGATTATCAAGGCGGGGTCGTCATCAAGTTCTACCCTGAGCCCGATGACGGCGAGCGCGGCAAGATCGATCTCGTTCCTGATCTCGTAAAGTCGTCGCGAGGCCGTGGCGGCCGGAAGGGCATTGACATGGGGTTGCCTGTAGCCGGAGGAGATTAGCGCCGTGGATGCGGCGCTATCTGGAGCCAGCCTCAGGCGCATGATGGTGAGGCCATGAACACGATCGCTAAGGTGACGATTATCGCGGTCATTGGGTTCTTCCTAGTGCTGGCACTGAGCGCATTTTGGCTGCAATAAGAATTGACACGCTTCGCGAAGCTGTGAGCCGGAGGCTTTAGAACCCGTCAGCGGTCAACGTCGCGCCTGCTCCCTTTTAGATCGCGTGCGCAAGCAGCCCTCAGCGGGGCGCTGTGTGGGCAGCTTTCAACCTCACTCCGGCCACTTTCGAAGGAAGAAATAGAACAATGACCACTGTGTTGATTATCGTCGCCCTTCTGATGGCCTCGGCGCTTTGGGGTTGGCGGGGAATTCGGCGGGGCTGAGTAGCGCCTACACAATCCACCCCAGCTCGCGCGCCTTGTCGTTGGCTCGGCGAAGCGCCAGCCGCTGCACATCAACACTGCCGGTGAAGCGGCCTGACATCATCTCTGTAGCTCAGTACAACCAGTGCCGATCCCAGGGGTTCTGCCAAACCCGGTAGCGACCACAGGGGTCGCACCAGCAGCCGTATCGGCCGCAGATGATCCTATGCCTAGCTGGAGGGCAGTAGGGCCGCCAGCACGTGATTTTCTCGACCGGTGAGAACGTTGAGACCGCACCAACCGCTCCCCCCAAAGGCATCGCATGCAGGTCTTCGGCGACGATCAGCACCAGAATTGCCGCTAAGGCACCGATCAGCTTGGGCATGGCTTTCTCTCCTTCGTGAGGCGGCTTGCAGCTCACCGACGGTCCTGCCGCAAGACAGCTGAAGGCTAGAGCTTCTGCCAAGGTCATGGTCGAGCGGCCCCCTACACTATCCACCCCAGCTCGCGGGCCTTGTCGACAGCCACATGCCAAACGCGGGCAAGTAGTACGTGGTCCCTGGTATCAGCGCGACCTTTAAGGATTAGCTGAGGCTCCTCTCTCCGCTTCTCATAGATCGCGTAGAAGCCAGTGTCCCGCTCCGTGATAATGATGATCTCGCCGTGGGCTTCGACGTTAAGATCAGTCATTTGCACCAGCCTGGGAACCCCAGGGGGACGCGGAGCGAGACTCTTGGAGTCGCTTATGGAGAGTTGAGTCGAGCTAGGGTGCTACCAAAAAGGGAGAGCTTGGCTGCTTCGCCAAGGCTCCCCCCATTTCCTCGTGCAGTTTTCCCTCTCGTCTTCGCGCGATTCGTTAGCGAGTAGAGTTAGCAAGCGTGGCAAATGTCGGGCGCGCAAGTGACCGAAAAAAGAGGAGCTCGCTGCGTCACCAAAAGATCACACACGTCCGCCCGAGTGAAATTGCGTCGTCCGTTAGGGGTTTGAACTGGCGCAAAAAAAAGCGCCTAACCGCTTGACGTGGTTAGGCGCCAGAAAGTCTCGCGCGACACGTCGGCGAACCTCTTGCCTGCCGAAGTGTCTCAGAAATGGCCAGACGCGGCGAGGACCTTTAGGCCCGCCGCACGCTGCATCTGCACTCGCAGAAGCTACCTGGGCTGTCGCGTGCGGTCGCTATCGCATCACCGCCGTCGTCATCTACATCCCGCAGCTCGACATAGGCCCGCCCGGTATCACGATCATATTTTGCGTGCACTAGCCTGAATGCCATTTCGCGCCCCCACGAGAAAAAGCCCCGGCCGTTGGGGGACCAGGGCTCTAGCTGAGATAAGCAGAGATTTTGGGCGAGTGATTTCTATCGCGGCCTGTGTCAGTTCGATCACAATTCGATGACACTTTTGGCGGTCTCGTTCGCAGCCGTTTTGGTAGGACTTCGAGGAATATCTTCAAAGCCTTCCATTAAAAGCCTTGCGACGTGAACCACTCGTCAATTTCCTTCCGGGCCTGATCCTTGGCTAAGCCGTAGCGCTGCTGGATCTTCCCTTCGAGCTCCTCACGTCGGTCATTGATGGCAGTTAGGTCATCGGCAGTGAGCTTGCCCCACTTCGCCTTGACCTTGCCTTCGAGCTGCTTCCAGCTTCCTTGAACACGGTTCCAGTCCATGATTTCCTCCATCATAGATTTTTGGTTGAAGTTGGGGGACCCAAAAATTCCCCCGGCTAACCTGGCATGTCAAGTGACGTCGAAGCTAACGGCTTATCACCGAAGCTATTTTTGGCGTTCATCCACCCGTAAACCGAGATGCTTCCAGTCATGTCCTTGGTTGCGCTCATTGCCCCAACTTTTCTGAGTCCGCACCTGAGCCATGAATGAAGCATCGCTGTGGCGAGCTATGCAACGTTTGGAAAGACGTTGCCCGTGGTGTTTTGCGTCAAAACCCCCAAGGGCATTGAGGCCCTGAAGGGGATGAGGCGCTCCTAGCAAGGGAGGCCGAGGAGAAGATCGTGAGCTACATTACACAGGTCCTACAGCCTGGGGAGACCATTAGATACCGAGGTAGCGTACGTTGGATTTTGTACCTCCAAGCGCTGCTTCTGGCCCTTGTAGGAGCGGTCGCGAGCCTATTAGGGCCTCCTTGGGGGTGGGTGGTATCGGCAATCTGTTTTTTCCTGGCGCTGATCCTCGCGCTGCGCGCGTGGTTCATCCGCTGGACGAACGAGATTGTGGTCACAGACCGCCGCGTCATCTATGCGCAAGGCTTCATCCAGCGCCACACCGTCGAAGTGCACATGGACAAGATCGAGAGCGTCGACGTCGATCAGACCCTGATGGGACGGATTCTCGATTACGGCGACGTGACCATCCGAGGAACGGGCACCACGCTTGAGCCCATACGCGACGTAGACCGACCCCTCGCGTTCCGCAATGAGGTGACGGCGCGATGAACCGTCCGCCACCCTTGCAACGGCTCATTGGCGTGAGCACCGTGCTCAATGACCTTGTCAAGCGGGGCATCGTCCAGCGTGGTGCCAAGCGCTAAAATATTAGGCAAATTAAAGCTTTAGCTATAGTTGCGTTTTGTACTTGACTCGACCATAAGCTGCAATTTTACTTGGCTGTTAACACAATATCTTAGCGGAAGACCCCCCAAGGAGAGAAAGTATGCGTGAATTATCCAGCACCGAGCTGCAGGCCGTTTCTGGTGGTCTGATGATTGCTCGTCCTATATGTCGTCGTCCAGTCCGAGTCGTCTGCAGACCCGAGAGACCCGAGAGGAGATGCGGCGGTACTCCAGTTCTGGCCGCCCGGTAAACAGACTACTAGCTCTTTCGACACGAGAGACTCCCTCCATCCTTCTTCGGGCGGAGGGAGCCTCTTTTTCGCTTCAGCGGCTCACCCTCCGCAACGCTCTCGCTCGGAAACAAAAAAGTTAGGGCGCCGACCGAAGCCAGACGCCATTTTCCTTATTGAAGACTTCCGTTCGTTCGTACCTTCGTTCGTAAAATCGCGCTCGTCTATTCCTCGTCCCAGCGGTGGTCGTCCCGGCCGCGATAGCGCCAGGGTGCAGAACTGAACTGAAGCGTATGCCAATGCGGGTTATGGTGCGGATAACCGTAGGCATAGCGCCAGCGGGGGCCGACATGGTAGACCCCTGGGCCAACCCAACCGCGTCCTTGCCATCGTGCTGCCGAAACCGTGGCAGGCGTAAGCCCAATAATCGCAAGCGTGCATACCGCCGCTAAGCACGTAGTTGCGAATTTCATGGTTCACTCCTTGGTTTCGAGCGCCCTGAGACGCCGTGCTGATCGTGGGGTAAACTTTTCTCGGCTAGCCTTGGTTCGACATGGCGCCAGCCGAAGCCGACGCCATTTTGCGAAACATAACGAAGAAGCCCCGGCGGTGCACGAGCCGAGGCTTCTGGGATCGAACCGGCCCATCGCATGAGGGGCGCAGGGTGGGTAGGCCGGTTCTTATTGCTAAACCTGAGAGCCCGCGCGAGGTTCCGGAAAAACAAGAAGGGCGCCGACCGAAGCCGACGCCCCCAAAGGGCGGGGCATCTTTCGCCCCGACTATTTGCTCCGTGATCTTTCGACTTGCTTTAGCAGCTGACGCCCCAATTGCGCGGCCTGCGCCGGAGTCAGCATAGCTACAGGCCAGCCCGGTGCGATTGGTAGCGCGATGCGTGTCTCTTTCGAGTTTGGATCGATTTCAGGCTCCCGCAAAATCCATTCCGGTTTATCTCCTGCGCATCGTTCGATGCAGCGCATCGCCCACGCATTGCTCGACATCCCGGCGGTGCTTGCGGCCTGCTCCGCCCGCTGTTTGAGCGTCGGCGGGATTCGTAGGTGGATAATCGCCTCCTGTTCTGGCTCGGCCGATGCTTCCGGAAATTCAGTAAAGTCCTCGTCGATAATGTGAACCTCACCCCTGCGCAGCCATGCATTAGCCTCGTCACGAGTCATTGGGATGCACTCGTGGCGCGTCTTCTCCGCTGGCTCTCCTGCGTCCTCATCCCACCACTCGGTGACGCTGACCTTATGGAGAAAAATAGCGCCCTTCTTAGTCTGCTGAAGCGTGGCCTCGATACTGACCTTTCGGCCGAGATCGTCTTGCTCCTCCCACTCCTTCTCAGCCACTCTGGTTGAGGTCCCTGTGTTATACGCCACGCCATCAACTACCCATTTCATCAGATACATTTTCGCCTCCGGTTTACATAGTTGCGAATGGCGTCTCACAAAACGAAACCTAGTGAGTAGCGCGAAGACGATATCGTGTCAATAGCATCAGAGCGAAAGCCTGTGAATGCGATGATTTGGGCAAAGAAAAAGCCCCGAGCTGGGGCACGGGGCTAAGTCGCAGTATCAATGAGAATGGCCTTTTGGGACGAGGCCCAGACGGTATGATTGGCACTTCCCGGTTACCGGACTGTTACCGCCGCCGAAGCCGCTTGACCTCCTCAGGCGCCACGGCCTCGGCCAGAGCTGCGGCGCATTCCGCAATGGTGAGCAGGACCCCGGAGAGCAGAACCCTGGGCCAGTAGAGAGGGCTCACGGCTTTGCCTCGACGTATCGCTTGAGGGCTCCAAGGAGTTTTACGGCTGAGGGGATAATCGAGGCCGTCACCAATATCAAATTCGAGGTCTTCCCAGATCATGTCGAGGGCCGCGATGCATCCGCCTTCGAGCGACTGGGGGTCCGCTTCATCGCGTCCTCGGTCTTACAGAAAGTAGACAGCGCAACGCGAGTGGACTCGCCATTGCTCTCGGGTGAATTTGCAGGCAACACGGATTGGCCAAGGATAGTGTCCACTAAACTCCAGCCGCTCGTTGTGTTGGTGTCTGAGGAACTCCCGGCCGGCTCCACAAAAGGCATCTACGCAGGATAGGCAGCGTGGGTGCTTCTGGCTGCCAGACTGCGAAACGGTAGCAACGCTGCTTCAATCATCTGAGGGCCGCGCTCGCGGCAAACCCTAGCGGCAAGAGCCTCGCTTGTATAAAGCGCAAACATCGCCTTATTCTGTTGACGGGCGGCCATACCCCTGATTCATTGGGCTATTGGGGGCCTAGGGTAGGCAGTCTGTACTAGCAATGTGCCTCCGACTACCGATAGGAGTGCACCATGGACCTGAAGCGCCAGAGACTCGACCTGCGAACTAAGCTATTCAATCTTCTGAAGGAAAAGTCCTTTCGAAGGGAAAAGGTCATCCTCGCTTCAGGCAAGGAGAGCGACTTCTATTTCGATATGAAGCCCGCCATGCTTGATCCCGAAGGGGCCGGGCTAATGGCTGAGCTTATTCTTCACGAGCTCCAGGGGGTGAAGGCGGATTGCATTGGTGGCCTCGTAATGGGCGCTGTGCCTCTTGTTTCGCCTGTTGCGATGAAAAGTCACAAGTTTGGTCGTTCCTTGGTTGGATTCTTCATCCGCAAAGAAGCCAAGGATCACGGCACTAAAAAGCTTGTTGAGGGCGACAGCATCGAGGGCAAGAAAGTGGTCATCCTCGATGACGTGACAACTTCCGGGGGTTCGGCCATGGAGGCTGTTAGGGCCGCAAGGGAGGCAGGCGCTACGGTGACTCTCGTGCTATCCATAGTGGATCGTGGCGAGGGCGCGGCTGAACTCTATGCGTCCGAAGGCCTCGACTTCTATTGCCTTTTCCGCGCCGAGGAGTTTCTTGCGGCAGGCCGCTAGGCTCTAATTAGCCCCCGGCACACCCGGCGGATGCCGAGCCTGATAAAACAGGCAGATTACAGGCGCACTTTTGGCCCTCTTCGCCCTGGCAAATCGCTATCTGAGCGGCCTAACATCGTAAAATTCGTCCTCCACACACATCTTCATGGAACCACCATTGGAAAATATGTATGCGTGAGGGCGATAGGCATACCGATAGCTGTAAGAGGGCTAAGCCGAACAAATTTCGATAGCCAAGAGTCCGTCCGCCCTCTTGCAGAAAAAAAGCTTCGCCGGAAAGCGGACTCCCATTGAGAGTGATGTTCGTCAGCCTTGCCAGAACTCGCCCAACGGAATTGATAGACTTTTTTAGAGTGCCACCAAACACGCCAGCTGATACGGCACGGCACGAAATTTCTTCGTACCCCACCGCCCTGTCGACCAGCGTGTCTTCAAAGGCTTCTTGGCTGATAAGGTTTCCGTTCACACGGACTAGGCAGAAACTGGACGCGCTTCAAGCCACGCTCGACGACACGCCGCCGTCGAGCTTCTCTGAGACCGACGTAACACAGACTTGAATTACTTGCCTTTCGAGCAGGTTTTAGTCTTATCGTCCCACTTCCCGTTTGGTAAGTTTTCGCAGTCAGCCTTGCTGGCCGCCGCGTTATAGAGCTCACCTGTTTTGCCAGAGGCAAGCGTGGGGGAATTAAACGCAATCGTGAGACCCAACGCAACAATGATCGCAACAACGCTCTTCATTGGATGTTCCTCCTAATTTAACAGCCTTGGTAAGCTAACATCCTAGGGAGGAGCAGAGCATTGATCTGAATCAAGTATGTCACCTTGGCGATTCGGGGTACGGGCGAAGGAACGTGCGTCGCGTTTATGAAGCGAGCCGACGAGCTACCCGAGCCGATCCAGAACGCTAATGCCGCCGCCGCTGATCCGCTCAGTGCGTCCTGAAGCCAACGCGCCCCTTCCGCTCGGCTTGAACGCCGAGAGCGGTAGCACATGCGAGCCGGTTCATTGGAAACTACGATGACTCAAACTCCTTCCTCGCTCGCGCTTGGACGCTCGCCAACGCCAAGGCGCGTGAGCTGGGGTGGATTGTGTAGGTTGTGAGATATAGGCTCGCCGCATGTCACCCTTGAGTTCAGGTATGAGGGGATGCTTAGGATAGTCGGTTTAAGTGCTTCCGCGCTCGGGTTGCTGACTCGATGAACATGCTCCGCCACATAAGCTCGTGGACGTTGCTAGCGGTTGCGTTGACGCTAGGAACAACGTTGGCGGTCGCGGAGGAAGGCCAACCGGCGCCGAAGACGATGCTGCCGAAGGTAGCTCCCGCAGCTGGCGCCGCCGCGCCCGCGGCTGGTGCTGAAGGGAGTCCGGAAGACTTCGTGTGGGCAAAACTCTGCGACAAGAACGAGCAGACGGACAATAAGCAGATTTGCGTCGTCAAGCACGAGGGGCCCGACCCAAACACCGGGACAGTGCAGGCAACCGCCGCCGTGCGCAGCGTCGAAGGCGAGGATAAGCAGAGCCTGCTGGTCGGAGTGACAAGCGCCTATTCGCTGGTCATGCCCGCTGGTGTGGAGGTCAAGATCGATGATGGCGAGCCGATCTCGCTGCAATGGGACGTCTGCATACCCTCATACTGTGAGGCTCAAACAGAACTGACCAAGGAAAATCTCGACAAGATGCGCAAAGGGAAGCAGATCATCGTCGCTGCCATTAACATGCAGCAGAAGGGCATGGGTTTCCCGTTGCCGCTGACGGGGTTCGATAAGGCCTACGATGGCCCTCCCGCCGACAATGCCAAATATGCGGAAGCCCTTCGCCAGTTGATGGAGCAGGCCCGTCAGCGTCAGATCGAGCTTGCCAAAAAGGCGGCGGAACAGCCCCCAGCCGGAGCGCCGTCGCAAGCTGGCGCTCAGGTCCCGGCTCAGCCACCCGCGCACTAGTTTAATTGCGATGCTGAGGCTGATTCTTGCTCTTACGGTAGGGGCAATCGCGGCTGCAGGTTCTCAGATTTGGAACGCTGAGGCGATGACCTTTGGGGAAGCCCCAAGCCTTCCCGCATTGACGAAAAGCTACTTACCCATTGAAAAAGCCGCCTGTTACGGATGGGGTACCACCTAGCTGAGAACAGCTAGCAGACAGGTCCATCCAGGGACGATAACAAGATGCACGCCCCGAGCGGCGATTGCCCGCCTGGGAGGCACGAAATCGCTCACCCGTGCTTACTATGTGATTACTGGCGACGGAGGAGACGGGCCGTCTATCTGCTAAGTAATTGATTTATGGTGCCGCCGCTCAGGATTGAACTGAGGACCTCGTCATTACCAATGACGCGCTCTACCACTGAGCTACGGCGGCGGGAGGCGAGCCAAACAGCCCGGCCAGAGGGCCAAAGCGGGGCCTCTCCGATGGCCGGGGACCCTGCCATAGCGGCCCGATCCACGCAAGCTTTCGGCCGTTATTTCGCCAAGCGGGCGGGTAAGTGTAAGCTTGGTCATGACCGGACGGCAGCGCGATGCGACGAGGACCGTGGGCGGCGCCGAACCGCGCCGCGCCCGCTTGGCGGAAGAGCTTCGCGCCAATCTCGGCAAGCGGAAAACGCAAGCGAAGGCCCGCCGCGAGTTGGCCAAAACCGGGCACGACGATCGGTCAAAAGCTGACACCGACACGAATTGACGGCAGGATAACCCAGCTTGCGGGTCGAGGCTTGCCAGGGTAAATGGAAAGTTTGGCTTCAGGACACGCATCATCTTGAAAAGTTTTGAGACTTGTCGGGTAAGATCATGCGGAAAGTTAGGGGGTCTGGAGCGAAATCCTAGAGTCTTCGCGAGGATTTCGCTCCAGGGGGTTTGAGGTGAGGGAGGGACGCCATGGACCGCATCCGCATCATCGGCGGCGAGCACTTGAAGGGCACAATTCCCATCAGCGGGGCTAAGAACGCCGCGTTGCCCTTGATGATCGCGAGCCTGCTTACCCGCGAAACGCTGACCCTAAAGAATGTCCCGCGGCTTGCCGACGTCAACCTGCTCGGCCGTATTCTCGGCAATCATGGCGTCGACATCACCGTGGTCGGCAAGAAGGCGGGCCAGCGTACGAGCGACGGTCAAACCTTCAAGCTCACGGCCGCGGAGATCGTCGATACCACGGCACCCTATGAAATGGTCTCGCGCATGCGGGCGAGCTTCTGGGTGCTGGCGCCGCTCCTTGCCCGCTGCGGTGAGACGAAAGTATCGCTGCCCGGCGGCTGCGCCATCGGCATCCGCCCGGTGGATTTGCACCTGACGACGCTCGAGGCGCTTGGCGCCAAGATCGAGCTTGAAGGCGGCTACGTCATCGCCAGGGCGCCGAATGGCTTGACCGGCGGTAGGATCACGCTGTCGAAGGTCTCGGTCGGGGCCACGCACAATGCGCTGATGGCCGCGGTGCTCGCTCGTGGTGAGACGCTGATTGAGAACGCGGCGCGCGAGCCGGAGGTGATGGACCTTGCCGCCTGCCTCGTGGAGATGGGCGCGAAGATCGAGGGCATCGGCACCTCGACCTTGCGGGTGCAAGGGGTGGACGAGCTGCACGGTGCCGAGCATACGGTCCTCCCCGACCGCATCGAGACGGGCACCTACGCCATGGCAGTGGCGATGACCGGTGGCGAGGTGTTCTTGGACGGCGCCCGCGCCGATCTCTTGCAGCGGGCGCTCGACCTGCTGCGCTCGAGCGGGGTCGAGATTGAGGAAACGCCGACCGGCATCAGGGTGGCGAGGAACGGAGGCGGGCTCGGCGCGGTCGCCGTTGACACCGAGCCCTTCCCGGGCTTCCCCACCGACCTCCAGGCGCAACTCATCGCGCTGATGTGCATGGCGCGAGGCACCTCGACCGTGCGCGAGACGATCTTCGAGAACCGCTTCATGCATGTGCAGGAGCTGGCGAGGTTGGGCGCGCGCATCGAGCTCAAAGGCGATACCGCCATGGTCACGGGCGTTCCGGGCCTGCGCGGCGCGCAAGTCATGGCCACGGACTTGCGGGCGTCGGTCTCCCTGATCATCGCCGGGCTCGCCGCCCAAGGCGAAACAGTGATCGGCCGCGTCTATCATCTCGACCGCGGCTTCGAACGCATCGAGGAGAAGCTCGGCAAATGCGGCGCCCGCATCGAGCGGCTCTCGAGCTGAAGCCGGTATTCGCACTTTGGCCGTTTCTTGTGTTCCGAGAGCGTGCTACGCCCTAGCGCCAACGAATGATCGAGGTCTGTTGCCGCTTGCACCGAGGCCGACAGCACCCTGAGCCGGGATGTCCGATGGTCACCAAGCCGCTGAAGCTGATCGCGCTCGACGAGGACGATCTCGCCGTCGTGTCGTCGCATTTGCAAGACGCGGTGGTGCGGGTCGGCGAGATGGCCTATGTGCCTTCGCGGAAGCGCTTTGCCGCCGTCGTCAACCGCTTCAACTGGGAGCAGGCAGCGGCAGGCGGTTCCAATCAGGTCGCAGGCGGTTCCAATCAGGTCAATGAGCGGAGGCGCGCGGCGCTCCGCTTCGACCGGGTTCTCGGCGCGCAGCTCAAATCCCTCAAGCCCTCTGCGGCGGACAGGGTGCTGTCGTTGCTCGCCGTGCGCTTCGAACCGAGCGACCACCCGAGCGGCTATGTGACGCTGACTTTCTCCGGCGACGCCTCGATCCGCCTCCATGTCGAATGCATCGAGGCCGAGCTCACCGATCTCGGGCCCGCGTGGCGCGCCCGTTCAAGACCGCAGCATCCGGGCGGAGAGCCCGGTGGCGCGGACCGCTGACCTTAAGCCTCCCACACACCATGGTCTTGTGGCTGGAGCAGAGGACGGCGGATTTCGAGACCCGATTCACCCAGTTGCTGGCGGCGAAGCGGGAGGTCGCGGAAGACGTTAATGCAGCGGTAGCCGCGATCATCGCGCGGGTGCGGAGCGAGAAGGACGCGGGTCTCGTCGATCTCACTCTGCGCTATGACCGGGTGGACTTACGCAAATTGGGCATGCGCGTGCCGGCCGAGGAGATAACGCGCGCGCGTGCAGGCGCAGAGCCCAAGACCGTCGCGGCGCTCAAGCTTGCCCGCGACCGCATCCTTGCCCACCATCGCCGCCAGATGCCCGTCGACGACTTTTATGTCGATGAGCAGGGCGTCGAGTTTGGTTCCCGTTGGTCGCCGGTCGAGTCGGTCGGGCTCTACGTGCCGGGTGGCACCGCGAGCTACCCGAGCTCGGTGCTGATGAACGCGCTTCCGGCCAAGGTGGCGGAGGTCGCGCGCATCGTCATGGTGGTTCCGGCGCCGGACGGAAAGCTCAACCCGCTGGTGCTCGTCGCAGCGGAGCTTGCGGGCGTCGACGAAATCTATCGCATCGGCGGAGCGCAAGCGATCGCGGCGCTTGCCTATGGCACGGAGACGATCGCCCCCGTGGTCAAGATCGTCGGTCCCGGCAATGCTTACGTTGCCGCCGCCAAGCGCCAGGTCTTCGGCCAAGTGGGCATCGACATGGTGGCGGGCCCCTCGGAAATCGTCGTCATTGCCGACAAGGAGAATGACCCCGCCTGGATCGCCGCCGATCTCCTGGCCCAAGCCGAGCACGATCAGGCGGCGCAGTCCATCCTGATCACCGATGACGCCGCTTTCGGCCGCGCCGTTGCCGCCGCCGTGGAGGCGCAACTCAAAACGCTTCCCCGTGCCGATGTGGCACGGCCGAGCTGGCAGAATTTTGGCGCCATCATCCTCGTCGACAGCCTCGACCAGGCACCGGCCCTCGCCGACCGTCTGGCGCCGGAGCACCTGCAAATCGCCACGTCGGACCCGGACGCGCTCGGGAGCCGTATCCGCAACGCGGGGGCGCTGTTTCTTGGTCGCTACACTCCGGAGGTCATCGGCGACTATATAGCGGGATCGAACCACGTTCTCCCCACCGCGCGCAGTGCCCGCTTCGCCTCGGCGCTCAGCGTCCTCGACTTCATGAAGCGCACTTCCATCCTCAAGCTCGACGCCGATAGCCTTAAGGCGCTCGGTCCCGCCGCCATGACGCTTGCGAAAGCCGAAGGGCTCGAAGCCCATCGCCGTTCCGTTGCGATCAGGCTGAATCTGCGGGACTAGCCATGGCGCAAGAGCAGGAGCTATCGTCCGATCAGGCGCGCCTAGTCGAGGTAACCCTCGATTCCGGCTCGATCGGCCGCAACTCAACCGATGTCGACCATGAGCGCGAGGTCGCCATCTTCGACCTGCTGGAACGCAACTCCTTCGCGCTCGAAGGCCATGAGGGTGGGCCCTACACGCTGCATCTATCGCTCGCCGACAACCGCCTCGTGCTTACCGTGGGCGACGCCAACCGCGTCCCGATCCAGCATGTGATGCTGTCGCTATCGCCCTTCCGCCGCTTGGTGAAGGACTATTTCCTGATGTGCGAGAGCTACTACCAGGCGATCAAGACCGCACCACCATCCCGCATCGAGGCCATCGACATGGGGCGGCGGGGCCTGCACGACGAGGGGAGCCGGCTGCTCATGGAGCGGCTCAAGGGCAAGGTCTTGATCGACACCCCGACCGCGAGACGCCTGTTCACGCTGATCTGCGCCCTGCACTGGAAGGGGTGATGCCTTGGCGGGGGGAGAAGCCGATCTGCCAGGCGCGGTCCTCTTCGCCTGCAACCGCAACGCTGTGCGCTCGCCCATGGCCGCCGCGATCCTGCGCCACCTCGCCGGCAATCGCCTCTATGTGGAATCGGCCGGCGTCCGCGTGGGCGAGCCGGACCCTTTCGCCGTCGCCGCGATGGAGGAATTGGGCATCGATCTGTCGAGGCATCGCCCGACATCGCTTGCCGACCTGCACGACACCTCCTTCGATCTCATCGTGACGCTGTCGCCGGAAGCGCACCACCAGGCGCTCGCGCTGACCGGACGCTTTGCTGTGGACGTCGAATATTGGCCGACGCCGGATCCGACCGTGGCGAGCGGCAATCGCGAGCAGATCTTGTCCGCTTATCGCGCGGTGCGGGACGGGCTGTTCCTGCGCATCAAGCAGCGCTTCCCGATTGCCGGCGCGCCGACGGTGTAGCCGCATTCAGGGGTGAGGGGCTGCCTCTGGCTCGGCTGAGCCCCGGGCTTGCCTTCCGCCACGCTCGCGCTGCCCGTATTGACGATCTGCACGCGGCGGTTCTCCTCGGCGAACGGGTCGTCCCTGTTCTTGAGCTGCTCCTCGCCGAAGCCGATGGCCGAGAGTCGGCCTGCGTCGACGTGGTAGGTCTGCACCAGGAACGCCTTGACGGCTTCCGCGCGCCGCTGCGACAGGGCGAGATTGTAATCTTCGCTGCCCTTGGCGTCGGTATGACCGGCGATCAGGAAGGTGGCGTGTCCGAGCGCAGGGTTGCTCAAGGCCTTGCCGAGCTCGTTCAGACTGGTCAGCGCCTCTGGCTCGATGTCGGCGGAATCGAAGGCAAAGAAGATCTGCATATCGACATTCGGCGCCTCGCTGTCCTCGACGAGCTTGGCAACTTGGTCGCGTTCCTCGACCGTGATCTGCCGCGTCTTGAACTCACGCAGCTTGGCGTTCAGCTCTTTTTGCGCGGCCTCGTGCTGCGGCGCTGCTGGATCGAAGCCCGGTGTCTTGACCGGCTGCAGGCCTTTGATGATGTCATCCGCGCTCTTGACCTCCTGGGCTTGCGCCGCCGGGAGCTGGCAGAGGCCAGCAACGGTCAGCATTGGCCACCGCTACGCTCGCCCAAAGTGAGGGTGAGAACCGCATGGCTGCACCTCTGTCGTCTTTCCGCCGTTCCTAAACGCGAGATTAGACCCTAAAAGGGTCAAGCTGAACCGGCAATGAACGGCGTGAGGCGATCGGGTCGCGCCGGCGTCGTGCGTCCAACTCGTCAAACTCGATAGGATGATCCGGCTTGATTTTGCGTGGCCAGGCGACCATTCTCCGCCCAACTCGCGAAAGCCGGAAGGAGCCTTATGGCGAAGGAAGAGATGCTCGAATTTCCGGGGGTGGTGACCGAGCTGCTCCCCAACGCCACCTTCAGGGTGAAGCTCGAAAACGAACACGAGATCATCGCCCACACGGCGGGACGCATGCGCAAGAACCGGATCAGGGTACTTGCGGGCGACAAGGTTCTGGTCGAGATGACGCCCTATGATCTCACTAAAGGACGGATCACTTACCGCTTTAAGTAGGCTTGGGGCCGCGAGCGCCGGGCCTGCCAAGAGCAAGGTCACGGTGAGTCCACGCGCTTCGAAGGCGAGCGGCTACCGGCCGAAGCTCGTTCTGGCGTCCGCCTCGCCGCGCCGGCTTGCGCTGCTTGAGCAGGTGGGTATCATCCCCGACGCGCTCCGTCCTGTGACCGTCGACGAGACCCCGACCAAAGGGGAAGTGCCCCGACACTTCGTGCGGCGGCTTGCGCGCGCCAAGGCGGAGGCCGCGCAGAAGCTTATCCGCGCCGAGCCGGACTATGCCAAATGCTTCATTCTCGCCGCCGACACCGCTGTCGCCGTTGGCCGGCGAATCCTCGGCAAGCCCGAGGAGGGCGACAAGGCCACCGACACGCTCGAGCGGCTCCGCGGCCGCAACCATCGCGTCCACACGGCAATCTGCCTCGTCACCCCCGACGATCGCATGCGCGAGCGCGTGGTCGAGACCCGCATGCGTTTCCGGAATCTGAGCGACGCCGAGGTCCGCGACTACATCGCCAGCGGTGAATGGAAGGGAAAGGCGGGAGCCTACGCCATTCAGGGCATCGCCGGCGGCTTCGTGGTGAAGCTCGTCGGCTCCTACACCAATGTCGTGGGCCTGCCGCTCACCGAAGTGGTGACGCTGCTCCAGGGCGAAGGGTTTCCCGTGAGCTTTTTCTGGCCCAATCTCGCCGAGATCGAAACCGAGTGAACGCGCCGCGACGATCCGGGCAAGACAAGACTGCGAAGCGGGCGAAGAGCGGTAAAGGGCCCAACAAATGCCCGATCTGCGGCAAGCCCGCGTCCCAAGCCTACCAGCCCTTCTGCGGTAGGACTTGCGCCGATGTGGATCTCGGCCGCTGGCTCGAAGGGCGCTACGCCGTTCCGGGCGAGCCGGTGGCTGATAGGGGGAACGCCGAGGCGGAGGACTGATCGCGGCGCCAAGGCCCGCGCCGCTCTCGACAGGTGAGGGCCGATTTCCTATAAGCCAAGGCCTTGCCGCGCCTCCCTTTCCTTTTCGGGCGGGCGCTGGGGATGTCCCCTAAAGGCCCAGGTAGCTCAGTTGGTAGAGCAGCGGACTGAAAATCCGCGTGTCGGTGGTTCGATCCCGCCCCTGGGCACCACTTTTCTCAATTAATCCACTAACTTGCTATATTACCAAATCTTAAGTTGTATGTAACGAATGACTTACATATAATGGGTGATGGCTCTCCTCAAACGCGCTCGCTTGAACCCCTACGATTTGCAGGGTGTCCCCGGGATGCCCAACGCTCTCAAGATCTATCGGATTCAGGCGTCTCCATTTTGGCAAGTGCGTCTGTTCGTGGATCGACGCCTAAAGCGTAAGACCACTGGGTGCACCGATCGTCGCGACGCCATCGCCTTCGCCAAAAACTTTTATGATTCGGTTCGCCTCGCTCAACGCCTTGATGGCGGCGCTCATCCCGACACGGTTTACGCCTTTGCCAAGCATCTTGTCTCACGTCAGAACGCGATGGTCGTGCGAGGCGAACGCGACGGGCGCATCAACACTGAAGACGAGAAGAAGCTGAAGAAGGACATCTTGCCGTTTTTCGCGACGAAGGGAGTGTCATCGATCACAGCTGCCGACATTCAGGATTATATTGATAAGCTCACATCGAGCCGCCCAGGGCTTTCACCTTCTACCCTGTCCAAGCACGTTGTCGTGATTCGCAAAGTGCTCAACGAGGCTCGAAAACGTGGATTGCTAAGCTCGTTGCCGCCATTCCCAACGATCAGCCGCAAAGACAACCCTCGATCATATTTTGACG
>Ga0116225_1000263_pt1 | contig 42064 bp, 33 predicted proteins | sample Sb_taG_8_FD_88968 | JGI IMG/M metagenome (GOLD analysis project Ga0116225, IMG submission 88968) | Peat soil microbial communities from Weissenstadt, Germany - Sb_50d_c_BC metaG | ecosystem: Environmental > Terrestrial > Soil > Wetlands > Peat | place: Germany: Weissenstadt | collected 2010-09-21 | reverse complement strand
GGACACGCGCCGTTTGCGGGTACCTGCGGCTGTGAGGCAGGCACGTGAGAAAAGCCGCGGGTATCCCGCCAACCCCGCGGTATCCCCACGCTACAGGAATGGGTGGTTAACGCGGACACGACCCCTGCCAGAATCAACGCACTCTTAGCGCACTACGGGAAGTTGGACCAGACGGGCACTCTGACCATCACTCCCTGCCGTGGATGTGACGCATCCGAAATCGGCGATCGAGTCACACCGGCCTGGTTTCCTGCGACTGGAACCAGCACGCCCCGGGCCATGAAGCCGGTTCGGGCTGATACGGCTCAGCTCACATGCCCAGGCTCAGCCAGCAAGTCCTCGATCGCGCGGTACAGTTCCTCGGGACTTACCGGTTTGGTGACATATGCGTCCATACCCACTTCCAGGCACCTTTCCCGGTCGCGGTCCATCGCGTGCGCCGTCATGGCGAGAATCGGCACATGCCCCCCGGTCTCCCGCTCGCGCTGGCGAATGGCGGCGGTGGTTTGCAGTCCATCCATGACGGGCATCTGGATGTCCATCAGGATCAAGTCGAAGGTGTCGGATTCGAGCGCGCGCAGAACCTCACGGCCGTTCGAAGCAAGCACGGGTACCAGCGACCGTTTCTCGAGCAGCCTGGTGACCAATTTGCGATTGACAGGGTGGTCCTCAGCCACCAGCACCCTCCGCCCCGCCAGGGTTTGGGCCCCGCTCGAAGAAGCCTCCGCCGTGCGCTCCTCTTGTCTCCTGTCTTCCAGACCCAGGGTGATCAGAATGGCTTCCTGCAAATCGGCTGGCATGACCGGCTTCACCAGATACTTCACCACGCCGAGCGCGTGGCAACGAACCGCATCGTTCGGCAGATCGCATGAGCTGAGCATCAGGACCAAAGCGGGGCCGTTCAGGCCTTCGTCCTCGTGGATGCGCGCGGCAGCCGCAAAACCGCCCATTTCCGGCATCTGCGCGTCCAGCAACACGAGACCGTACGGCCTTCCCGCGGCCCGTGCCTCGCGCATCATCTCAAGACCCCTATGCGCGCCATCCGCCTGATCCCCATGCATGCCCCAACGCGTGCACGAGTCGGCCAGTATCCCGCGGCAAGTCGCGTTGTCGTCGACAATCAGAACACGCCGGCCGGCCAATCGAGTTTCCCTTCCGCGTTCGCTAGCCGGAACCGGCTCAGCGGCCCGGGCGGTGCGCATCGTGAAGTGAAACGCGCTGCCTTCGCCCGGACGGCTTTCCACCCAGATCCGGCCGCCCATCAGGTCAACCAGCCGTGCACAGATACTCAAACCCAGTCCCGTCCCGCCGTACTTGCGTGTGGTTGAGCCGTCAGCTTGAGTGAAGGCCTCGAAAACAGCCTGTTGCCGCTCCGGCGCGATCCCGATCCCCGTATCGCGAACCTCAAAATGTAGCATGGGCGCTTCATCCAATTCCGGCTCGATCCTAGCCGACACCAGCACTTCGCCGGCTTCGGTGAACTTCACCGCATTGCCCACCAGATTCAGCAGGATCTGCCGCAAGCGTGTAGAATCTCCCACTAGCATTTGGGGAACATCGGGCGCAACCTGGCACAAAATCTCGACCCCTTTCTGATGCGCCCGCAGCGCCAGCGTCCGTAACGCGTGTGCCAGTACCTCCTGCGGCGCGAAGGTGATCGGATCCAGCACCATCTTTCCCGCTTCGATGCGCGAAAAATCCAGAACGTCATTAATGACCGATAGAAGGGCCATCGCCGAATTCTGCACCGTCGCGGCATAGTCCCGCTGCTCCGGCGTCAGATTCGTCTGCAGTACCAGCTCGGTCATCCCCAGAATGCCGTTCATGGGGGTACGGATCTCATGACTCACATTCGCCAGGAACTCGCTCTTGAGACGGTTGGCCTCCTGCGCCTCCTGTACCAGGCGAACCAGCTCCTGCCGCGAGACGTCGAGTTCTTCCACCATGTGATTGAAAGCGACGGTAAGTTCGAAAACCTCGTCAATCGTGACTACCGGAGCCCGCTGCTTCAGATCGCCGGCCGCGACCCGCCGGCTGAAAGTGACAAGGACATGCAACGGCCGGAGGATGCGGCGGAGCTGGAAGTAGTGGACAGACAGGATCAGGATCAGAGTGACGATGGCGACCGTAAGCCCGTTGGCCACCGAGCGTACGAACACCGTCCGCTGCTTAGCCATGGAAAGGCCCACACGCACCACACCCCGGTTCGATGCTGCCGCCGGCGCCTCCCAGTCGAGCACCTCGGGTCCCGAGTGCGCCGCCAGCGGCTTGCCGATGTCAATGAACTTCACATGTGGCTCCGGGCCGCTGAAGATGGTGGCTGTTTTCGCTATTCCGCTCCCCAGCAGTCTGGTGGGTATGGCGCTCAGCGGAAAGTCGGGGCGAGCGGCGGTAACCACCAGGTTGCCGGACGCATCCGAAATCCGTACATACAGAACGTCTTCGTTCGATAGCGCGGCCGTGGCGCTTCGTTCCAGCTCCGGCCGGTTATGTACCAACATCGCCAGCTCGCTTTGGCTGGCCAGTGATTCGGCCAAGAGGCCGGCGCGCGCTTCCAACTGGTCCTGCAACACCCAGCGCTGCTGCACGGTCAGAAACCCTGCCATGCAGGCGAGCGAGGTCCCGACCAGAACAACATTGGCCACGAGCGCCTTGTTCAGCAGGCTGGTGCGCCCCTTTGGTGTCGCCGGCTTCATGGAAGCACCGTGACCTCTCCTGCGGTGGCCGTCGCACACCGCAACCCAAACAAACGCAGCACGCTCTGGTTCACCGCAACCTTCAATCGCCGCGGACCTTCAGACACCCGCACCATCTGCCCATCGAGCAGCTGCCGTGCGGCCTCTCCCGCCTGTACACCGACGTCGCGAAAGTCCGGATAGATTCCGATGGCCGCCCCCGCCTTCGCGAAGCTCTCGGAAAAGCCGATGAGCGGCAGACGGTTCTCGATCGACGCCAGGATCAGTGGCTTGACCGTGGCGCCGTTGTAGAGGTTGGCGTCGGGCAGGCACCACACGAAATCGGCCTGATTCCGGAGTGAAGCCAGCGCCGCCAGCAACTGCGCGGCCCCGGCGCATTCCGCAATGCGCACCGTGAAGCCCAGTTGCTGCGCTCGCGCCTGGAACTGCGCCCCGCTCGTCTCGCCTGAACCTGCGTTCAAAATGATCCCTAGGCGGGTCTTTCCGGGGAAAAGGTCTTTCAGCCGCGCCAGCAGACTCGTGAGAGAAACTTCGAGAGGAATGGTTACAGGCGCCGGCCGCCCTTGGACATCCCACTCCGGGCGTCTGCGCAGGATCATGGTGTAAACGGCCGGCACCTTGGGCCGTTCGGCTTCCACTACCCGGATCGCTTCTGAGCCGACCGCGATGATGATGCCCGAGGCGGGTGCAACGGGCAGCCCGCCGCGGGCTGAGCTGCTCGCCTGAGCTACGTCCAGGATGTGGACTTCAGCCGGCGATGAAGCCAACGCCGCCTGGATGCCTTCGATCGCCGACCGGTGCGCCTCAATTCCAACCGACGCAATCACCACTACCGTGGGCCGCGGACGTCCTTCCGCGGCGGCGAACAGCGGACTTGCCAGTAGCCACAGCAGCGTGAATGCGGATGGCAAGTCTCGCACCTTCACTCCCGCGTCCGCAGAATCAGCTTCAAGAAGACAGACCGGCCGTTCTCGCGCAGCATCTGTTCGGGCAAGCCGGCGCCGGCGGGATCGTAATACACGCGGTTCAGCAGATTGCGTACGCCGAACTGGAAATCGAAGTCCGGAAACAGCTTTCGCGTGGTGAATGTCACGTCCGTCAGCCGCACCGAAGGCACGATATCTCCAGCAACCGTCCGCCGCGGGCTGAGATCCTGCATCGCAGCCGCCGCCCAGAACTTGTTGTGAACGAGCGGTGCCGCGGCGCGCCATTTGGCGATGCAGCTCGGAGAGTTGACCAGCCAGGGTTGGTTTGCGATCTCTGGGTGCTGCAACGCCACGCTCGCCGTAGTTTCGATCCAACGTGCCGGGTTTCCGCTCAGCTCCACACCGGCGCCGTCCGCACTGCCAGCCCCGCTGTTTTGATATTGCAACAAACCTGCCGGTGTGGTGACCGCTTCGATCAGGTCTTCCAACTGGTAGTGGTACACGTTCAACACGCCGGTCCAGTGTTCGCCGAACTTACGTTCTACATCGCCCTCGAAGGTTTGCGCCCGCTCCGGCCTCAACGAGGGATTGCCGATTTGCGTCATGCCGTCGGTGTAGTACGCTTCGTAGGCATTCGGATTCCGGAACGCCCGTCCATAGAGAAATTTGTGTGTCGTTCGCGCCGAGGCCTGGTAGACCAGCGCCACGCGTGGCGAAACGAACGCGGCGTGCAGACGCGAGTCGTCGAACCGCACGCCGAAATAGGCCGTCCACGCCGGCGCCATCTGCCATTGCTGCTGCGCGAAGACTCCAAAGGAGACGTCGGGATGATCCGCGTTCAGCAAGTAGACCCGCTGCGGGGATTCTTCATAATGCTGCTGAAGCGCACGTATGTCGGCGTTTACCTCGCCCCCTACGGTCAGAACACCGACGCGCGGAATCGAGAAATCATACGCCAGTTGTGAGCCCACCCAATCGCCTTCAGTGAGATCCCGGTGGTCCTGGACCTCCCCGCTCAACGCGTAGTCGTAGCGCGCCCGGTACCGGTATTGGTCGTAGTATATGCGCCAACGGAACTTGCAATTGGCCGATAGTTCGCGCGCATACGCCGCCTCGAAAAATCCGCGCGTGTCCACGATGTTGTTTCCGGGGTCGCCGAAAATCGTGCCGAACCATCCGGTGGGCACCTGCTTCTCCCGTGAACCGAGTAGTCCCGTGAACGTCCAGTTACGCCAGACCAGGCTGGCAAATGCGTGGTAGCCGCGCTCGCCATCGGCATTTCTCGCCCATCCCAACCCCGGAAAGTACAGCGACTGCCCGGTGTTGTTGAACGCCGACGCTGAAACCAGCAGATTCGCCCCGCCGCCCAGTGGCATTCCCGTGGAAAGCTCCAGCTTCTTTTCCCCAAAGCTCCCCGTTTCCGTACTGGCCCGTAGCAACTTTGCCTCGACCGGCGACTTGGTCACGATGTTGATCGTGGCGAAAACGCCGTTGCTGCCGTAGAGCGCAGACGACGGCCCCCGGACGATCTCGATCCGCTTCACCAGGTCCATGTCCAGCGCGAAATCCTGCCCGAAATATCCGTTCGAGCTGTACACGTTGTCGGTCATGTAGTGGCCGTTGAGCATCACCAACAGCCGCGTCGTGTAATCGCCCGGCAGAGAGAAACCGCGCACACCGGCGTATTGGTAGGCACGATCGTAGGTCATGTAAAACCCGCGCACCGCCCCCAGCACCTCTCCCAACGTGCGCCAGCCGTACTTGCGAATCTCGTCCGCCGAGATCACCGTCACACTCGCCGGCGCCTCCTCCAGCGTCTGCGTGTGCAGCGTGGCCGCTTCCACCGCCGGCAGGGGCTCAAACAACACCGACTCCGGCGAGACATTGTCCTCCGCCGTCAGCCAGCCTGCGGCCGCCGCAATAAGAACAAACGTCCGTAAAATCAATGCAAATCGAGCGATCCGACACACCATGAGTGCGATCTCGACCTTCTATCGAACAGTCGAGCGAAAAACTGTACGTAGAATAAGGGCTTACGCAATACTTGACAATAGCGGACTAAGGTTTGATAATGTGATTGTACTCAGCGGTCGCGAGCTGCTCCGCCGCAACGCCATTATCTACATTTCAGGAGGTTTCCCTAACATGGGCAAAATCATAGGCATCGACCTCGGTACTACAAATTCTGTAGTAGCCGTCATGGAGGCCGGGCAACCGACCGTTATCGCCAACCAGGAGGGTGCCAGAACCACTCCATCGGTTGTTGGGTTCACCAAGACCGGTGAACGGCTGGTGGGCCAGGTCGCCAAGCGCCAGTCCATTACCAACCCGGAAAACACCGTTTTCTCCATCAAGCGCTTCATGGGCCGGCGCTCGGAAGAAGTGACCGAAGAAATGAAGATGGTCCCTTATAAGGTCGTCCGGGGCGACAACGGCGACGCCCGCGTCGACATCAGCGGCAAGAAGTATTCCCCGCCCGAGATCTCCGCCATGATCCTCACCAAGCTGAAGGAGGCCGCTGAGGCCTACCTGGGCGAGAAGGTGACGCAGGCCGTGATCACCGTGCCCGCCTATTTCAACGACGCCCAGCGTCAGGCCACCAAGGATGCCGGCAAGATCGCAGGTCTCGAAGTCTCGCGCATCATCAACGAGCCGACCGCGGCGGCGCTGGCCTACGGTCTCGATAAGAAGAAGAACGAAACCATCGCGGTCTATGACTTCGGTGGCGGCACATTCGACATCTCCGTGCTCGAAGTCGGCGAAGGTGTGGTCGAGGTGAAGTCGACCAATGGCGACACGCACCTGGGCGGCGACAATATCGACCAGCGCATCATCGACTGGATCGTCTCCGAATTCAAGAAGGAGCAAGGCATCGATCTCTCGCGCGACCAGATGGCGCTGCAACGCCTGAAAGAGGCCGCCGAGAAGGCCAAGATGGAGCTCTCGACGCTGCTCGAAGTCGAGATCAACCTGCCCTTCGTCACTGCCGACGCCACCGGTCCGAAGCACCTCATCATGAAGCTGACCCGCTCGCGGTTCGAGCAGATGGTGGAAGACATTTTGCAACGCTCGGTTGGTCCATGCAAGCAGGCTTTGTCCGACGCCGGCGTCACGCCGCAGCAAATCGATGAAGTCGTGCTCGTCGGCGGCCAGACCCGCATGCCGCGCATCCAGACGCTGGTGCGCGATTTGTTTGGCAAAGAACCGCATAAGGGCGTGAACCCCGATGAAGTGGTCGCGGTCGGCGCGGCGGTGCAAGGCGGCGTGCTCGGCGGCGAGGTCAAGGACGTGCTCCTGCTCGACGTGACCCCGCTGTCGCTGGGCATCGAGACCCTGGGCGGCGTGTTCACCAAGCTGATCGATCGCAACACCACCATCCCCACGCGCAAGAGCGAAGTCTTTTCCACCGCGGCCGATAGCCAGACCTCGGTTGAGATCAAGGTCTTCCAGGGCGAGCGCGCCATGGCCAAGGACAACCGCCTGCTGGGCGTGTTCCAGCTGGTCGGCATTCCGCCCGCTCCGCGCGGCATCCCGCAGATCGAAGTGACGTTCGATATCGATGCCAACGGCATCCTGAACGTGACCGCGAAGGACCGCGCTACCAACAACGAGCAGAAGATCACCATCACGTCGTCTTCCGGGCTGTCTAAAGATGAAGTTGACAAGATGGCCAAGGACGCCGAATCGCACGGCGCCGACGACCGCAAGATGCGCGACCAGATTGAAGCGCGCAACCGCGCCGACGCCATGGTCTACAACGTAGAGAAGACTCTCAAGGAGCATCGCTCCAAGATCAGCGACGCCGAAGCCAAGGACATTGAAGCCGCCATCGAAGCCACCAAAAAGGCCATGGGCGAAAACGACGCCGACAAACTCAATGCCGCCACCGACAAGCTGACGCAGGCGAGCCACAAGCTGGCCGAAGCCATGTACAAAGCCTCGAGCCAGCCCGGCGCAGGCGGGGCGAGCGGCGCACCCGGCGGGGATGGCGCGCAGAGCGGCGGCTCACAGGAGGGCCAGCAGAAACCCAAGGATGACGTGGTAGACGCCGAGTTCGTCGACGTCGATCCGAAGGATAAGAAGTAAGGTGCGAGGTGTTAGGTGCCAGGTGTTAGGGAAAAGCGGCCGAGCCGTTCCCTAGCACCTGGAACCTAACACCTAAAACCTATGAACACCCCCAAGCACGACTACTACGAAACGCTCGGCGTCGGAAAGAACGCCTCCGACGACGACATCAAGAAGTCGTACAGGAAACTTGCGCGCAAATTCCACCCCGATCTGAACCCCGGTGACAAGTCCGCCGAGGAGCGCTTCAAGAACGTGCAGGAAGCCTATGACGTTCTGAGCGATTCCAAGAAACGCCAGATGTACGACCAGGTGGGCTTCTATTCCGAAAACGGATTTCCCGGCGGTGCGCCTCCCGGAGCCGGCCAAACGCCGCCCAACATGGATTTCGGCGGATTCGATTTCTCGGATTTCTTCACCTCGCAGCCCGGCGCGGGCCGCGGCCAACCCCGGCAAACCACCAGCAGTGGCGGTGGCGGTGGATTCTCCGACATCTTCTCGCACCTGTTCCGCCGCGGCGAAGAAGAGCACGCCGAACAGCCGGAAAAGGGCGCGGATCTCGAATACGCGCTCAATATCGACTTCTGGCAGGCCATCCGCGGCACGCAGGCCAAGATCAACGTCACGCGCCACGAAACTTGCCCCACCTGCAACGGTTCTGGCGCCGCGCCCGGGGCTTCCGTCTCCTGTCCGCAATGCAACGGCACCGGATCGGTATCGCAAATGGCCGGCGCCATGAAGTTCAATCTCACCTGCCCGCGCTGCGGCGGCAAAGGCAAGCTGCAGAACGCCTGCCCCACCTGCCATGGCGATGGCCGCGTCGCGCGCACGGAAACGGTAACGGTGAACATTCCAGCGGGTGCGCAAAATGGATCGCGCCTCCGCGTTCCCGGCAAGGGCAACGCCGGTACACAGGGCGCGCCCGCTGGCGACCTCTACATCACCACGCGTGTCGAAGAGCATCCGTTCTTCACGCGCAACGGCGATAACATCGAGATCCGGGTTCCCGTCAGCGTCAGCGAGGCCGGTCTCGGCGCCAAAATCGAGGTGCCCACCATCGACGGCCGCACGCTGCTGAAGGTGCCGCCGGGAACGCAAAACGCCCAGAAATTCCGCCTGCGTGAAAAAGGTGTGTTCAACGCGCGCAAGAATCAGCGTGGCGATCAGATCGTCGAAGTCTCAATCCAGGTCCCCCCCGTGCATGACGAGCGCACCAAGGAAATCCTGCGCGAGCTCGGCAAGCTGCATCCCGAAGATCCGCGCCAGGAAATCTGGGCAAAGGTGTAGCCATGGCTAAGAAGCGTTCCAAAGCCGCCTACATGATCTCGGCCGTGGCCGAGCAATATGAGATCCATCCGCAGACGCTGCGTCTCTACGAACGCGAGGGCTTGCTCCTGCCATCTCGCAGCGAAGGCAACACACGCCTCTACACCGACGGCGATCTGGAGCGCCTCGAAGTCATCCTGCACCTCACGCGCGATCTCGGCGTGAACCTGGCGGGCGTCGAAATCATCCTGAACATGCGCGAAAAGATGTCCGAGATGCAGCGCCAGATGGAGAGCTTCGTCTCCGGCCTCAACCGCGAATTCGCCCTCCACGCCCACGCCCCCGAGCCCGAGTCCAGGAACTCGCTGGTGCCGGTGATTCAGGTGGGCTCAGGTAGGCGGCGGGCGTAGCGAGCAGGTGCTAGGTTTTAGGTGCTAGGGCCTAGGTTTCTGGCTTGCCGATGCGCTCTGTGTCTGGCCCTGTAATCGTCACGCTCTCCACGTTCGGATTGCTCGTCGCGGCCGTCGCAGTCTGGTTGTCTCGCACACCCCAGCACCGGCTATCGCGTGTCAACTGCGTTGCCTTCAGTTCCGACGGACGGCTTTTAGCCGCGGGAGACTACCAAGGCAGCATCGCGGTGTGGCGCACCGATTCCTTTCGCATCGTCGGGCGCATTTGTCTTAATGACGGGCATTTGAATACCTTGGCTTTTAGCCCCGACGGGCGTCTCCTCGCTCTGGCCGGTCGCTCCCTAACGCTCTGGAGCACCGCCGATTGGAAGGAGACGGCAGACTTAGGTGTCCCCGGCGTCCTGTATGGCACAGCCCGCTTCAGTCCGGATGGACGCCTTCTCACCAGCGTGAACCCATCAGAGCAGATTCAACTATGGGACGTATCGACGAGGAGCTGCGTGCGCACGCTTTGCTGCATGGCGCTCTATGGCGACGTCGCGTTCAGCCCAAACGGCGAATTGCTGGCAGCGGCCGGGCACTGGCCGCGCATTTGGGATATCAAAACAGGTCGCGAAATACGCCGGCTCGTCGAGACTCGCGATCCCACCTTCGGCCCTGTAGACTTCCGGCCTGACGGTAAAGTCCTGGCCACGGGCAGCCAGGATGGCAAGGTCCGTCTGTGGGACGTGGAAACTGGGAGCGAGCTACTCTCCGCAACAACGCGCCCGAGCTACGTGGAGACTCTCGCCTTTCATCCAAGCGGAACTCTGTTGGCGTACGGAGGTCGAGAGAGCGCGGTTTGGCTGTGGGATACAACTGCAGGATCTGAACGAATGATCGCTGCCATCACCACCAGCAACATCTCCTTCAGTCCCGATGGACATTGGCTGGCATTCGCAGAGCCGGACGCATCCGTTCATCTGTGGAACGTAACTACCGCGCGCGAAGGGCCTGTGCTTCCCTTCCCCCGTGAGTAGCTACTCCGGACGGCGCGAACAGAACACGCCCGATGCTCCCACTGCCCACACACTGCCATCGGGGAGCACATCGAGGTCTGAGATGTCTGAGAGGTGCACCTTGGTCCACGTCTGCCCGTCGTCCTGTGTGTGGTGCACGGAGCCGTCCCCAGCGATCCCCCAGCCACTGGCCTCGGACGTGAATCTCAGCCGCTCAAAGTGCGCAGTCCACGCGGCGCCTTTGCGCCAGGACACTTTAGGGGTCCGGATGGCGCACCAATGGAGACCACCATCCGCTGTGTGGAGAAGATCGCCGTGGAGGTAGGAAAGCCAGCCTGTGCGTTGGTTAACAAACGAAATTCCAACCGGCGTGTTGTCGAATTCTTCAGGAAAAGTGCGGGAAGTGCATTTGGACGCCATCTCGATGCGCTGCCACGACCTCCCGTCATCGCTACTACGAAATAGGGCACTCTGCGCGAGCCCAAATACGAGCGTAGGAGTCGCCTCATAAACGTGCGTGATACGGAAGGCGGCATGGTAGGCCATGAGGTGTGCGCCCCAAGTCATGCCTCCGTCATCGGTGCTAAACATGGCGGCGGAAAGGTAACGCTTGCCTTCTTGATCGCACCAAGCGTTATTCGGAGGCGCGACTCCCTCATGGATGGGTGTGCACAGGGCGCCCGCGGCCAAACCGTTTCTCAAGTTCGCGTCGAAACTTGGCCGGAACTGAAACCGGCTTCCACGACTTGCCGCCGTCCATGGTCTTCATCAAGTAACCAAAGGCGAAGAAAGTACCTTGTGATGAGTCGCTGAAGCGGACCCGTCCGGAACTGTTATTGGCCTTCCGGGGGTGAGGGTCGTCTCTAGGCAACGGACACAACTGTATACAGGTTGTAATTCACGCACTTGCAAAAAGGGCTGGACTTGGTTATGAACATGCTACGGAAAGTGTACACCTCAGGCCCAGGAGTCCCGCGATGGTTTCTGACCGCTTGCGCGTTCGGCTGGAGCAACGGGAAGCGGTGCTCCGCCTGCTTGACCGCCGCCGCGCCGAAACCGGCGATCCCAATTTGGGTCGCGGCATGGAAACCAAGATCCTGGACCTTGAACTAGCGGACTTGGTGAGCGCTGTGGCGGCCGAAGAGAGTGCGGAAAGGGCTCTGGTTCCAAAGGTCGATCCGAAAGGAATGGTCGAGTAGAGTAAGCTGATGCCTACATAGCCCATTTCTCGAAGACCCTCCCCGTTGATGCTCTGCTCGACCGGGCTATCCAGTCGCGAGACGCAGGACGCTTATCGGCCAGTAGCGCCCGCGATGATCTTCGTACGGGTCAACCGCCGCCGGCGCCGTAGGGTACTGGAACCTTTTGCCCAAGACAGCACTTCTCACCCACTCTGTGGCGGCCCACCACTGCTAAGCGAGTAATCCTCAATATGGCAACCCAGGCCGAAGCCACCCCGTTGATATTCCACTCGTTGAACTGTGACATGGCATTCGATCACGATAGGGGTATCCAAGCCGAGAGCATTCGGAATAACTAGCTCGCATCGGAGACGTTCGCCGGTCTTGAATGGCTTTGTGGAGATGCAATAGAGCCCTTCGGTGCTCAGATTCTCAGTAATGCTCTCCACAGATGCTCTTCCGTGCTGCCCGAAGAGACGAACTGGCCAATGCAACGCTACCCGCTGGCGGTTCCGGCGTTCACCAGATAAAGCCATGACACGATCTGGCCGATCCGTTACGACCGCGAAGCGGCTCTGGTTTCTCTCGGACGATCGAGCAGTCCCCTAATGTTATCAGCCAAAACGTCCACCCGAAAAGGCTCTTGAAGAAAGGCGCACTCGCAGCGCATGTTTTGTTGCGCCGTCAAATCTGCTAAGGATGCGTCGCAAAGGAAGAGAGCACGAATCTGGGGATACAGAAGTTGAAGTCGGGCTACGAATTGGCTGGAGCTGGAACTGCCCGATGTTGCGTTCGTCAGTATGAGGTGGATCGGCCCGCCGTGATTGTGGCAGACGCGCCAAGCCTCCCCGCGGCTGTCGGCTTCCAGCAGTGTGTACCCAAAGCAGCGCAAAATCAGAGACCGCGCTACCAACTTGGCTAGGTCATTTTCAACCAGAAGAATGGTTTGCATGGCCGTCCGACAGCTTTCACCTCCACAACCTTCCCCCGACTTCAGGTTGAGCACTTGAGTGGTCTCCAAGCTTGCAAATAATCCCACAGCGCAAACCGCAATGTGACCGCGGGTTGGCCTTATCGGAAAATGCGCTAATATTCTTCCTTAATCAGGTGAATTTTTCGAAGCTTCAGAGACCCACAGTCCCTAATAAACGCTTAGCGGAATGCTACACCTATTCGATTTGCCGCGCAAGCCGTTTTTGCTAGACAACAGCGGAGTCAGGCGCAGACGCCAATAACGTGTTCGACTGGAGAACTTCAGGCGCTTATGGCGACGGCCCGGCACGACGTTGCCGAGGATCGTGCTTGCGGCAGTTTCGGATCACACCTCAGCGATCCGGATTTTGCTCATTGCCCAACCGTACGCAGGCGCACGGTTTGGCTTGCGCCAACGCCGCGCTGGTGACCGATCGCAACGCTTGTACCGCTGTCCGGGATCAGATTCTGCCCAAGACCAATATCAGGTTACAGTGCGTCTGGGCGTTACGTTGATAGTCCAAAATGCGCCCATCAACTCTTTGGGCAGAGAAAGGTGCCTTGTATAGAAGGCGCGCATGCCTGCCTTGCGCGAGGCATCCAGCACTTGCTTTACCCGCGCAGTACCCGATTCGCCATCTCGGATTTGTCGAACGATACCTTTTTGCAGATCGTACACAATCAGAGCGAAGCGCTTCGGATCAATCAACTCTCGAAAAACTATCTGGGATCTCTACGCCGTATGCGGTTTTCATATCATTTCCCTTTTGCAATCGCGATAGTGTCCTTCGACGGGTATCTCATCCCCGGACCCTCACGCTGGATTCGATAGCGCCGGCACCTACAGATACTGCTTGTGCCGCCTTCGACAAATCCCCACCATCAATCATTATCCCGCGGCTTGCCGCACCCTCTACGCGTAGGAAGGTGGGGCTAGGTGCGGTGACTCGGGCCGCGCTCAACAACACGTCGTGGGAATCGATGAACCGCGCGACCGATTCGGCCTTCGGATCGGCGTGTACACTCAGACCGTTCACCGACGCATCCTCCACGTGGTCCAACACCACTGCTGGGCGCAACTCGGCGCTGGTCACGTCAAACCGCACGTTGTGCAACGTGAGCCCGCGCACGTTGCGTGCGTAGAGCGCATAAGCCGGGAAGACACCGGCAGCGTAATACTCGCCGACGACTTTAGGAACATCCCGCAGCGCTCCTTCCTCGGCCGTTCCACCGCCTGGGAACGTCACGTGCACATCGTCGAAACTGATGTTCTCTAGAAAGGCGCCGACACCACTCAGGCCGATACAACTTTTGATTTCGCCTGGATTGTATCCGCTTACGAATGGGACATCGGGGAGCTGGACCGGCACACTTACCGTCGCGCGAATGCCGCGGAAAGAGATATTGCGGACGATACCTTCGGTGTGCGGCTGCTCCGACTGTTCTGCGTCTGACCGCCGATTGCGCGGACCCAGGCAAATGGATATGGGCCCAGTGACGTTCTTCATCACAATATTAGAGAAAGAAATATTCTGCAGGCTCGGCCCTTCGCCCCCGCGAATCTTGATCGGGCATCCGTAGGTATCGTAGATGAGGCAGTTGGATACGGTGATGTTCTCCGCCGCGCCGCCGCCGAACCGGAATACGGACCAGCGGGTACTGAATGAACAGTTCGTCACGGTGACAAACTGGCAGCTACCAAATAGTGCACAGGCATCGTCCTGGCATTGGACATCGCAGTTGCTCATGTAGACGTGCTGGGCGCTGATGAAGTGAAACCCGTCGTTATTGTGATTTACGCGGTTGTGAATGCGAATGCCGTCCAGTTTCACGTAACTGCTCTGGATGATGCGCACCGAGTGAAACGCGCAGTCCTTTAGGAAAAGATCGCGCACCGAGAAATTCTGGCACTGGTGAAAGAGCAGATGGTAGGGACGATGCGCGCCGCCGATCCCCGAGGGCGGCGGCACACCGCGGCCGGGGCTGCGGAATTGGGCGCCTTGGCCGTCGATGGTTCCTGGTCCTTCGACCGCAAAATTTTGTGCAGCCACCGCGAAGATGAGCGCCCAGTTGCCATCTTCCAGTGTCGTATCCCCTTGAAGCGGAATCGCGTCGATGGCATGGTACTGCTTGCCATCAGCGCTCCCCAGTAGCTTGCCTTCGGCAGCTATGTGCAAGGTGACATTGCTTCTCAACTCGACGGTCCCGATGACGAAAATACCGGCAGGCACTAAAACCGTGCCGCCTCGGTCCCGATTGCAGGCGTCAATCGCCGCCTGCACAGCAGCGGTATCTAGCGTGACACCATCTCCCTTTGCTCCTAAATCACGGATGTTATAGGTCTTGGCACCGAGGTTCTTGTCGGCGGCCAGTTGCGCCTGCGCGTTGGTCACGGCTAGCAGACCAGCGGCTGCAGGCCCCACCCCCAACCATTTGCGTCTCGAGTATTCATCGTTGAACTGAGCCATAGCGTCTGCGTGAAGGCTAGCATGATGCGCGCGGTTCGCGTGCTGGGAGCAGAAAGGGTCACGTATTAGCGGAGCATTCCAGCCCGGAAGCGGCGCTCGATCAACGCGTGGGATGGTACGCCCATCTTTAGAGAAAGGCGTTCACGCGAGAGCTTCACACTGGGCCGTCAAGCTTCCCAGATCCGGACTTCGCGGGCGTGTGACGCACGTCCGCGGGATGGCGCGCGGCCAGCCCCAGTGTCGTAGGCACCCAAGAGGCCGATGCGCCTCCGGTCGACATCTGACCGGCTAGCAGAGATAAAGGCTCGCGCGGACGGGCATCGTCAAATCGCTGGTGATCATGGTGATCATGAGGGCTGTAGACACTCTACAGAGAATGCTGTAGACTGGCTACGGCTATGCAGCCTCGTAAGGAACCTTACCGCGACCGGATCGAGCTATTGCAGGGTACGCTCGACCTGCTGATCCTGACTACCCTCCAGTGGGGCCCTCAACATGGCTACGCCGTCAGCTTGGCCATCAAAGCCAACTCCGGCGATGTGCTCCAAGTCGAAACGGGTTCGCTGTATCCCGCGCTTCACCGTCTAGAGAAGCAGGGATGGATTGCGAGCGAGTGGAAGCAAACCGAGGCCAACCAGCGTGCCAAGTTCTATCGCCTGACGGCGGCAGGGAAGAAACAACTTCGAGCGGAGCAGTCCCGCTGGCGGCAGTTGGTGGAAGCGATGTCGGCTGCAATGAACCCTGCCGCGAGGGAGAGCCAATCATGAATCCGTGGGCGTGGTGGCGCAATCGGGCGCGCCGCGAGAATGAACTGGAGGAGGAAATCCAGATGCATCTCCGCTTGGCTGAGCGCGACCGCATGGAGCGCGGAGAGACCGCCGCCGAAGCGCGTGCTAACGTACGTCGCGAATTCGGCAACGTATTGCAGACCAAGGAAGTGACTCGCGCCCAATGGGGCTGGGTGTGGCTGGGCCAGTTCTCCATGAATACTCGCTATGTGCTGCGCAGCCTGCGGCGTAGCCCAGGCTTTACGCTGGTTTCGTTAATGTCGCTTGCTCTCGGGATTGGCGCAAATACAGGATTCTTCAGTCTTATTGACGCTCTGATGCTGCGTGCTTTGCCGGTTATTGAACCTGACAGGCTGGTGCAGCTTGTCGTTGAAGGGGACTATTTCAGCAACGCTACATGGGAACAGCTCCGCGACCGGCAAAACGCGCTCTCGGGAGTGTTCGCTTGGGGGCACACCGGATTCGACCTTGCCGTTGGCGGCGAGAAGGAGCCGGTGGAGGGCCTCTACGTGAGTGGAGGATACTTTAACACTCTGGGTGTGCAAGCCCTGCGAGGGCGAGTACTCGTGCCCGATGACGACCGGCGCGGAGGGCCGCTCGTTGCCGTGATCAGCCATGCGTTCCGGGAGCAGCAGTACGGCTCCGATCCGCAAGTGATCGGCCGGACGATTCGGGTGAACGGCCATCCGTTTACCATTGTCGGTATCACGCCGCCGGGGTTCTTCGGTGTGGATGTCGGGCGCCGCTTCGATGTCGCAGTGCCACTAGCCAGCCAAACAGTTTTCGAGCCGCAAGGCCCATTAGCCGACCGCTTTTTCTCTTGGCTGTCTGTTATGGGTCGGCTCAAGCCCGGTAGCACCGTGCGGAATGCCGCCACCGGCCTAAATACTTTGGCGCCGGTAATATTCGAAGCGGCGGCATCACCCGATCTAAGTCCGGAGGAGCGGCGACAATTTTTGCGGAGTCAATTCAATATCCGCGCGGCTGGAACCGGGCTTTCCGGCATACGTGAGCATTATGCTCGAGGCCTGGTGCTGCTCCTGTCGATAGTCGGCGTCGTGCTGTTCATCGCCTGCGCGAATCTAGCGAGTCTGTTGCTGGCGCGGGCCGACGCACGCCGGCGCGAAATCGCCGTAAGGCTTGCGTTGGGTGCGGGCCGGGCAATCCTGATCCGGCAATTCCTAATTGAGAGTCTGCTCCTTGCCATCCTTGGTGCGGCCCTGGGCGTTGGGCTCGCGCAATGGGGAGGCCGCGCCCTGGTTAGCTTCCTCGATCTGTCTCTCGACCTCGCACCAGACCTCCGCGTGCTCGGCTTCACAGCCGGACTCGCCATCGTGACGAGTCTGCTTTTTGGGTTTGCTCCGGCGCTAGAAGCCACGCGGTCTGGGCCGAACGATGCTTTGAAGGAGGGCTCTCGGGGCTTGACCGCCGGACAGCGCAGAGCATGGAGCCTCGGCCGGACGCTGGTTGCCGCCCAGGTCGCCTTATCACTCCTGCTGATGACAGGCGCGGGCCTGCTGGTGCGAAGCCTGCACACATTGCTGACACAAAAGATGGGGTTCGAACGGAATGGTGTCCTCCTGATCGATCTCGACTTTACCAATACTTCCAACACGCCTCAACAACAGACGGCAGTTGCCGAGGACCTGCTGGCGCGGATGCAAACGTTGCCTGGCGTGGTATCCGCCAGTCGCTCCGCTGTCACGCCCGTCAGTGGCATGTTCTGGCAGTGGAACGTGCGTGTGGAAGCTCCGGGCGGGCAGGTGAGAAGTGAACATGTCTTCTTTAATCTTGTTTCTCCTGGCTATTTCGCAACGATGCGCACGCCACTGTTGGCGGGCCGCACTTTCAATTCACAGGATACGGCCACTTCGCTTCGCGTAGCCATCGTAAACGAAGCCATGGCACGAAGGCTGTTTCCAGGAGTCAACCCGATTGGCAGAGTCTATCGCAGCGATGCGTTTCCGGGGGCGCCCCCAAAGGAGTTGGTCACGGAGATCGTCGGGCTAGCGGGAGGCGCTAAGTACCTTGGTCTGCGCGATGCAGTGCCACCTACGATGTACCTGCCCATCATCCAGAATCCCCCGCCGTTTCTGCCAGCAGGCACTTACGCGCTGCGTTTCACGGGCCCGTTGAAGGATCTGAAGACTCGGGTCGAACAAACGATACGTGCTATGAACCCGCGGATCTCGCTCGAGTTCCGGCTGCTATCGGAACAAGTGGAGGGCTCATTACTCCAGGAGCGCCTTGTCGCACTTTTATCGGCTCTGTTCGGCGCGCTCGCTCTCTTATTGGCAGCCATTGGGCTGTACGGACTCATTGCGTACTCGGTAACCAGGCGGTTCCACGAGATCGGTGTTCGCATGGCACTTGGCGCGGGACGTGGCGCCGTAGAGTGGCTCGTATTGCGAGAGGTTGGTGCACTTCTACTCGGCGGTCTGACATTAGGCGTGGCCGCGACTGTACCGGCCACGCACCTGGTGCGGAGTATGCTTTATGGGTTGGCGCCGAACGATCCCAGTACGCTCACCGGGGCGTGCGCTCTGCTGCTCATGGTTGGCCTGGCTGCCGCATGGATCCCCGTGCGCCGTGCGGCGCGGGTCGATCCGATGGCGTCCTTGCGTCACGAGTAGAGTTACGAGAGAGCTGGCGGAAAAGATGCGGACCTTCTCCGCGGTGTGTCCGGTTTCGGACGGAGCTGGCGCGGAATCGAACGCTTGCTTTGGGAATCACGAGCAAAACTTAACAAAGCACGCGATCAGCGGCGGGTTTCCGGTTGCAGGGGCAAAGTGAGTACTGTGCCGCGTGATTTTTAACCTTCGATACTCGCTGAGGAGTTTCATACGAAGGCCGGGGCTCGCCCTGGCGCTGTTATTCACGATTGCGCTCGGCGTTGGCAGCAATGTTACCGTCCAAGGGTTCGTTCAGGGGTTGACCAAGCCTTCCGTTACGGCGGAATCTCTCGACCGAGTAGTCTCGGTATTTGGACAAGAGGCGGGCGGCGAAACTGTTCCACTTTCGTATCCAGAGTATCTGTCCGCCAAGAGGCGGCTCGACGCTTTTGAATGGCTTGGCGCTGCCCGTGTATCGCAGGGCACCGTCACTTTCGCGGGCCAAACGGCAACTGTGCCGGTAGCCGTCGTGACTTCGAATCTTGCGCGATTCCTCGGACTGCCGCTGGGCAAAGGTGTGGTCATCAGCCATCGCATGTGGCAGGGCGAGTTCGGCGCTAAAGCCGGTATTTGTGAGATTCGCATCAATCGCGTTGCCGCTCGTGTCGGTGGTGTAGCGCCGGACTGGCTCGAAGGAATATATCGCGACCGTCCTGTTGACGTTTGGATGCCTATAAAAGACGATGGCCTGTGGCGGCCCGAAGACAGTAGCCGGAACCTCTGGGTGCTCGGGCGCCTAGGCCCTCACATTTCAATAAGTCATGCGGAAAGAGCCGTTCAGCCAAGCTCCGGCTCGGGCGAGCTGCGCCTGTTTTCTTACACAGGTGTCACACCAGAACTGGCGGGGTCCCTCTCGCGCGTTGGCACACTGCTCCGTCTCGCGGCGGTCGCTGTGTTCTTCATTGCCTGCGTCAATGTGGGTTTGTTCCTGCTTGGACGCGCTTTCACGCGCCTGCACGAGACCGCGATTCGCGTCGCGCTCGGAGCCAGCCGCGGCCAACTCTGCCGCGAGCTGCTCTCGGATAGCGTCATCATCTCCGTTGCCGGTGGAGTATCGGGCATGCTGCTAGCTGTGTGGACGTCACATGTTGTTCCCGCACTCCTCTACGACCAGGATGCAGAGCATCTGATATTCGCGCCGGACCTGTTCACCATCGCCGAGGCGTCCTTCGTCTGTATCGGAATCACGATCCTGTGCGGTCTATTGCCAGCGCTGATAATGCCGCATGAGCGCCCAATGATGGTCCTTCAGCGAGACAGCGCCGGGGCATCACCGGCAATCCGACGTCTACGGCTAGGACTTGTAGCGGCACAGATGGCGAGTTGCTGCGTGCTCGTGATCTCTACGGCTTTCCTGATCGACGGTCTTCGCACCGCGCTGGTCACGAGCGCGGGCCGGCTTGGCCATACGGTCCTTGCCACCGTGCAAGCGCAGCCCGATTTCCAGCATGCCGAGGAAGCGATTAAATTGGTGCCCGGTGTGTCCGGCATCGAGTGGGCCGGAACGCTGCCGGGAAGTCAACCCATGCGGCGGTCGTTCCGCATTGAGCCAGCACAGTTGCCGCGCCGCGAAGCCACTCTGGACATCGATTGGATTACGGTCGACTCGCTCAAGCTCTTCAGTCTTCCGCCCAAGGCGGGGCATATGTTTGGGGTCACCGAGCAAACGTGTCGAGCCGCGATCGTGAATGAAGAGGCCGCCGAAAAACTGTTCGGCGGAGACACGGCCGGCCGAACCCTGCAAGACCCCGAGAGCCACTTGCCGGTCGAAGTGATCGGCGTGGTTGCCATGCAAAATCCTGAGCAAGGGGCCAAGAAGAACCGGCCCACGCTCTACTACGACTACACTGGTCACAACGCGACTCCGCCAAGCCGAATCACAGGTGTGCGATTTCGCGCGGCCATTGTCTCAGAACTGGCCAGGGCCGAGCTCGAAACGAATATCGTGTCGCCAGGGTATTTCGATGCCGCGGGAGCCAAGCTAATCAAAGGTCAGGGTTTTACTGGTCATGCAAAATCCACGGGATGCCGCATCGGCATAGTCAATCAGGAAGCCGCGGACCTCTACTTCGGTGGAAAGGCCGTTGGAGCCACGGTTATTGACGAGCAGGGTCAACGCACCGACATCATCGGCGTAGTGCATTCGGAGCCGTTTGGAACCTTCCAGCGAAGAATGGAGCCCGAGTTGTATCTCCCGATGTCGCAGGACGTTCTCACCCGAATGAGTATGATTGTCCACGTCCGAAATGTGAACGGCCCTCTATTGGCTGATCTGCGTCGTAGGCTTGAAGCCGTCTCGGGATACGGTCCCGGTCGGGCCCTAGTGAGGACGCTCGAAACGTACCTTGATCAGACTTCGCTGGCACCATTGCACATTTCGACCGTGCTGCTTGTCGTGTCCGCCACGATGGCCCTCCTGCTCTGCGCTCTCGGCCTGTTCGCCGCCTTGAACGACGCTGCGCGACAACGCCGCCGCGAGTTGGCAATTCGCATTGCTCTCGGAGCGCAGCGCTGGCACGTAATCGGTCAAGTGTTGGAAGAAGGAGTACGAGTTGCATGCGCGGGCACCCTGGCAGGGATGCTCGTGTCACTCGCATTGTCGCGATGGATGAGCGGAATCACACGGAGCAGCGATTGGCCGGCCCTATGGGTGTGGCTAGCTGCGCCGGTTGCGCTGGCGGGGGTGGTTACAATTGCGAGCTTCCTTCCCGCGTACCGAGCGTTGCTGGTGAACCCAGTAATGATAATGAGAGAGGACGGTTGACGGCGATTCCGGTCGCATCATCCGCTGGCGTTTGCTGACCGGCATTTTTCGAGATTTTGTTTGGCATCAAAGCACGCGTCAAACTCCCAAGATACGGGGTTGTGGGAAGTTACTCACGTGAAGTCCGGTCCACGTCAACTTGACGGAAAAGGCGCTTCCCGTTAAAGGAACGCGAAGTCCAGTCAAGGAAACTTGAAGTCGGACCGGTCATGGAACGGATGCGCCCATGAAACGCAGCAGCGCCTGAGAGTCCGACACGCCGGACCTTTCAATTCAGCGACCTCGTGAACGATCCCGCTCCCGATTTCGCTTCGGTACTTTGTCAAGCTCGGCCGCTTCTTTGCGCACGGAGTTTTGATCATGCGCCCGTCTGTCGCCGTGGCCATCTCCACTTAGGGCTATGCCCGTTTTGCTGAATCTCCCGACCGTTTCTTCATGATGCAGGCGATCCCGCGCACTCGTTCTAGACCGGCCCAATTCGTCGACTTCCAGCAGCGGTCGTCCGTTCTCGAATCGCTTGCATAGCCGTACGAACCTATTGGCTCGCAATCCCACGGCTCCGCGCTTCGGCCATTTCAGGCGTGTGATAGATGCAATGCACTTTGGCATCGGTACCCTCGATCATCATGAAAGTGCGGCCGGTCCCTTCATCTTCGCCGTTTACCAGGACTCGGCCCTCAAGCATCGTGCAATTTCGCTCGTCGAACATCACCAGCGGTAATCGCGGGTCTGAAACGGGCACGCCGTGAACGGCCAGGATCTTTTGCCGATCTCCCAGACGCTGCATCGCTCGCAGGGCGGTTTCGAACTCCTGACGCACCCGCCATTGGTTCAGCCCGGCAGCTTCTGCCAGCCCCATGGTTTCCAGCTTCCTCAGTCGCGCGAGGACATACTGGCCAAGCGGCTCCATGGGATCGTGTCTGACCAGATCATTGCTGCGGTTGACTTAAATCCCTTTTGCTTAGCTGCCTGTTCTATCTGTTGAAGTGCCGTCTCCGAGAACCGGATGGTGCGTTGTGGCATGAAACACTCCCCTCAATATGTAAGGAATGGGAGAGGGCGCTTTCGAACAAAAAAAATAAAAAAAATGCATGCGTCCCAAACGGGTTTCACTGGCGCAAGAATCCATCCCGGACTAACTGTCTGATCGAGCGGAACTAGCGTCGGAAAAACCAGCCCGGTGAATCCCAACCCTTTATGTTCCACTCCACGTTTTCGGCTGTCTCTTAGCCTCCTGGGTTGTTTTCGAATGCTTTACTTCGTGCAGATTTGGGTTAATATTGCTTCAAAATGCTTTACTCGATCAAAACACATCAGTTAGCGTTGGACCGCTTTCGCGAGCTAAAGAATGAGAAGCCGCGCTCCAAAATGGCATTCCTCCGAGGTGTGTACCCCGAGATCGCAGCTACACTTCAGATGGGCCATACTCTGAAGGACATCCACCAGCGGCTGGTCGAAGACGGTATCGAAGTATCGTATACGGTCTTCCTGAGTTACGTTAACCGAATTCGGCTGGAGAAAGCTCGTTCTCCATTTGTTCAAAACCGGCAGTTACTGACGGCACCGGCCCCCACCGAAAAGCCGCCGGCTGCAAGGGAAGATCCGCTGGCTCGCGCGATGAGGGCATTGAGTAAACCCCGATACGAATTCGCGAAGCAATGTGCGATGGGGACCCCACGAAAAAAAGTTGTTCTGACTGTCCGATTTCCCCTCTTGCCATTCCTTACTAAGTAGAGGCACTAAAACTGGCAAAAGGCAAAGGTAGTGGACACATCTGTAGGTCTCCACCGGTGCTGAACGGCAGATGGCGCAGTGGTTAGCAAGTTCCTGATCAGCCGGGGGTACGTGGTGTTGTGCATTGCGGAGACCGGTTAATCGGCAGCTATCGACCCAGCCATGGCCATCCAGCGGGGATGTGCAGCCTACCTTGCCACAAGTTTCCAGATGCAGGGTAATAACCGTCCTCCGCCGCCGCGCGCGCACAACGATAACAATCAAGGAGACGAGTGAACTAGTCACGCTAAACAGCACACCGGCAGAAAAAAGTCAGTGAATGGAAGTCCAGTTACGAGGGTTATGGCGTGAGTTTCGAAGCGCGTCGGCCAAGGGCTAAAGCCGCGTCGCGCGGGCAGGGCGGAGCGACGAATTGTTTTCACGTCGCGGAACCGGGAAATCCATGGCGCATCGACGGAATAAGAGATGGAAGAGGTCCTCACAGTCAGGGAAATAGCTGCCGAATGGAAACTGTCGGTTGACACGGTGCAGAGGCTATTCCTAAATGAGCCCGACGTGTGTGTCATCCAGACAGCGAATGCGGGCAAGCGGCCGAAGAAAACGCTGCGTATACCGGCGCCTGTTAAGGATCGCGTTTGGCGGCGGCTGTGCAACGCACCTCGCAGGACGAAATAGTCGTTGTTAAGTGCGCGTCTCCCCTTCCGCGACTGCCCACACCTCCCGAAGCTTCGCTTCCGCACGGTCCATGTATCCCTTCGAGAAATCTGCGTAGTAACGCTCGGTTGTTGTAACGCTCTGGTGGCCGAGCATCAGGCTCAAGGTCTCGAGTGGCAACCCTCTTTCCAACGAATCTACCGCGAAGGTGTTCCGGAGCATGTGGCTGACATGGTGCGCGTCCGACTCGATGCCGGCATCTCGAAAAATCTCCGCGATTTGCTTGCCGTAATTGCCCTGCGGAGTAGAGGGTTTCGCCTCGTCAATTCGCCGATGCCAGAAATAGTAGCCCCCTTCATAAGGCTGCAATTTCGAGAGAGCATCCCGCAGTTCGGGGTGCAATGGAATCTGTACGGGTGTGCTAGCCTTCTTGGTCCGGACCCGGAGCACGTCACTTTTGACCTTGTCGGCGGTCAAAGCCACTGCATCGGAGATGCGCAAACCCGTCCATCGCATAGTCAGGATCAGTGCCTTGATTCGCTGCTTGTTATAGCTCGTCATGCGCTGGAATGTGTCGCATCGTGCCAGCGCTGCGGCGAACTGATCGGGTGTGAGGTATTTGACTTGCTCTTTTGTCTTCGTTGTTCTTTGTTTTGGGAATCGCAGAATCCGAGTCGGTTCTTCGGAGATCCATTTGCGGCTGATTCCACGCTGGAAGAAGTTGCGCAACGTCTTCGCGCTTCGCCGGCAGGTTCCCAGGTTCTGCTTACGCCACAACGGAGGCCCGTCGTTCATTCTGCCCTGTTTGTAACCGGCGGTCTCGCTCTCCCAGGCTCTGCGGAACTCCATCACGGCATCTTGGGAGAGCTGGTGGAGGTAGCGATATCCCTTCCATTCAGCGAAGGCTTGAAGCTGGTCCATGAGCGTCTGGTATTTGCTCAATGTGGATTCACGCGCGCCGCCGTCACGAGTGTAGACCATAAAATCCTCGATCGCTTCGGTGATCGACACACCGTTCCCCTCCTCCAAGCGAGCAGTACGGTCGCCAGTCTCAAGGCGCAACTTGACGACTGCCTTAGCGCGTTCAAGCGAGACTTCGCCGGTGCTCTTGCGCCGGAATCCTTCGGCCCGGTCATGAACGCCGCACGACCAATAGGGACAGCAACACCGCTTGCGGCTGTCGCTGAGTTGCTGCCATTCGGTCAGCTTGTTTTTTGCCTGGCAGTCCTCCGTGTGGCGCTTCTTGTATACGAGACCATCGAGGAATTCCTGGACCGCTTCGGTGACGGGCACCAACAAGTCAACTGTACACAAAAGTGTCCACAGGATTCAAAGTCATATATTATATATAGCGTTGTTAATAACTTACAACGATTTAAACAAGAGCTACCTGCTCTTCTGTGGGCTCCGCTCAACAGTACCAGGGCTCATTGAGATACGGAATCGTCGCGCGGGAAGCCAAATGAAAATCAGGCCGGCTCCCATGCGCCAGTTCCCAGATCCCTTGGAAGATCTCGGTGCGGGTCGCCTTGCGCCGCTCTTCCCGCTGAATCAGCGCCTGCAGCTCGATGCAAAGCTGGTCGACATTAGGATCGCTGTGCCGCCAGCGGTAGGAAAGCGCCGCCTGGTCAAACGGGCCGATGATTTCGCGGATGTCCGGCAATTCCAAAAGGCGTGAACCTGCAGGAATCAGAAGCCGGATCGCCAATTGGATCGGACTTACGTTTTCCACCAGGTCCAGATCCACCAACAATTGCAACAGCTCCCGATACCCTCGCCAGGTGGTCCATGGAGTGAATGTCACGAACGTCGGCGCCGGCGTCAGTCCCACTTCGCGCATCATTCCAACAACTTCAACGAAATCCGCGCGCGTGTGGCCTTTTGCAAGTTTCTCGAGTACCACGTCGTCGATCGACTCCACTGCGCTGGTAACGAACAGGCAGCCAGTCCGTTTAAGCACCGGCAGCAGATCCCGGTGACGCAGCAGATGCTCAATCTTAATTGTGACGTCGTATGTGACCGCGGGATGCTCCGCGTGCAATGCTTCTACGATCGCGGTTGCGTGTCCGGGTCCGTTGAAGAAATCGGCGTCGCCAAAGGTAATGTGTTTGGCGCCGGCTGCCACCTGCTGCCGGATATCATCCAGCACAACCTCGCGCTTGACCACACGAAATATTCCGTTGTAAACAGGGACGATCGGGCAATGCCGGCAGAAGTGCTTGCATCCCCGGCTGGCTTCTGTAAACCCGACAAGCTTTTCTTCGCCGTTTGCCAATAGCTTCGCGTAGCGCCCGAGCGACGGCAGGCCGGAGCGATCCGGTGTCACGAACGATTGCCGGCCCAACGAAATCAGCGGCTCGCGCTGGGGACTCTGATCGTTGTGTTCCAGCCTCGCCGCCAAATCGCGCAGACCTTGTTCAAACTCTCCCCCGAGCACCGTCTGAACGCCTAGTTCGCGCAAGTACGCTTCGTTCATGGGCGCATAAAGTCCGTAACAACAAAGCTGGACATCCGGATTCTGAGCCCGCGCTTTCCGGATGGCCGGAATGGCAAGGCGGGTCGCGGTGTGCATGGGAAGATAGAACGCGGCCAGATTTGCCTCGTCCACTGCGGCGCGGGGCAAAACGCTGCAAGCCAGGTCCACACACGTCACTTTACATCCGGCGTCACGCAACCAAGCGGCCGGCGAAGCCAGACCGAAGGGCTGGCGGCCCAACTCATATGTTGAAACCAGTAGGACTTTCAACACGCTGCACCCTTATTATGGCCCCGGCAATCTAAATAAGCAGAATTGTTACAATGAAGTGACCCAACCGATGCTGGCCACCAAAACCCTGACGGAGGAGATTCTCGACTTAAAACAGGATCGGCGTGCGATCCTGCTGGCGCATCACTATCAGGACGCGGAGATCCAGGAACTGGCTGATTGGGTGGGAGATAGCCTCGAACTGGCACGCAAGGCCCGCGATTTCGAGGGCGACGTGATCGCTTTTTGCGGCGTTTGGTTCATGGCCGAAACGGCGAAGGTTTTGAATTCGGGGCGGACGGTGGTGGTTCCCGACCGTGATGCAAGTTGCAGCCTGGTGGACAGTTGCATGGTCGAGCCGGTGCGTAAGTACCGGCGGCTCCATCCGGACCATGTGATTGTCAGCTACATCAACACGTCGGTCGAGGTGAAGGCCGAGAGCGACATTTTGTGTACCTCGCGCAACGCCGTTCGGATTGTCAACTCAATTCCGCAGGATAAGACCATTCTCTTTCTGCCGGATCAAAACCTCGGAAGCTATGTCCAGCAGCAGACCGGCCGGAAGAACATGAAAATCTGGCAGGGCACCTGTGTCGTGCATGCCACATTTCCGGTGCGGCGGCTGGCGGCGGCGCGGTCTGATCATCCCAATGCTCTCGTTGTCGCTCATCCCGAGTGCCCGCCGGCGGTTTTGGAGATGGCGGACTTTATCGGCTCGACGTCGGCGATCATCGATTGGTGCGTTCGCTCCACGGCTCCAGAGTTCATCGTCATGACGGAGAGCGGAGTTCAGTATTCGCTCCACAAGCTGGCGCCGGGAAAGAAATTCCACTTTGTTGCCAACGAAAACTGCAATTGCAGCGAATGCCCGTACATGCGCATGAACACGCTCGAGAAACTCCGCGACGCGCTGTTGTATCTCGAGCCGAGTGTGGACCTCAGCGACGATTTAATGCGCCGCGCCCGCCTCCCGATCGAGCGGATGCTCGCGGTCAAGTGAACCGGCATGGATACAAGCCCGCTCATCGACACTTTTGGGCGACTGCACAACAATCTTCGGATCAGCGTCACCGACCGTTGTAATATCCGGTGCTTCTACTGCATGCCGGAAAGCGGCGTGGAGTTCATGGAGCGCGGCGAGATTCTCTCGTTCGAAGAGATTGAGCGGTTCGTGCGGGTGGCGGTGCGCTTAGGAATTACCAAGCTGCGCGTCACCGGGGGCGAGCCTCTGGTACGCAAGGATCTACCGGTGCTGATGCGCAAACTCGCGGAGGTTCCAGGAATCCAGGACCTCGCTCTGACCACCAATGCCGTTCTGCTGGCGGATCTGGCCAAGCCGCTATTTGAGGCCGGCTTGCGCCGCATTAACGTTCACCTGGACACGCTCGATCATGAGCGGTTTCGCCAAATTACCCGCCGAGATGATTTGCCCAAAGTCCTCGCCGGTATCGAGACCTGCCTGAGCCTGGGATACGGCCCGGTGAAGTTAAACGCTGTGGCGGTGAAGGATCTGACCGAGCCGGATATCGTGCCGATCGCACGCTACTGCCGTGAGCGCGGGATCGAACCGAGATTCATCGAATTCATGCCGCTCGACGCACAACAGCTTTGGGACCGCACCCGAGTCCTGACGGCGGACGAAATCATCGGTACGCTCTCTCGTGAGATATCACCGCTGATCGAGATTCCGGACCGAGATCCACGAGCGCCCGCTACCGAATACGCTTATGCCGATGGCGTGGGACGGGTAGGCTTCATCGCGTCGGTCACGCGGCCGTTCTGCATGAACTGCAATCGCATTAGGCTGACTTCCGATGGCAAGCTACGGTACTGCTTGTTTGCGATTGAAGAAGCGAATGTAAAGTCTCTGCTGCGCTCCGGGGCGAGCGATGATGATGTGGCCGCACTGATTCGTGCAAACGTGCAAGAGAAATGGGCGGGGCACGAAATCAATAGTGTCCGTTTCGTTCCGCCACCGCGACCCATGTACGCCATCGGGGGCTAGAGCGCGGGCCGCTCCCAACGACAGAAAAGCCGCGGGTGTCCCGCAAAGGGCGCCCCACGCTACAAGAACCAGTCGAAGGTCACGGGGCCTGCGGCCTGTGCCACTATAGAATTCTTGATGCCTCATTTCCCACCGAAACCTAACTGGACGTTTTGTGCCGTAGCGGCACTACTGATTTTCAGTATGGTGTTGGTCTCGCAACCTGCACCTCCGGAACGCGTCGGGCCGCTCGGGAACGGCGGCTTTCTTTTGAATAGTGGATGGCGGCTATCGCCGGCGGGAAAGCAAGTACCGCTGGACACATTCCCAATGTCTTCGGCCCTGTCACGTGATGGCCGCTACCTGCTGGTGTTGAATGGCGGTTACAAGCCACCCTCGGTCAGCGTGATTGATGCCCAAAGCGCGCGTGAGATTTCACGCGTTCCGGTGGCGGACGCGTGGCTGGGTCTGGCGTTCTCACCCAAAGGCGATCGAGTTTATGTGGGCGGCGGGTCGAAAGCCGCCGTGTTCGAGTTCACATTTTCGGAAGGCACCTTGCGGCCGGCGCGCACCTTCGTCGTTGTTCCAGAGGACAAAAGAACCAACCGGGACTTTATCGGAGACGTTGCGCTCACGCCGGACGGCCGTCTGATTTATGCCGCCGATTTGTATCATGATTCGCTCGTGGTGATCAATCCGCAGTCGGGTATGGTGATTGACCGCGTGAAAACAGGCCGCCGCCCTTATCGCATCCTGTTTCCGCCGGGTGGCAGATCTTTCTTCGTGAGCAGTTGGACCGACGGTTCGGTAGGGCAGTACCAGACACAGGATGGCAGCCTCGTGGCAAACGTGCGAGTGGCCCCGCATCCAACCGACATGGTCTGGCTCGCCGGGAAGAACGAACCGGCTGAAGGGGAGCAAGCGTGGATGGCGCGGCTGTTCGTGTCGGCCGCCAACACCAACAGCGTTTACGCTTTCGGCGTTTCGGAGTCGAACGAACTGCGGCTGGCCGAATCCATCAATGTCGCCATGACTCCGCGCCAACCCCTAGGCATGACGCCGAGCGCGCTTGCGTTAGGCCCTGATGGGAAGCGCCTTTTCGTAGTCTGCTCGGACGCGAATGCCGTGGCGGTCGTTGACGTTTCACAGGATCGCAGCAACGTGCTCGGGTTTGTCCCGACGGGTTGGTATCCAACGGCTGCGCGCGCCTTAGCTGACGGACGATTGGTGGTATTGAATGGACGCGGGGGCGGGTCCCATGCGAATCCGCAAGGTCCCAATCCAACCCGGCGTCCCGAGTCCGTACATGAAGGCGTAGCGGCGGCTCCGCAGTACGTGGGACGCATCCAAACTGGCACGGCTTCATTCGTCGATCCAATTGGAGATGAGCAGTTGCGCGAATACTCGAAGACTGTTCTGGCAAATTCACCGTATCGGGATTCCCGTCTGGATGACGCCGGCACGGCAAATACAGGTCCCATTCCCAATCATCCGGGTACGCCTTCGCGCATCGAACACATCGTCTATATCGTGAAGGAAAACCGTTCATACGACCAGGTGCTGGGCGACGTCAAGGAGGGCAACGGCGATCCATCGCTGGTCCTGTTCGGAGAGCAGGCCACGCCTAACCAGCACAAGATCGCCAGGGAGTTCGTGCTGCTGGATAATTTCTATGTGAACTCGGATGTCAGCGCCGACGGCCACAACTGGTCCACGGCCGCGATTGCTTCCGACTACGTGCAAAGGATGTGGCCCAACAGCTACGGTGGACGGCGCAAGCTATACGACTACGAAGGCCTGGAGGCAACGGCGGTTCCGCCGGCCGGTTACCTGTGGACCAACGCCGGGGCAGCGGGAATCAGCATGCGCAATTATGGTTATTTCACGATCAATCTCAAGACGCCGGTTGCCGATGGGACGCAGGTCGAGTCGGTCCTCGACCCTGTTTTGCGCAATGTAACCAACCTCCACTATCGAAGCTTCGATCTCGATTACCCGGACGTGGAGCGAGCGAAAGTATTCCTCGGCGATTTGGCTGAGTTTGAGAGCAGTGGAGAGATGCCGCGACTCATCGTTATGCGGTTGCCAAACGATCATACCTCCGGGACAGTACCCGGGAAGCTCACTCCACTGTCATTGGTTGCTGACAACGACTACGCTCTGGGCACGATTGTGGAAGGCATCTCACACAGCCGCTTCTGGCCCTCGACAGCGATTTTCGTGCTGGAGGACGACGCACAGAACGGGCCGGATCACGTCGACTCGCACCGCTCGCCTGCATTCGTCATTTCGCCGTATGTCCGCCGCCATGCCGTGGACAGTACGATGTACAACACCACGTCCGTTCTGCGAACCATAGAGCTCGTGCTGGGCCTCAATCCCATGACCCACTTCGACGCTGGTGCGCGTCCTATGCACGCAGCGTTTCAATTGATGGCGGATACGGCGCCCTATGCCGCCGAAAAGCCACGCGTGGCACTCGATGCGCGCAACCCCGCGGTCTCAGCCACCGCCTCCAGGTCAATGAAGCTGGATTTCACAGAAGAAGATCGAGCCGATGATAACGAGCTGAACGATATTCTCTGGCTGGCGCTGCGAGGAAGTCCGGCGCCACCGGCGCCGACTCGGAGCTACTTCGCGCGATAGCCATGTCACAAATCTACCTGTGCTTTCTGTGGCATATGCACCAGCCGTTTTACAAGGATTTGGTCACGGGGCAGTATCATCTGCCCTGGACCCGGCTTCATGCACTCAAGGACTATTACGGCATGGTGCATGTGCTCGAGGAATTCCCCAAAATCCATCAGACGTTCAACCTGGTGCCGTCGATGATGGTGCAAGTTGCCGAGTACGCCGCCGGCAATGCACGGGATCCTTTTCTAGAGTGCGCCGCCAAGCCGGCGGAGGCCCTCACAGATGCCGAGCGTGATCTGATTCTGGAGCATTTCTTTCACGCGCATCCGGAACGGATGATCGGCCGCTTTCCCCGATACGCCGAACTTTACGAAGCACGCCGCGCGCAGAAAGATTCCACCTATACGAAATGGGCGTTTTCGGCCCAGGAGTTTCGCGATCTGCAAATCCTTTCGCAGATCGCCTGGTTTGATGAAGAGTTCCTGGAGAACGATCCGGTGGTTCGCGAGCTCATCCGCAAGGGCCGCAACTTCGATCTCGCGGACCAGGCGTTGATGCTCGAAAAACAGAAACAGATTCTCGGACTGGTCATTCCCGCTTATCACCAAGCCGCCAGTTCCGGACAGATCGAGATTTCCACGACGCCTTACTATCACCCGATCCTGCCTTTACTGTGCGACTCCGATATCGCCGCGATTTCCCATCCAGGCGTGACCCTTCCGCGCCGCTTTCACTACCCTCAGGATGCCGCACGGCAGCTTCGGATGGCACGCGACTACATTTCGTCCGAGTTCCAAAGCACGCCTGTAGGCTTGTGGCCCTCAGAGGGCTCTGTCTCTGATGAGGTCTTCCGGCTGGCCGCGGACACGGGATTCCATTGGGCAGCGACCGACAGCGGCGTACTGGACCGGACGCTGGAGCGGGCCAGCGGAGTAGAGGCACTGTACAGGCCTTATCGCTGGACCCAGCAGGGCAGCGAGATCCGCGTGATCTTCCGCGACCACTACCTCAGCGATCTGATCGGATTTGTCTATTCGCGGATGGAAGCCCGCGAAGCGGTGCAGGACTTCCTCGGGCGCATTCGGGAAAACTGCCGCTCGATGTTGTCACGCGGGCGCGATGCACTGGTACCCATTATCCTCGACGGTGAAAATGCATGGGAGTACTACCACCAGAACGGACGCCCGTTCCTGCGAGAGCTTTATCATCGGATCTCTGAAGCGCCGGACATGACTGCGCTGACGGTGAGCGAAGCGCTGAGCCGAATCGAAGCGGACTCGCTCGATCACATTTTTCCGGGGTCATGGATCGGCGCGAACTTCGATGTTTGGATCGGGGCGGCAGAGGACAATCAAGCGTGGGAATACCTGCTGGAGACGCGTGAAGTGTTCGATGCGGCGCAAGGGGTGGCGGAGGAGAACAGGCGTCTGGCTCTCGAAGAATTGCTGATTGCCGAGGGAAGCGATTGGTGCTGGTGGTACGGTCCTGAACATGAGTCAGCGAACCGTCCCGATTTCGACCGGCTGTACCGCAGCCACCTGGCCAACGTATACCGCGCACTTGGCCAGCATCCGCCAGACAAGCTCTCGCGGCCCATCCTGAAGGTCGCCGCGGAGGAATTCCGGCAAGAGCCAGCCGGCTTCATACATCCCGTGATTGACGGCGAGGTGACGACGTACTTTGAATGGCTGGGCGCAGGGGTGTATCGCGGCGATCCGAGATCGGGCGCCATGCATGGGCGGCAATTCCCGATTCGCGAGGTGCACTACGGCACGGATGGCGCGTCGGCTTACTTGCGGCTTGACTTCGACACGCGGATTGACGACATGGCCGGAGGCGCCGAGCTGCGGGTTCGCTTCGTTGTGCGCGCCGGCTCAGAACCGATAACGGTGGCGGTGAAGATCGAGAGCGGTGCAGTCATGGCGGCGTCGATGGAAGTGAAGGCCGCGTTAGCGCGGTTGCTCGAAATAGAAGTGCCGTTTCGCGTCATCGGAGCGGCAGCCGGCGTCCCGCTGCAATTCTCGATTTCCTTGTGGCAGGGCGGTCTGCCGCTGGGCACTCTACCGCACGAGGGATGGCTGCACATGGCGACGGCGGAGCCAGGGGATTGGACGGCATAATGGCGCTAACTCATGGTCTGGCCGGCGATTCGACCATGACCTTATCGTTGTGAACCTTTCCGCTGATCGCTACCTGAAACACAAAAGTCAATCCATGCAGCTTTACGCAGTGGGCAACGCCTGGCGGCACGATGAGAATCCCCGAAGGCACGCCGATATTCTTTTCTTCCGCGCCTGTTGTGTAGCGAAGCTCAAGCGGGAAGTTTGAAGCATAGATCTCCAAGACGCTGGAGTGGAGATGAAAATCCTGCTTGGATTGCTCGTTAGCGAGGGAGAATTGAAACGAGTCCTCAGGGAAGGGAAGCAGCTTCTTATCGGCAATGGTGTCGGCATCACGCGAGAACTTCCACTGGGGATCGTCCCAAAAAGACTCGCGAAACGCAGGTTGAACGGCGTCAGCAATCAGTTTAAGCGGACGGCTTCCGAGGAGTTGGAGACACTCCGCCAGATCGGCAAGAGATGCGGCCTTCGGACTTGCGGCCATTTCCGGGTTTTCCAAGTTGGCGGAACGAGCTACATCTTGTAGCGGCCGAGGTCCTCGTCGTTGAGACCTTCCAGCCAGCGGCGCAGTTCTTCGTTATTGATTTTGTCCGACGTAGCGGCGGCGAGTTTCGAATTCTTGAGAACGCCATCCTCGACAAAGATCGGACAATCGAGCCGCAGCGCGAGGGCCAGGGCATCGCTCGGCCGGGAGTCCACCGAGATCAGCTCGCCATCGCGTTCCAGCCAGATGACGGCGTAGAAGGTGTCCTCTTTCAGTTCGTTCACCACGACTTTTCGGATGCCGGTTCGCAGGCCCAGCAGCACGCTTTTCATCAGGTCGTGAGTCATGGGGCGTGGAGTCGAGACTTTTTCAATTTCGAGCGCGATGGCGTTGGCTTCGTAGATGCCGACCCAGATGGGAAGCACCGTGCTGCTGTTGATGTCTTTCAAAATGACGATCGGCATGTTCGTGCCCGGATCCATCATCAAGCCACGAATTTTCATTTCGACTTCCATACCATCGCCTCCTCCGAAACCATTACATCACACTCTCGCCTACCAGCGAGTTCGGTCCCGCGCGCGTCACACGCACGTTGAGGTAGCTGCCAACCAGATTTTCGCCGTCCATCGTCGCGTGTGTGAAATTCAGAGTGCGATTTTGGGAAGTGCGGCCGATCCATTGTCCCAGCGCCTGGTTTTTGCCTTCCACGTGAACTTCCTGAACCATGCCCACGGCCTCGGAATTGCGCCGGATCTGAATCGCGCGCTGGCGTTCTTGCAGAACCATGAGGCGGCGCGTCTTTTCTCCTTCGGGAATCTGGTCACCAAGATTCTGTGCGGCAGTGTTGGGACGAGGGGAATATTTGAAACTGAACAGAGAGTCGTATTGGACCTCGTCCAGCAGCGCGAGGGTTTGGTTGAAGTCGGCTTCAGTCTCGCCGGGGAAGCCGACGATGATGTCGGTCGTGATGGCGATGTTGCGGCGCGCGTTCTTCAACCACTCGATCCGGCGCATGTATTCCTCGCGAGTGTAGAGCCGGTCCATGGCGCTTAGTACATGGTTCGATCCCGACTGGACGGGCAGGTGCACGTGGTCGCACAGCGCCGGATTGGCGTCGATGGCATCCACGATCGGCTTGACGAAATCCCGTGGATGCGAGGTGGTGAACCGCACACGCCGGATGCCGGGAACCTCACCAACGCGCGCCAGTAGCGTGGCGAAATCCCATCCCGCAGGTGAGGGATCGCGGTAGCTGTTGACGTTTTGCCCCAGAAGCTGAATTTCGGTGTATCCGGTGTCTGCGAGATGGCGCGCTTCCTCCATCACGCTGGCGCTGGTGCGGCTGCGTTCGGGGCCGCGCGTGAACGGAACCACGCAGTAGGCGCACGATTTGTCGCAGCCCTCGATGATGGTGATGTAGGCGCGATGCGGATTGTCACGCCGGGTGAACGGCGTTTCGAATGTCTCGTCGGTATCGAGACTCAGCCCGGTGACGCGGCGGCCGCCCGCTTCGAGCTGCACTAGCATTTGCGGCAGTTTCGTATAACTGGCCGAGCCGGCGACGAGGCTCACATGCGGGGCTCGGTCGAAGATCTTTTCGCCCTCTTGCTGGGCCACGCAACCGAGGACGCCGAATACTTTGCCTTTTCCCGCATCGCGCTTGAACTGCTGGAGCCGGTGGAAAACTTTCTGCTCTGCCTTGTCGCGAATGCTGCAGGTGTTGTAGAGAACGAGCTCGGCCGCTTCGGCGGTCTCCACTTGCGTATAGCCCTTGGACAGTAAGGTGCCGATGACTTTCTCAGAGTCATGGGCGTTCATCTGGCAACCGAACGTTTCGATGTAAAAGGTCTTGGCCGTCACGTACTAGCTATTTTAGCGTGAGGGCGTGGGCGGGTTGCCGGGTGGGTCGCAGGCTGTGTGGATTGGGTGTCGCCGGTTAGAACCCGCGGGTATCCCGCCAAAGGCGCGGTATCCCCGCGCTACGGGGTTCAGCGCATGACCACGGGCGTGAACGACGAATTGCCAAGCCAGAATGCGCTGTCGCCGGTGCCGATGCCATCGTAGGTCCAGGTGCCGTCCATGTCTACAATCCAATAGCCGTTGCGGAAGACACCGATGTACGACTTGCCGGAATTACTCCAGTCACCGATGACGGGAATATCGCCTTCCTGGCCGAAGTAGGCGGCTTGATCCCATTGGCCACTGCCGGTGGTGTCGAGATACCAGGTGCCGTTGAGGAAGACGCCGGCCTTGCTGGTTCCGGAACCGCTCCAGTCGCCCACGACCGGCTTGTAAGCGGCATTGCCTAGATAGAACCCGTTATCGCCACCGCTGGTTCCGTCCCACACGCCATTGCCGTTGACATCCAGCATCCAGAAGCCGCCGCGAAACACGCCGATTTTGGCCTTCCCGTTGCCGTTCCAGTCACCGACCACGGGAACATCGCCAGCTTGCCCGAAGGTGTATAGGCAATCGCCGCCAGCGACGCCATCCCAGACGCCATTGCCGTTGCAGTCGAGCAGCCATTGGCCGCCGCGGAAGACGCCGATCTTGATCGTGCCCGATCCGGTCCAATCACCGGCGACCGGCACATCGCCCGCCTGTCCGAATGAGAATGTCTCGTCTCCGGCTGCGGGGCCGTCATAGCCGCCGTTGCGGTTGCGATCGATGTACCACGAGCCATTGAGAAAAACGCCGGCCATCCAGCCTGGCGAGATCTTGGAGACGAAGCCGCTGTACGAATCACCATTCACCGTTTGCAGAGGGTTGCTCAGCGGGAAATCGCCGGATTGTGTGAGTCCGGCGATGAATGCGTTGCCTAGGGAATCGATCGCCACGGCGTTGGCCGAATCGCTCCCACTACCTCCCAGGTAGGTGCTGGAGAGGATCGCTGCGCCGGTTGGATTCAGCTTCGTTAGAAAGGCGTCGTAAAGACCGTCATTCCCGGACTGCACAGCGCGCAAGCTCCAAAAGTCGGAAGAACCGGTGTAACCGGTAACGTAGGCGTTTCCAAATGAATCGACAGCGATGCCAGAGGCGTAATCAAAGCTGCTGCCGCCGAGGTAGGTTGAGTACACGAGGCTCGTGCCGGCGGGAGACAGTTTCGCTACGAATGCATCACTTCCGCCACCAGTGTAAGCCGGCTGCAAAGCTCCGGAAGTCACAGGGAAATTGGTGGAGTTGGTGACGCCAGCGACATAGGCTGCGCCCGTTGCGCCTACGGCGATAGCTGTGCCGGCTTCCATCGACCCGGCCGCGCCACCGGAGCCCCCCAGATATGTGCTGTAGATCAGCCCGTTGCCCGTCGCGTTCAGTTTCGTGATGAACGCGTCCTGATTGCCGCCGTTGGCAGACTGCAGGGGCGATGCAGTGGGAAAGTTGGTCGAAGTAGTACCGCCCGTGATGTAGGCGTTGCCCGCGCTGTCCACCGCAATTGCCGCCGCGCCATCGCTCCCATTGCCGCCCAGGTAGGTGCTATAGATCAGCGTTCCAGCGGAACTCAATTTGGCTATGAACGCATTCTCTGTTCCATTGTTTGAAGTCTGGTAGGCGCTCAGCGTGGGGAAGTTCGATGAGTACGTGTAGCCGGCCACGTACGCGTTGCCTGCTGCATCGACGGCAATGCCGTTGCCACTGTCGTTGCCGGCGCCGCCGAGGTACGTGCTATAGATCAAGCTGTTGCCTGCCGGATTCAATTTGGCTACGAAAGCATCTTTTCCTCCGGCCAGCGTAGATTGGGCGGGTGAAACAACTGGAAATGCGCCGGATCCCGTCCAGCCGGTGACATATGCATTGCCGGAAGAGTCCACGGCGATTCCAAAAGCGCGATCGTCGCTACGCCCGCCAAGATACGTGCAGTAGATCAGGCTGTTGCCGCCTGGGCCGAGCTTGGCAACGAAGGCGTCGACGCTGCCTTTCTGTTGCGATTGAACGGCGTTCACTGTCGGTAAATTTGTGGACGTGGTCCATCCAGCCAGGTAAGCATTTCCCGCACCGTCCACGGCAATGGAGGTAACGGCGCCCATCCCATTCCCACCAAGAAACGTGCTGTAGCTGAGCGCGGGATCGATGATGAGCGGTTGCCGATGGTCATACGGTCCGACGCGAAACCCGACCGTTCCATCGTGGCGCAGCCGATAAGCGCCCTCCACCGCGACTCGCTCGCCCGCGATTTCCTGATAAATGACGGGTGGCTCCTCACGGAATGCGCTGCGGCCAGCAGGTACCACCAGTGCGCCCGCTCCGTCCAGATGAATTGCCCCACTCTCGTAGCGCAGCCGGATGGATTCGGGATCGGCGCCGGGCGACACGATGAAATCTGATTTCAAGCGATCGCGGGTGGAAGAATAGATCAGATCGACGCCGGGAAAAATGGCGCGGTATGCGATGGCGTCCCAAGCCGGAAGGTCCGTCCTCCACTGGGCCGGCGCCCCCACTAAGAAGTTAACGCGCGCCGCGGACGGCCCCATGCCCTCCAGGCGAGACGCGGGATTTGCCCCAGGAAAACTCAAGCGGAAACTTGCCTCGTCTACCGCGAAGACGACCGAAGTCGCATCAAAATAGCCGGTCAGCCGGGATCCCCTGGCGACATACTTTGCATGCCCGTCGAATTGGCCCCGATTTTCGACGAAGTACATCGGCACTTGCCCATAACCGGCATTGGCGGGCTGCACCAGCCAGCCGGATACAAGAAGCCAGGCCAGTGCCGTCCAGAAGCGGGCGGGATTGAACTGAACTACTGAAAGGATCCGCGTAATCATCCAAGCTCCTCAGGTGTTTATTCGGCGGGATCTGAGTAGTTCTTTAGTGCAAACTCGCAATAGCGCGAAAGGGAACATGCGCGTGCCGCGCGCGCTCCGCTAGAATGGCCAGACGCATGTTTTCGTACCGCCTCCACTGGGACCTGCGGCCGAACCGACTGGCGCAGGTGCTTGGTGACCTGCGCCGTCAAGGCGCGGAGATCATGGACCTGACCGAATCGAACCCCACGCGCGCCGGCTTCTCGTATCCGGAGGAGTTGATTCTCAGCTCGTTCCGGGACGCGCGCGCCCTCGTTTACGAGCCTGCGCCGGCGGGAATGCGCGCGGCGCGCCAGGTTGTGGCCGACTACTATTCGGCGCGTGGGATGATTGTCGATCCGGCCCGCATCTTTCTCACGGCGAGCACCAGCGAGTCCTACAGTTGGCTGTTCAAATTGCTGGCGGATGCGGGCGATGAAGTCCTGGTGCCCCGGCCGTCGTATCCGCTGTTTGAGTTTCTGGCGCAGATGGAACTGGTCCGCGTGATCCAATATCCACTGGTCTACGACGACGGCTGGTCGATCGATCTCGAGGCGCTGGCTCAGGCGATCAGCGAGCGCACGCGGGCCATCGTGCTGGTGAATCCGAACAATCCAACTGGCTCCTTCGTAAAGCACCACGAACTGGAGCAACTCATGGAGCTATCCGCGGAGCGCGGGCTGGCGCTGATCTCCGATGAGGTTTTCGCCGACTACCGCTTCGGACCGGACCCCGAGCGCGTGCCGTCGCTCACCGGAATCGACCAATCGCTGACGTTTTGCCTGAGCGGTTTGTCGAAAATTGCCGGGCTTCCGCAGATGAAGCTCGGATGGATCGTGATTGATGGGCCGGCCGCGGTCCGGTCGGAGGCGCTTGAGCGGCTGGAACTGATGGCCGATACCTATTTGTCGGCGGGAACGCCGGTGCAGCACGCCCTGCCGAGGCTGCTCGAAGCGGGCGAATCCGTCCGGCAGCAGATTACGTCACGCGTGAACGAAAACCTGGCGATTTTGCGAGAACGTATCGATGATCCTTCGGGCGCCCGAGTATTGCAGGTTGAGGGAGGTTGGTATGCCACCGTGCGGGTGCCACGCACCAAGACCGAAGAGCAATGGTGTCTTGATCTCCTGCAACAGGATCACGTGCTGGTGCAGCCCGGGTTCTTCTACGATTTCGAAACCGAGGCTTACCTGGTGCTGAGCCTGCTGACGCCATCGGATACATTCCGTGAAGGCATCAGGCGCCTCATCGCACATCTGTGAGTTGGCAGAGATGCTCCACAAACCAGTCGCGAGCCAGGTGGGCCACCCGTTCGAGCGTGCCCGGTTCTTCAAACAGGTGCGTGGCTCCGGGCACGATCTCCAGCCGTTTTTCCGTTTGCAGGTGTTCGAATGCTTCGCGGTTCATTTCGATCACCGCCGCGTCACGCCCACCCACAATGAGCAAGGCCGGGGCCTTGACACGCCCCAGATCGGGCAGAGCCAGATCCGGCCGTCCACCGCGCGAGACCACCGCGCCGATCTCGTTGGGCCGCTCAGCCGCCGCTTCGAGTGCTGCCGCCGCGCCGGTTGAAGCGCCGAAATATCCAATTCGCAGATGCTTGGTGGCCGCATTTTGCAGTAGCCAGCCGGTTGCAGCGATCACGCGTTCCGCCAACAGGTGGATATCGAAACGCAGGCGGGCCGTCCGGTCGTCTTCGCGCTCCTCGGCCGAGGTGAGAAGATCGATCAGCAAGGTCGCGAGGCCACCCTCGTTTAGCGCTTGCGCCACGTAGCGATTGCGCGGGCTGTGGCGGCTGCTGCCGCTGCCATGTGCAAACAGCACGATGCCTGTAGCGCCTTCAGGAATCCGTAGCGCGCCTTCGAGCGTCACGGAGGCAAGAGTCAGCCGCAGAATCTGTTCGCTTGCGCCGGTCACACCTTCTCGAGTTCCAGCATCTCGCGAATGTCGTCGTCGCTCGTCTGCGAGAAATCCTCGTACCAGAAGCCGACGGAGTAAAAGGGCTCGGGCGTCTGAAGGCAGACTAGTTCATCAACTTCTCCGCGCAGGTCCCGGCATGTGGGCGCGGCTGCGAGGGGAACGGCGACGACGATTCGCTTTGGCTTCGCCGGCCGTAAAGCCGCAACGGCGGCACGCATCGTAGACCCAGTCGCGAGGCCATCGTCCACCAGGATCACCGTGCGGTCAGTGACATCCAGCGGCGGACGTCCCTCCCGGTACAAACGCTCGCGCCGCGCCAACTCACGCAATTCCCTGGCGGTAACCGAGTCGATCACACGCTCCGGCACGTGCAGAGACTGCACAACCTCATCATTGAGCACGCGTATGCCGCCCGAAGCGATGGCGCCCATGGCCAGTTCTTCCTGCCCGGGCGTGCCGAGCTTACGCACCAGAAACACGTCCAGAGGCGCATGAAGTAAGCGCGCGACCTCCAGCGCCACCGGCACGCCGCCGCGAGGCAGTGCCAGAACGATCACATCGGTTCGATCTGCGTAAGCCTTTAGTTTTCGCGAGAGGAATTGGCCCGCTTGCACGCGGTCGCGGAATGGGAGGTCTTGCATCGCACGACCCTCCTCTAGGCTTATTGTGCGGCGGCGGGAAAGGGGATGCAAGCGGGAGAATTCCCACTAAAGCCGCCAACGCCGTGGCTGCCACCGGACTTGAACCTTCTCGGGCACCGGGCAGATGTTGCGAGGCGTGACGGCGGCGTGGTACAAAGCGGACGCATGGACAAAGTGATACGCACCTTCGCCAGCCTCGACGCTTTGAAGGCGGAGGAATACCGGGACTGGCAGGAAATGCCCGCGCATGCCCGCATGAATGCGGTTGCAGAGCTCTCTCTTGCGACTTACCGGATGAAGGAACCAACGGCGGATGTTCGACGACTTCAAAGAACTCTTGTCCATCTTCAACGCCCAGAAAGTTAAATATCTGATCGTTGGAGGCTATGCAGTTTCCCTTCACGCACAGCCGCGGGCAACCAAAGATATTGATCTCCTCATTAGGCCCGAACCTGAGAACAGCAAGGCTCTGTATACTGCACTGGTCAAGTTTGGCGCTCCGCTAGCGGAAGTCACAGCCGAGGATTTCATCCAGCGCGATAAGTTTTTCCGCATGGGGCGCGCTCCGATTGTGGTGGATATTCTGCCCGAAATCGCCGGCGTTGATTTCGACCGGGCATGGGAAAACAGGGTGGAGGCCGTCATTGATCCCACAAGCGGCCTTAGAGCACCTTTCATTTCTCTAGAGGATCTGGTCACAGCGAAGCTAGCGGCGGGAAGACCGCAGGATATTGCCGATGTGGCTGCCCTCCGCAAAGCGGCTCAGAAGCGGGGCACCTAGCGACATGTGGCTTGTGTAAGTGAAATACCCGTTTTGGCACCTGGCTGTGGCCGGTTCGTCATCTGTATCGGATCTGTAACAACCCCCCGGCAGCATCTGGGAGTCTTTTCCGCTGAAACAGCCCAGAAATTACTTGCCCTGAGCCCCGTTTCGAAGGACACTGAGATTTTCGGGGGGTAAAGTTGGAGAGAAACGGCCGCAAAGGATCGGCGATTCTGGAGCCTACGGAGCGCTGGTCCACGCAGGATGCCGGCGACCTTTATGACGTGGCGAGCTGGGGGAAGGGCTACTTTTCCGTGGCTCCCAACGGCCACATTCTGGTTCACCCGGAGAAGGACCCAGCGCGCGCGATTGACCTCAAGGAACTCGTCGACACGCTGGT
>Ga0116225_1000262_pt1 | contig 42072 bp, 42 predicted proteins | sample Sb_taG_8_FD_88968 | JGI IMG/M metagenome (GOLD analysis project Ga0116225, IMG submission 88968) | Peat soil microbial communities from Weissenstadt, Germany - Sb_50d_c_BC metaG | ecosystem: Environmental > Terrestrial > Soil > Wetlands > Peat | place: Germany: Weissenstadt | collected 2010-09-21 | reverse complement strand
CTTGGCGCGGGATGGTGATGTCCATCGCGGCGCCCCGCCATGGAGCCGGTCAGCCCTTTGCCGACCTGGTCCTCGCCGTGCCGAGGAGTCGCCTGCGCGGAGAAGATACTGTCCACCGGGCGACATCCGGGTCGTCCTGTCCCCGCATCTCACCGCTGCGCCCCGGCTTATCGACGTCCGATCGGCGGATCGTGGCGAGGATGGGCTGCCCGGCCTTAGCCACGATCTTGTGCTAGATCGGTACAGAATGGCTAACAGGCTGTTACTCTTCAGGCGACGTTCTGCCATGGAGCTTACGGATACTAGCGACAATCGCACGAATCCTAAATGCACACTGGCGGGCCCTGGCCGCCCCTGAACGATCCTTGGTCAACGGAAGCCCATGGTGGCAGCGCAGCCGCTGGCGAATCACGTACTGGGGAGCAGGCAGGGGCAGAAACGATGGGCAGCGACGGGATGGCCCCGTCAGCCGGGATACCGCAACACGGGGCACAGCACGATAGACCCTTGCGTGGCGGCGTGCTGCACCTGGAGGAGCTGCCCGTAGCAGACAGCCGGACAGCCGCCTATCAGATCATCCGCGAGGCCGGGCCGGCAGTACGCGATGCGCATGGCGCATACCTGGTTACAGACGCCGAAACCGCTTTGCACGTACTGCGGCATCCAGCGCTGTTCTCATCCAAGCGGGCATTCGACGCCCTCGGGAGTCCCATCCCGATCGTCCCCGTCGCCGCAGATCCACCCGAGCACACCAGGTATCGGCTGATCCTGCGTCCGTTCTTCAGCGTCCGCGGCACGGCCCGGTGGCTGCCCACGGTCCGCGACCTGGCCGCGGAATTGATCGATGGCTTCATCGGACGGGGCGGATGTGACCTGGTGGCTGAGTTCGCTGTGCCACTTCCCGCGCAGGTCTTCCTCACCCTGTTCGGCCTCCCGCTCGCGGACCGTGATCAGCTCATCGCCTGGAAGGACGCCGTTCTGGCCGCCGTCGGGATAAGTGGCGCTGAGCCCCCTTCGGACGCCGCCATACAGCTGGCGGCTGAGCTGTACGAGTACCTCGTCGGCCATATCGCTGAGCGCCGGCGGCAGGGCGGCACAGATCTGCTTGGCCAGCTGCTGGCCGATACCAGCGAGCACCGGCTCACCGACGAGGAGACGCTCGGCTTGTCGTTCTTGTTCGTCCTGGCCGGCCTGGACACGGTGACGTCCGCGCTGAGCACGGCATTTGCAGTACTGGCCGGCCAGTCATCGCTCCGTCGGCAGATCGTCGCCGACCCGGCGATCATCCCGGCCGCGGTCGAGGAGCTGCTGCGCTTTGACGGTCCGGTCGTCACTCTGCCGCGAGTGGCTACCCAGGAGGTCGAGTTGGCCGGCCAGGTCATACCCGCGGATTCCCACGTCGCTGTGGCAATCGCCGCCGCCAACCGGGATCCGGCGGAGCACCCGAACCCAGACAGCATCGATTTCGGGCGCAGGGAGCGGCATCTCGCGTTCGGTGGCGGGCCGCATAGCTGTCTCGGTGCGCACCTCGCACGGCTGGAGATGCGAGTAGCGCTGGAGGAATGGCACCGCCGGATCCCCGACTACCAGCTGGCTGCTGACGCCAGCACCCGAGTTAGCTGGCCAGCCGGGCTGGTCGGTATCGACAACCTTTCGCTCGTGTTTCCTGCCGGGGGCCGGGAAGCTGGGCAACCGATGAAGGAGGGCAGCAAGTGATACACGTCATGCCGCCAGATGGTGCTGGTCCCGGCCTAGGGCTACGCCGAACGGGCTCGGGGCACCGGCCGGACACAAGGCGGGCGGTGTTATGCCTTCCCGCGCGCGTGCCGCCAGCCAGCGGCCGATCCGGGTACTGCTCGCCTGGCTCTTCGTGGTTCCGCTGGTCTCATTGCTGGCCCTGTGGGGTTTCGCCGCCAGCGTGACGCTCTCCAACGCCATCCAGGAGCACAACTTCAGCAGCGAGAACAAGCTGTATGGCGGGTCTGCCCAGACGCTTGGTGCCGACTTGGCACAGGAGCGCTTGCAAGCCTTCATCTGGCTGAGCAGCGGGCGCCGGATGTCAGAAGGTGCGATGCTCGCGGAGGTCAAGGCCACCGAGGTGGCGGCGGTCGCGTTCCGCAGGGGAGTAAACTCCAGCCCCGGCCTGATCAGGCCGTCCGCCCGGCCAGCGCTGGCGAGCTTCCTTGCCGCTCTCGGCGGGCTCGGCGGCATCCGATCCGCGATCGAGTCGGGGCGGATGTCGGCTCTCGCCGCGTTCAATGCGTATACCGCCGTCGTGGACGCTCAGTTCCGGCTTTACAGCGACCTCATCGTCGTCAATAACACGGCTCTCTTTCAGCAGGCGGCGGCGAGCGTAGAGGCCGGGCGCGCACTGGAGATGGCCGATCGCGAGATCACGCTGATCAGCGGCGCCCTGTCGGCAGGCGGGCAGATGAGCACGGCAGAGCGCCAGCTGTTCGCGCAGACCGTGGCCAACCAGCGGCTGCTGATGGCTGACGCCCTGAGACAGCTGGAACCCAGCCTGGGCTCCGGCTACCAGCGTGCCAATGCCTCGGCGGCATACCAGAGCTTCGCGACCATAGAGAACCAGGTCATCGACAGCATTGGCAGCAAGGGCCCGATACCCGTTAATCCGCTCGTGTTTGGCGCTGCCGTCATCCCGTTGTTCAAGCAGTACCAAGCCGCTGAGGTACAGGACCGGCTGGCGCTGACCAGCCAAGGCACCCAGGTCGGCGACCGGTTGCTGCTTGTGGTCGGGCTGGCGGGCGGAGCCGGGCTGGTCGCCGTGGCACTGTCCGTCTATCTGATGGCGCGGTTCGGCAGGCGGATCAGCCGGGAGCTAACCGGCCTGCAGAGCGCCGCCCTGGAGCTGGCGACGGACCGTCTGCCGCGGCTGGTAGCACGGCTGAGCCGAGGCGAGGAGGTCGACGTTGCCGCGGAGGCGACGCTGCCAGCTGCCGGACGGATCGCAGAGACCGCGCAGGTGGCTGAGGCGTTCGCGTCGGTCCAGCGGACGGCGGTCGAGGCGGCTGTGGGGCAGGCCAGGCTCCGGATGGGAGTCAGCCAGGTCTTCCGCAACCTCGCCTGGCGCAGCCAATCCCTGCTGCACCGCCAGCTCGCCTTGCTCGACGCAATGGAGCGCAGGACGGCGGAGCCCGACACCCTGGCCGAGCTGTTCCAGCTTGACCACCTCACCACTCGCATGCGCAGGCACGCGGAAGGCCTGATCATTCTTTCCGGCGCGGCACCTGGACGCGGCTGGCGGGTGCCGGTGCCGGTTATCGACGTCCTGCGCGGCGCAATCGCCGAGGTGGAGGACTACGCAAGAGTCACTGTGATCAAGGAATCCGGCGACGCGATAGCCGGTGCTGCTGTGGCTGATGTGATCCACCTGCTCGCCGAGCTGATCGAGAACGCCACGACCTACTCCCCGGTCAACACCGAGGTCACCGTCAGGGCTGAGCGAGTTGCAAACGGCTTCGTGGTTGAGGTGGAAGATCGCGGGATCGGGATCAGCGAGGCCGAACTGGCCGCAGCGAACGAGCGGCTCGCGAACCCGCCCGAGTTCGACCTGGCCGACAGTGACCAGCTCGGCTTGTTCGTCGTCGCCCGACTCGCGGCAAAGCACAGCATCAAGATCACATTGCGCCCGTCGCCGTACGGCGGGACTACGGCGATCGTGCTGTTGCCTGCCGCGATCGTGGTGGTGCAGGACGAGCTGCCCGCCTTCTCCGGCGACCTGCCGCTGCCGACCGGAACCACGCCCCATATCGACGCCGCAAACCATGCGTCCACTCACCTCGAACTCGGAATCGGTACTGAGCATGGTCCGTGGCCAACGGCTCCGGTGCCGGCTTCCGCCGATTTTGATAGTGCGATGCCTACTACCACTGCATTCAGCCCTGCCGCCGAGATCGCAGGCTGGCAGCTGAGTGATCAGGCGGACGTGGCTACCCCCCTGCCTAGCGCCCAGCCGCTGCTGCCACGACGGGTGCGCCAGGCCAGCATCGCGCCTCAGCTCAAGGACACCGTTCCGCCTCCGGTCGGCCAAGCGGCGCTACCGGACTCTACCCAGCCGCGCACCCCGGTGGAAAACCGTGCTCTGGTCGAATCGCTCCTGCACGGCTGGCTGCGCGGTAGCACCGAGCCCACCGAATCGGATGACCCTCGCACACCGGTCGGCGGCCCGGAGCAGGCAGCCACGCCGGAGGACCGAGAGGGCACATGATGGAGCAGGGCGGCTCCGCCGGAACCATGAACTGGGTATTTGACGACCTGGTCAGCTGGGTCGAGGGGATAAGCCAGGCAGTCGTGCTGCCGCGTGATGGCACCGCCGCCGCGGAAGGGCCCTCGGGATGACCTCTGGCGGCGAAATGTGGCTCGACCGGGACGCGGGTCCGGTCGTTCGGTCGTACGCACTGACCCGAGGCCGTAGTCGCCCGCCCGGCGCGACGCTTGGCCTGATCGACGTGGTGGCCGCGGTTAGTTCCTCGGCCATGAGCACGCGCGGGCTCGGGCCCGAGCACAGACGGCTCCTTGACCTGTGCCGGGCGCCGGCAGCGGTGGCAGATCTCGCGTCCGAGATTGACTTGCCGCTTGGCGTGGTTCGGGTGCTGCTTGGCGACCTGTGCGAGCACGGGCTGGTCAGCGTGGTCAGTACCACAAGGCGGAGCGTTCCGCAGGAGAGCGTATTGAGGAGCGTGCTCGATGGACTCCGGGCTCTCTAATCCAACGGTGGGAGCGGAGGACCCACCGGTGTTTACCAAGATTCTCATCGCAGGTGGTTTCGGTGTTGGCAAGACCACGCTCGTGGGCACGATCAGCGAAATCCGGCCGTTGCGCACCGAGGAAGAACTCACCGACGTTGGAGTCGGCGTCGACGATGTCGCGGCCGTGGAGCACAAGACGACGACGACGGTAGCCATGGACTTCGGCCGGATCACCTTTCCACGCGGCGTCGTGCTTTACCTGTTCGGGACCCCCGGCCAGGAGCGCTTCTGGTTCATGTGGGATGAACTTGCTCTCGGGGCGCTCGGCGCGGTGGTGCTCGCAGACACCAGGAGACTTGTCGACTGCTTCGCATCGGTCGACTACTTCGAGCGCCGGGAAACGCCCTTCATAGTCGCGGCCAACTGCTTTGACGGAGCCCCGGAGTATGACCCGGTGGATATCCGCGATGCCCTGGACCTCGATCCCGACGTTCCGGTTCTGCTGTGTGACGCACGCAGGAAGGAATCGGTCAAGGAGGTCCTCATCGCCTCGGTGACTCACTCGCTGGCACGGCACTGGTCCGCGTCTTGCTGATCCGACCTGACTCACCTGCGGCCTGCTCGACGCCCCCCAAGGCCCGCAGGTCCGCCTCGAAATGGGCTCGATAGGTGTTGCGAGGCGTCCGCCGGGTCATCTTAAGGTTGTGAGGTCGGGATCTAATCCGCGGATTGCTGCTCTTGGAGTGGCTGGTTGATGACGACGGCTGGCCAGGCCAGACATCCTCGCTCGCGGTACTTGAGTCTCCTTCGCGCTCGGCGGGTCGGCTGGCGACCCGCGTCCTGAGAGCGGGCGAGACTAGGAGTTGATCATGTTAAGACGCCTGTTCCGGCGGTTCTACGCGCTAACTTGCGACGTCATTAGTGGGCCGTCTGAACGAGCCGGGCTAGCCGGACAGCGGACCGAACTGCTCGCTTGTGCGACCGGCGCCACAATCGAGATCGGCGCGGCTACCGGACTCAACCTGCGGCACTACCCGCCGACCGTCACCCGGCTTGTGCTGACCGAACCCGAAGCTGGCATGACACGCCGGCTCCGCAGGCGTGCCGCCGAGCTATGGCGCAGCGCTGAGGTCGTGGCGGCAACGGCCGAGCATCTGCCATTCCCCGACGCATCGTTCGACACGGCCGTAGCCACCTTCGTGCTATGCAGTGTCGCGGACGAGCAGCAGGCACTTGCGGAGATCGCACGGGTTCTGACCCCGGGCGGACAGTTACTGTTCCTCGAGCACGTCCGGTCCGCCGATCCGCAGATCGCCGCTAAGCAGGACAAGATGCCGTTCCCGTACTCACTCCTGGGCTGCCACCCGAACCGGGATACGCTCCGAGAGATCAACGAGTCGCCGCTGAGCGTGGAATCGGCCCGTAGCGGCGAGGTGCCCAAGGCCCCCATGATCGAGAGACCCATGATCGTCGGAATAGCCCGCCGACCAAGCACCACTTGATCAGCGGAATAGAGCTGAACAAACTCCAGCAGGCAACTAGCCGCCGGGTGCGGCGTCCGTCAGCCCTGCCGATCGGTCGCCCCATTCGGTTAACCCATGAGCGAGCCGACCGGCAGGCCACCGCTACCTCGTCGCGTGTGGCATGCTCTGCAGGAGCACGAACACGCCGGAGCCAAGCAGTATGACGACTGCTATGGCCAGAATCATGATCACGAACTTGATCGCCGCGCGCCAGAAGATCACCAGCGCGACGGCGAGCAACAAGATGGCTGTTCTGACGGACTCAAGGTCCTGAGTGGTTCTCTGAACGGCAAACATGCCTCCTCCTTGCGGCTGCTGCCAGCCAACTGGGCCAGGCCGGGGCATGTCGCCGCGCCGCTCGCGGTGCAGGATTGCATCCGCTCGAGGGGTGTGTAACATGATCCTCAACACTGAGCCCTGCCCTTCCTGGACTGCGTTCGGTGACGGCACGGTCGATGCGCCTACATCGACCGTGCTTTGCGTGTGAGCGTGATCGCTGTTCGCAGTCCCCAGCGTCACCGGGCGTCAGGGACTCGCGCACCTAATGTCTCCTTCCGTCGTGCCACGCGCTGCCTTCACCTGTCGGCGACCGTGCCTCCTTTCTTAACTCGCCAGCGGCGGACGTCCGATCAGCCGTCTGTCATCACCGTCCCACAGTTCTTGGCACTTGCCAACGGCTATACCCATTGGCACTTACCATTACGCTTGGACCTTCAAGGTCCAGCCGGGGCTCCCGCAGGGCGGCGGGACGCGTCGGCCTTCTTGCCGGAGCCATAGATGTGAGAGACGACCCTGTTCAGGACGCCTGTGATGGCAGCCAATTGGGTGCCGCCGAAAATGCCAGCAAGGAGCCGGGACGTGATCGCCCGATGAGAGGCACCGAAGGTGTACGATCATGCGCCGTGGCAAGTGCCGAAGGCGATAGTCGTCTGTCTTCAGGCGGACGAACCGCTCAATCACGTGCAGGACCGGAAGGCGCGAACCCGACCGTGCGTCAGCGCGAACTTGGCATGCGTCTGCGCGAGCTACGCAACGTCCTCGGCCTGACGGTCGAGGACGTCGCGGAGCAACTACTGTGCTCGGCCACGAAGATCAGCCGCCTGGAAACCGGAGCGCGCAGAGCCAGCCTTCGCGATGTGCGGGACCTCTGCCGCATCTACGGCGTCACCGATCAGGCGGACGCCGATGACCTGATGAGCCTCGCCAGGCAAGCGCGGGAGCCAGGCTGGTGGACCCAGTATGACGACCTGAATCTCTCCCCGTACATCGGCTTGGAGCAGGAAGCCGCAGCCATCACATCGTTTTCCATGTACTACGTGCCACCGCTGCTGCAGACGGCCGACTATGCCCGGGCGATCATCAAAGGCATCGCGCCGAAGATCGACCCCAAGATTCTCGATCAGCGGGTAGAGGCCAGATTGCGTCGCCAGCAGTTGCTGGAGCGAGCGGCTCCGCCGCGCTATCGGGCCCTGCTAGATGAGGCCGTTCTGCACCGTCGGGTGGGCGGGCCCGCGGTCACGCGGACCCAACTGGACAAGGTCCTGCAATGCGCCGCCGACGGCAAGGCCGCCGTCCAGGTCATCCCATTCGATGTCGGCGAATACGGCAGTATAGATAGTAATTTCGATTTCCTGGAATTCGGCGGAGGCTCCCGGCAGGGTGCCGTCGTTTTCGTGGAAGGACTTTTCAGCAATCTTTACCAGGAGCGCCCGGCTGAGATCGAGCGATACCGGGAAGCACTCGAGTATCTGCGGGACACGGCGCTGAGCCCGAGGGACTCGACGAATCTGATCGCCAAGATCAGGGCAACGTATCCCGATTAGATTCTAGCACTCTTTATTCACGTCAAATCCATGGAATATACAAGGAAGGAACGATAATGACATCACCCCAGCCAGCAACTCTTGGTCAGTTGTCCTGGCGCGTCGCGAGACGATGCAACGGCGGAGCATGCGTCCGCGTCGCTTCAAACGGCGACCTGATCGTCATCGGAGACTCGAAGAATCCAGACGGCCCTGTGCTCGCCTACAGCGGCAGTGAATGGCGAGCGTTCGTCGAAGGGGTTAGGCAAGGCGACTTCGACGACGTGCTTCAAAGTTGACGACCAATTTCGGCCGACTCGTCATCCGACGGCGTGTTCCGTCGGACGCTAGTCCGACGCTAAGGCAATTTCAGTAGTCATTTGGTGAGTCCTTGCACCTGGAGATACGGCACGCGCGGGGCGGCGACTATGTTCGCTCCGCGCGCCGTTTCCAGGCTGGCTCAGTCACCGCCGCCATCGAGGTCACCCCCGCGGCTGTCGCACCGGTTCGATTCCTGCCGGGCGGCCGATCGGCTTCGGTCAGCCGCTCCCGTTCGTACCGATCGAGATGGTCATCACGCCGCCTGATCGACAGCCATTTCGACGCTGCTGCCAGCGACATCGTCAGCGGCGCGGCCAGCTCGCCGACAGTCAGCTCGGCCGTCGGCGAGCCGGCCCAGCATGCCGCGCCGAGCGCCGTAGGCGAGTGCGTGGAACACCGCGTCCATCCCGTCCGGTTCCTCAACCATGTGGTTGGGGGTAGAAGTTGCCGCACCAGCCCGGTACGCACTGCTGACGATCTCCGGTCTGTTCATTCACCAGGTAGCCGCACGGGATACACGTAAAGGAGAATGGTCCCGTGCCGTCTCAAAAGGTGCGGAGCGACCTGATGCGGAGGTAACCACCATGGCGACGACGATGGGGCCAGGACCGCAGGAGAGCCCGGCCCGCGCGACGTCTGGGCTCAATGTCGCGACAGCGATCGCCCCGTCGGGCGACACTACCGGCGCGACTGACACGGCGAACATCAACGGTGCGCTGCGTCTGCAGGGGTTCGGCGCCACTACTCAGCTTGGGGCCGGCACCTTCTACATCAACGAGCCGATCGTCATCCCTCCGTTTCAGGCACTGCAGGGCGTGGCCAGTTCGGGATTGATCGGCGGCGTCAGCTGCGGCACCGTGCTCGAGCCGGTGGCGGGATTCTCCGCAGGCACCTGGCCGGTCGCCGCTGCGATCCTGCTGGTCGATCAGGTCACCGGTGGATACGCCACACCCTCGGAAGAGCTGCATGTGCTCAACCTCATGATCCAGGGGACAAGCCTGCCTTTGACATCGAACGTGCAGGGCATCTGCGTCTACAGTGGCAGCGCCGTGGTCGGCCGGGCGATCTTCCAGAACGTCCTGATCCATGCGATGACCGGATGGGGGTTCTCGGTTCCCAAGGGTTCCGGTCATATCCGCGGCTTCAATGTCGGCATCCGCGGCTGCGGTACGAACGCCAGCACCTCGGCTGGCGGATTCCAGCTGCGCAGCTCAGACTCCGAATGGCTGTACTGCTCTTCCTACAGCAATAACGGAGATGCCTGGCAGATACTCGACAGCTTCGACTCGCTGTTCAACCAGTGCCACGGAGAGCATTCCGGGAACGGGCATGGCTTCAGTTATAAGGCCACCTACAATAACTCGAACCCGGATGCGGGCGGTATTACCTTCGAGGGCTGCACCGTGGACGCCGGGGGGCGGCACGGTTTCTTCATCACGAGTACGGGATCGTCCAACCCGCCGGTCAATGTCATCGGCGGGTTCGTGCGGCGATCTGGCGCATCGTCGGTATCCGCCGGGTTCGCCGGGTACTGCGTGGACGGCTACTTCGGCCCGGTCAACTTCATCGGCTGCCAGACGTATCCCGGTCTGCCTGATGGCGGCGGCGGGAACAATACCCCGGAATACGGGATGGCGTTCATCAACAACGGTGCCGAGACAACGAACATCACCGTCACCGGCGGCTGCTATATCGGTGCCACTCAGGGGATCTACAACGACGGCAGCGCCGGAGTGGTCACCATCAGCGCGTCCACGTCGTTCGGCCACGGCCAGGGTAGGGGCACCGTGGTCTACACCCCCGGCGTGACGCTCCAGGCGACCGCGTCGCCGAAGTTCCTGCCCGTCGACCCGATCCTGCCGCTGCAGCCGACCGGGTGCCTGGCGACCAGTCACGATCGTCAGCAGATTACTGGCTCGTTTGCCCCGGCCAGCGGAACGGCCTACTACCGCCTGGTGCGCCTGGTCGCCGGGCTGCCGGTCACCAACATCAACATGTGGGTGACCGGGACTGCCAAGACAGGCGGGACGCATGGCTTCGTGAACATCGTCAGCGTCGCCTCAGGCAAGGTAGTCGCCTCGTCGGCTGACCAGGCTGATGCCTCCACCACCTGGGGGGCGGTCAACAGCATCGCCAGCATTCCGCTCTCGGCGCCGTATACCCCTCCGGTGACGGGTGCGTACTGGCTTGGTTTCATGGTCGCCGAGTCCGCGGGCACGATGCCGACCGTGGGCAGCTCCGGCGTCAAGCCCGAGGGTGGTGTCGTCGCCGTGCCTCCGGTCTACTGCGGTTTCGCCGGGACGGGCCTTACTGGCCCCCCGGCGGTCGGCGACACGGTGTCGCCGCAGGGCACTGTCGGGGACGGCATCTACATTTACGCGACCTGACGCAGCGCGGCCCTGAGTGCTGAGTCCTCGCGGCTCCGAACCCCGGCCTGAGGATCAGCGCCACCTGCTCTGGCACTCGACGCCGGATACCGGCTGCGCTTCGTCGAACGCAATGCCCGGTTCGTTGCACAACACCCTTGATCAGGTCTGTTGACTCCGTACCGGAGTACGGCCGCTAGCTTGTTGCACATGGCTGGGCTGACGATCGGGAAGCTCGCCGCCGCCGAGGGGGTCGGCGTCGAGACTGTGCGTTTCTATCAGCGTCGCGGATTGCTGGGGTTGCCCGAGCGCCAGAGTTCCGGCTTCCGTGAGTACTCCGAGGCGGACCGATGGCGGCTGGCCTTCATCCGCCGGGCCAGGCGGCTGGGCTTCACGCTCGCGGAGATCGGCGATCTGCTCGGGCCGATCGAAACTCGTTGCACCGACGATATCGTCCGGGCGGCACAGGCCAAGCTCGGCGCCATCGACGAACAGGTCAGGGATCTCAGGCTGCTCCAGTGTCGGCTGCGCCGCCTGGTCCAGGTCTGCGAGCACGGCAACGGTGACGACTGCCTGGCTCTGCACCTGGGGGAACCGCTGTGAGCACCGGCATAACGGTTCATCACCGGTGGGCACTGGCGATGGCTGGGTCCGAGCCGGATCCAGCGGAAGGAGTGGTGGCTATGGGAACAGTCAAGACCGTGACCGATGAGAGCTTCGAGATCGATGTGCTGAGGAATCCGAAGCCGGTCATCGTGGAGTACTGGGCGCAGTGGTGCGGCCCGTGCCGGCAGGTGGGCCCGGTGCTTGAGGCAATCGCCGAGGAACACGCCGACAAGATCGACGTGGTCAAGCTCAACACCGAAGAGAACCCGCAGACCGCGCTGAAGTACGGGATCATGCTGATCCCGACGCTGAACGTCTTCTCCGGCGGTGAGGTGGTCAAGCAGGTGATCGGGGCCAAATCCAGATCCGCCCTGCTGCGCGAGTTCGCCGACTTCATCTAGATTCGCCGGGCGGTTGGCGGCATGCTCACAGCTCGACGAAACGGTAACCGCGGCTGCGGAAGAACCTGATGATCGTCGGCAGGGCGAGTGCCGTCGCCGGGTTGCCGGTGGGCTGGTTGTGCATCAGCACGACCGGGTGGCGCAATACCCCGCCCTCCTCCTCGGCCAGCCGGATGATGCGGTTCACCCAGTAGGGGGCAGCCGAGCCATTGGCCTCCCAGTCCTCGGTGTCTACCGACCAGAGCCACACTGCCATGTGGCGGCGCTGCGCCAGCCGCAGCGTGGTTGTGTTGTAGCTGCCGTAAGGCGGCCGGAAGACGCATGGCTTGGATCCGGTAATCGCCTGCTGTTCCGCGCTGGTGCGGTCCATCTCGGCGGCCTGCTGGGCGGCGGATAGCCGCGTCATGTCCGGGTGGTCCCAGGTGTGATTGCCCACCGCGTAACCTGCCCTAGCCTCCGCCCGCACCAACCGGCGGTCGCCCGCCTCGTTCCTGCCTATATTGAAGAACGTGGCCGGCACGTGGTAAGCCCGCAGGATCGACATGATCTTCGACGTGGTCTTGCCGGGTCCGTCGTCGAACGTCAGAGCTACCGTCTTGACGCGGCCTGGAGCGTAGTAATTCGGCCCGTACGGTGCCGCCGGGCAGCTCGCCGCCGCAACGTCGAGCGCTCGGGGCCGATCGGCCGGCTGCCGCTGGATGCCTGCCGCAGACCCCGAGATCACGGTGCTCGTCAAGGCGAAGCTAAGCAGAGCTCGCAGGGCGATGGCGACGAGCATGGCGCACTCCAGGGTCGAACGAGTTCTCGCCCCGAAGGCGGCGCATGGTCTTGGCGAGACACGAACCGGTGATTTGACCGCCTAAGGCCATCTTTTCACTGACTTAGTGGCAAAGATAGACCCTGATTCGTGCCCGCCAACAGCCGCCGGGCCGTATGCGCAGCGGTGGAGGACGGCTATGCGCCGCGGTCGAAGACGGCTATGCGCAGCGGTGGAGGACGGCTATGCGCCGTGGTCGAAGACAGCTATGCACCGTGGTCGAAGAGGAGGGACAGCGCGTCGTCAAGCTTGCGCAGGGTATCGGCCGACACCCGGCCGACCGGGTCGGCGCCAAGCCGGTCGCGGCGCACTCGGAGCACGGAGTAGGACTCCAGATGTCCCGATACGCGGTCATCGCTGGTCAGAGCGACGACATAGGGAGTCTCTGTAAGGTCAGGACGATCGCTGACCCGCACCACCACCGGGTGACCGGTGATCGCGCTGAAGCCGTCGTTGCTGACAATGACCACATACCCGGCGCGCACAAGTCCCTTGTGGGTATAGACGTCGCCGCGATTCACGCAGCGCCCTTCCCTGCCTCCGGGGTATTGAAGTCCCGCTCGCTCGCCTCCGCCCAGGCGGCCCAGGCCTGACCGGTACCGCGATCCAGTTCGGCCACCGTCGCAGCGGCATCCCGCTGCACTTTCTCCCTGGCTGACCTGGACATCCACGCAGACATCGGCAGTCCGGCCTGATCCGCAGCTGCCTTAGCCTGCCGGTAGGTGCGCTCGTCCATGCTGATACTGAACGTCTTCACAGCCATGTCAACAAGGTTACCAACTTGTGCCGCACCGCCCGGAGTTTCTCGCCGACAGCGGATTCCCTTGCGGGCCGAGAGCTGACGGCTTTGGGCCGAACACAGCCGACCTCTCATCGGGTCTCGCCGACGCTTCATCGATCCCGCCGACCCTCCGGGTAGCTACGAGGTGCTCGCCGTTGAATGCCGAAGCCGTCGGCGACCAGAGCGGCGAGTTCGAGGAACGCGGCGGCGGTCCGGCCGCTGAGCTGATCAAGCTCGACCTCGGCGCCCTCGTCAAGGCGAACGTCATAAGGGATCTTCGCGACCGCGCGGCACCGTGCGGCGAAGTGCTCTTCCAGCAGGTCCAGGCTCACCGTGCTGCGTGATCGCGGGCGAACGGCGCAGAGCACAAGCACGGCGTCGCTGGCCAGGTCACCGTAACCGTGCACGGCGAGCCAGTCGAGTGTCGCGCCCGCGCTGCGGGCGCTGTCGATCGCCGGCGTGCTGGCGAGCACGATCTGATCGGCCAGCCGCAGCACCTCGGTCATGACTGGATGCAGCAGACCGGTCCCGCAGTCGGTCAGGCTGATCGAGTAGTAGTTCCGCAGAACCTCGCAGACCGCGGGGTAGTCCTCGACGCGGAATGCTGCCGATGCCGCCAGGTCCCGTTCTGCGGCGAGCACCTCAAGCCCGCTGGCTGACTGAGAGGTATAGGCACGCATGTCGGTGTAACTGCGGATCTGGTCTCGCTCGATGAGCAGGTCGCGAATGGTCGCTGCGGTCTCCAGTGCCACCTTGTCGGACAGCGTGCCGTGGTCAGGGTTGGCGTCCACGGCGATGATCCGGTCGTCGCGCAGCGAGGCCAGGGTTGACCCCAGGCCAACTGTGGTTGTGGTCTTGCCGACACCGCCCTTGAGGCTCATCACCACCACCCGGTGATGGCCGCCGGCGACTGGCGCCCTGACCCGGCTGATCAGGTCGCGCCTGCGCGGCTCAGTCCCCGGCGGCATTCTGACCACGCCGCCAGTCGCTTGGAAGATCGCGCGGCGCCACCCCGACGGCGAGGCACCGCCACGATCACGTGACTGCGATTCCGGCGCACGACGATGCGCAGAGTCGGGATGACTCGCAGCCTGCACTGCCACCTCGGGCCAGTCATCCGGCTCCGCAGCCGGGTCCGACCAGCCGCGGGAGTCCGACCCCGGCCAGTCGGGCAGCGTCCCGGCACGCAGCGGCCCAGCGGACTGCGCGACAGCGGACCGCGCCGCAGCGCCATGCGGCGCAGCGAACGGCGGCCGGGCAGGGCCCGGCTGATCCCACCCCGGCGAGCTCGGCTGCCCACCCTGCGGCCGGGCGTACCGCGGCCCATCTTGCGGCCTGGCAGGCTCCGGCCGAGCATCCCGCGGCCTGGCAGGCTCCGGCCGGCACCACCCCGGTGAGCTCGCCGGCTTATCAGGCGGATCATCGGGCAGGAAGAACTCCACTGCTCCAAACGGACTCGGCTCACGGCCGCCGTCGAATCTGAACGACTCGCCGACCGCCTGCGCCTCGGCGCCGGGCTGCCCTAACGATCCGTCCAGGCTGAACGGAAGGACGCCGGATCCGCGATGATCGGTTCGGTCATCGAGGCCGGGCTGCCCTAACGATCCGTCCAGGCTGAACGGAAGGACGCCGGATCCGCGATGATCGGTATGGTCCTTGGACACGCTCGACCCCTCGGCTCGTGATCTGGCGGAAAATGTCGCCCCCGCCCTGCAGGCAGGATCGCGGTTGTGGCTGAGCCTAGGTCAAGAGGCCGCGCAATTGCATGCAGACGAAACGAATCGCAGCGGAGCCAGACATATGCGCGCTATCACGATCACATCGCCCGGCGGACCAGAGGTCCTGCAGATCACCGAGGTCCCCGATCCCATCCCGGCAGCCGGCGAAGTGCTGATCGACATCACCGCAGGCGGAGTGAACAGGGCCGATCTGCTGCAGCGCCAGGGCCTTTATCCGCCGCCACCCGGTGCGCCACCCTACCCGGGGCTCGAGTGCTCGGGCCGGATCCACTCACTCGGCCAGGACGTCACCGGCTGGCAGGTCGGGGACGAGGTGTGCGCACTGCTGGCCGGCGGCGGCTACGCCGAGCAGGTCGCGGTGCCAGCGGGTCAGGTCCTGCCCGTGCCGGACGGCGTGAGCCTGGCCGATGCGGCCGGGCTGCCCGAGGTTGCCTGCACCGTGTATTCCAACGTGGTCCTGCTTGCCGGTCTGGCCGCAGGTGAGACGCTGCTGGTGCACGGCGGAGCGAGCGGGATCGGGACGATGGCGATCCAGCTCGGTCACGCGCTCGGTGCTCGGGTGGTCTGCACTGCCGGTTCACCGGCCAAGCTGGAGCGCTGTCGCCAGCTTGGCTGCGACCTGGCGATCTCCTACCGCGATGAGGATTTCGTCGAGGTAGTCAGCGAATTCACCGGCGGCCGGGGAGCCGACATCATCCTGGACATCATGGGTGCCGCCTACCTGCAGCGGAACGTCACGGCGCTGGCCGCGGGCGGCCGGCTGGTGGTCATCGGCATGCAGGGCGGCAGCCGGGCGGAGCTTGACCTGAACCAGCTGCTGCGCAAGCGGGCCAGCGTGCACGCGACCTCGCTGCGCGCCAGACCGGCAGACCAGAAGGCCGCAATCGTCGCCAGCGTCCGGGACCAGGTATGGCCGCTGATCAGCGCAGGGCGGGTCCGCCCGGTGATCGACACCATCCTGCCGCTCGCCGCGGCGCCGGAGGCACACCGGCTGATGGAGACCGGTGATCACGTTGGGAAGATCTTGCTTGCTACATAACACACCCAGCCCCGGTGATGCATCACTGCCCGGATCCCGACAGACTAGGGGCATGAGTGACGAGAGGGAGCCCGGCGCCGAGCCACTCGCCAAGGTCGTGGTGGTGGGACCAGACGGAGTCGCCGTCGAGACCGACCAGGCGGACATGGGCAGTGAGCGCCCGGTCACTGAGATGGTGGAGCAGCCAGCCAAGGTGATGCGGGTCGGCAGCATGATCCGCCAGCTGCTCGAAGAGGTCAGGGCAGCCCCCCTGGACGAGAAGAGCCGGGCCAGGCTGAAGGAGATCCACACCAGCTCGATCAAGGAGCTTGAGGACGGGCTGGCGCCGGAGCTGGTCGAGGAGCTGGAGCGGCTGTCGCTGCCGTTCGCCGAGGACGAACTGCCGAGCGAGTCCGAGCTGAGAGTTGCGCAAGCGCAGCTGGTCGGCTGGCTGGAGGGCCTGTTCCACGGGATCCAGACCACGTTGTTCGCCCAGCAGATGGCGGCGCGGGCACAACTGGAGCAGATGCGCAGGGCGCTGCCGCCTGGTGCGCTGCCAGGACCTGATGAGCTCCAGCAGCAGCAGCGCGCCTCGGGCCCCTACCTGTGACGCGACCACTCAGCGGGCTAGCTGCGGCCTGAGCGGATCCGGCCTAGCCACGAAGCGGCCTCGGCGAACTCGGCCTCAGTCCGCTCGGCATCAGTCCGCTCGGCATCGGCGAGCGCCGGATCGGCCGACGCTGGCCGCTGCGGCCAGACGCTGTCGGCTCTGGCGTAGCTGCCCAGGAATCGCACATCGCTGCAGGTCCGGCGCAGGCCCATCAGCGCCTCGCCGACCTTGGCCTGGCTGATGTGCCCTTCGCAGTCGATGAAGAAGCAGTACCGCCCGATGCCGTCCCCGGTCGGCCTGGACTCGATCCTGGTCAGGTTCACGCCGCGCACGGCGAACTGGCTGAGGATGTCCATCAGCGCGCCCGGATGATCGTCGGCGAGAAAGGCGACCACCGAGGTCCGATCTGCGCCCGTCGCCGCGGGCGGAGGACTAGGCGGGCTGACCGCCACGAATCTGGTCACCGCACCGGCCTTGTCGCCGATCCCGGCGGCCAGCACGGTGAGCCGGTAATGCCGCGCGGCGAAACTCCCGGCCAGCGCCGCGTCGAGCTCCCCGTCCGCGACCAGCCTGGCCGCATCGGCGTTGGACAGCGCCTGCCGCCATGCGGCGTCGGGCAGGTGCTCGGCTAGCCACTGCCGACACTGCGGCTGCGCTACCGGATGGCCGCCGACGCACTTGATGTCCGCCAGTGCCGTTCCCGGCCTGGCGAGCAGCGCGAATTCCACCGGAACAAGCACCTCGGCGCGGATCACCAGCGGCGGCCCGGCGGCCAGTTCGTCGAGGGTGGCATTGACCCCGCCTTCGACCGAGCTCTCGATCGGGACAACCCCGGAGTCCGCGGTGCCAGCGCGAACCGCGTCCAGGGTCGCCTCGATGGACGCACACGGAATGAGTTTGCGCCGCCCATCGGGATGCAGAGCGCTGACCGCCTGCTCGCAGAACGTGCCGCGCGGTCCGAGGTAAGCACACCGGCCGGCTCCGGTCCCGGCGGCTGGCTTGGCCGTCGATCGGGCGGGGCTCACGGCGTCACCGTCCGTGGCTGGGTACTTGGCCAGAGCCACACGACAGCCACGATCAGGACGGCGAGCAGCGCTGCGGGCGTTATCGCCGTCCTGACGACCGTCTCCAGCCAGCGCAGTCCGCCGGGCACGACGATGCCGGTGGCGCGGGCCGGCAGGTAACCGATCGCGAGCGCCGCAGTCCTGGCCAGCAATAGCCAGTCGAGCCGGGAGGCCGGCAGCAGTGCGAGCATGGCCCAGCCCAGGCCGTCGTACCAGGGCAGGACATACGGCCAGGCCAGCAGCCAGGCGAAGACCACGGCGAACGCACCGGGCGCGATCAGCTGGTCGCTGGCACTCCAGAAGTACCGCAGCAGCAGCACGAGCAGCGCGACGGCCAGCAGCACAGCCCCGGCCTTGACCACGGTCTCGGCCGCGCTTTCGCCGACCAGCTGCCTGAGTCCGGAACGAACCAGCCGCCACGGCGACCCGATCGAGGTGAAGCTTCCCGCGTGCAGCCCCGGGCCGAACATCGCAGTCCCCCACGGCAGCAACGACGCGGCGGCCACGACGACGAATCCGCCGGTCAGCCCGCCGAGCACGGTCGCACGTTGCCGCCAGGCGGCGCCGGACTGGTCGGCCGGCTCGGCTGGTCCGTCCGGCCCGGCCGGCCCGGCCGGGCCGGTCAGGCGCGAACGGCCATCCGGTGAATGCGGCACCAGCACCGGCCCGCGGCGAATTGCGAGCAGGAAACCTATCGCCAGACCGGCCCCGACCAGTGCCGTGGTCACCTTGATCGCGAATCCGAGGCCGAGCAGAGCGCCAGCGGCCGCGGCGATCAGCGCCTGCCGCCGCAGGCGGCCTGCCGTCCGGTCGGTCGCCAGACCGGTCACCGCGACGGCCACCGCCGCCACAGCGAACATGATCGCCTGGCTGTCCAGGTGCGCGCCAGCCACCAGCACCAGCAGCATCAGCGGATTGGCGATCCACAGCAGGGCCGCCCGCAGCTGCCGGCCCGGATCACCGCGGCCGAGCCAGTGCAGCACCAGCCCGGTTAGCACAAAGGCGAGAAGGTTCAGCAGTGAGAGCACGAACACCGTGAGCCGCACCGACCCGCCGCCGATCCTGGCCGCCAGCGCTTGCCCGGCCACGGCCAGCGAGCCGTACACGGACGGGCTGGTCCGCCAGTCCTGCACGGCGGCAGCGACCGGGTCGCCGAGCCTGGCCAGCGCGGCCGGCGTGGTCGTGTACGGATCGTGGCCGGTGATCGCCATCCGCCCGTAGGCGGCATAGCTGAGATGATCCGATGAGCCAAACGGGGGCAGCAGCGCCAGTGCGATCGCCCCGATGATCCCGGCAGCCAGGATCAGCCGCGGCTGGACCCGCCAGCCCCGAAGCGTTGCGTAAATGCTCAAGGCGAGTCCGGTGGTCCCGGTCACGATCGCCGCAGCGGTCAGCGCCACCGCCAGGTAAGGCGACGGGTGCGCGGTGAATGACCACGGTGGCTGCCCCGGGCGGCCGGGCAGCGCGGGCTCCATGATCGACGGGCCGAGCGCGGCTACGGTGAGGGTCAGCGCGACGCTGATGCCGATCGCCGCCAGCCCGGCGGAGCCTAGCCGGGTGGCCGCACTGGGAGCACCGCGCCGGATCGGCCCGGTCGCGGCGAGCCTGGCGGCCGCCGGCCGTTCCGGCGGAACGGTCATCACGCGCGGCCGACCGGACCTGGACCAGCCATCACGACTTCGGGACTCCCGGCTGCCTGCCGCCAGGGCTGCCGTAGCGCGAGTGCCCAGGCGACGTCGGCGAGCTGATGCGCCCGGTGCAGCTGGGAGTGCAGGTCCTGGCCGGTGACCCGGTGGGCGAGTGGCACCTGCACTTCGATCACCCGCATTCCCTTGCGGAGCAGGTCGATCGTGAGGCCAGTCTCGGCACCCCAGCCGGGCGCCAGCGGCCTGGCCGCCTCGAACGCTGCCCTGGTCAGACAGCGCTGGCCATTTAGCGGCTCGGCGGGCCGCCAGCCGGTGACCCGCTCGATGCCGACCCCGGCCAGGCCGAGCACCAGGCCGTGGCCGCCGTGCTTCACGCGGTCGGTGAACACCGCGATGGTCATGTCGGCCTGGCCCGTCCGGACCGGCTCAGCGAGCGGGCCGGCCAGTTCGGCGGTGCCAGCCAGATCGGCGTCCAGGAAGAGCAGGTGCCGGGGCGCTGAACCGGACTCGCTACCCGCAGCGGCTCGGTCGGCCTCGATCACCCGGATCGCCTCGGCGCCGGTCTCCATCGCCGCCGCCTTGCCGCGACTGCGGGCATGACGGGTCACGATCGCGCCCGCGGCAGCGGCCGCGGCGCCGGTCCCGTCGGCTGAGCCGTCGTCCACGACAACGACCAGGTCGACCCCACGAATCCGTGCCGCGGCAGCGACGGTCGACTGGATCCGGTCGGACTCGTTCCTGGCTGCGATCACGACAGCAAGATCACCACGTGGCGACATGGCTGCGATCTTAGTCGCGCGAGCTCAGTAGCGCGGCTAACGACCGACAGCCTGCGCCGGGCTGTCGATCACGGTGAACACCGTCTCAAGCCCGGTCACCTGCAGGATCTTCCTGACCGCAGGCCGCGGTCCGGCCAGCTCCAGGTCCCCGCCGGCTTCACGCGCCTGCCGGTGCGCGGCGAGCAGCACGTTCACGCCGGTGGAGTCGCAGAAATCAACTCCGGACAGGTCGATGACCAGCCGAACCGGACCACCTTCGGCCAGCACGTGACCCAGTTCACGCTGCAGCCTGGGCACGGTATACAGGTCGATCTCACCGTGCACGGACATGACGATGCGATCACCCTGGGGCAGGCTGGTGACCTTTAGCTCCACCTGCCGCACATTACTCGCCGCAGGCGCTCACCACCACCCGCGGGTGGTCCGCAAGCGACCTCGGGCATTTTCCCCGGATCCGGTATCGCCATAACGGACAACTTGCCAATTTGGCGCAGAGGATGCCCGATGCGAGGCTGACCTGCGCGGTCACCAGCCGGACCGGCGGCCCGCTGGCGCGCAGCACATCGGGATCCGCCGTACTGTGGGAGTATGGCGCGAATAATTGTGTTCGTCGTAGCGGCCGTCGCGATAGTGGTGCTGCTGTGGGTGCTGTTCTGGAGCCTCTTGCACACGCTCATCATCGGCCTGGCGATTGTGCTGGTTGCCTTGCTCGGCATCGGCATGTTCCGGATCGGCCGGTGGGCGGGGCGCGGGTCGCAGCAGTAGCCGGTCGGCCCTGCTCACGGCGCTCGCTGCCGTTAGCCTGCGGGCGCTAGCTCCTCGACCCTGCGCGGCTCGTCATCGGCGGCAGCGGGTTCGGCCAGTCGCGCCGCATCAGGCACCGACCAGTCCCGGTGCCCGGACCCAGCCACCATCACATCCGGCCTGCGGCCATCGGATTCGGCGTCGCCAGCAGCGGCCGGATCGCGGCTGACCGGGGCACACATGCAGCGGGGACCACCGCGCCGGCTCCCCAGCTCGCTGCCGGGGACCTCGATCACCTCAATGCCAGCCCTGGCCAGCCTGGCGTTGGTCTCGACGTTTCGTTCATTGCAAACCGCGACCCGGCGGCCGATGGCCAGCGTATTGCCCCCGTCATCCCACGTGTCCGGCTTGCCCGGGGTTGGGTCGAGGCCGGTGTCCAGGATCTTGAGCCGGTCGATGCCCATCGCCTCGGCCGCCGCCTCAAGGAACGGCCTGGGCCGGGATACCCGGAGCTGGCCGCCGCGGGCCGTGATGACATGAGTGGTCAGGGTGAAGGCCACGGCCGGGGCCATGACCACAGTGTCGACGTCCACCACCGTGCAGGCCGTGTCCAGATGACCGCCCTGACCACGCTGATTCATCGGCACGGCGAGGACGGCATGGGCGAGGCCGGTCTCCAGCAGGTGGTGTGCCAGCCGCTCTACCGCGGCCGGCGTGGTGCGCGCTCCTACGCCGAGCGCGGTCACGCCAGGCGCCAGCAGCAGGACATCGCCGCCGTCGATGCGTTCCGCCCCAGCGTTGTAGACGTGCTTGAGACTGGCGAACCTGGGATGGTAGCCGTAGATGACCGCGAGCAGCTCGGTCTCCCTGCGCCGCGGTCCGGGCAGCGCCGTGACGATGACCTGATCGCCGATCCAGACACTGGAGTCGCGGGTGAATACCAGGTTGGGCAGCGGCTCGATGACGAAGTCATGCGGGTCGAGCAGCTGGTAGACGACGCCATGGCCGGCCCTGAGTTCCTCGGGTGCCAGCCCGACGATGAGCACCCCGGCGAGGTGCTCGGGCGCCAGCGAGTCCAGGTAGCAATGCACCTGGGTCCTCAGCTCGTCACCGAGCGCGGCATCCGCGAGTACCGAGGCGATCGCCTTCTCCCTGGCGCAGCCGTACTCAAGGACATCCTGGAGCAGTTCGGTGACATACAAGACCTCCGCGCCACGGTCCCTGAGCACGCCGGTGAAGACGTCATGCTCCTGCTGAGCCCGGCCGACCCAGGGCAGCCCGTCGAAAAGCAGCCGGCCTTTCGTTCTCGGCGTGATCCGCTTGAGTTCGGCACCCGGCCGGTGAACCAGGACAGCCCTGAGTCCGCCGACCTCGCTGTCTGCGCCCATGGTGTGGCTCACGATTCCCCCGCGGTCCCCTCGCCGCGCCCAGGCGGCGACCCCCTAAGGCAGTATCACCAGTCCACCGCCGATTACGCCTCGCGGAGCGACTACCGCCGCACCCCGTCGGTGACTCCGGTCCGGCTGGCCGCGCCATCTCGCAGCGGAACCGGTCCTGGCCCGTTGACGTCGAACCGTGGCGCCCGGAGAACCGCCCAGACCGTGAGCCCGGCCTCGTCAGTCCGCACGCCCCAGGCCTCGCACAGGTGCGCGACGATGCTCAGTCCCCGGCCGCCGAGCGACGACACCGACGCCTGGCCAGCATGCGGCCGGGTCGAGCTGCCGCCATCGCTGACCGCGACCTCCACCGAGCTGCCATCTACATCCCAGGTGACCCGGAGATTCTCGCCAGGCAGCGGATACGCGTGCAGGATGGCGTTGCTCAGCAGTTCGCTGATGACCAGCACCGCGTCACATACCGCGGAGTCGAAGACTCCGGCTTCCCTGAGCTCGGCGGAGAGCGCACGGCGGGCCACCGCGACACTCACAGGCGCACATGGCAGGAGCACGACGCTCGACGCCCTCACCTCCCCTGCCCGTCCGCCCCGATGCCGCGACGCGATGGCCTGATGGACACTGCGGACGTGAAAATGCCCGGACCGGCAGGCCCGGAAACCGGCCCGCGGGAGGTAGTCACGGCGCGAGCCGTCCGGGGGACCGGGCCGACTCGGACGCCGGCGGTCTCGTCCCAAGCTGGCCAAGGAATTGCGCGCTCCTGACCGGCCGTTGACCTCGGGGCGCGTTACAAGATCGTTATAGAGCCCGGGCGGCAGGACTGGTGGCCGGCGCACCGTTCAGGCCTTCAGCGGCGAGCCCTCTGACCAGGCCGCGCAGTCCGGAAGCCAGGCCAGCCCGCTCCTCGGCCGAGAGGCGGGCCAGGATCCTGGCCTGCCTGGACTGCCAGGTCTGCCAGATTTGCCTGGCCACAGCGCCGCCCTCGGCCGTCAGGTAGAGCCGCATGTACCGCTGGTCACCGTCATCACGGCCGCGACGGATCCAGCCCTTCTGCTCAAGTCCGGCGGCCAGCCGGCTGACCGTGCTCTTCTCCAGGCCGAGCAGTCCCGCAAGCTCGACCTGGGCGATGCCATGCGCCGAGCCAAGCTCGATCAGCGCTCGCGCCTCGGATGACGAGAGGGCGGGAATTGCTGGCAGGGTGCCAGACGAACCGCCGATTACCGCTGACCGCAGCACGTCGCCATCAGATCCGGCCGCCGGGCTGACCAGCCGCAGCAGGGCCAGCAGCAGTCGCTCAAGCTCGGAATCCGGCAGCGGGGCGTTGACCACGCCTACAGTTGTATCGCACAACCGTCTGAATGGTACAGTCGGCGCCGTGACAATCGCACGCCCCGGCATCCGTTCGGGCCCGGTCTCGGTCGCATGAGATCCGGCTCCCGGGTCAGTTCGCTGGGCCCGCTGCTTGCCGACTCCGATAACCAGCCCGGGCAGGACGATCAGAGCGCCGGGCCGGACGAGTCGCTTGCCGCCCTGGCCGCCCAGTACAAGCTGCTGCCAAGCGCACAGCGGCCAACGATCGGCAAGTACCTTCGCGAGCTGAGCCGCCGGTGGAGCTTCATCATGGGCTTCGCCACGGCGCGGAACGTCGCCATGTACACCGAGGCCAAGCTCGGGCAGCTCTGGCAGGTGCTGGCCCCGATGCTCAATGCCGGCGTCTACTTCCTGATCTTCGGCCTGCTGCTGCACATCAGCCGGGGCGTGGTGAACTATCCCGCCTTCCTGGTCACCGGTGTGTTCGTTTTCAGTTTCACGCAGCGGACCTTCATCTCCACCTCCAAGGTGATCACCGACAGCCTGCCGTTGATCCGGGCGCTGCAGTTCCCGCGCGCCGCCCTGCCGCTGGCCTACGTCATGATCGAGCTGCAGCAGATGCTGCTATCGATGGCGGTCCTGATCGTGATCGTCCTCGCGACCGGAGAGCCACTGTCCTGGTACTGGCTGCTGGTCGTCCCTGTACTCGCGCTCCAGATCATGTTCAACGCCGGGATCGCGCTGTTCGCCGCGCGAATCGGGGCCCGGGTCAACGACTTCGCCCAGCTGCTGCCGTTCCTGATGCGGACCTGGCTGTACCTGTCGGGTGTGCTGTTCAGCATCGCCGGCCTGACCGCCTACATCACTCAGCGCTGGGCGGTGGTCCTGCTGCAGGTCAACCCGGCGTCGGTCTATATCACGCTGATGCGCAACGCGCTGCTGGCTTCGCTGCGGATGCAGGTGCCGGGCAGCAAACCGTTCAATGCCGCCGCCTGCAGCAAGACCAGCATCGCCTACTGCCACGCCACGTTCAGCACGCCGACGCTGTGGTACCTAGCCGCGGGCTGGGCGGTGGTCGCGCTGATCGGGGGGTTCATGTACTTCTGGCGCAAGGAGGTGTTCTACGGCCGTGGCTGAACCAACGGTGGTCGTCGACGGCCTGCACGTGGTCTACCGGGTGTACGGCGGCGGAGAGCGCGGCACCGCGGCCACGGCGCTGTTCCGGATCATCGGCCGCAAGACCCGGCCGGCGATCCGCGAGGTGCACGCCATCCGCGGCATGTCGTTCGTGGCCTACCGCGGCGATGCGATCGGCATCATCGGGCGGAACGGGTCGGGTAAGTCCACCCTGTTGCGCGCCATCGCCGGGCTGCTGCCGCCGGAGCACGGAACGGTCTATACCTCCTGCGAGGCCTCGCTGCTCGGCGTGAACGCCGCGCTTCTTGAGGACCTGACCGGCGAGCGGAACGTCGTACTCGGCTGCCTCGCCATGGGCATGACCAAGAAGGAGATCAAGGCTAAGTACGCCGACATCGTGGAGTTCTCCGGGGTCGGCGAACACATCCACCTGCCGATGAAGACGTATTCGTCAGGGATGGGTTCCCGGCTAAGGTTCGCCATCGCAGCGGCCAAGAGCCATGAGGTCCTGCTCATCGACGAGGCGCTGGCCACCGGCGACGCTGAGTTCCGGGTTAAGAGCCATGCCAGGATCGACGAGCTGCGTGCCCAGGCAGGCACGGTGTTCCTGGTCGCGCACGACCTCGAAGAGGTCGAGGACACCTGCAACCGGGTGATCTGGCTGGACCGCGGCAAGATCGTGATGCAGGGCGAGGATGTCATCGGCATCATCGACTCCTACATCGAGGCCTCCGGCGGTGAGCCGGTGACCCGCGATCCGATCACCAGGAAGCGGATCAGCGCTCCTGAGCCGGCCAGGGCCTGACCAGCTCGGGGGGACCAGTTCAGCTCGGGGGGACCAGTTCAGCTCGGGGTGGACCAGTTCAGCTCAGGCCCGTTCGTTCCGACTGATCGGCTGCCAGTCAGTCCTTGTCCAGGCTGCTGCTTTCATGAGCCGGACTGGGCTGCGATGGAACGACGGCCGGCCTCACCTGTGGCAGCATCGGCACCTGTCCGCGCCCGTTCGTATCGCCGGGTGACTGCCCGGCCAGGCTGGCCTGCTGGTCAGGCCGAGCTAGCGGCAGAGTCAGCCGCATCACCGTCCCGCCGCCCGGCCGCTCGGCCACGGTGACATCACCGCCCTGGGCCCTGGCCAGCTGCCGCACGATATACAGACCGAGCCCGATCCCGCCGAACCGGCGCCGGTCGCCGGCCTCGCCCTGCACGAAGCGATCGAACACCCGCTCGCGGTCGGCCGGAGCGATGCCGATGCCCTCGTCCTGCACGCTCACCTCGATCTGATCGGCATCCTGCCTGGCCGACACCGTGACGGTGCCACCGTCAGGTGAATACTTGAAGGCGTTCTCCAGCAACTGGTTGACGATGCTGTCGGTGGCCGCCGCGTCGCCGTACCCGGCCGGAAGCTGCTCGGGGATGTCGGTGACGAGGACATGCTTGTCGGATAGCGATCGGAACGCGACCGCGGTGTTGCTCAGCAGCTTCGCGACGTCGAACGGCTCGCTGATGACGGTCAGCCGGTTCGCTCCGGCTCGCGATCCGAGCAGCAGCTGATCGACGAGCCTGGCCAGGGATCCGGCCCGGTCGGCGATCGTCTGCACCGCACTGCGCCGGTCCGCGTCGGCCAGCTTGTCCCACCGGCTCGCCAGGGTGCTCGCGAATCCCTGCACCACCGTGATCGGCGTCCTGAGCTCATGGCTCGTGGTCGCCAGGAACAGGTCCTTGGCTTCCTCAAGCTCCTTAGCTGCCGTGACATCGCGGAAGTCGACGACCTGCTCGTCCCGGCCGTCGAGAACGGTGCAGAGCACGTCAATCCACCGGTTGCTTGGCAGCCGGTAGGTCATCTTCGCGCCAGGCTCGGGCAGCGGGAACGGCGGCGGCTTGCCGGTCGCCTGCGCCGCGGAGACTCCGGTGAGCGCGTGCGCCGCCGGGTTCCACTGCCGGACCCGGCCCTCGCCGTCGAGTACCGCGATCCCGTCGGCACTGCCGTCGATCACGGCCCGCTCGTGTGCCCGCTGCTTGACCACCTCAGCGAACGCGGTGGCATTCGACAGCGCGACGCTCGCGTGGCCGGCCAGCAGCTCAAGCAGCTCAAGCTCGACGTGCCCGACCTTGCGGCCGCTGTACAGCGCGTAGAGGGCACCGTAGGGCCGGCCGGCTACGTGCGACAGGCTGAGCGTGATCGTGTGCAGGCCAGGCAGCGCTGACCAGATCAGGTCGTCGAACCGGCCCGACTCACCGGTGGTCATCATGACGCTCTTGCCCGACCGCATCAGCTCGCCCACCATGCTGCTCGGCAGGTCCGCGGTCCGGCCGCGCAGCTCGGCCGGCAGCCCGTTCATCGACACCAGCCGCAGCCGGTCACCGTCGATGAGCACGAATCCGCCGGCGTCAGCCCTGGTCAGCTCGCGCAGACTGGCCGAGATCCGGTCGAGCACGACCTCCAGGTCAAGCTCGGCGTTCATGTCGGCGACCACGTCGCCAAGCCTGCGCACCACCCGGGCGCGCTCGGCCATATAGTGGCGCACCGCCGCGTCCTCGGTGGCCAGGTGGCAGATGCTGACCCAGCCGAACTGGGCGCCGGCCTCGTCGACCAGCCCGCTGGTGTCAATCCGCAGATCGAGCACCTGGCCGGCCTTGCAGATCCGCCTGGTCGCCAGTGAGACGTGGCTGCCGTTAGCGACCCGCTCAAGGACCGCGTGGTGCTCGGCGCGAAGCTCCCTCGGGATGACCGGCGGGTCGAGTCCGATCACCTCACCGGCGGTCCAGCCGAACATCCGCTCCGCCGCCGCGTTCCAGACGCACACCGTCCGATCCCGGCCCAGGGCGATGATCGGGTCGGCGGCGCAGTCAATGACAGAGCGCGCAGTGGCGTCGATCCGAGCCTGATCCGGCCCCGTCCTCGCCCTCCGCCTCAACCGCACCACTCCATCATGGTCCCACTACCAGGCCGAACCCGATGGCGAAAGGCCGGGTCGGGCACGACGCGGAACCGGCGGGCGGGGACGCACGTCCAATTCATATGGGACTCCCGATCCAGCCGGCGCGATCTCGCACCGGCTCCCCGATGAAGGTCGGCCCGGCCAGGTTCCGGCTCGTCGCTGGCGCGGCCGTCGGCGCGGCGGTCATCGCTTTGGCCGGCTGCGGCACCGCGGCATCTGGCCCCGGCGCGGGCAACCCGCCGACTCAAGCGGCCAAGGTCTCGCTGGCGATCACGGTTACCAATGGGCCAGGTTCCAAGCCGGTGCACTGGACCCTGCGCTGCGACCCCCCTGGCGGCACCCACCCGGACCCGGCGCGCACCTGCCGGGTGCTGCTCGCGGTGAAAGACCCGTTCGCGCCCCGGCCGATTCACGTGATGTGCCCGATGATCATGGAAAGCTCGCGTCAGGCGGTTGTCACCGGCACCTGGTTCGGTCGGCCGATAAACCGGGTGGTCATCGACGGCGGCTGCGACATTGGCTTGTGGTCGAAGATCGGCCCCATCTTCTACTGACCCGCGGCTTACTTGAGCAGACGGGACAACCGGCGGTCGGCCAGCGGCTTTCCACCGGTCTGGCACGTCGCGCAGTACTGCAAGGTCGAATCGGCGAATGAGACCTCGCGGACGATGTCGCCGCAGACCGGGCACGGCTGGCCGGCCCGGCCGTGAACGGCGAGCCCGGCCTTCTTCTCCGCCTTCAGGTCCGCGGCGGCCAGCCCGGCCGAGCGCTCGATCGCCGACCGCAGGGTGCCGATGATCACGCTGTGCAGCGCCACCACGTCATCGGCGGAGAGGCTGGACGCCAGCCGGAACGGCGACATCCTGGCCGCGTGCAGCACCTCATCGGAGTAGGCGTTGCCGATCCCAGCGATGATCTTCTGATCCCGCAGCACGCCCTTGATCTGGGTCCGGCGGCCAGCCAGCAGGCTGGCCAGCACGTCCACGGTGAACTCGGTGGCCAGCGGATCGGGTCCGAGCGAGGCGATCCCTGGCACCGCCAGCGGATCGGTGACCAGGTAGACAGCGAGCCGCTTGCGGGTACCGGCCTCCGTCAGGTCGAACCCCGAGCCGTCGGTGAACCGCAGCCGGAAGGCGAGCGGGCTCCTGCTTGGCCGCGGCGGGTCAGCTGGCAAATTCTCCCGCCAGCGCAGCCAGCCGGCCCGAGCAAGGTGCGTGATCAGGTGCAGCCTGCCAGGGGCGGAGTCGGCCAGGTCGCCGCCTGGACCGGAACCAGCGCCGCTGCCGGGAGCGGCCGCAGCACCGTGGCCGGGCTGCTCGGTGATCAGGTCGAGGAACTTGCCGTATCTCTTGGTTCCCGCGAGCACCGCACCATGCAGTGCGGTCAGCGGCGGATCGTAGGTCTTCAGCACCGAGAACTCGGCGATATCGGCGCGGTCGATGACCCTCCCGGCCGCCCGTTCACGCAATTCGGCGGCGAGAGATTCCACTTCGGGAAGTTCCGGCACGATAATGATTCTGCCAAGTCCGGTGCCGTGCTGCTGCCGTGAGGGCCGCAGGACCGTCCGGACCAAGCCGGGAATCCGGAAGTGGGCGAGGAGGGATTTGAACCCTCACGTCCTCTCGGACACACGGACCTGAACCGTGCGCGTCTGCCGTTCCGCCACCCGCCCTGGGCACTGTGAGGTTAGCACGCCACGAGTTATGCCATCCCGCCGATACCATCGAATACGAGCAGGAGAGGGAGGTGCATGGTGGGAGTGCTGCAGCGCTTCGAGCACCGGCTCCAGGGGATGTACGACGGTGGCTTCGCGCGGGCGTTCAAGTCCGACCTGCAGCCGACCGAGGTGGCCGGCGCCGTGCAGCGCGAGATGGACGATCGTGCCGCGATCGTCGCGCAGGGCAGGACGCTGGTTCCCAACGACTTCGTCGCTGAGATCGCGCAGGCCGACTATGACCGGCTCCAGGTGTACGCCGACAGCCTGGGCATCGAGTTGGCCACTCTGGCGAGAGAGCACGCCAGGGAGCAGGGCTACTCGTTCGTCGGCCCGGTCCGGATCCGCTTCGAAGGCGTACCCGACCTGATCGTCGGCACATTTCGGATCCGGTCCGGCGTGATCAGGGGCACAACCGTCGAGGACGGCGAGATCCGCCGCCCGGCCAGCGATGTGGCCAGGCCGCAGGACGGATTCCCCGGAGCGCCGCGGCTGCTGGTCTCCACCGCGCAGCCAGGGCCGGACGGGGCCACGCAGCGTACCTTCGTGCTCACCTCCCCGCTGACCATCCTGGGCCGCGGGACCGACTGTGACCTGCGCCTGGTTGACCAGGGTGTGTCCCGGCATCATGCCGAGATCCGGATCGAGGACGGCGATGTCGTCCTGGTCGACCTCGGCTCGACGAACGGCACATTCGTGAACGGCCAGCCGATCCGACGAGTGTCGCTCACCGACGGTACCCGCGTTACCCTTGGCCGCACGACCCTGGTATTCCGCCGGGACGGAGTGTACTGACCAGCGACAAACCGGAAGAATCCGAAAACTCGAAAGCTCCCGCAGTTCCTTACGCCGCAGGCGCGGCTACCGCCGGGACCCCGACGGCCGTCGGCCACCTGAGGACTCATGACCCGATGAACCAGCTCACCCTCGACCTCATCAAGCTGGCATTCCTTGCCGTGCTTTGGCTGTTCGTCATTGCCGCCGTCGGGGTGGTGCGCACCGACACATTCGACCAGCCGGCCTCCGCGCGCAGGCGGCGGCGCGGCACTAGGCAGCAGTCCCGCCAAGCGCCGGCCACCGGGCCGATCAAGGCGGCCAGGCCGGCCAGGTCCGGCCGGTCGACTCCGCGGCTGCTGCTGGTGACTGCCGGAAATCTCGCTGGAACCACCATTACGCTTACCGATCAGCAGATCACCATCGGCCGAGCCGCCGATGCCACGCTGGTGCTGACCGACGACTACGCTTCCTCCCGGCACGCCAGGTTGTATCCGCAGAACGGCGAGTGGATCGTGGAGGATCTCGGCTCGACCAACGGCACGTACCTGGACCGGCAGAAGGTGACCAGGCCGACCCCGGTCCCGGTCGGCGTCCCTGTCCGCGTCGGTAAGACCGTCCTGGAGCTGCGCAGATGACACTTGCACTCCGCTACGCGGTCCGCTCCGACGTCGGCCTGCTCCGGGAAGGCAACGAGGACTCGGCCTACGCCGGCCCGTACCTGCTCGCCATCGCCGACGGGATGGGCGGTCATGCGGCCGGGGAGGTGGCCAGCGCAGTGGCCATCTCGGCCCTGGCGCCGCTCGACGCGGACACCACCGGAGTGGACATGCTGCAGGCGCTGGCCGACGCCGTCGCCCAGGCGAACGTCGAGCTGCGCGAGATCACTCAGACCGACCCGGCCACCGAGGGCATGGGCACCACGCTGACCGCGATGCTGTGGGCCGGGGCGCAGGTCGCGCTCTGCCATATCGGTGATTCGCGCGCCTACGTGCTCCGCGACGGGGAGTTCTGCCAGATCACCCATGACCACACCCTGGTCCAGTCGCTGGTCGATGAGGGCCGGCTGACCCGGGAGGCGGCGGCGTCCCACCCGCAGCGGTCGCTGGTCATGCGCGCGCTGCAGAGCAGCATTCCGGCCGACCCGGACCTGACGATGCTGCAGGCCCAGCTCGGCGACCGGTACCTGCTCTGCTCGGACGGGCTGTCAGACGTGGTCACCGACGACACGCTGCACAAGACCCTGCAGCAGGTGGCGGACCTGGACGCGGCGGTCGAGCAGCTCATCGACCTGGCCATCCGCAGCGGCGGGCCGGACAACATCACCTGCGTCCTGGCCGACGTGGTGGACTCCGAGGCTGGGCCGGTCGCGCCGAGCGTGCAGTCCGTCGTCGTCGGCGCGCTGGCCAATGGCGAGGGCCCGCCGACGCTGCGCAGTGACAGCCCGGCAGCGCGGGCGCATCTGCTCACTCACGGCCGCGAGCATCTGGCCAGCACCGGCCACGACACCGGTGCTGGCGGCCGGGACGACGCGGACGACGGGGACGGTCAGGCCGCGGCCGGCGGATCAGCCGGCGGCATCGCCGCTGATGGTTCCGGCCCGGCGCAGGCCGGCCCCGACAATGCCCTCCAGGCCGGGCCGCAGCAGGCCGACGACGAGGCTGACGAGGACCAGGACGCGGTGGCCGGCTCGGGCCGCCGCCGCTGGCCGGTGGTCACCTTCATCCTGGTGATCCTGGTCGCGGTGGTCGGGGCCGGCGGCTACTACGGCTGGCGGGTCACGCAGAGCCAGTACTTCGTGGGTACCGCCGACGGCCGGGTCGCGGTGTTCCGCGGCGTGAACGAGCCCATCGCGGGGATCAGCCTGTTCAGCGTGGTGCAGCGGACGTCCATCCCGGTCGCCGCCATGCCGGCCACCGAGGCCGAGAGCATCAGGACGACGATCCCGGCCGCGAGCCTGGCACAGGCCAGGCAGATCGTGCTCCGGCTAACCCGCGGTTACCAGTGCGACCTCGTTCAGGCGGCTATCGGTCGGTGGGCAGCGAATAAGCCGAGGCTCGCGGCCAGCCTCGCGGCCAGCCAGCGCGGCGGGCGCACCAAGCGGCTGCTGCCGACAGATGCGGCGCCGAGACTGCCCTGGTATCCGCCGAGCCCGGTCCTGCCGTCGTTCTGCTCCGCACTCTCCGGGATCACCTGGTGACGGCCCTCCCGAGCGCGGCACCGGCTAGCCCGGCGCGCGGCGGCCAGGCTCAGGTCGCGCTGCCGCGCGGCAGGCGTGGCACGGAGCTGGCCATGCTCAGCTTCGCCGTGGCCATCATGGCCTGCGCTTACCTCAGCACCGGCCTTGGCCTGAACGGCCATGTCCCGTCCGGCCTCGTGGTCTACATCCTCGGCTTCGCCGTGCTGATGGCCGCCGCGCACCTGACCGTGCGCAAGTTCGCGCCCTGGGCCGATCCGCTGCTGCTGCCGCTCGCCGCGATACTCAACGGCCTCGGCGTGGTGATGATCTACCGGCTGCAGGAAGCCGGGCGCAATGGCAATGCCGGCTTCCAGATCTCGACCCTGACCGGGCACGCGGCTATCTATCAGCTGATGTACACCGCCGTCGGCGTGGCCGCCTTCATCGCCGTGCTGGTCGTCATCCGCGAGGCGCGGATCCTGCAGCGCTACACCTACACGCTCGGCACCGTCGGTCTGATCCTGCTCGCCATCCCGGCCCTGCTGCCGAACTCGCTGAGCAACATCCAGGGCGCCAAGGTCTGGATCATCCTTGGCGGATTCTCCATCCAGCCCGGCGAGTTCGCCAGGATCGCACTCGCCGTCTTCTTCGCCGGCTACCTGGTCGCCAAGCGGGACGTGCTATCACTGGCCGGCCGCCGGGTACTCGGCATCGACCTGCCGCGCGCCCGCGATCTCGGCCCGGTGCTCGTGATCTGGGCGGCCAGCCTGCTGATCTTGTTCTTCGAGTCCGACATCGGCACCTCGGCGCTCTTCTTCGGGCTGTTCGTCTCGATGCTGTACATCGCCACCCAGCGCACCTCGTGGCTGCTGATCGGCGTCTTGCTGTTCCTGCTGGGCTCCGCGGCCGCCGACCTGATCGTCCCCCATGTCACCGAGCGGTTCACGATCTGGCTGCACCCATTCGCGGGGACCAACGCCACCGGCTCGGCCTTCCAGCTGGTTCAGGGCCTGGAGGGAATGGCGTTCGGCGGCATCTTCGGCACCGGTCTGGGCCAGGGCCTGCCGTACCACACGCCGCTGGTGCAGAGTGACTTCATCATGACCGGCTTCGGCGAGGAACTCGGCCTGACCGGCCTGATGGCCCTGCTGCTCATCTTCGGGCTGATGGTGCAGCGCGGGCTGCGGGCCGCCCTCGCCGTCCGTGACCCGTTCGCCAAGCTGCTCGCCGGCGGTCTCGCGTTCGTGCTGGCCCTGCAGGTCTTCATCATCGTCGGCGGCGTGACCGAGCTGATCCCGCTGACCGGGATCACCACCCCGTTCCTGTCTCAGGGCGGCTCATCGCTGGTGGCCAGCTGGATGGTAATCGCGCTGCTGATCCGGGTCAGCGACGCAGCCAGGCGGCCCGCCCCGCAGCCGATCCAGGACGAGGGCTTGACTCAGGTGGTGCGTGCCGGATGAACAGAGCCATCCGCAGACTGTCGCTCGCCTGCCTGGTGATGTTCGTGGTGCTCATGCTCAACGTGAACTACCTCCAGGTCTTCCGGGTCAACACGCTGGCCAATGAGGCGGGCAACAGCCGGGTCTTCGACCAGCAGTTCACCTTCCAGCGCGGCGAGATCGTGGCGGCTGGCGGCCCGGGCAAGCAGGTGGTGATCGCCGAGTCCCGGCCGGTCAAGGGCGGCACCTACCAGCGGTACTACCCGAGCGGCTACGTCTACGCGCCGGTGACCGGCTACGACTCGATCTACGGTTCCACCTCGCCGTTCGGCACGACCGGGATCGAGCACGCGGAGAACAAGCTGCTGTCCGGCACCGCCCCTAGCCTCGCGGTACACAACCTGATCGGGCTGATCACCGGCAAGTCGCGGGTGGGGGCGACCGTCTACCTGACGATCAGCCCGGCGGCGCAGCAGGCCGCCTATCAGGCGCTGAGCGCGTTCGGCAAACCAGCGGCCGCGGTCGCCATCGACCCGAGGACCGGCGCCATCTTGGCTATGGCCTCCGTCCCGACATTCAACCCGAACGCCTATGCCACGTCATCAAGCGTGGAACTTAACAAGATTGACCTGCGGTACCGCCACGATCCCAGCCAGCCGCTGCTGAACCGGGCCATCAATGCCACGTTCCCGCCTGGGTCTTCGTTCAAGATCGTCACGAGTTCCACGGCGTTCAGCACGGGGAAGGTGGCCAATCCGAGCGCGACCATCCCGGCGCCGCAGTTCTACACGCCGCCGGGCACCAACCACGCGATCACCAATGACGGCGACGCACCGTGCGGCAACGGGAACCCGCAGATCATCTTCGCGTTCACGGTGTCGTGCAACACGGCGTTCGGCAAGCTCGGAGTGACCGTCGGGGCCGCCCCGCTGTACCAGTACGCCAACCTGTACGGCTTCAACGACCCGAACCTGACGATCCCGCTGCCGGTCTCGCCGAGCGCCTACCCGCAGGAGAACGACCCGGCATTTCGGGCCCTGTCGGCGATCGGCCAGTTGAACGACGCGGTCACGCCATTGCAGGAGGCCATGATGGCCGCCACCGTGGCCGACGGCGGCACGCTGATGCGGCCCTACCTGGTGTCCGAGGTCCAGGCACCTGACCTGTCCGTGATCGAGCGCACCCAGCCGACCGTGCTGCGGCAGGTGCTCTCGCGGCAGGTGGCGACCTACCTGCAGACGATGATGCTCAGCGTGACGCAGAACCCGGCCGGCACCGCCTATTTCACGGTCGGACCAACGGTGACCAGCATCCAGATCGCCGGAAAGACCGGAACGGCGCAGCACGGTAACACCGGCGGTCTGGATGACGCCGTGTTCACCTGCTTCGCCCCCTACGGCAGCCCGCAGATCGCCGTCGGCGTCATCGTGAAAGGCGGCGGATTCGGGGCCGACGCCGCAGCACCGATCGCGCTCGCGATCATTCGCGCGTATCTGGGGATAGCACATTGAGCGCCCGGCGGTCGCTGCGGGATGGCACCCGTAAGGCCGGCCGCAGCGTGTACGACATAGATTCCATAACGGCTCGCATTGGCTCATCCCGCCAGGCCAGCCGTTCAGAACCAACACGACGCAGGACGGTAACGTAAGTGCGAGACATGACTCAGCCCAGGCTGCTCGGTGGCCGCTATGAACTCGACGGCGTCGTCGGGCGCGGCGGCATGGCCGAGGTCTACCGGGCCCGCGACCTCCGCCTGGACCGGATCGTGGCGGTGAAGACGCTGCGCGAGGACCTAGCCAGGGACCAGACCTTCCAGGCCAGGTTCCGGCGCGAGGCGCAGTCCGCGGCCTCGCTGAACCACCCGTCGATCGTGGCTGTCTACGACACCGGCGAGGACAACGCGGGACCCTCGCACGTCCCGTTCATCGTGATGGAGTACGTCGACGGCCGGACCATCCGCGACCTGCTGAGGGACGACCGGCGGCTGCTGCCCGAGCGAGCGCTCGAGATCACCGACGGCGTGCTGCGGGCACTGGACTACAGCCACCGCAACGGCATCGTGCACCGGGACATCAAGCCAGGCAACGTGATGCTGAACCGGTCCGGCGAGATCAAGGTGATGGACTTCGGCATCGCCAGGGCCGTCTCCGACGCGCAGGCCACGATGACCCAGACCGCCCAGGTGATCGGCACCGCCCAGTATCTGTCGCCTGAGCAGGCCCGCGGCGAGCGGGTGGACGCCCGTTCCGACCTGTACTCGGTGGGCTGCCTGCTGTACGAACTGCTCACCGGCAGGCCGCCGTTCACCGGCGACTCGCCGGTGGCGATCGCCTACCAGCACGTCAGGGAGAACCCGATCCCGCCGACCAGGGTGGATGCCGAGCTGCCTGGCTGGGCCGACGCCATCGTGCTCAAGGCGATGGCCAAGGACCCGGCCGACCGGTATCAGTCGGCCGCCGACATGCGCGGTGACATCCAGCGGGCCCTGTCCGGCTTCCCGGTCGCGGCCCAGGTTCGGCCGATCCCTTACGGCGGCGAGCCCGGCACCAGGCGGATGGATCCGATGGCCGGCCAGACCCAGCTGCAGGGGCCGACCGGGGCACTGCCGCCCTATCAATACGGCCCGCCGGACAGCGGCCCGCCACGCGGTGCCGGCCGCCGCAGGCGGGCGATCTGGCCGTGGGTGACGGCCCTGGTGGCGCTGGTGGTGATCGGCGCGGCCATCGGTGCCTACGAGTTGATCAGCACCAGCGGAAGCGGAATCGCCGTCCCCGACGTGACCGGCATGAAGCTGGCCGCGGCCGAGCGGGCCATCGCGAACGCCGGATTCATCGCCGATCCGGTCTCGCACGTCTCGACGACCGGCACGCCGAACGTAGTGACATCAACCAACCCGCCGGCCGGCCAGCTCGAGCCCAAGGGCACGCATATAACGATCAACTACAACGTGCCTCCCGGAGTCAAGGCGCTGCCCGACGTCTCGAAGCTGACCGTGACTGCTGCCGAGCAGGAGCTGAAGGGCCTGGGCTGGACGAACGTCTCGACCAGCCCCACCCAGGTGGCCAGCCTGACCATTCCGAGCGGAAACGTGGTCAGCACGAACCCGCCGGCCGGCACGAAGCTCGGGCCAACCGCGGCTGTGGTCTTGAACGTCTCCGGCGGCGGCCGCAGGGTTCCTTACGTGAACTACCTGACCGCGGATGCCGCCAAGACCGCCTTGCTGAACGCGGGACTTGTCCCGGCCGTGGTGACCGAGCCAGGCCCGCCCGGCGCCCAGCCAGGCACGGTCTGGCAGACCGTGCCTGGCGCGAACCGAGTGGTGCTGCCGCAGAGCACCGTCACGATCTACGTGGTGCCGCAGGCATCGTCACCGACCACCAGCCCGACCCCGTCCCCCACGCCCTCGTCAACAGCGTCGCCGACGCCGACGGCTTCGCCATAACTCGCCGACCTCAATCGCAAGTCGTCCGATTCGCGCTCGCTCGTAGCTGGCATGACCCGCAACCGGGACAGACCAACTACGCTTAGGTGTCAGCTCACGCGCTCGCGGCGCGCCGGGATTCGACCAGGAGATCATCGTGCCCAAATCCCATGTCAGGAAGAAGGCGGTCTACACCCCGCCGCCGCGGTCAACGAAGGCCAAGATCAGCCCACCCTGGCTCGTCCCGGTCATGCTCGGCTGCCTGCTGCTCGGTCTTGCTTGGATCGCGACGTACTACATCAGCGGCCAGACCTACCCGATCCTGGCGCTCAGCCACTGGAACCTGGTCGTCGGCTTCGGGCTGATCGTCGCCGGTGTCATGCTCGCGACCAGGTGGCGCTAGACCCTGAACATGACGGCATGCACCAGGTTCTGGTCCCTGAGCACGACACCGATCACCAGGACCGCGACTAGCAGCACGGTCGACCCCACCTGGATCAGTGTCCGGTTCGACCGCGGCGCGTAGACATAGGCCGCGGTCAGCGCCCCCCCAGCGATCAGCCCGCCCACGTGGTCCTGCCATGCGACCCCGGAAACGGCGAAGCTGATCACCAGATTGATCACGATCAGCCCGACCACCATCCTGGCGTCAAGCCGGAGCCGCCTCGACAGCACGAACCAGGCACCGAACAGGCCGAAGATAGCGCCCGAGGCCCCGATCGCCGGCGCGTACGGCTTCGCCAGCAGGTAGTAGAACACCGAGCCGGCCAAGGCGCTGACCAGGTACACGGACAGGAACCGCAGCCGCCCGAGCATCCGCTCAAGCGCCGGACCCACGACGATCAGCGCCCACATGTTGAAGATGATGTGCGCGAGGCCGATCCCGCTGCCCGGCGGCTCATGCAGGAACGCGCTGGAGAAGAGCCGGTACCAGTCGCCCACAGCGACTCCGATGAACGCATGGATCGTCGGGTCGTACGCACCGCCCGCCATCTCCCCGTAGTTGACCGTCTTCGGGTAGACGAGCTCGGCGAGGTAGGCGAGAACGCACACGGCCACCAGCGTGTAGGTCACGACCGGTGTACCGGTCACCCGGCCGCCGAACGCACCGGCGGCCTGCCGGGTGCCCCGGTTCGCCTCCCTGATGCATTCCACGCACTGCTGACCTACGGCCGCCGAGCGCAGGCAATCCGGGCAAGCGGGACGGCCGCACCTGACGCACGAGACATACGTCTCGCGGCCTGGATGCCGGAAGCAGGTAGGGGCTGAGACACCGGAGTCAAAACCAGGGCCTGGGGGGGTGGCCATAGCTCTAGCTGCCGGAGCCCGCCGCGTCGCCGCCGCGCTCGATCACGACCGACTCAAGCACTACATCATCGACCGGCCGGTCATTGCGGCCAGTGGGCACCTTGCTGATCGCGTCGACGACCTCGCTACCCGAGATCACCTCACCGAAGATGGTGTGCTTGCCGGTCAGCCACGGCGTCGGGACGTTGGTGATGAAGAACTGCGAGCCGTTGGTGCCTGGCCCGGCGTTCGCCATGGCCAGCAGGTAGGGCCGGTCGAAGACCAGGTCCGGGTGGCACTCGTCGCCGAATTTGTAGCCGGGTCCGCCGGTGCCGGTGCCGAGCGGATCTCCGCCCTGGATCATGAAGTCCGGGATTACCCGGTGGAAGATCGTGCCGTCGTACAGCTTGGTAGGCCCGGACTTGCGGGTGCGCGGGTCGGTCCACTCCCTGGTCCCCTCCGCCAGGTCGACGAAGTTCTGCACCGTCTTGGGCGCGTGATCAGGGAAAAGCCGGACGGCGACCGTCCCGCGGTTGGTCCGCAGCGTGGCGGTAAGCGTATTGGTCATACGCCGAATCCTGCCATGCCCGGGCCGGTGCCCCGGCACCACGCCCGGCCCCCGGCCGCCACGGGCCTGGTCAGCAAGCATCCAGGTGACGCGGCTCGAATGCGGCCTGATCCCGGTTATCGGGTCGATCTGGCGTGATTGACGACGCCGTGCCGGGGAAGCCTTCGGTGGGGATTACTTACGGGGGAGGACATCAGTGTCTGTAATGACCAGAAAGAAGACCGTCAGCATGCCGGCCTCGGACCTGCAGTGGCAGGCCAGGAAGATCGCCATGCAGGCGGCCAAGCTAGCCGATCAGGCTCGCCCGATGACCATGAAGGCCGCCGTCTCGGCCAGGCAGGGTGCCGGGGAGGCCGCCGCCTGGGCTAGGCCCAGAGTCGGCCGGCTGCGCGCGTGGATGGCGATCCGCGCCGCGCGGGGCAGCGTCTCGGTGCAGGAGACGATCGCTCCGCGGCTCTCTGCCATGCTCGCCGCCACGGCACGCCAGCTCGACCCGCCGAAGCAGCGGTCCCGCCGCTGGCCGAAGATCCTGGCCGGCACGGCAATGCTGGCAGCAGCCGGTGCCACCACGGCCGCCATGCTGCTTCGCAGCCGGCCGCGCGACCTGACCGCTCCTGTCCCGCCGAAGCGGTCAGCCAAGAACAACGCCGATCAGGCCGTGAAGGTGCTCAACCCGAACGCCGAGGCGGAGCGTGAGCGCAGCGAGGCCGACGTCAACGGGCTGTCCAGGTCCCGCTGACCACTCGGTCTTAGTGCGGTTCCGCACCCGGCACCCGGCACCCTGCACCCGGCGGAGATCAGCGGCCGCTGGTGGTGCCGGGTGCGGACCGATGACTGTCGGCGGCATCGGGCAGAATCTGGCTTGTGCTGCTGCATGACGTGGTCGTCACATCCGCTGCTGTGGCGGCCTCGCCGGGCCGCCGGGCCAAGATCGGGGAGATAGCGAGCCTGCTGACCCGGGTTCCGCCTGACGAGGTGCCGGTCGCAGTCGCGTTCTTGTCCGGTGAGCTGACCCAGCGCCAGATCGGCGTCGGTTACGCGGCGCTGCTTGACCTGGCGGATGCCGCAGGCCAGTGGCCGCCAGCAGCGGGTCAGCCCGGCGCGGCGCCCAGCCACCCCGCAGCCCCGACGAATGCTGCGATCGCCGACGGCGATCCCGGGCCAGCCGACCAGCCCTACGGCGACGGCGACCCTGGTCCAACCGGCCGTCCAGTGCTCACGCTGACCGAGACCGACGCCGCGTTCGAGGCGATCGGACGGCTCTCCGGATCCGGCTCGCAAGCCCAGCGCCGGTCGATGCTGGCCGATTTGCTCGGCCGCGCGACCGACAGCGAGCGGCAGTTCCTGTTCCGGCTGCTGACGGGCGATCTGGGTCAGGGCGCGCTCGAGGGGGTCATGACCGACGCGGTAGCCCAGGCCGCGGGCGTCCCCGTGGCGCAAGTGCGGCGCGCGTTCCAGCTTGGCGGATCGCTGCCAGAGGTAGCACACGCCGCGCTGCGGGCGGCAGCGACTGGCCCGGACGACGCCACCCGTGCCGCGGCGCAGCGCGTCACCGACGCGCTGCGCGGATTTACGCTGCGGGTCGGCAGGCCGGTCCGGCCCATGCTCGCGGCGTCGGCGCCCAGTCTGGAGGCGGCCATGCGCCGGATCTCGCCGGCCGCGGTCGAGTGGAAGATCGACGGGATCCGGACCCAGATCCACCGTGACGGACCGCGAGTCCAGGTGTTCACCAGGACGCTTGACGACATCACCGCGCGGGTTCCTGAAGTCGCCGCCATCGCGTTGTCGCTGAACGTCAGTTCCGCTGTGCTCGATGGCGAGGTGGTAGCCCTGCGCCCGGACGGGCGGCCCCGGCCGTTCCAGGTGACCTCGGCACGGGTCGCCAGTCAGTCGATACCCGGATTCTCCAGCGACGGGGAGGTAACCGGCGACGGGGAATCCGACGAGCCGGTGACGCTGACCGCCTTTCTGTTCGATCTGCTGCACGTCGACGGCCAGGACCTGATCGATGAGCCGGCCAGCGAGCGCTTCCGCCGGCTGGCTGCGATCACCCCTGCGGACTTGCTGATTCCCCGGCTGGTCACCTCCGACGTCCAGGAGGCCGAGGAGTTCTTCGCCGACGCACTCCGCCGCGGGCACGAGGGTGTCGTGGTGAAGTCGGCGGACGCTCCGTACCGGGCCGGCCGCCGAGGTAGCGACTGGATCAAGGTGAAGCCAAGGACCACGCTGGATCTGGTCATCCTGGCGGCGGAGTGGGGTCACGGCCGACGCCGCGGGCTGCTGTCCAACCTGCACCTTGGCGCCCGCGATCCAGACACCGGCGATTTCGTGATGCTGGGCAAGACGTTCAAGGGGCTCACCGACGCCATGCTCGCCTGGCAGACGGAGCGGCTGCTCGAACTGGCCGACCCGCCCGTGCCAGCCGGCCTGGACGACGGCGCTGACCCCGGATGGCGGCACGGCGTGGTGCGGGTACGTCCCGAACTGGTGGCGGAGATCGCGTTCGACGGGATCCAGGCCAGCCGGCGCTACCCCGGCGGGGTCACGCTCAGGTTCGCCCGGGTGCTGCGTTACCGCCCGGATAAGGGCCCTGGCGAGGCCGACACCATCGACACGGTCCGCGCGCTGTGGCCAGAACAGCCGACCGACTAGACCGGCACCAGCAACCCGGCAGGCCCGCCACCGCCACATCAGCCAGCCGGCCAGACCAGCACCAGGCACCCGGGGCGGCCCGCCACCGCCACACCAGCCAGCCGGCCAGACCAGCACCAGCCACCCACCCCGCCCGCCGTAGCCCAACAGCCGACCGGCGCCGCCACGTCCCCAGGCCGGCCCAGGCCCGAGGCGTGCACCGGTACTGGCTGATTTGGGAATATGACAGCGGCGCGATTGCGGGATGATGCTGGAACTCGGCCGGAAGGGCCTCGATGCGGACGCTGTGGCTTGATGACGACGGCGCGTGGCACACCAAGCTGCGAGGCCG
>Ga0116225_1000258_pt1 | contig 42195 bp, 22 predicted proteins | sample Sb_taG_8_FD_88968 | JGI IMG/M metagenome (GOLD analysis project Ga0116225, IMG submission 88968) | Peat soil microbial communities from Weissenstadt, Germany - Sb_50d_c_BC metaG | ecosystem: Environmental > Terrestrial > Soil > Wetlands > Peat | place: Germany: Weissenstadt | collected 2010-09-21 | reverse complement strand
TGATGCCGTCAGCGGCCAGCACCGGGTCGATCTCCTGGCGCAGGTAGGCGGGCGGATCGCCACCGGGACGATCACACTCGCGGATGGCAGGGTCGTCCGATTCACCGCCGTCTTGAGTGCCCGAGCCGACCTTGCGCCAAGCCGGGCACACCGACCTGCTGGAGCGCTACCGCGCTACGTGATCTGCCGGGAAGCTAGAATCTCGGTTTTGGCAGCGGGATATAGGGTTCGAGTTCTTGGTCATGCCAGTATGGCGGCACCTGCAGCCACAGGCCTATCCGCACGTAGAGATCGTGCAGTGACTCGGCGACTACATGCACTTGTTGCGTCCGCCTCGGGTCGTCGTCACTCTGCGGGGCGTCGATGATCCAGCGATAGTGGCCCTCCGAGGCCCGATGCACCAGGAAGACGTTGGAGCAGCTGCCGACGGCCAGTTGGGCCAGCCGACGCGTTTCGCCAATGCTGATGTCCGAGATGGGAGCCTGTGCCCTCGGCGGAGTCGGCCGGCGCGGGACCCAGGTTTCGCTGGTCCCGCCCGAAGCTAGCCAGCCCTGCCACTCATATCCGGTGACTTTCATCGGCGGCACGCCGCAGGCTCGAAGGAAGCCAAGCGACGCGTTCATGATGCGGCCATAGGCCGGATGTTCCAAATCGCCGCCGGCAACTTCTATCATCAGACGTTCAGCACCGTAGGAAACCCAGCCTCCGTACTGTTCGGCGACAACCGCCAGCGTCATCAGGAAGATATCCTGGTCAGCCCGGTACGCGTAGTACATCGGACCGACGAGGTCCGCCCAGACCGACGGCCACGGAGACTCATCTGGGTCGTACATGTGACGACCGAACCGCTCGATATCGGCGACGGTAACGCCATTGCGCTGGAGCACGGCGCCGACCAGTCCCGCTATCCGCTTGAACAGCCCCATAACAGCTCCCGCTAAGTATTACCTGCCATTTGCGTTATTCGCATCGCCAGCTGACTTTCCGCTCCGTGGTGCTCGTTCTCAGTGCCCAGTTAGGGCGAATGGTGCCCAGTAGAACGGGTGCCGGTACGGCGGATGGTCGTTGCTGTTCTCCGGCGTGGCTGGCGGGTCAGCGTGCTCGATGCCGGAGTAAGCCCGCAGGTCGGCGTGCGTGGCTGTGCGCAGCCACCGCTGGGCTTCGGCGAGTGCGGTGGCAGCGGGCAGGCCCTGGTTGTGCCAGAGGTCGTGGAAGCGGGCCATGAGGTAAGCGGTGGACAGATCCTCGACGGGCCAGTGGGATGCGATCACCCCGGCGAATCCGGCCTGGAGCAGGCCGGCTGGCAGGCCCATCGCCTCGTCCGGCAGCCGGCTGTCGGACCAGTGCGTCTGGCAGGCTGACAGGACGGCGAGACGGCGCGGGGCGGGAGGCAGGGCGAGTATGGCCCGCAGGCTGAGCTCGCCGCCGCTGAGCAGCAGGGCGCTGTCGAGAATGCGCCTGGGCCGTACGTAGCAGTGGCAGGCGAAGTGCCAGACGCTGTGGCCCGTGAGCATCCGCTCGACCGCCGCGTGCGCGCCGTCGGTGATCGTGGCCGGGCCTGCTCCCTGCTTCCACAGCCGGGAGATCTGCTCGACTTCAGGGACGCTGGCCGGCAGCGGCCGCCGCGGATCGGCGTCGGGCGCGGCGACCGCCAGCAGGCTCAGCGCTTCCCCTGGCAGGCCGCCCGCCCTGGCGCGGGTGCGCAGCAGCGTGCGAGCGTTGTGCGCGTAGCGCACGGTGACCCGGTCGGCCAGGAACGTCCAGTCAGCCGGCGCCTGGCCAGAGGCAGTGGGGCCGCCGGCCGCGTGCACCGGCAGCAGGCTGAGATGGCCGACCGGAACGATGGTGACCAGCGCACCCGCCGGAAGATCACTCGCCAGCTCACCGATCCCCGCGCCCCATAGCCAGTAGGCCGTGGCAGCGATCACAGCGGGATAGCCCGCGGAGGCATCGGCGGTGGCTGCCTGCCTCAACCTCGCGACCCGGCCAGCGACCTCGGCACGGGTCAGCAGCGGCAGCGGCCAGTACACCGGCGGCCCCGCGGCCGGCACAATGACCGCATACCCGCCAGCACCAGCCGCAGCCAGGAACACCACCGGGCCCTCACCAGCGGCCGCAGCCAGCTCAGCCAGAGTCGGCGGCACACCAGGCATCTCGATATCCACCACAGCCGCGATCTCCCGCACCACAGCCTCGTACCCAGCCCAAGCACGCTGCGCCGCGGACGTCAGGCCATCTTCGGAGGTTGGCGCTGCCGCACGATAGGCATGAACAGCGACACGGTATTGCTCAAGCAGGTCTGGGCGCCGGGCTCGGCGCAAGGCCGGCTCAAGGTCAAGCCGTTCCCGGCCGAGCACCTCGGTCAGCGATACCGCCCGACCCAGTTCCAGCGCGATCGCCGCATCGCCGAACCGGCCAGCCTGTGCAAGCCAGTACCCGGCATCCTCGGTGGCCGACTGCAGGTCGGCGAGCGCACTATCGCGCTCGCCAGCCAGGTAGCGCACCGCCACGGCCGGCGGCACCACTGACATCAGGTACGCATAGGCCTCAGCGCACCAGGACGCGTTCTGCGTGGCCTCTGCCCACGCGACCCAGTCCTTGCCGACACGTACCCGCCGAAGCGGGTCGTCATGGGCGGCGGCACGCGCTGCTTCCCGCCACGCGCGAGCCGCCCGCTGATCGGCGTCCTGGCCGCCCAGGATCGAGGCACGTGCCGTGCGCGCCTGTGCCAGGACGTCAGCCGCGTCGCTGCGCTGGTCGAACCCGCCATACCGACGGGCACGGCGGCCCAACCGCTCGGCTTCGGCCAGGGCTGCGTGCAATATGGCCGCTGTCGCGTCGACGACTGTGTCGGCAGCGTCCGCTGGCAGCTCATCAGCGAACGTCTCGGCGCGGTCGATAAGCAGCGTGGCAAGCGCTAACTCGGGCTCGGCACGGGCCCTGGGCGAGCGGCCAGCGAGCCGGACCCCGGTCCGGCACAGCTCGATTCCGGTGTCAAGGTCGCTGGCGTGGGCACGCGCAGCGGCCAGGCAGAGGCCGAGCTTGGCATACAGCCCGGGCAGAATTCTGCGCAAGGACGGGGTTACTGCGTAGATCGCGGCCCATACCTCGGCGACGGCCGCGGCAGCCTGAGCGTCCCCTTCCTGGCCAGGCCGCAGTCGGCCAGCCATCGTGAGTTGGTAGTCGGCGCGCAGGCTGTGCACGATGGCCATCATGCCCGCGTCCGCCGGCGCGCGATCTGCGGCGTCTGCGAGAAGCTGGAGCGCTGTCATGTAACCAGACAGATCGCCGTGCTTGTCAGCCTTTCTGGACATGGCATCGACAAGGTTCACCGCCACGCCGACCAGCTCAAGCCAGTCCTCCGGTGGATCTTCGCGGAGCAGCTGACGGAGTTCGTCGGTGGCCTCCACCAGGCCGTCAGGCGCGTCGTCGCTGACGGACCGGGCGATAGCCGCCTGCGCCGCGTTGAGCCTGGCGACCCTCTGCTGATCCGCTGGGATATGGCCGACGCTCAGCGCGTACCGGCTGGCGTCGTAGGTCGCCTGGGCAGCGCGGCGGTCAGCCGGTCGGCGTGTCGACCAAGCCAGCGCCCGCTGGGTCCTGGAACGCGTCATGAACGCGCTGAACCCGGCGCCTGCGGCCGCCGCGCCTGCGGCCGCGGCCGTCGCGTCGGGCGCTGCCAGATGCCATTGGACGAGGGCGACGCCAAGCATCAACACGCCGGTGCCGCTGCCGAACAGGCCGCCGATCGCTAGGTGCCAGCCGAGCCGGGAGCGGTATCTCGCGAGCATGCAGTAGACGAAGAAACTCCACGACACGGCGCCGCTCACGCTGACGTACGCCGCCGCCGGAACAGCGAAGCGTAACGGAGCCATCGCGTCGAGCGAACTCAGGTACAGTATCGCGGTGAGCAGCACCAGGGCGAGCACAACGCCCGCTATGAAACGTCGGCGCCATCGCTCGCGGGCGACGGCGGAGAACGGCGGACGAAGACGATCCACAGGAAATTCACCTACGCTTCGCGACCCGAATCAGGGTGAATGAAAGGCCCCTGGCATGGGCCATCGTCAGCGTAGTTGCGGTGCCAGCGCGGACGCAGCCGATCATTTTCAATTGGCCTCCTCATCGCTGGCCCGGCAAGCCGTTACCTCGCCCCGCGCAACCCTGATGCAGAACGCCGGACGACCTCGACTAGGTCAGATAAGGCGTGGTACATCGCCAGTCCCTGCGGCCATATCTCGACGAGCGGATCGAGGAGCGAATCGCAACTCTGCAACAGGCGACCATCGTATATACCGTTCTTTCATGGCACCTCCCTCAGATGCCGACATGGACGTGCGAAGCCCAGTCGATCAGTTGCTCCGGTGACTTTGTGCGTAGCGTCCGAATGGTTTGGTGCAAGGCTGCGGCGGTGCCATCGGTCTCGGGCAAGATCGCCCCTCTTCGGGTCAGCCTTCCGTAGAATTCTACCGCGAGGGCACGGGCGATCTGGTCGGATATGGGCCACAGGGTACCGATGACCCGCCGATAGCCGGCGAGCTGGAAGGCGGCGGTGATGTGCACAGACTCGTCCGTCAGGCTGGGCGTCGTGACCGTGGTCTCACAGGCGGACAAGTACGCCAAGTCCGCGTCGGAGAGTTGCAACGCCGCGATGTCGGTGACGGTAAGCGGCGTCCTCACATGGTCGGCAAGGATGAGCCGGCTGGCGCCGGCATCAGTAGCGTCGGCCTTCGCGTGGCATGCAAAGTGGGCGATGCCGTACTCGGGCAGGGCAGCGAGCACGGCTGCCCGTGTCGGCGACGCAAGCACCCGCACGCCCTTCATGAGAGTGGTCAGCTCCCTGACCTCTGCTCGCACGCCGCCCAGCTGCGGAAGGCCGCGCACCTCGGGTGCCGCCACAATGAGAGCGCCCTCGCTGGGCGAGGGCTTCGCTTGGCGCCGGGCGTGCATAAGCGCGCGGGCCGTCGGAGTGTAGGAAGAGATCACGCGGTCAACTACCGTCCGGCGAGCACTGCTCGCCGGGTCGTCATGGTGGCCAGTCGCGTGGAACGGCAAGTAGGAAAGGAACCCGACCGGACACCACCACACCCGTGGCCACTCCTGGCCTGCGCCGTCGGCCACCGCATCCGTCGGCCCGGCGTCGTACCCGAGTTCCGTCAGGATTGGGCCGGTGATCGTATCCCACATCCAGGCCAGCACATTCGCGATGTCGCGGGCCGATCGAGTTCTTTCAGCGATACCAGCATCAGGCGACTGGGCGGCAGCGCGGGCCGCCATGCACCGGATGGTCTGCTCGATGGCCTTTTCGCAGGTCAGGTCGGGCAGCGGGATAGCCCGCACCGGAGTCTCGGGATTCGCGGTGAGGACGAGGGCATCGCATCGGGCCTGATCCGCGTAGACGTAGATGACTGGTCCATCGCAGGCGGCTGGGACAAGCCGATCGATCTGATCAAGTCGCAGGAAGTCCCTCAGCTCAGATATTGAACGAATGTTCTCTAGCAACTCCCGCCAGTCGGCGTCAGCCTTTCTGCGGGCAGCTGCCTGAGCCTCGGCACTCGGACTGGTTCCATAGATGACCAGCCTGTGATCCAGTGACGTCATCGGGTCGGGCTCGGGCACTACCCGCCGCTTGGCGTCCCGATCGAGAGCCTGGAAGCGTCGCTGCAAGGCCTCGAACCTGACGATGAGCCCGGCTGCCTGAGCGGCCCGGCTGTCGCGGAGCCTCGCCGACTCGCCGCTGCGGGCATTGAGCGTATCGGCTATAAGTATCCCGCGGCTCTGCTCGAGCAACTCGACGGCGCGGATCGGGCGGCCGGCAGCGGTGGCGGCTGCCGCGGCCTGTGCCGCAAGGCCAGCAAGGCTGCCAGCGCCATGCTCGCGATCGCCACTCGGCAGGTGGCGAGATACTGCCTGCGGCAGCAGGCCGACCGCGGCTTCAAACGCGGAAAGGATCAGATCCGGCGAACGCGTAAGAGGAAGAGCTGCCCAGGCACGGTGCGCGCGCACCCGGGTCAGTGCTGACGCAGTCCCTGAGTGAGCTGCCTCCAGGAGGTGCTTCGCGGCCTCGTCGGCCAATGCGGTCCGTCCGGTCTCGCTGGCCAGGCCGGCCAATGCGATTCCAAGATTGGTCTGATACCCGGCCAGGTTCGGATGTTTACCTGGCGTGGCGGCGACAGCCTCCCGTCCGATAGCGACAGCCTCTTCCAACAGACCAGCCTGACCTGTGCGCTCGTGCAGTCGCAGCAGGGCAGCTACCAGATTGCCCTGGTACAGGCCCCGGTCGAGGTGGTGCGCCGGACCGGCTGCTACCGCTCGCCGACCTGCATCGACAGCTCCGGCCAGCAATTCGGTGTCGGGTGCGTGTTCGAACAACCCAAGCATCGCGTTGGCGAGATTGGAGAAGCAAATGGCTCTCATCGGGCTGTCCGCCGGTGCGGCAGCCAATGCCTTCTCGGCCGACTCGACCGCATTCTTGAGCTCGGCAACCTCGCCGGTACGACTACCCAGCGCTTGCTGGATCCCACTGAGATTCGCCAGCAGCATGGCACGGTGCTGATGACCCTCCGGTACGACCGCCAAGGCGTCACGGTCGATCGCGGCCGCCTCCCGCAGGACGTCGCTTCGATCGGTCAAGTAGAAGAGAGCACGCAAGGTGTTCGCGAGGTTGCACAAGGCCAGAACGCCGTGCGGATGGCCCAGTGGCGCAGCCTTGACTGCCAGCCGGTGCGCGGCGACGGCTTCCTCAAGTACCGATATCTGGCCAGTGAACTCGGCCAGAGACCGTTGCAGCGCACCGAGATTGGTGAGGCACGCGACACGGTAGAAATGATCTTCGGGCACAGCGGCGACAGCCCGGCGCCCGAGAGCCACTGCATCGGCCGCCAGCTCCGCCTGCCCGGTGCGGACACCCATAGCCAGCAGTACGATTGCGAGCTGGGAAATGGCCTTCGCCTCGTAGGGGCCATCCTTATGAATGAGCCGGACCGCATCGCGGCCCGCGGCCACCGCGTCGTCGAGCAGCCCGGCTTGTCCGGTGCACTCTCCAAGCGCACGCAGGACCACTGCCAGATTCGCCAGGTAGCCAAATCGATTCGGGTGACCAGCGAGCGTCGCCGCAACAGCCCGTCGCGCGAGAACGACTCCTTCGGCCAGCAGCGCCGTATCGCCGGTCCGTTCGAATACGGCATACAACGCCATGGCAAGGTTAGACTCGATGATCGCACAGTCAGCTCTGGTACGTGGACCAGCTTCGAGCGCCTGTCGGCCCTCATCCACCGCCTCTCTCGCCAACTCGGTCCGCCCAGTGCGCTCGTGTAGCTGCAGCAGCGCAGCCGCGAGATCGCCAAGGAGCCCCGCCCGGTCGGATTCTGCCGCAGGCATGACCCGCTTAAGCTGCCCGAGAGCCTGCACGAGCTGCTCCAGCATCGCCAGCTCAGCTGTTCCCTGGCTGCGCTCGGCATGCTCACACATAACCTGAAGCGTCTCCGCGAGGCTGAGCAATGCGAAGAGATGATCCTGGTCTCCCTCCGGGGTGGTGTCGGCCATCAGCCTGGAAAGCTCGGCGACTTCGACGAGCACTGCGGTGTCGCCGGTGTGTTCGGCTTGCAGCCGCAGCGCGAGCAGCAAGTTGGACAGGCGACGGCCGAAGGATGGGTGATCGAGCGCCGTAGCCTTGAAGACGGCGCGGAAAGAAGCCACTGCCTCATGCAGCAGAGAAAGCCGCATTGTCCGCTTGTATGCACCTATTAAGCTGATGGCGCGCGCGGTCGGGTCAGTTCCGCCGGCTTGGCCCCGCATGCCCCTCCCTGGTAGCCGACTGCGGCCCGGTTATTTCCGAGGGAAAATAATGAGATGACTCGATGGTAGCTTGCCGAGGCTGATGACGGCAGCCCAAATTCGCGACAATATTCTACTACTATATGCTGAACTGACAATTATGTGACAACGGAGCTGACCTGGCTGTGTGCCCGCCCTTCCTTGGGCGGGCACACAGTTCTCGCTGGCGACCATGTCAAGAGGTATCACTCTCGGTGAACCGAGGTATTCCTTCGGTGCATCGGACTGGCTACATTGACAATGACGCCACTTGGTGGTGGGCTGGTGGCGCGGGAGCTATGGGCTACCAACCTGTCTCGCTCCCGTGTTACCAGGCGCGCCACACCACGATGGACAAAATCGTTGTCAGCAAGATGATGACGCCATGAGGTTCCATCGCTGTTATCTCACCTCCTCTCCTGAGAGGCCAGGCCGCCTTCGCTGCGGGCTATTTCACTGTCGCGCGGCGCATGACCGATAACCACACGTAGCCGGTCACGTGTAAACCCACGTAATTGGTCACAGGGAGAGGCGGAGGAGCGCTTCGCGCTCGTCAGCCAGGTACTCTCGTCACGCGCTCTGGACGCTGTCGATGGCCCGCTGAACGCGTTCGGCGTTGAATGAGCCCAGTTGCTGGTAGATCTCTAGCGCTTGCCAGAGGTAGCTGAGGCCCAGGTCAATATCACCGGCCTTGAGATGAAATTGAGCCACGCCTTCCGCGGCGCGCGCCTTCTCGGGCAGCGAGCCGATCCGGGACGCGATGGCGAGGGCCTGCTCATAGCGGGCCAGCGCGTCAGACGGTGCGTCGGTAGCCTGCGCGAGCGAACCTATGTGGTTAAGGACTCGGGCTTCTCCGGCTGGATTGCCGAGATCACGGAATAGTCGCAGCGCCAGCTCGAAGCGTCGGGCAGCGGCTCGATAGTCACCGGTTGCCTTCGACACAGCCCCGAGACCCCGGTGAGCATTGGCTTCACCGAGCTTGTTGCCGAGTTCATTATGCAGTTCCAGAGCGCTGCAGTAGCGGGCGGCGGCGCTTTGGTAGTCGCGGGTCACCCGCAGCGCATCACCGAGGTGATTCAAGGCATTGGCTTCGCCGAGCTTGTTGCCTAGTTCGCTGTGCAGTTCCAGCGCGCGTTCATGGCTGGCAATGGCCGACATATAGTCGCCGGTGTCCAACTGGAAAGTGCCAAGGTCGGTAAGGGCGCCGGCCTCAGCCAGCCGGTCGGAGGCGTGTCGTGCCGCGTCCAGGGCCGCACGGTGCAGGATGCGGGCCTGACTCCAGTGACCCTGGTTGCGAAGGAAGCCGTGCATAGCCGCAGCGACCGCGGCCGAATAGGCGGGCTGATCGTGAGCGGCAGCGTAGCCTGCTGCAGCCTGAAGGTTGAGCCGCTCGGACTCCATCCAGGAGACCGCGTCATCGCGGCTGACCAAGCGCGGTGCGTGCGCGGGAGCGGCGACGTCGAAGGACGAGGCCTTGGCCGGAGCCCGGCGTGCAAGGAACCGATCGGCCTGGCGAGCGGTGCGGAGGTAATAGGCAAGCAGGCGACCCGTTGCCGCAGTGCGCTCGGCCATCGGATCTGCCGCCGCCAGGGCACGAGCGTGCTCACGCAGCAAGTCGTGCAGCTCGTAGCGCCCAGAGGCTGTCTCTGTGATCAGGTAGTGGTCGTAAAGGCCGTTCAAGTGCTGGAGCGCCGTCTCGTGGTCGGTAGCATCTAGCGCGGCCGCGGCATAGGAGTCGATGTCTAGCCCTGGGTGCAAGCCAAGGCGACGGAACAGCCGTTGCTGTGCAGCGGATAGGTCCCGGTACGACAGGTCGAACGCAGCCGCGACTGAGATGTTCTCGGCTCGCATCAGCGCCAGTCGATCCCGGGCGGCGGCCAGGTCGCTAACCAGCCCGGCTACTGTCCAGACGGGGTGGTGATGAAGCTGTCGGGCCAGCATGCCGATCGCGAGCGGCAGGCAACCAGCCAGCCGAGTGATTTCCGCCACGTCGGCGTCATCGCCGGCCAAGCTTGGCCGAGCGGCCAGCCGAACCAGCAATGTGCCACCCTCGTCGGCGGTCAAGGCTTCCAGGCTGATCGCTTGCGCGTCCTCAAGCGCAGTCAGATGCCTGCGACTGGTCACTAGCACCAGGCTCCCCGAGGTGCCGGGAATCAGCGGACGGACCTGATCATGACCAGACGCGTCGTCGAACACAAGCAGCAGCCGTTTGCCAGCCACGTGTTCGCGCCACATCTGGGTTCTCGCCGCTAGCCCTACCGGGATCCGCGACGCCACGACGCCGACCATCTGCAGCAGGCTGACAAGGGCGTCCGCCGGCTCGACGGGTTCTTGGCCAGGGGTATGCGCGTGCAGCGACAGGAAGATCTGGCCATCCTGATACCGGTCTGCCAGCCGGTGGCCTGCGTGGATCGCGAAAGCCGTCTTTCCGATGCCCGCCATTCCCCCGATGGTCCAGACGCTCACCACTCCATCAGCCCGCGCGGTGCCAGCCGTCACAGCGTCTACCAGTTGCTGGAGTTCGGCATCGCGGCCGATGAACGAAGCGACGTCACGCGGCAACGTCCGAGTGCCCGCGGCGACACCGTCGGTTGCGGTCAGCAGCACCAGCCCGCCATGGCCGATGGCCCTGCCACGGGCTGCGGCCTCGAAGGCAGCACGAACCTGACCATCAATTCTCAGGGCATCAGCAAGCAGGCGAGTGGTGTCCTTGCGGGCGGTGCGGTTGACCCCACGTTCCAGATCACTGATCGATCTGGTTGCTACACCCGAAGCCTCGGCCAGTTCCTCCTGGGTAAACCCGGCAGCCACTCGCAACTGCTTCAGCATGCGAGCGAAAGACACAACGCGAGGGTCGCTCACACCGGTTCCCTGTCGAGTCATCCGCTACGACCGGCCGACCGCTTGAACGGCCGGCTGGTATGCGGCGGATACTGAAGCCAGCCTAAAGCCGGCCCTTATACTCCGCCAACCTGCACCCGGATCAGAGTCAAGACCTTGCTGCCGTCTGGAGATGACCAGGGTCCGGGGTTCCCCGAACCGAATGGACATGGACGCCGCGAGCCTTGACCAGGCAATCGGCGACCTTCGAGCGCGCTCAAAGACGACAAGGAGCGAGCGGACCGCCGCCACGAACTCGGTGTCCTGCTGCTGTGGTCACGACGACAGGCACGGAGATCGCGCGGCAGTCGATGAGGCGGGAGGCCTTGCGGCAGCATTCGCCCGAGGTGTGGGCGACCTACCTGAATCCGGGTGTCTAAGCCGTATGGAGCGCGCCAGCTCGGCGCTCTGCGCCGAGCTTGAGCTCAAGCAGCACCGACCGGGTGCCAGCCGTGATGCCTTCGCTGGCCAGCCGCTCAGCGATCCAGCGCGCGATGGAAGCCGGCTGTCCCCAATGCGCAGGAGTCCACGGACCGGGCATCCACACCTCGATGGCGTTGCGCGCGATCGCGGGCAGCCTCGGGTCGTCCAACCCGAGCGCATCCAGGGACGGCTGCCAGTCTCCGAGGTAGCACAGGCCAATCAGCCGACCGGTCACAATGCTTCGATGAAGACCCGACGGGTCGATATCGCGCAACAGCCGGTGTACCTCTGCCGCGATCCGGTCAGGGTTCGGCACCAGCCTGGCCAGGTAGCCAACCGCTGCCAGCGCCTCGGCCAGCGGAGCCACCTCGATCAGGCCATAGCCTGGCAGGGTCAGCGTCGCCGCCGCAGCTGACTTGAGGTGGGTGACCATGTCGCTGAGCGCGCGCGCCGGCGAGGTGCCGAACATAGCGGCCAGCGCCTCGGGCAGAGCGGCCGTGGCGGCGGCCCTGAGCAGCGTGACGACCTCAGGCGCGCCCGCATTGGAGCACTCCTGTAGTAGCCGGTCACGAGCACTGTCGCTCAGCTGATGCTGTCGGCCAGGTCCGCCGGTGAGCAAGAAGCTTGACGAAGCCAGCGCGTCGATCGCGATACTGACGTCGTCCTGCGAACCTGCCGATAGCAGCGCGTCCAGCTGCGCGGGAGTCCCGCCGTAGCGCGCCATGACGCTAGACCATGGCCAGCGCAAGCGGTCTTCGCGCCCGCGCTCGGCGAGCTGGCGATGTGCTTGCCACACCAGGCGGATGCCCGCCGTTTTGTCGCTGGCGGCCACCGCCCCCGCTAGCGCGGACATGGCTTCGATTGCCTGCGGTTCGCCGTCGCCGTACGAGCCAAGCAGCAGAAGGAAACAATTCCGCGCGGCGGTGAGCGGTACGCCGGGTAGCAGCGCAAAGGCCGCGGCCATGAGCGCCCGGTCGGCGCGATCGTCATCGGCCAGCAGCTCGAAGGCACGGTCGGCCAGGTCTTGCTGATCACGCAGCAAGCGGTGCGCCGCGGCGTGGGCTGTTAGCAGGTCTGGTCCGGTTATGGCGGCGAGCAGCTGCTCAGGTGACGGAGCCGATTGGCCGTCAATTGTGGCGAGCCAGTCCGGAGCAATGGCGTCCTGGCCGCTGCCCGCGGTCGCCCGACCCGCGTTGATCAGGTCAGCGATAGGCTCGCCGATCTCGAAAGCGAAGCGCCGTTTGAGCAGTTCGGGCAGCCGGTCAGGACCGCAGTTGGCATCGAGTAGTAGGTACCGCTCGGTCTGAAGCTGGTTCGCCCGCGCGGGAGAGGTCGTGGCCGGCAGCTGACGTTCTATCTCGGTCAGCCTGTCGGCCCTGGCCTGGTCATACGCTGCCCGCACGCCATCAGGCAACCGCACGCGCAGCTCTTCAAGAGCGGCCTGCGCTTCGCGCACGACCTCCCATGGGCCGTTCCCGTTGATCTGGTCAGCTACTAGCAGTTCCAGGCCGCGCACTGGCAGGTCTCCGACAGCGCGTATCGCCGCGATCCGCAGGGGCTGCGGGACATCGCTATCGGCCAGCAGCATGCCGATCTGACTGGTGAGCTCCGCGGACAGCCTGGCCTGATGATAGCCAGGCCGGCCGGTACTGTGCGCGCCGGTCAACGCGATGAGGCTTAGCTCACGCGCCGCTGGCTCGGCGGACGCGTCGGCTAGTATGCCCAGCAGTCGCTGATAAGCCTTAGATGTCGCGATTCCGGCGAGTGCTTGCGCCGCTCGTTCCTGCGCGACCCGGCCCATCACCTCATCGCGCAAGATGCGCTCCTGCTCTTGCGCGAACCAGTCCGTCAACGCCGATGGCCGGTCAGCGGCAGACCTGAGCAGCCGGGCGGCGTAACCTGGGTCCGCATCGACGACCGCATGGATCAGATCACGCAAGACATCAGGCGCCGCATGGGTAAACGAGACGAAAAGCGCGAACGCGTCCCGCCAGCCGAACTTTAGTGCCCGTGCGGTCAGCTCGTTCCGGTTCGTGGCCGCGATGGTCCTGAGCACCCGCGCGGCGAAGTAGTCCTGGTAGACCTGCAAGCGGAACTGGCTGCCCGAGCCGTCCCGCGCCAGGATGCCCAGCTCGACCAGTTGCTCGTGCGTCCGATGCCAGAAGGCGGCGAAATCGGCATCGGCATCGGCGAGTAGCAGCTCGTCCGTCATATCGACCCGACCTGAGTCGATGAGCTTCTCAGCCAGGGTCTCAGCGCACCTGACCCACTCAGGACTTGGACCATCCGCCGGAGTGGGCGCCAACGTTCGTACGAAAGCGTCGATGAGGTCGCCCACCGTGCGAGGCTGATCTGCCCTGCCGCTTGTACTAGCCAGCATCGAAAGCAGCAGCGGGATACGGGTCAGCTCGCCAATGTCGTGGCCAGCTGATCGGCCGGCAGCTGTGGAAACCAGGGCGGCCGCTGCGGCCGCACTCGGCCCGCTGGTGGCTGAACAGCGAGCAAGATAGCCGAGCACCTGCTCGTCAGTCGGTTCGCCGAGGCCAATCGCGCGCCAGCACGGCAGCTTGCCTGGTGCCCTGCACGTCAGCTCGGCTGGCGCCTCGCTGCCCCGATGACAGATGGTGACCAGGATTCGAGGAAAGCGGGCACATATGCTGTTCAGCCAATCAGCGACCACCCTCCGGTCGTCGACCGGTACTTTGTCGAAATCGTCGACCATCAGGTGGACCGCACCGAGCGCCAGCAGTGCTTGCAACGATTCTGCCGCCGGGGCGGCAACCGGAATCCACTTCCTAAGGCAGTCGATGGCTGCCTCACCCGAGTTGGCTGCCATGGTGGCTCTGTCTGCCAGCTCAGGTGCCGGTACCCGGACAGGAAGCCGACCGACCGCCACATCAGCTTGTCCGCCTTCTGGCGGGTGCCCGTCGCTGATCGAGACGATGCAGTGATACTCAAGCTCATCAAGCAGGGCGGTCTTGCCAGTACCGCTCCCTCCTACCACTACGATCTGCGAACATTCAGCCGCTATCGTCAGGGCGCTTGAACTCGGCGGCCGCAGCCCGATGACCGAGGGTGGCGCTGAGCCAGTGCGGTAGTCGGACTCAGCCTGCGGTTGGCTGCTGGCAAGCTCTGTCGCTCGAAGATCGATATAACGGTCGTGGGCAAGCTGGAGCGCGCTCATCCGAGCGGGCGTGACGGCTTGAATCGCAGTCAAGATACTGGCGTGAGCCCGTCGCAAGTCCTGTTCCAACTGGCTGCCGGGGCCTGGGCTACGCAGATCAAGCCCACTGTCGAGGTCGCCAAGTATCGACAGGGCGGATTGCGTCGGCGGCAGGAGCGGCAGGACCGCTGCGGCTGCGTCGGACAGGTGCGAGCGGGGCCATAGCCGCCACGGGTTGTCAGGGTTGAGCAGTTGCTCTGTAGCCACGGCCGCCGCTGCGACCTGGGCCCGCCAGGTATTTTCGGTCTGCGCATCGCCTAGCCATTTGCAGGTGCGATGAGCGGCCAGCACGAGTTGGGTAGCGTACTCGCGCCACCATGGCTGCGCCGCCCGTTCGTCGTCGGGGTAAATGAGACGAGCGTGGTGCCTGATCATGCCCAGAATGCGCAGCGCTGCGGTCAGCTGCGGCCGATTCTCAGCCATGCCAGCAATGAGCGCGTCATCGATTGCTGTACGTCCACGGTCAGGCACCACGCTGGCTATCCGGTCGCCGAGTGCGAGCAGGCGCTGCACGTGGACTAGTTCAGCGAAGCTAAGCGAGGTCGACAGCGGACCACGCAGCAGGTTGATCTCCAGCCAGGCTAGGTCACCGAGAATCGGCTCGTTGCTGCGCGCCCTGGCGTAGTCGATCAGGAACGGTTGCCCGTCGGCGATCAGTACGTTGCGCGGGTTCAGATCCCCGTGCACGGTCGCGGTGACAAGACCAGTCACGGTGCCCATCAGCAGCTGACGCAGGCCGGCGAACGGATGCGCGACGCGGGTGCCGGCCATTCGCACGTTCCCTGGCTCCACCATCTCAATGTCAGGAATGGCCCGGCGTATGCGGTCCCAGGTGAGAGCGGACCTGGTGGCGTCGACCGTCCCGTAGATAGTGACCTGTTCAAGGCTGGTCAGCGAGGCAGGATCGCCGTCCGCACCGGCTGGCGCGATCTCTACAGTGACGTAATCGCGGCTGGCGATCCATCGGCCATCGTCCCACCGCAGTCCGAACCCATTCAGAACCACTGGCGAGCCGACCTCGAACTGGCCTGCCGCCGCCCAGGGCTCACCCGTTCCCGCCAGTTCGAGCGCCGCCAGCAGTACATCGCGGGGCCGCAGGTGACGGGCGCTTCGAGAAGCGGCGGAACCAACGTGGGACAGCGGGCCAGAGCTCTCGACACGTTCCGCCCGGACGCGCATGGCCGGGCCGAGCGACCGGCTCACGGACTGCCGGTTCGTCCTTCCCGTCGGTGCGCAGTTGTCGTACAGGACGATACGCGCGAGATGAAGCAAGCGATCAACGACCGCCGTCGCCGCGTTGACGGCTTCAGGCTCGCCATCGGCAGCTTTTGTCACCAGATGCTCCAGGCTGGTGGCGTCAGCACCGGCGAATTGCCCGATGTCGGCGTACACCACGGCCTCGTCTTCGCCTGGCTGGGCGTATGCAGGATCAAGCACACCCACGGTGACGGCATCGATCGGCGGGCACAGGATAGTCCACTCTCGCCGGAAGATCTCATTGAATGCGGTCCACTCGGCCGCGGCATCGGAGCTTATCTTCGCTACCCTGGTGTGCGGTCGCTCCCCGCGCCCTACCTGAATCCTGAGCGCCAAGGCACCGCTGCGCCCATCGGTGAGTTCCTGAATGACCTCAATCCAATTGGGTGGCTCCGGCCAGCGGCCGAGGCCCTCCCCGATCGCCACGCGCTTCAGCGCCGCCTCGATCCTCGATCGGTCCCGCTCAGGGATCCGATCGCCAAAGACGACACCGATCTCAGCCATCTAACTGCCAGGACGATTCGGCCAGATGAGACGCATTCCGTGCCTCCTGTTGGAAACCTCAGCAAAGGTAGGTCTACAGTAGTCGTTCGAGAAGGACTTGGCCCGCGCGGGGACCACGGTAGGAAACCGCAGCGGCGAGCGTAATGGATCGAGAAATGGCAACAGCGGAAGAACTTGTTGGTGACGCCGCCGACGGCAGCGAGTCGGCGAGATGGCGCTCGCTATGCGAGCGCTTCCACGAGATCCAGCTCGGTGCATACCGTCATAACTTGATTGATACCTGGCGCAGGCTTGCATCGGCGAACCCCAGTGCGCCTGGCTTGCTTGCGGAGTGGGAACAGCTTGATGAAGAGATTCTCGTGCTTGATGAGCAGGAATCAGCCCACACCACAAGGCACTGGAATGGTGACATAGTCGGTGCGGAAGACGACGACTGGGATGACGAAGGCGACGAATATGTATGCCCAGAAGGTCGGTGTGATCGTAGGCTAAATTCCTTCCTTGAAGTAGTGCCACGCTGCGAACTGTTTCGCCGCGAGATGACGCCGCGTTCGAGCCGGCCACATATTTAGAGCGGCTCGCCGGCCTCGTCATCGGACAGCAGCCATCGCAAGTTTAGTAGTCCTGCCTTAGCCGAGTGCCCGCCCGACGTCCAGGTCGTTGGAGCAGCATCCGGGCGGCGCGGTGCCAACCGCTGCTTTCGGTAATGAACCGCTCCTCTCGCGCTTGCCACTCCTGCACCATCTTGACTGCGATGTCTCGCTCCGCCGCTATGATCATCCGCCTGATCTCCGGATAAGCGTCCTTCCGGTCTTCGGCCAGCTGGTTCGCCTGGTCGATGATGTCGTCGATCCCGATGATCTCCGCTGCCTGTTCGCGCCGTACTCTCTCCTTCGCGCTGCGCAGCCTCTTCGCGTCGCGCATCGCGACTAGCTTCTCGTAGGTGTTCTCCGGGCCTAGATTCAGCAGCGTCTTCACCAAGATCGGCAGGCATTCGATCGTGGTGAAGAGCAGGAAGAGCAGCCATCTGGCGAGCCTGAGCACGCCGTCATTCCCGGTCGCCTCGCCGAGCGCCTGCAGCCTGAGCAGCAAGCCAGCCGTGTTGGCGTTCTGCGTCTTGAACGCGCTGAGCAGGCGATCCTGCTCAGCGCGGTCGGCAGTCAGCTGATCCCGTGCCGCGGGTAGGCCGACCTTGGCCGTGGCGACGATCTTTTGGCTGCTAAGGCTCGCGCTTGACCTCAGCTGACGCACAAGCGTGGTGATCTGGCCATCGTATTGCGACACGAGCCTTTCGTCATTGATATAGCGCGTGTGGCTCGCCATCGCGAGCGGCCCGTTACCTGGCCTACACGCGCCACGGGGAATGCCGTAGAGCTGGCACTGCCATTGGTTGTAGTCGGCGGCGGCCTGCCTTTCCTCCTGATTGCGCTGCTGGACCAGCGCCTTGACCTGCGGGTTCTGATAGGGATCAGGGGCCGTTCCGCCGCTAGAATTAATAGTGCGCTCTAGCGCGGAGACTGCCGCTTGGTCGGCGATGACCTTTTTGTTAAGCGCACTGGTTCTCTGGCTGGTGTAGTAGGCGTTGGCTGCTTGCCTCTGAATAAGGACAATCTCTTTGTTGATCTCAGGGCTAAATACCTGCAGAACCACTGGCGTGGAGATAATGAGACCAAATAGCAGGCCAAGCGACAGCCGGACGAGAACAAGCAGGCCGTACGTCAGCTTGCCGTCCTGGCGTTGGAGCGACACCACAAGCCAGCGGTCGATGCTCATGATCGCCAGACCCCAGAGCACCGAACAGAAGATCGCACCGGCCAGGTTGATCTTGAGCGCCGTGTGCAGGGCGAACGTCATCGACATCGTGGCGATACCGGACGTGATCAAGACGGCGCTGCCGATGCCGAGATACCTTCCGTGATCTGACGTCTCTCGCAAGATGTCCGGCTGTGCGCCGGACAACCAGATCAGCGGGTTCTTCATGGCTGTTCTTCCCCGTTATGGACTGCCCCGCGGTCGTCGGCTCCAGGCGGGCACGGCAGCTGCGGAAGGCAGGACGGTGACAACCGGCTTGCAATACCGCCAAGTCGGGGCCCCGGCGGGCCGACTCGGACACCCGGCAGGCTGAGCCGCCAATTCGCTGATCCGATCGGGAGGACCAGCATGGCCGGGCGCAGGGGGCGGAGCGTCCGCCTACGCGCAGCTCGCTGGTCAGCCCGGAGCGCAGCCGGTGGTCCCGTCGGAATACTTAGGGTCGGCCAATGGCCGTGGAATAGCGGTACATTGCACCCGTAGTCGGCACTGGCCGTGACTACGTTGAAGTCGGTCGATTCTGCTCCTATCCCGCCATACATCATGGATGTTCCCTCCCATGGCGAACGCTCTAAACTCGGCGGTGAACTACGCTACCCATAGTCCCAATGTAGCGACTAAAGTGTGGTGATACTAACAGATGAACGGCAACAAGCAGCACGCAGCTGAACATCACTCATCGGAGCTATTGTCACGTTTATGTCAGAAACCAAACTCGGTGCAGAAAGGGAGTCATGTTTGTGTCATAGATCTCCAATTAGAATGACCCGAAATATGCAGAATACCTATATAGCGTCGCGAGCGGACCGGCCAGGAGGAGTGACTTGCTTGAGCGAGTAGTCAACGTGGCAGCGACCTGCAGGAGCACCAGGGCGCTCGGCCCGGGCGTGCGAGCCGTGGTGTGGGTTCAGGGCTGCCCGTTCCGGTGCGTCGGCTGCATCGCGCCGGACTGGATACCGCGGCGCACCGCCAGGCTTGTCACCCCCGTTGATCTTGCTGACGAGCTTCTCGCCGACCCAGACGTCACAGGACTGACCTTCTCCGGAGGGGAGCCAATGGCACAAGCCGGCGGGCTGGCACGAGTCGTAAGAGCTGCGCGAAGCCGACGCGACCTGACGCTGATCTGCTTTACCGGCTACAGGCTCGCTGAACTGCTGGCCGAGCCTCCGGAACCCGGCGTGCCCGACCTGCTAGCGCAGACCGATGTGCTTATCGACGGCCGATACGTGGCAGCGCGAAACGACAACCGCGGCTTGCGCGGTAGCAACAACCAGCGTATTCACCATCTGACCGATCGGCTGATCGATTCGGTCGCTGCCCTCGCCGACGAACCGCGGCAATCGGAAATCCGACTAACGGTGCGCTCGGCGCTTTTGGTCGGAGTGCCTGACAAGACGGTTTTAGCCACCTTTGAACGACTGTCGAAGGCTGCGGGCGACCGATCAGGATGAGCTGTTTTTCGAGAGGACATGGAAACGCCATGAGCGGTAAGAAGCGGATAACTGTGGACGAGGCGGCATGGCGGGATGCCCAGGCGGCCGCGGCGAGGCTCAGGGATGTGAACAGGGAACTGCCGAGCATGCTCGAGACGCTGCGGCGCCAGCAGGAAGAGCAGCTCAATCAGGTGTCTGCGGAAGCCCAGGCCAGGCAGGATGCAATGGAGCGAGCCCTGGCTGACCTGAGCGAGCAGACGAGAAAACTCGAGAGTCAGCTGACCAGGCGGCTGCGGGCCAAGGCCGAGATGCTGTTCAACGAGATGCGCGACGCCAACCAGCAGCTTCGCGCGGAGACCCGACAAGCCATCGAGGACACCGAAACGCGGCTTCAGGCCGACCTGGATGAGGAACGCAAGGAGCGAGAGCAGAGCTTTCAGTCACTGCGGGACGCACTCGACGAGGTCAAGGCTGACCGCGACCGGGCGCTGACGGCCGCCAGGACACTGCTAGCAGATGCCACGTTGCTGCGTGGCGTGATCGATGCGGACATGCCGCATCAGCAGTTCGCGCCGGGCCGACTCGCGGATATCGAGCAGCGGCTCACGATGGCGCTGGGCAACCTGGACGCGGGTCTCGGAGAGGCGGCGCTGGCTCAGGCCCAGGAACTCTATCTCCAGCTCAGCGCGCTGCGGGCGGAAGTTGAGTTCCGGCACCAGGAATGGCAGGCCGCTCGGATCGCGGCGAACACCGCAGTTACCGCTCTGCTTGAGCAGATCCGCGTCAACTCGACCCTGGAGGTCGCCGGCACGGACGGCAAGCTCATCGACGGGGTCACTTTGGATGTGGATTTCTGGTCAGAAGGCGAGCTCGCCGAACTGGAAACCCGGGTCGCCGCGCTCGCCGAACTGGTTGCTGCGCAGGCCGATCCGCCCGATCTAGCTGAGCTTCGGACGATCGTGCAGCGGGACGCCCCGCAGCTAGACGAGCAGCTGACCGCGATAGTGGGCCGGGCAGGTGCCAGGCAATTCGCCTCCCAGGTCCGCGTCAACCTAGCCGAACTCGTCGTGGCGACCCTTGAGAACACCACCGGTTTCGTCTGGGAACAGGGCCAGGCGACCTATGCGGGCGAGGACCCGCGCCGGGCCTTCTACAGCAAGCTCATCCATCCTGACGACAGCGAGATCGTCGTCGAGGTTTCGCCGGATGAAGCTGGCGAGTCCTGCGTGCTCCGCATTCTGTCCTTCGACTCAGGGATCCCAGACGAGGAGGAGCGGGTGCGCCGGGTGCACGCTATCGCCAGCGATCTGAGGAGCAGCGGCCTGAAGGTCAGCGACCCTGCTGCGGAGGCTGAGCTGCCCGACCCTGCGCTCACGGATTTCGACGGCCTGCGCCAGCGGGTGCCAGGGCGTCAAGCCGACTCTGGTAGCGCAACTTCGGCTACAGCGCGGCCGGCGTCAGCGGTGGATCGGGGGCTTGGTTGACGCGGGTAGTCGAGCGCCTTGCCTCGCTGGAGAAAGCGGCGCGCGAGGGCGATCCTGTGCTCCTCGTGTACGGGCCGGGCACTGACGACGCCTTCGTGGATCGCGCGTATCGCATATGCGGGATCGAGGAGGTGCTCTGGGAGACGCTGCGCGCCGCCGGCTTCGAGCGGATCGTCTTCCACTCGCTCACAAGGAAGCTGTACTTCCGCGATGACGACTCGCGCAGCAGCAGCCTCCCGCGCGGAGCGGCACGACCCGCGGCAGCACCGCCGCGCCGGATGCGCGACGGGTTCAGCGGGCCGTTCGGCGACAGGATCGTGACTGACTTCGGCGCTCCGCAGGAGCGTCCGGCGGCCATTGGGGTCGGCCGAGTCGGCGGCGCATCATCTGCCATCAGCGATCCGTTCAGCGTAAAGATGTTCAACCACCTCATCAGCAACAAGACTCCGCGTACCGCGCTAGTCTTCGTGAACGCTGCCGAGACCCTGCTCCACATCGAGTCCGTCCGCGGGCTGGCGGAGTTCTTCGCCGGACGGATCTCCTTCCAGCGCGATTCACCGCACACATGCGTGCTGCTGCTGCGGCAGCCAACCTTGGGGGCGGTTCGCGACTTCCTCGACGGGATTCGGACCGTACCGGCGCTCGCGGAGTACGCGGGTCGGCAGCTTGATCGTCGAGTCAAGTCGGGGCTGATCGGCCATCCGGACGACGCGGAACTTCTCCGCATGATCCACGCGCTGCGAATCAGCGCGGAACTGAAAGTAGCGGACTGGCAGGCGCTGCCAGCTGTCGTCCGTGCCATGTCCGCGCAATCTGACGAAGCCAGGCGCTGGGAGGGTCGGCTGCGCCGGCTGGCCGCGGACGCCAAGCCGCTCAAGGCGGCCAAGCTGCGCGATGAGGACTGGGTTAACTCGGCCGTCCCCGATCCGGGCGGCGTATGGGAACGGCTCGAGAAGCTGCAGGGCCTCGAAGGAGTGAAGAACCATCTGGAAATGCTGCGCTGGCGGCTGACAGCAGACGCCAGGCTGCGCGAGCAAGGTAGGGCAACCGACGTCGAGCCTGGCTCACATCATCTGGTATTCACCGGCAACCCCGGCACGGGAAAGACAACCGTAGCGCGGCTGGTCGGCGAGATGTACCGCGATCTCGGGGTAGTGCGCAAAGGCCATGTGGTCGAGGTCCTGGCAGGCGACCTGATCGATCAGTACGTCGGCGGCACCTTCCAGAAGACCGGCAACGTGATCGACCGGGCACTTGACGGGGTGCTCTTCATCGACGAGGCCTACCAGCTCAGCGATCAGCAGGCCGGCTTCGGGCAGGAGGCGATCGACACCTTGCTGGCGAGGATGGAGAACGACCGCGCCAGGCTGGTCGTGATCGTTGCCGGCTACCCGGTGAAGATGCGAGAGTTTCTTGACGCGAACCCGGGCTTGCGCAGCAGGTTTCCCGAAGCGAATGTCATCGAGTTCGCTGACTATGACCCTGGCATCCTGACCGCGATCCTGATGGACCGGCTGTGCGCGCGCGGCTTGAAGTGGACAGCCGAGCTCGAGGCTCAGCTCGGCACCGCCGTGGCCGGGATGTACCGGACCAGGCGGGCAGGGTTCGGCAATGCCAGGGCGATGCGGGAGGTCGCTGACGAGATCGCGACTCACTGGGCACGGCGAACCCGAAGTGCCGTAGATGAGCCCGCCGACGTCGCCGATCTGCCCGACCGGCTCAAGATCCACCTGGCGAACGACATCCCGGACATGGCCGAGCTGCTTGGCGAACTCGATGCCATGATCGGCCTGCAGCCGGTGAAGGATGCCATCCGAACGCTGGTCAATCAGCTACGGCTCAAGCAGCGCCGGGGTAAAGGCGAGGTGACGGCCCCGCATCTGCTATTCCTCGGCCCACCTGGTACGGGCAAGACAACGGTCGCCCGCATGATCGGGAGAATATTCAAGTCACTCGGCCTGCTGGTCAGCGGCCACGTCGTCGAGGTCGGCAGGAAGGACCTCGTAGGCGGCTATATCGGGCAGACGGCTATCAAGACTGGCGAGCGGATCGCCGACGCGCTTGACGGTGTGCTCTTCATTGACGAGGCATACAGCCTGTCCCGTACTGGCGACAGCCGCGATTTCGGTCAGGAAGCCATTGACACCCTCAACCAGGACATGGAGAACCTGCGCGGGCGACTGGTCGTCATCGCGGCCGGCTATCCACGGCAAATGGATGAGTTCCTGGTTAGCAATCCAGGCCTGGAATCTCGCTTCACCGTCCGGGTGGACTTCCCCGACTACTCCGACAGCGAATTGCGCGAGATCTTGCTGGCGATGGCCACCAAAGACGAATACGTCATCGCCCCTGCGGCGCGGGATCGGGCGCTGACCTGGTTCGCCGCCCAGCGCGCGGCACGGCTGGATGCGTTCGGGAACGGGCGCGCCGCGCGCGGGCTGCTGGCGGAGATGGAGGCAAGGCTCGGCGCCAGGGTCGCCGCCGACCAGGATGCGGACGATCTCAGCACCTTCCAGGCTCAGGATGTGCCCAATGCCTGAGACCGGCGGCACCAGGCCAGTGTGCCCGGTCTGCGGACTGCCAATTACCGAGCAGCAGGGTTGCACCGAGTGCAGCTGGACGCTGCGCACCCCGAGACGGTCTGGCGTGGTATCGGCCGAGCAACGGCAGGAGTTCGACGAACGGCTGGACGGCGCACGCCGCAGGCTCGATGCGAGCGTCGCGGCCATCATGTCACCCGATCCGCAGCGGTTCGCCAGCCTGATTCGCGGCGGCCAGCCCACCGCTGCGGAATGGAAGGCAGCCAGGCAAGCAGCCGAACGCGCGACGGCTGGAGCGGTGACCGACGAGCGACTGCGCGCGATCCTTGCCGAGGTGCTCAGCGATGTCACCGCTGAGCCCGATATGGTGATCGTCGAGATCGACGATCACGGCATCACCATCGCCCGGGTGCGCCTCGACGGCTTCGGCTCGCCGCTGCTGCACAGGCCGGAGCCAACCTTGGCATGGCAGCACATGCTGCCGCTGCTGGCTAAGCACGCCGACGAGCGCCGATTCCAGCTGGCTGGTGGCTTCGGTTCGGCTGACCGCGACGAGCTGTGGACAACGCTGAGCAAGGCCGTACCCAAGATCGGCGACGATCGCGTCACGGTTATCTGCAGGCCGCCCGGCTGGCAGGTACTTGACCGGGCAGCCGAGCTGATCAGCAGGCAGGCCGCCGCCAGCCGGCTGGTCAGGGCCGTGCCAGCCGCTGACAGTAGCAGCCTGGCGGCGCTGATCGACGGCGAGGTGGCGACGGCGCCGCTGCGTCGCGGCTACGGGCTGATGGTCGCCGTGGCCGACCCGGTCACCAAGGAAGTGCACACCCAGGTCCGCCCGCTCTTCGCGCCAGGAGACCGGCCTGGACGAGAGGTCAGCGTGGCCGCCAGGCGAGTACCGGGTGATCGGGGCGATGTCACGCTCGCAATCCTTGTCGACGGCAACGGCGCGACGCAGCGCCAGGAACAGCCGATGGTCGTCGCTGCCGCGATCCCGCAGGAACCCGACTACCGGATCAGTGTCGCGCTCGACGGTCCAGGCCGGATTCGCATCACCGAACCGGCAGGCACGAGGCCACAGGAACGCCCGTGGCTGGAGATACTCGCCGAAGTGCCGCACCAGCTTGACGCCCTGATCGGGCCGTTCGATCTGGTCTGCGCGATAGACCTGGCCGGCACCAAGGCTGAGGTCAGGGAGCGGCGCGGGCTAGTCGGCGAGCTGCTCACGCTGCTTGAGGGCGAGTATCCGCAGGCTGAGATGCTCCGGGTCAGCGTGCTCGGCTGCACTGACCACGTCTTCTCACCGCGCAGCGACCGCACGAACGTGGTACGAGGTGCCCCGCTAGCCCCGGTGGGCGAGGCGAGGGCGATGCTCACCGGACTCACTGGCGCGGACGTCGTCTACCCAGACGCCGCACCCATCGAGGACCTGCTGCACAAGACCGCTGGGCTGCTGTCGGACAGCCACCGTCAGGGTCGGCAGGCACGGCTGCTACTGGTCGGCCAGAGGACGCCGCATCCGCGTGCCCAGGGTCCGAACACGCCGATTCCCTGCCCGTTCCGGTATGACTGGCGCGCGGCACTGCGCACGCTGACCGATTCCTGCGCCGTCGCGTGCGTCGCCGTGACGGACAAAGCTCCGAGCCGGGATCAGGCACGGGTATGGCGCGAACTAGGCAAGACGATGCTGTGCCATCGAGACGCCACGGACGCCCGGCAGTTGAGCGACTACCTCGGGATCCTCCCCGCCAACTCACCGCGCATCCCGATTCCGCTGGCTATTTCGAATTGAGGTGTTGATAAGTGGCCACAATCAGCAACGCAGTACCACCGACCGCCAGGACACTCAAGCGAATCGGCGTGTGGGGGGCGCCGGAGAGCGGCAAGACCACATTCCTCGCTGCACTCAATGTGGCGGTGGCTCGATCAAGCACGGATCTGCTGATCTACGGTACCGATGACGAGGCCACCGAGTTCCTGGCCGAGAACACGGCGATGCTGACAAGTCAGCGCAGGTTTCCCGCAGCCACCGAGACGAATCGCCCGCTGAGCTGGACGATGCACATCCCAAGTCAGCGGCCGGTGGCCAAGCGGTTCGGCAGGCAGGCGATTGAGCCTGTGAACCTGCAATTCAACATTGACCTGCTTGACGCCCCAGGCCGTCATATGGCCTCCGTTCGACTAGCCGGAGGACGAGCGGGCGAGGAGCTATTCGGTGACGATGACCCGGCGAGCGAGCCTGAGGAAGTGATCGAGCACCTAGCCGGCTGCGACGGGATCGTGTTCCTCTTCGACCCGATCAGGGAGCAAACGGAGGGCGACGCCTATGAGTACTTCCAGGGCACGCTGCTTCGGATGGCACAGCGGCGGTTCGGCCAGGGCGGCGCGCCTACCGCGAAGCTGCCGCAGCACCTGGCCGTCTGCGTGACCAAGCTCGACGCGCCGGCGGTCTACCGGCGCGCTAAGCTCGGCGGCTACCGCACATTCGACGAGAATGATCCGTACCTTTTCCCGCGCGTGCACGACGATTCCGCCGCCCATTTCTTCGCCGAGCTGTGCCGAGCATCTGACCTGGGGAACGCGGACCTGGTGCCGAAGGCCATCAGCCACTACTTCCGGCCCGAGCGAGTGAAGTACTTCATTACCTCGGCCATCGGATTTTACGTGGGCGGCGGCGCCAGCAGGTTCCGCGAGCACGACTATCAGAACGCTGTGCGGGAGAGCGACGGGAGCTACCACATCCGCGGCCCGATCCACCCCATCAACGTGGTCGAGCCGCTGCTATGGCTCGCCAAGTGCCTCGCCATGGATCAGCGAGCATGACAGAGCATGTGATCATTGCAGCGAACTGGGCGCTGTGGGGCAAGCACCCGGGCAGTAACGACGACTACTCGGTGCTGTCTTGCAGCGCAGGGCAGTTCAGCAAGGCAGACTTCGCCGCGATCTTGTCACGCTTCGCCCCAGGCACCCCGTCGGTGCACAGAGCAGGTCCTGGCAAGCTGCCGTGGGTGACGCTGAGCTGGGTTGGCATCGACGCGAACCTGCATCTCGGCATCGCCGTGCAGGACGCCGCCAATCAGGTAGACGGCGCTGGCAGGCCGATCACGCGTACCTCGTATTTCTGTGTTCCTTTCGAGGCGATGGCCAGGAAAGCGATCTCCTACGCCAGCCTGTTCGAGCAAGTGCAGGCACTTGAGCTCCCCGCGACCGACGGCGAGCCGGTGCCGCTCAGGCTCGGATCGCTGGACACCGAGGAACTCGCCCTGTCGCTTGAGGATTTCGGCGAGGATACTGTCTGCACCACAGCGAGCATGCTGCTCGGCGGGCCAGTTAGCATCATCCAGGCCGACACGTCCAGGCTCCCGGAGCGGCTGCGATTCCTCGACGCCGTGGCAGCCATGCTCCCCTATGGGTACCGCGCCAAGTACACAGCGGCCACCTGGTCAGACAGCGGAATCCGGCACCGGATCCGGCTGGCGTTCGCCGAGCGGCCACGAGAAAATGCCTGCCAGGTCATCTGGCGTCAGCCAGCGGACATGTCAGCAGGTAGCCCGGCCGCCCAGCGGTACCTGGCGCAGCTTCGCCGAGTGCGCGGCCGGAACCCGGATAGCGGCAGGCCGACGTCGCGAACCGACGTCATCGCACGCCTGGCCGGCCACATCGTGCCGCACAAGTTCGAAGACTCGCAGTATGCGATCACCTGCGTACGCGAGATCGACCTGCCCTTCGCGGTACTCGCCGATGTACGCGTCGGCCAGGCCGACCTGGCCGAGATCCGGCAGGTATTCGATCAGCTAAGGATCAAGGAACTGGTACCGGACGGGCGCAGGACGATGCTGGCCGGGCTGGTGAGCTTCGGTGATCAGGCGGACGTGGCCAGGCTCCAAATGTGGTGGGAGCCCATCGTGCAAGACCAGCCTGACACGGTGCTCCCCGCCTTGACCACGACAGCTCGTCGCCTGCTGTGGGCACCCTCGCCCAGTCAGTCAGTTCACTTCTACCTTCAGCTGGCCGCAATGTCCGGAGTGGCTGACGGACTGCTTGCCAGCCTGATCACTCCGCCGAGCGCTGCGGCCGTGCCAGCAGCCGCGCTGGCGCACGCCGCGCAGCTGCTCGTGGACTGGATCTTCGCTTCAGGGCTGCCCGGCCGACGGCAGCGAATAGCCGAGCAACTGGCCACCGACTTCCGGCAGACCCTGGCGACCCTGCCGGCCAACCCGGCGGTTGCCTGCGAAATGGCGGCGCAGCTCGCGATTTCCGGACCGGACGCGCGGTCGGCCGTCGAGTGGCTGGCCGCGCGGCTGCCCGCTCTGCTCGCGCCGTTCCAGGCCATCGTGGCCGCGCATCCACGTCAGGTCGACGCTCGCGCCATCGATCAGTTGTACAGCGCAGGCTGGGACTGCGTGCGGACATTGCTCGCCGCCGCTTCGAGCCTCGCCCGGCTTGATTCGGTATTGCCAGGACTAACTGGCTGGCTGATCAATCACGGCAGGCTCGATCCGCCGGAACGGACTTTCTGGCGGGACCAGCTGCTTGAGCTCCGGCCGAGTACCATTGCGGACCAGGCCAGCGCGGACCTCGCGTTGCTCGTATTGGGCGACTATCCCCGCTGGCTGCTGTCCGCTGCACAGCAGTCAGACTGGCCGGTCTACCGCGACAGGTTCGTCGGCCAATCGTCCAAGCTAGGCCTCCGTCTGGGCACGACCGACGGCGACCGGCTCAGCGAGACACTGTGCCGGTTCCTCGATCGGCCAGACTGGCCGATCAGTGCCGAGCAGGCGATCGCCGTGGCCGACCTTACCCAGCGCCTCACCGAAGGACACCGCAAGTCGATCCTGCTCGGGCTCGTCGCGAGCGTCTTGTGGAATGACCCGGCGGCGCGCCAGCAGGCTTCGACCGATAGATGGCTCGCTCGGATTGACCGGGGCCTTATCCAGCGCGGGGTGCAGTACTCATTGCGGCGGCTGCAACCTGGCGTACGGCTGGACCGCTTGGCGGTGCTCTGCGAACGCGGTTTCGACGTCGGGCTTCACCCGGATGACGCAGGCAAGGCGTTCGCGGAGTCTGCCGCGTTGGCGATGCGCTCTGGCGGCGCGGAGATTCTTGATGCGCTGCGGGTGAATTACGGTCTGGAGTCAGCCCGAGACAGCGGCGGTTCACTGCTTCGCCGGATGACAGTAATTACAGGACCTGTCGGCGAGCCTGACTCGGCTGGCGAGCAGCAGGCACCAGGCGGCCTCATCGCCTGGATCGGACGAGCGCTCGGCCGGTCAGATGCAGGCCAGGGCCAGGGAGCACCTGTCAGCGCCGAGCTAACCAAGGAACAACGCGAGCAACTCAAGCGATGGCAGGACTGGATCGATGTATTCACCAAGGCGGCGAGGAAGGCACGGCAGCGAAGATTGGCAGACGGCCCAGATCAGGCCGTTGGCCAGCAATGGCAGGTGACCCGATGAGTCCGTGCGCCTGCGTCGCGATGGACATCGGTACGCTGAGGACCAAGATCGCCGTAGCCCGCACGGGTGGCGTGCCGCTCGTGAGCAGCGTGATTACCGCCGCGGGCTCTCGCCCGGACTTCGTGCGCGGAGTGCTGGCTGACGCGCGAACCAAGCTGGGCGGCCGCCTGGACCGGGTCTGCTTCGCAGTACCAGATCCCTGGCTGGACGCTGACGTTGCGGGCGGCCACGCCTTCGAAGAATTCCGCCATGTGGTCGAGGACGAGATGGGACTGCGTGAGGTGTCCTGGATCGGCCAGGCCGCTGCCGTCACCGCCGCGACAATTTCCCAGTGGCCGGACGCCGGTAGCGGTGATTACCTGATCTGCGACATCGGCGGCAGCGGTGTGCGGACGGCCATATGCGAGGTCGACAGCAAGGAGATCCGTGTGGTGACGGCACGAGACGCCGTCGGCGGAGGCGGGCAGGAATTCAGCGCCAAGGCGCTCGGAGCGGCGGCGGCCGAAGACGATCCGGGCCTCGGCGACTGGCTTCCTGCCATCAGGCAGCAGGCACGACTGAAGCTCGTCCTAGACCGAGCAGTCGTCGATCCTGGGTTCCTCGACACGCTAGCCTGCACTCTGGCGGGCGCGAATGGCAGCTATGGCCTGACCGGAGGTCAGCTCATCGAGAGCTTCGCACCGACAGCGGAGCGACTCCAGCCTGGCATCTCTGCGGTGCTCGGCGGGAAACGGCCGGCTGTCGCGGTGCTTACTGGCGGGCTCGGCTGGTTCCCGCTTGCCGCGCGAGTCGTGGTAGAAGCAGCCGGAGTCTCGCCAAGAGTCGTCGATCCTGACGCCGCCGCAGCGGGCGCACTGTCGATCGCCCGTGGCGTCATGCGCCTAGCGCCGGCCGACCTGCCGCCAGTGCGCCTTCCCGTTCACCAGGTCAGGCACGGCATGCTCGAAGAGGACCGGCTGGATCTGCCTTGGACCCGATCCTTCGCCTCGCTCGGTGACGAGCCTGTCGTCTTCGACAACCGGGAGGTGCCGCTGGAGATCTCGGGCCGCCCAAGGACGATCCGCCTGCCTGGCCTGGCTTCTGGCAGCTACCTGATTGGCGTCCGGCCAGGCAGCGCCGGTCAAGGCTTGCTTGTACTGCGCGGTGCCAGCACCGAATCTGGCAATGCGGTCCACATCAGCCCGCTCGACCTGGAGTAATCCCCGATGACCGATGATCCGAAGGACGGCCTGTCGGCAACGCTGGCGCACACCGGGTCCGATGCGGCGCTGACCGCGCTCCGCTGCTCCATCGCGTGGGCTGCAACATCACTATCGACGCAGATCGGCGAGGACGACGACGTCGTCGCGCTCCAATGTGTGATCGGCCTTGACGACGCGCTAGCCGATCTGGAGAAGCTGCTCGGCCTCGTTCCAGCTGTGGTTAGGATCGCCTCTCCCGGGCGTCCTGTCGAAGAGCGCCTTGCTGACTGCCAGGCCAGGCTTGACCAAGAGATGAGCGAGCTGGCCTCGAATCGGGCCGCGCTCGCCGCCGCCGGTGACATCGAGCGGCGGCTTGAGGAGACACAGGCGGAGCGGGATCAGACGCAGACCCAGATCGGCATGCTGGAAAGGCGGCAGCAAATCGCAGAAGATCTGCCTGGTCTTCAAGCCAGACTTCGAAAGCTGCGGGATGCGACAGACAAAGCCATGGCCGGACCGGTCGAGCAGGTCGCGCAAGGGCTGGTGAAAGCCGTTAGGCAGCTGGCCGATCTGACTGATCAGCAGCGCAGCCTCATCGGCGCGGACCTATCGAAGCTCGCGAGTGAGGCTGTCGCGGCAGGTCAGGCTCTGGCTGCCGAGAGCGGGCGGCTCAACGAACTCAAGGCCGAGGTGACAGCACGGCAGGCTGAAGCCGATGAACTGCGGCGCGAGTACAAACAGGCCCTGCCGGGCCTTGAACTCTATCGCCAGGCCGATCAGGCGCTTGCTGGCGCGCTCACTGCCGCCGGACTAGCGTCACCCGAGTCCGCGCTTGAGGGCGTCCGAGGTTGTCTCACCGACATTGAGCAGCGGCTCAGCGACCTGGACAGCACACTGAAGCCGCTGCTCGATCAGCACGCAAGCGCCTATGCCGACGCCCTGGCGATCAGGAACTGGGCTGGCTCGAGCTAGCCCTGGTACTGGCTAGGCTCCGACGAACACAAACGCCGCCCAGTACCAGGGATGCGCATATGGCCGCCGCGACGGTGAGTCCAGGCCCGGGCGTGCCTCGCCGTCGCGTGCATCGCGCAGCGCGCGGTGCTGTTCGTAATAGGGCTCCAATTCCTCGCTGGAGATTCGCGCGAGCCATAGCTGAGCCCGGCGCAGTGCCATCGCCGGGCTCATGGGCCCCTCGCCGGCGTGCTGATCACCAACCAGGTGGTACTCGTAGAAACGGGTCATCAGCAGTGCGGTGGATGCGTCATTGACCTTCCACAGCGTGCCCACTACCCCCGCGCTTCCTGCCTGGATGAAACCTGACGGAAGGCCGATCACCTCGTCGGGAAGCTGAGTGAAATCAGTGATAGCCGTTTCGCAGGCAGATGCCGTGACCAGCCTGGCCCCGGCGAATGGCCGGTCAGTGACGATCTCGGTGAGTGTGAGGCGATCGGCTCCCGACTCTCTGGCAAGCCCGAGTGCCGAGTCACGCGGCGATGCGGCATCGAAATAACCGTGACAGGCGAGGTGCACGTAGGTTGCCCCAGGCGCGGACTCGATCAATGCTGTCTTGGTCGCTTGCTTCCCGTAGAAGGCGCGTGCCGTGGGAAAGAACGCGGAGATCTCTTTAAGCTCCGCTTGGGCGAACGGCAGCGGACTGCTGTGATCAGGGTTACCGACGCCCACCAGCGCCGGCGCCTGCCTTGGTTGGCTGGACAGCGCGGCAAGCGCAATATGCACCGCATCGAGTAGGCGGGCTGAGGGAATATAGGAAACGGCAAAGTCGTCGAGCAAGCAGCGCTGTTCGGTTTCGCCATCTCGCTGGTAAGTCGCGGCATGCAGTGGCAGCAGTCCGAGCAATCCGCAGGCGACCAGGGTGACAGCATCGGTCCTGATCGCGGTTAGGTGCCGTGCCAGCGGAGCAGCGAGCCGTTCGCCAAGCACCGGCAGTAGATTTTCGAGTTCCTTTCTGAAAACTCCAGCAGGGAATGTCGTTTCCAGCTGCGCTGGCAGGTATCCGCCTGTGATGACGCCGTCGTCGTCACTGCGGATGAGCATGGAGTGCAGCACTCCCGATGTCAGCGGCTCGGCCGGTTCGGGTATCAGCTCTGCGGCAGGGCCAGGCCGCCCATCGGATGACCCACCGTCCCTCGACTCGGCAACGACCAGCGTCAGGCTGCCGTAGTCGGTGACCGCGACGTATGCCAGCGGCCCGGCCCTTGTCACGATGCCAACAACGTCGTCGAACTCGGGCTGGGCCAGGAAGCGTTCGTGGCCATCAAGGTGCCTGATCTGGTCGACAGCGCTAGCCAGGCGCGCACGCGCCGCCGCTAGCTTCTGCTGAAGTTCGTCGCCCGCGTCCGCGTCATAAGCCTGCCGGTCACTGAGCACGATGCCAGTGACATCCCGGCGGTGCGCGGCGTCGCCGATTCGCCATTCGGTCGCCTCCAGTTGCCGCACTTCCGCTGCGGCTGCCGCGAACGCGTCGGTGAGCGCGCCGTCGAGATCCTCGATCTGCCCGAGCTCAGCGAGATCACGGGCTAGCGCCTCGCCGCTACCGCGGGCACGGCCTCGTTCAAGGATGGCGACAGCCTGGTTGAGTTGTCCGGTCTTGGCAGCTGCGTGGCCGGCCCGCAGGTGCAGACCAGGCGTCGCCACCAACTCACCTTCCTTCGCCTCGCGCCGCAGGGATGACGCGTACAGGTCGTCAGAGGCCTCTAGCGCGGTCGCATAGGCGCGGAAGGCGCTTGGCCACTGATCACCCAGTCGGGCATAGGCGTCACCGAGAGCCTGCCCAGTGCCGCGGCGGTACAAGGCAAGGCCAACAGCCGCGAAGACTTCGAGCGCGATTTCAAAGTGCGTGATCGCCAGGCGCAGGTCATCAGAACCAGTCTGGCGAGCCCGTTCGGTATAGGCCGCGCCCAGGTTGTGCTGTGTCATCGCCTGCTCAAGCGATGACCACGTCGCGGATCCACAGTTGAGCGAGTCATCTAGACAGACGATCGCGGCGGTGAGGTCCGCCTGGCGCCTGGCACTGTGACGCTCGAGGTAGGCGGTACCGAGGTTGTTCTGGACAATAGCCCAGACGTCGGGGTGCGCCGAGCTGTTGCCGAGAACGTCGATGGCCTGGCAGTGATAGCCGATGGCCTGGTCCACAGCGTCTGACGCGCCTTCTGAGCAGGCGTTGCCGAGGCCGGTCAGCGCGGCAGCCTGCTCGGCCACCATGCTCTGTGCGGCGAAGACGGTCTGCGCGGCCCGCAGGTTAGAGACCGCGTGCTCGAGGTTGGCCGCCCGGTTCCCGATCACGCGGTTGAAGTAGGCCTGACCAAGGCTTTGCTGGGTGACTGCCTCCTGGCGGGTCGCCCCGAGATCGGCGAATTCGGCCTTGGCGGCCGTGAACGCAGCGATCGCCAGCTCGACGTTGTGAGCGCGGTCACCATAGCCTCGTCTTGAGTAGGCATTACCTAGAGAGTGCTGCGTCTGCGCCCAATCCAGCGGAAGCTCCTGGCGCGTGCGTACCGCAAGCGCGTCTTCCAGGAAGCCGATCGCCCGCTCGACGTTGTCGGCCCAGTTGCCCGCTAGCCGCTGCATGTATGCATCTCCCAGGCCGTGTTGTACTGCGGCCAACTCGATGGCGAGCCCGCGCTCAGCGAAGATCTCGCTAGCCTCGACGAAGCAGGCGATGGCCGATTCGAGATCTTGTTCGCGGTCACCGTCCATGCGGACAGCGTAGACGGTGCCGACGCCATTCAATGCGATCGCATGAGCCACAGACCTTGCATGCGCAGCGGACTCGATTACGGCTTGGAAGTGCTCTATCGCCCGTGCGAAATTTTTCGCTGGAATACCGACGATTCGCTCGCGGAAGGCCATGCCAAGGTCGCAATGCACGCCAGCCCACTCATCTGGGAACTCTCTGGCGGTGTACAGGGCGGCGGCGGCATCCAGATATTCGATGGCTTGCTCGATATTGTCGGCGCGCTTTCCTTCGAACCGCCGCAGATATGCCCTGCCGAGTATTCGCCGCGCCCTCCCTGACTGAGCTGCTGTCGCAGCACCGACACCGGTTAAGACGGCACCACTGGATACGATGGCTTGCTCGATATTGTCTGATCGGCTGCCTTCAACACGATCCAGGTAGGCTGCGGCAAGTTCTACGCCAGCCTCGGCCCGCTGTCCAGCAAGCGCGTCGTCGCCAGCAGCCAGCACCTCGCTGAAGCACTTGATCGCGGTCTCGATGTTCTCAGCGCGAAGGCCAGCGGCGCGTCGGGCGTAAACCTTGCCGAGATTGAGTGTGGTCACCAGCCATGAGTGCGGTGCTGACGTGCGGGTATGTACAGTCAGTGACGCCTGGAATACCGCGATGGCTTCCTCGTAGTCATCCGAATCTGCCTGTTCGCTGAGGCTGGCGCCAAGCATGCCTTGAAGCGCTGCCCGCAGCTCCGCATGCGGTGCCAAGTCCGGCCGCGCGAGCATCTCCCGCAGCAATCCGATGCGGCGGCGCGGATCAGCGTCCGCGCCAAGCCGGTGAATCTCCGTCAGCGCCTGCCGGAGCTCGCCAGACAGCTTCGCGTGGCCCTCGTCGACTCGCGCGCTCATAAGTAGCGCACGGCGCTCGGCCAGCGTCGCCGCGATGTCATCTCGGCCCCGTTGCCTGGCGGCCTGGATCAGTTCTCCCAGTACAGCCTCGGCAGGCTCATCAAGCAGCTCCGGGTGCCGTGAGAGGCAATCGCGAATCTGACCCGGAGTGTTGGCCTCAAGATATTCGAACACGGCCGCCATTAATGATCGGCGCGCCGCCCTGGCGCCCAGCCTGCGCTTCATTGAAGCCTTTGACTTCTCGAGATCGCCGTGGTGAACGCACCGGTCCATGATGAGTAATGACTTAAGTTTTGCGATCCGATTGGATAACAATCACTGGAAGGTCACCGTGACGTGCAGGATGCCAACTTTCCGCAGAATACCAGTTACGAATGCTTGCGCGCAAGCTTAGCCTTCCGTGATCAGCTGCGGTGTTTGTAGTGCTTTGTTGTGTATTATCTCCTCAGCTTCCTCGTAAGCGCGCTTCTCGTCGTCTGAGTTCGAGAAAGCCCTTCCTATGCTGGTAAGTATACCGTCGCTCTCAATTGGTGAATGTCCAGATTGGTTGGGCCGAAGTACGGAACTGGCAGGAGCACTGAAGCAGCAAGGCTAGTTACTCGTATCGCCGAGCCGGTCAGGCTGGAGAAATTCTCTATTACATCAACTGAGCCCATTGCAGTGACTTTCAGGTTATCACCGGCAAGGAAGCGAAAGAACCCGCTTGAGTGCTCGTGAATAACGAAATTGGCGGTGTAGGTGACGTGGTCCGCGTAGTAATCGCTTACTCTGACGAGCGAGTCGAGTACCACGGTCTGACCTGGACTTCCCGGCGGCTTGGGCTCGAACGGTCCGAGGTGCTTGACGGCCGCGAATCCGGTAGCGACAACTAGCAGGCCCAAGACGGACAAGGCAATGTGGATTACGGCCTTTGCCAGCAGGCTTGCCATCACCCCGTGCACTATGCGCCGGCGGACTTCGACTTTCTTGTCGGCCTGAGTTTTATGGAGTGTTCTGTCTCTGTCCATGACTGATCGCGCTCTGTAGAAGCAATTCCCCCTGTCGCGGTGGCGGCAAGGTCATGTCCTTCGGGAGTTGTCCCGCTGCCGATCCTTGTTCCTCGGCGGCAACAGCGGTAGTCACAATGCTAGACAGTATTTCGGTAAGTTGCTAGAAACCACAAGATATGACAGATAGATGACATGTTGTCGCGTCTCGCGTTGATGGGACCCCGTCAGGGGTTTTCTGCCACGACGGGACCACCCGACGCCAGTGATGCGACCACCCGGCGTGTCGTGCCGGGTCTCTTGATCACTTGCCCTTGCCGATGCCTTCATGTCGGTCGACTTGGAGGGTCGGTGCTCCGGGAGGTTGCCGTCACTGAGATCCGTGACTATGCGGCACTGCCAGCCGAAAAAGTCCACATAACCATCAGGTGCTGCGTGCCTGGCTGACCGGAGTGGGGCTGCGACGGATGGCCGACCAGGCGACGGTAGACCGCAGGGCGGCAGCGCAAGGTCCATGCGCTGATCTTCACCGTATGTCCAGTGACGAATCCGCACGACGTCGTACTTCGCGCGGGGGCGACCCGCGCACCTGCCTACTGTCAGCGAATCCGCTTTTCGACCGCAGCGCGGCTTGCATGTTGCGATGATCCTTAACGCTCGCCCTGCAGACGCGATAGGCTGATAACTAGACAATGCGTCAAGACCCTGCCGAGGGTGCCAATTAGATGACATCGAACCAAGATGGCGCGCCTACGTCGCTTATCGCCGCCGAGATTAAGGCGCTACGGAAAGGCCGCGGCATCCGAGCTCGCGATCTGGAGCAGCGACTCGGCCCATACTTGCGTGAGTTGGTCGGCGATATCGCAAGCGATATCGCTGATCGCCGTCGTCTCCTGGCCAGCGAGTTGACCACGCAAGCAGCCAGGCTTCCTGACGATCTTCGCACGGCAGTACTGGCGAGCCTGGGACAGTCGACCGAGACAAGGCAGATGACTCGCTTCGGTGACCGCGTTTCCTGGCTCGCAGAACAATCTGGTCATACTGACCGTACTGCACTTCGGAGAATTGACGCCGCTGAGCAACTGCTGGCTGAGGAGATTGCCGGCGAGTTGCGGCGCCGCCGCGGTCGACCCGCGTCCGCTCCCGCTGGTTGGTACCTGGATGAGTTCCGCACGATACTTCGCCTAGATACGCCAAATCCGGAATCTCATGAACGACGTCGTATTGTGGCGACCCGACCGGGCTTGACGCATGTAATGGCCTGGCTAGATGTGCCGAGGAAGCCGGACGAACCGCGGATGGACCTGACAGCGGAGGTTCTATACGGTGGCCGCCTGGTACGCCGCCCAAGCCAAGCTGGCAACAGGTTTGAGTTCGTCATCGAGCTGCCAGCCCCGCTGGGACCGGGCGACCAGCACGAATATGCGCTCATCTTGAGAGTGCCCCAGGGTGAGCAAATGCGACCGCACTATATATTCACTCCGGAATACCAGTGCAATGCGTTCGACTTAACAGTGCGATTCGATCTGGATCATCCTCCTGTCTGGGTACGCGCGGTCTCGGGTGAGACCGTACGGATGTTCGACGACGCCAGGCCTGGCAGCGATCTCGTGAAACTGGATCGAGCCGGAGAGGCGCACGTGCGCTTCGAGAAGCCGGTCATGTATCTGGGATACGGCCTACAGTGGCAACTGTGAGCGATCACGCGCGCGGTACCACCTGTGACATCATCACGAACCGCGTCCGCAACTGCAGACTGGCCAGCATTTTGGCGTGCCGCTCGACCAGTCGCGCTGGTCCGCGCATGGCATCTCACGCGCGCGGCCGGGTTTCGAACGCCTCGGCGAGCATCCCCTGGAGATTCCGGGTTCACAGGTCATCCCGTAATCGCCGACGTCAAGGCGTCGGCGTGACACGCCAGTTCGCGGCATAATGGCTAGAGATTCCTCCAGAGCAGTGCAGGTCAACCCCGGATCACATGAACGCAGAAATGACTTCGCCGGACGAGCGGACTGGATCGGTCAGTGCGTCCTGCGCGGTATCGCCCGCCGCCGCTGTGTTGCAGCGGATGATACGGGGATATCAGCGCTGTACCGTCAACCTGCCGTCGCCGTGTAGGTATGAGCCAAGTTGCTCTACGTACGCCTTGCAGGCGCTCGGCAGGTTCGGTGCCGTCCGTGGTGGCTGGCTCTCGCTGAAGCGAATCGCGCGATGCAATCCATGGGGTGGTAACGGCGCCGATCCAGTGCCTGAGCGCTCACCTGGCGGGCGCTAAGCTAAGGCTCTGCCTCAGCGGCGCAAGCCGCATCTTCGCTGCTCTTCTGGCTGGCCTCACCGATCGCGTCCATCGCGGCAGCCCGGCGGCTGGAACTCGCGGTGCTGGCGTCGACCGCGGGCGTCGTGACCTCCACGAGGGCCGGCCGGACCAGCGTGCCATTATAGAGCCAGCCCCTCCGCAGGAAGCCGACGATCTGGCCGTCGCGATCACCCGGACGCACCGGCACCGCGACCGCCTCTTGCGTCGCCGGGTCGAATTCGCTGGCCACGATGATCTGGCTGAAGCCGTGGAGGTGCAGCATCTCAGCCAGCTCGTCGCAGACCGTCTCGGCGAAATCCGTCCCCTCCTGGTCGAGACGGTCAATCAGCATGAACATCCGGCGCGCCAGCGGCATCAGCAGCATTCCGTCAATGGTCGCTCGCGCTACCTTCAGCTCCGCATAGAGGGCGTCGAAAGCCCTGGCGCTCTCCTTGCTCTGAGCTAGGCGCCGGACGAACAGATCGGTCAGGTAGTCCAGCTTGCGGCCGATGGATTCCTCGTCCCCACCAGTCTCGCCGCCTTCCACCGCTCAGCCTCGGCCCTGCGCGTGAGTGCCGAGGGACTTGGCACTGGTCACAGTGATGCCCCTGGCATCGATGTGATTCCAGCGCCATCCAGGCCGCCAGGCCATGAGATAGAACCCCCCGCCGGTCACGCCTACGGCCAGGATGCCGAGCACCGGGTTCGCGCGGAATGCCGCACCGATCAGGACGAAGAGCAGAGCGAGCCCGGCGTACATGAGGCAGCCGACCATGCCGCAGCCGGATACCACTCCGCTGCAGCCACCTGCCGCGGCCGAACTCGCGCCGGTCTTCTTGGCCGCTGTGAAGCCTGGCAATCGGAAATGCCTCGAGGCCGCCCACTCAACCAACCGCAGGTTGGCCGCGATGGTCTTCCGCAGCTCATCGCTGTCAAAGGCGAGCTGGGACGCGCGAGTGAGCATATCGCGGGACGGGCCGATCTGCTCGGCTTTGGTGATCACGCGTCCGTTGCCAACCTGTGCCCAGCTTTTGAGCGACGCCTCGTTAAGGGCGGCGGCCAGATAGAAAGTGAATTCTTCTATATCCGGATGATCGGCGTGCACCTGGTCAAGAATCGGCAGAGCCTGCTCTGGCAAGTCACTGTTGAGCAGGATGCCACAGATAGCCACCTTGTAGACAGGCTTTTGCGGAGCCAAGGCTGATGCCCGCTCGTAGCAGCGCATGGCCTGCTGGTCATTGCCCTTGGATTCGTAAACCGAGCCGAGATCGAAATGATACTCGTCCTCGTCCGGCTGGATCCTGATTGCCTCATTAAACTCGAAGATGGCGTCATCTTCCTTGCCAATCAGGAGGTCTGCTCTGCCACGCACCGCCCATGCCTCGTGATGCGACGCCTGATGATCGGTAGCCTGACGCGCTGCGTAGGCGGCCGACGGATAGTCGCGGTGGGCCATGAACTCCTTGGCGCGGACCAACCAGCTGACACCTTCTTCGGTCGACTGCTGCACGGCTGGCGGCACATACGAAGCTAGTCGCTGATCGAATTGCGCCCGGGCGCCGGGATCGAGGAGCGTCGTCTCAGCGGCGTCGATCGTCCTGACCCGATCCTCGGCCTCGCGCTGCCGCTCAATGCTCGGCGCTTGCTGGCGCTTGATCCAGGTCCGGCGCTGGCGCTTGACCGCTTCTTTGATCTGCTCCGGCGTGGCCTGTGGGCTTACCTCAAGAATCTCGTAGTAATTGACGAAGGTCGTTACGCTTGTCATCAGCCGATCTCCAGCTTCTGGATTTCCTGCTTCGCTGTCGCAATCTGACTAGCAGTAAGGTTCGAGACACGATCGATTTCCATGTCGCCTATCTTCTTGCCGGTAGTTGCGTCGAAGATTTCCGCGTGGATCACCCCATCAATGTCAAATGACATCTTGACCTCCATGGGCGCCCCTCTGGGATATGGCGGCAGGCGGCAGGTACTTTCGCCAACAACGGTCACATAGGAAGGATCGATGTCGTCGCCCTCGGTGACTCGGACATTCCAAGCCACCTGGTTGTCCTCAAGCGTCCTGAAAAGGTCGGTACCGAAAACTGGAACCTTCGAGTTGTGTTCGATCAGAACCCAGTTGCGAAGAATGCTGGTCTCTGTATCGAGGGCTAGAATGCCGAGACCATGCGCGGCCACATCCGCTACCTTGATCTTTCCGCCCTTGATTCCCGCTAGCTCGGGGAGCGCGGACTCACCGTCCTCCATGGCGCACAGATGCGCCTGAATAGCCGCCCCTAACGCCACCGCCTCGTCCGGGTTGACGGACCGCTCCGGCTCCTTGCCGCTCACCCGGCGGATCATTTCCTGGACCATCGGCATCCTGGTAGAACCGCCGACGAGCAGGAGCTTGTCGATATCGTTCCAGGTCAGGCCGACGTCGTCGAGCGCCGACTCCGTGATGTCCTCGGTGCGTCCGAGCAGGCCCCTGGTCAGGCCGTTGAACGTGTCCCGGTTGACCGGCAGGGTGAACGTGCGGCCATCAGCCGAGATAAATACCTTGGTCTCAGTAGTAGTGGTCAGGGTGCGCTTGGCCAGCTCGGCCTTATCGCGGAGTTCAGCTGTCCTCAGGTCGTCGTCGAGCAGATCCGGTCCGCCTTGCCGGAGCACTTGCTCGTTCAGGTACTTCATGAGCTCGTTGTCCCAGTCGAAGCCGCCGAGGTTACGGTCACCGAATGTGCCGATCACCTCGAAGCTGCCGGCTGAGATCTCCATGATCGTGACGTCGAACGTGCCGCCGCCGAGGTCATAAACGAGCACCTTGCCAGTGGCTTGCGTGTCGAGGCCATAAGCGAGCGCCGCGGCGGTTGGCTCGTTCAGCACTCGCCGGACATTGAGTCCGGCGATCACTCCGGCATCGATCGTCGCCTTGCGCCGCGCGTCATCGAAATAGGCAGGGACCGTGATTACGGCGTCAGTGACCGGAGCGCCAAGCGCGAGCTCGGCATCCTCCTTCAGGCGCCGGAGGATTATGGCCGAGACTTCCTCCGCCGAGTACTGTCGGTCATCGGAGGTGGCGAACTTCCAGGTCCGGTCGCCCATCTTCCGCTTGACGAACTGCACCACATCGTCCGGTGCAGTGGGCGCTGTCCGCTTTGCCATTGAGCCAACCAGGGTTATATCGCCCTGAAACAGAACGACCGAGGGAGTCAGCCGCTCACCTTCGCGATTGGTGACGATCTCTGGCTTGCCGTGGCTTCCGACGACGCCGATAGCCGAATAGGTGGTTCCGAGGTCGATGCCAATAGGGCCCATAGGGCCAAATCCCCCTCCCGCCGAGCAGCCTGACGCGCCTTACCGGTCCTTCCGGTCATTTAGCGACAATAAGGCATGCTCGCATACTTTGTCCTGACTACGGCTGTAGCAGTGTGACCTGCAGACCGTTTCGGTAAGTTTTGCAGAAAGACACCTAATAAGGCAAGCTGCCGCATCGTTTCATCATCAAGATGGATGAGCAACGTCCCACTAGCGTAATGATTCTCATGTTTTGCCCGTTCGACGAACGACTTATCGGAAGTTTCAGTTTCGGGTAAACTAGCGGGCCGTGGCCGAGGCGGGACTGATCCGTCGGCATAACGTTGGACAGTCGGCGATGTTCCGGGCCAACTCCGACAACCGTCTCGTCGAGCCGCTGGCTGAGTTGCTGTTCCTGTACCGGAGGCTTTTGCAGGTGGTGGCCAATGAGTTTGCATCGCCCGCAGAGAATTGGAGCGTGTGATCGGCGCGGGCCCGCCGACGGCGCTGCGCTGTTGGCGCAAGCGCAAACCATGGCAGCCACGGCTACCCGGACTCGTCGGTGCCAATGCGTACGGCGCCTATGTCTGGCGACTCCACCAACCCGCCGCCGAGGCGACCGCCCGCGCCTGGCAGGAGCGGGCAAGGTTGTTGCGGGAGTCGCTGCCAAGGCACTCCCGGAAACCGAGACGTAGCCCCTGACCTGGGAGCCGCCTGTCGGAATCGAACCGATGACCTGTTCATTACGAGAAGCACGGCCCGCCGCCCCGAGCGCTCTGCCTGCACCGATAGCCCGCCCGAGCGCTCACGAAACCCAGAATGCACCCAGTCAGCGCGGCGCCCGGTCCACGACCCGGTCCACAAGCCATCCGGCGAATCGCGTCGTGCATGTGACGCTCGGTAGCCTCGGCACAGGCGCGCCGCATGCGCGTAAGGCCCAGCCAGACGGCGGATCCCGGCCGCGACATGTCCGCGTTCGGCCTCCCGCCGCCCGGAGAGCAGGCCTGAAGAGGCGACTCGCCTGTTCATATAGCGTCAGATGCAT
>Ga0116225_1000240_pt1 | contig 44010 bp, 41 predicted proteins | sample Sb_taG_8_FD_88968 | JGI IMG/M metagenome (GOLD analysis project Ga0116225, IMG submission 88968) | Peat soil microbial communities from Weissenstadt, Germany - Sb_50d_c_BC metaG | ecosystem: Environmental > Terrestrial > Soil > Wetlands > Peat | place: Germany: Weissenstadt | collected 2010-09-21 | reverse complement strand
TAATGCGACCACGCCTGCCGAACTCGACTGCGTCATCGGTGGTTGCGGGGGCCCGAAGCCACCTATACCGAACACGCTTCCAATATGAGCGAAAAGCCCGAGAATAGGTCCAAATCCTGGGCCCGCAACTACCTTGATTTGCAGCTTCGGGAGTTGCTCGCGACACTGATCGGCTCAGCGGGTCCGTGAGGGTCAAGCCAACTTCGCGCCTTCCGACTTCCGCTCCCGGGGTATAAGCCGGGCTCAGGTTCGAGCTAGCCCGGTGCGGGCAAGTCAGCTGACGATCGAGCAGCGAAGGCTGGACGAATGACGCCGAGCTCGTCTGCGGGGATGACGTCCACCTCGACTTTCAGCACCTGTTCACCCGGCGCCAGCATCACGCCGTCGATGGGGGCGATATCGGCGTAGTCGCGCCCGATCGCCAGGGTGATGTGATCATCCTGCACCAGGATGACGTTGGTGGGGTCGAAACCGATCCAACCTCGTTCCTCTCCACACCACAACAACACCCAGGCATGGGTGGCGTCGCCGCCTTCCAGACGGGGGCGGCCCGGTGGGGGGATGGTGCGCAGATAGCCGCTGACGTAGGCGGCAGGCAGGCCCAGGCCGCGCAGGCCCGAGATCATGATGTGAGTGAAGTCCTGGCAGACGCCGCGACGGGCCGCAAATGCCTCGCCCGGCGGCGTGGAAACGCTAGTGGCCTCAGCGTCGTAGGTGAAGTCCCAGCGCATGCGGGTCATCAACGTGGCCGCCGCCTCGATTATCGGCCGGCCTTGGGGAAAGCTTACCCTCGCGTAGTCGGTGATCGCCGGCAGGATCGGCGTTCGAGCGGTCGGATAGAGATAGGCGGCTGGGCTGTCGGCCCCGAGCGCCGCGGTCTCAAAGCTGCGCGCCCGCACAGACTCCCAAGCCGGGCTGTCCGCCGGGGACTCTATTGGCGGCGCATGCACGTCGACCCGAGATTTGGCCTCGATGATCAGCGCCCGGTGCGGCTGGTCGATCATCACCGTAAGCATCTGTTCGCCGAACGGGCCGGTTCGTTCAACGGTCTGCGAGGGCTGAGGCGTGATGGTGATGGCGTTTTCCAACACCGTCTGGGCGGCCGAGGACTGCGGCGTCAGGCGCAGCACGCACCGCGCAAACGTCACCACGTCTTCGTAGCTGTAAGTCGTCCGGTGACGCACGTTGTAGATCACGTGAGCGCGGCGAGTTTGATGGTGGGGACAGCGTTGGCGCCCTGCAGAAAATAACGGTCGGCGACGGCGTTGGAGAGCCGCATCAGAGCCTGTTCGAAGGCGAGCATCTTGTCGGCGTTGAGGCCGTCCGCATCCTCGGTCTCTACTTGAGTCGCAAGCGGAAGCAGGATTCTGTTGGGCTCCTCCAGCATCCCGTCGTCCAACAGGGAAGGCAGGGCGGCCAGGTGGCCCTTCAGGGCGAAAACCTGGAAAGCCAGTGACCGCGTATTGAAGGGATCGAGCATGACCATGTCGCGCACCGGCGTCAGCGCCAGTCCGACGAGGTAGCGGGCGCGGTAGGTGATCTGGCTATCGGCGAGGTCGAGTAGCAAGTCGAGGTCGTCGTTGGTCGCCGTGCCGTCGGCGAGCGCCCGGGTGAAGCGGCAGGTGTTGATCCCGCGCTCGATCCTCCGCCCCATATCGAGGAAGCGCCAGCCCGCGCCTCGGTTCATGTTCTCTTGTGCCAAGCCGGACAGGGCGGCGAGGATTTGCAGCGCGCTTTCAACCTGTTGGAGAACTTCTGCCTCCGACAACAAATTCCGTGCGCCGTCGAGAAGGCGACCGTCCAGGTTGAGCAGCAAAGTCCAGAAGTCGCCGGACAATCGTTCGCGCATGCTCGAGGCCGTGCGGCGGGCCTGGCGGACCAGGTCAATGACCGAGCCGAGCGCGTCCTGGTCGTGCAGAGCATCATTGGCGGCGTCCAGCGCCCGGCGCCCCAGGGCCGCTTCGTCCAAGGCGCCCGAGGCGACCAGAAGTTGTTGCAGGCGGTCCAGGGTCTCACCGGCGCTGTGGAGGGCGGCTTCGGAGTCCATCAGGCTGGTGCATAGGCTGCGCACCAGACGCAGGGTGGCCTCGGCGCGCTCGAGATAGCGGCCGAGCCAGAACAGATTGTCGGCGGCTCGGCTGGGCAGGTGGCCGAGAATCCGCCTGACCTTCACGTCGTCGGTGCTAGCGAGCAAGGTGACCCGCTTGACCGGCTTGTCTGCGATGACCCAGACATCGGACGTGCGCGCATCCTCACCCATGGAGATGGCTCGGACATCGAGCTGGTCGGAGGTGCGGCAGAACCCCCCCGGCATGATGCGCAAGCCCTCTGGCGTGGCCGCGGCGTAAACTCTCAACACGAAGGGCGCGGGCTCGAGGCGGCCGTCGCGCAATACCGGCGTGGTTGACAGTCGGACCACCTCCTGACCGACGAAGTCGCCGGGCCGGTCGTTAAAGCGCGAGAGGAAGGCCGCGCGTTCCTGGGGCGACAGGTCGGCCATCAGGCGCGGCCTGGACGAGGTCCCGTCCGGCCCCGGGCCGTTGAAGGCGGGCGCGATCACCCGGTTGTCCAGATCGCTCTCGACCAGGTCCCGTTCGGCCGGCTGGCCGCACCACCATGTCGCGACGTTGGGCATTGTCAGCTCTTCGCCCAGCAGCCGGCGACAGAGCTTCGGCAGGAAGCCCAGCAAGGCCTTGGATTCCAATACGCCGGAGCCCGGCATGCTGAGCACCGCCACGCCGCCGCTGCGGATCGCCTCGAGCAAGCCAGGCACGCCGAGCCGCGAAGCGCTGTTGAGTTCGAGCGGATCGATGAAGTCGGCGTCGACACGGCGCAGGATGACGTCCGCTCGTTTCAGCCCCGCGATGGTGCGCACATAGGCGCGGCCGTCGCGAACGACCAGATCGTCGCCTTCGACGAGCAGGAAGCCCAGGTACCGCGCGAGATGGGCCTGTTCGAAATAGGTTTCGCTATACGGGCCGGGTGTCAGCAGACATATTCGCGGATCGCTGCGGTCGGCAGCTGCGGCCAAGCCTTTGCGCCACTCGTCGAAGAACGAGGCCAGACGCTGGACGTTCATCGCGTTGTAGAGGTTGGGATAGGCGCGTGAGAGGACGAGGCGGTTCTCCAGCGCATAACCAGCCCCCGACGGCGCCTGGGCGCGGTCGTCCAGCACCCACCAGCGTCCGTCCGGGCCGCGGCCGAGGTCGGCGGCGTAGAGTTGCAAGTAGCGTCCGCCAGGCGGCTTGGCCCCCCGCATAGCTCGGATGAAATCGTTGCTGCCGGTGACGGCGGCGGCCGGTAGCGCGCCGTCGGCCAACAGCCTCGCCTCGCCATATAAGTCCTGCAGCAGCGCTTCCATCAGATTCGCCCGCTGCTCGACGCCCGCGGCAATCTGCGCCCACTCGCCCTCGCCCAAAATCAGGGGCAGCGGGTTAATCGGCCAGCTCCGCTCGTTTTCCTCGCCATAGATCCGGTAGGAAACGCCGGTGTCGCGGATATGCCGGGTGGCCAGGCTGAAGCGGCTCTTGAACTCGCCTTCCTCGTATTCGGCGAAATCGCCGAGGAAACCCAGCCAGTAGTCGCGGGGGCGACCGGTAGGATCCAACAGCTCGTCGGGCACGCCCGGTAACGGCCGATAACCGCGCAGCCAACCGGACAGGCGACCGGCGGCGGACGAGCCGAGGGTCTCGCGTCTGCGAACTGCACTGGAGGGCTCAGGGGCCAACACGGGTCCTCAGATCGAGGGTTATCGGAAATTCGCCCGTCACGTCCGCGGGCGGCGGCGTCACGATCCCCGGGCTGTGCCCACGCTCCTCGAACCGCGCCTCGCGACGCGCCTGGGCTTCATTCGAGTTGACCGGGAATGTATCATAGTTGCGCCCGCCAGGGTGGGCGACATGGTAGACGCAGCCGCCCAGCGATCGGTTGTTGGCGCGATCGACGATGTCGAAGGTCAAAGGCGCGTGGACCGCCAAGGTCGGGTGAAGCCCGCTGGGTAACTTCCAAGCCTTGTAGCGAACGCCGGCGATGGCCTCCATCGACACGCCGGTCGAGGTCATCGGCAACGGTCGGCCATTGCAGGTGATCACGTAGCGCTCCGGATTGAAGCCGCTCGTCAACACTTGCAGCCGCTCTACCGAGGAATCCACGACTCGGACCGTGCCTGACCCGGAGCTTTCCTCGCCCATCACGTGCCAAGGCTCCAGTGCATGGCGCAGCTCCAGGCCAACGCCTCCGTACTGGACGTGGCCGTGCACTGGGAAACGAAACGCTCTCTGCGCCTCGTACCATTGCGGATTGAAAGCATAGCCCGCCCGGTTGAGGTCAGCTAGGACGTCGAGGAAATCGCTCCAGACGAAGTGCGGCAGCATGAAGCGGTCGTGCAGGGCCGTGCCCCAGCGTACCAGGCGGCCGGTCTGCGGCTGCCGCCAGAACCAAGCGATCAAGGCGCGGATCAGGAGCTGCTGGGCGAGGTTCATCCGCGCGTCCGGCGGCATCTCGAAACCACGAAATTCGAGCAGGCCCAGTCGCCCGGTTGGCCCATCCGGCGAATAGAGCTTGTCGATGCAGATCTCGGTGCGGTGGGTGTTTCCGGCGACATCGGTGAGCAGGTTGCGCAACAGCCGGTCCACCAGCCACGGCACCACCGGCGCGGCGACGTCGGGTTGCGGGATCATGCCAAGCGCGATATCCAGTTCGTAGAGCACGTCGTGGCGGGCCTCGTCGATTCGCGGGGCCTGGCTGGTCGGCCCGACGAACAGACCGGAAAATAGGTACGACAGCGCCGGATGGCGCTGCCAATAGAGCAGCAGGCTTTTCAACACGTCGGGTCGGCGCAGGAACGGCGAGTTGGCTGGGCCGGAGCCGCCGACAACCACGTGGGCGCCGCCGCCGGTTCCGGTGTGCCGCCCATCGATCATGAACTTGTCAGCGCCGAGCCGACACGCCGCTGCATCCTCATAAATTCCGGTGGTGATCACGACCGCTTCCCGCCAATCGCCGGCCGGCTGAATGTTCACTTCGATGACGCCGGGATCGGGAGTCACCTTCAGACACGACAGCCTGACATCGTCGGGGGGGGTATAGCCTTCGATCCGGACGGGCGTCCCTTCGGCGGCGACTTCCAGGTGGGCGACCAGCTCGAGGTAGTCCTCCAGCCGGGCGAGCGGCGGCATGAAAACGCAAAGCACGCCATCCCGCAGTTCGATCGCGATCGCTGTCCGCACCACCTGCTTTTTGGCCCGGCGGCCGCCCGCGGCTGGCGGGGCGGCCGTGGGCGCAGCGCGATAGATTGCGTCGAAACCCGGCAGCGGCCCGCGCTCTTCATAGGGGTCCAGGGGGATGATGTACGGATAATCCTTGGGCTTTACCGGCGGCAGCGCGCCGAGCGGCAGCCGCAAGCCGATCGGCGAGTCGCCGGGGACCAGGTAGAGGCGTCCGCGCTTGAACCGCCAAGCCTCGCTGAGCCAGCGCTCGCCCTCGGCCCTGGTGAGCCCGCGACGTAGTGGCAGGACGTAGCCGACCGGCTTCGAAAGCCCGCCCGCCATGGCCCGGCGCAGGCCGTGCCGAGATGGCGCGTTGTCGATTTCGGCGTCGTCCAGCTCGACGCCTGGCGGAAGATCGCCTTCGACCTTAATCCAGTGGAGCGGATCCTCGCGCGCCGGAAGAGCGAGAGCTGGGTCGACGCCCAACCGGCCCGCCAGTCGGCGGATCAGGGCCAAGGCGTCGGACGCCGTCGGCGGCCTTACCCTTGGCGTCCCGACCGGGGCTGCGCCACGCCAGACCGGCTGGCCGTCGCGCCGCCAGTACAGCCCCAGCACCCAACGCGGCAGAGCCTCGCCCGGATACCATTTGCCCTGACCGTAGTGCAGCATGCCCCTCGGGCCGAAGCGGCGCTTCAGACGCTCAATCAGTTGCTCGGCGATGACCGGCTTGGTCGGGCCCGAGGCGTCGGTCTTCCATTCGGCGGCCTCGAAGTCGTCAATGGACACGAAGGTCGGCTCGCCGCCCATGGTCAGCCTCACGTCCTGGGCTTGCAGATCAGCCTCGACCCGCTCGCCAAGTTGGTCGAGGGCGTCCCAACCGGCGTCATCGAACGGCCGGGTGATGCGTATGGTATCGACCAGCCGTGAGACGTTCATCTCGAACTCGAAGGCAGTCTCCGCCATGCTCACGGCGCCGGTGATGGCAGCCGACGACCGGTAGTGGGGGGAAGCCGCCAGCGGCAGGTGCCCCTCCCCGCACAGCAGACCGGAGGTGGCGTCAAAGCCGATCCATCCCGCGCCTGGGATGTAGACCTCCGCCCAGGCGTGCAGGTCAGTGAAATCGCGCCGGGTTCCGAGGGGTCCATCTATCGGATCGATGTCGGCCCTGAGCTGAATCAGGTAGCCGGAGACGAAGCGAGCGGCGAAGCCCAGGCTGCGCATTATCTGGACCAGCAGCCAAGCGCTGTCGCGGCACGATCCAGATGCGAGCGACAGGGTCTGATCGGGAGTCTGAACCCCGGGCTCCATGCGCACGAGATGGGCGACGGTATGCTCAATCTGCGTATTCAGGCCGACGAGAAAATCGATGGTGCGCTTTCCCGCAGGCTCCAGGCTGGCGACAGCGGCCTCGAGCAGTGGCCCGCCCTCGTCGACCTCCATATAGGCCGCTAAGTCGCCGCGCAGATCGTCGGCGTAGCGGAACGGCAGGGTTTCGGCATGGGGTTCGACGAAAAAATCGAAAGGATTGATCACTGACATCTCGGCGGTGAGGTCGACCGCAACGCTGAATTCCGTCGTCCGTTCCGGAAACACCAGCCGCGCCAGCCAGTTGCCATGGGGATCCTGTTGCCAATTGATGAAGTGGTTCGCCGGCGTGATCTTTAGCGAATAACTGAGAATCCGAGTACGGCAGTGCGGCGCCGGCCGAAGGCGCACGACCTGCGGGCCCAGCTCCACCGGCCGGTCGTAATGGTACCGGGTCACATGGTGTAGTGCAGCGACGACCGACAGGGCGATCTCCTGGTTCGAGGCAGGCTGAGCTTCATTGCGCCGCCATCCCTAATGACCAAGCCCGCCACCAAAAGGCTGAGCAACCCTGAGGCTCCTTGGTGGATCGTCGAGGCTGTCGACAAGAAGCAGGCCAGATTGAACTGCATCCAGCATCTGGTGAGCATGATCCTTTACGAGGGAGTTTATCACGACGAAGTAGCTTTGCCGGCGCGCGTCCACAACCCGGACTAAATACGAGGCCGATCCCCAAGCGGAAGTAGTTCCATCGATCTACTAGCCAAACCGCCCCAGAGAGCGACAACGATCTTTAGTGTCTAAAACTCCGACGCAACTGGCGAGACACCTAATGTCATCAACATCATGGCCGCGCTGAAGGAGAGCATGCAGGCCAAGGTTCGTGACGCGGTTCGCCGTCGCATGGGCAAAGAGGTCGTCAAATCTTGAGCACCAGCCTGAAGCGCAGCCGAACAGGTTGGTTACCGATGCGCTCGTGCCCACACGCGGCGTAAAGTCGCCGACCCAACGTCGGCATTCTATTTAACGCCCTCTCGCAATCATCGAGACGTTAAAAAAAGTTCCAGCGTGTGCATGTCCAAGCAGTGGCCAACGATACCCTCATCGCATATCGCCACCTTTTGAACGTCGTCATGTGGTTGGGCCGACGAGCGGCTGGTTAGAGTTTCACTGGCAACGATAGCCAACGAGATCGCGATGACCGTCAGAACTGACTTCCTGAGGCGGTCAGCGCCCGTACCGGCAAGCCTGAGGCTCGGGACGTCAGTGTTGACGAATGACTGATCATGGCGTGACGGCTCGCGCGGCGCGCCGGCTCGGCCGTCCAGGTTTGGCTGAGCTGATCGAGAAGGAGCAGACGTGCGGGGCTTATCCGGTCGTCGAAACGGTACTGGCATCTTGCTGTTGCTTTCTCCGGTAGCGGTCATCACGCAAAAGGCCAGGGTCGTTTGCGCCGCTCTGAATTGCCATTAACCTGAGCCCGACGTGCAGGATGTCGCTGATGCGATCAGGCATCAAGTCTATCACTCCCTTGACGAGAATTTGTATCAGACGGGCGTCCAGGTTTGTTGGCGTCCATTCAACCTCCCTGGCGCTACCACGACCGATGCCGGTCTTTCGCGGAGGCCTCCCACAACGTGGCGCTCGTGCCGAAGGTCGATCAGGGGCTCGTGCTGGCGCTGCGCGGGGTCGATGTCGTGAGCTACGACGACAACTGGCATCCTTCCGCAGGAACCACGGAAGATGGACAAAAAGGTGGGGAGGGCCGCAGCCTCAATTTTGCGGCTCCGGCATGCATCGATCATGCGCCGATAACAGGATCATTCGCCTTTCAGATGCACCGCGGGGAAGTACAGTCCCAGCAATCGCCGGTCCCACCATCGGCCCCTCGCCTTTTCCTCGCTGCCGGCATAGGTGTAGTCGTAGAACTGCGCGCGCACATAGATCGGCGGCTTGTCCGGAAAGGGATTCCTTTCCAGTAGCGCCGTCACTGTGGGTTCGTTCTCCAGCAACCGTTCGAGGAAACGCGAAAACCACCGCAGGCGCCGCGGGTCGTCGAGCGCGGCGAACCACATCTGCCAGTCCAGGCGCGGCTGATGCGGGATGTTCCAACGCGGGGGGCGCGCGACATCGCCAGGCTTGTACCAGAATTCGTAGTCGCGCCATTCGGCACCGTCATACGAACCCTCGATGACGATTTCGTGGCGCTTCGTGGTCATGACCGCGAACAGGCCGTAAGCGCTGACGATATGCAGCGGTTCGATCAAGCCGTCGACCGCCTGCGCCACCACGGGCGGGTTGCCGCCGAAACGCTCATCCATCTGCACCAGGCTGCAGAACACGATCAGCAGCGCCAATGCGTTGACGACGACCGTCACCGCCCGTCGCGGCGCCTGATTTCTCGCCTGCAGCAGCGGGGTCAGGCGACGCGGCAATATCTTTCGCATCGCCGCGTCATCGAACAGCGGCAGGCATAGCAACATGGTCTGGAGATTGAACCAGTTGTAATTCCCAGTGATGAGAATGCAGCTTTGCAGCAGCAGGATGCCGAAGGCCGAGAAAAACCGCAGCCGGCGCGGGCAGAAGATCAGGAACGGCAGAATCAGCTCGATGAAAAACGTGCCGCCGGCGGTGAATTTCAATAGGCCGGGCGGCAGCCGCGCGGCGTACCAAGCGAGCGGCGTGGGCAGCGGCTGCGTCAGAAAGTGATCCAACAGCGCGGACAGGTTCCACCAGTTGGGATCGCCGCTCAGCAGCTTGACGACGCCCGACATGAACATGAAGCGGAACAGCAGCCAGCGCAACAGCCAAATGCCCGGCGCAGTGGCGACGCTCAACAGAAGCGCGACAAACCCGGTTTCCAGCAGGAACGTGTCCCACTGGAAGTTCATGAAGGCTTGCCCGGCATAAAACAGCGAAAGGTAGAGCGCATAGAGCAGAAACAGGCTCAGGCGCGGCAACAGATTCACGACCAGCAGTAGCGACAGCCCGGCCCCCGCCCAGCATACGGCCTGAATGGCGACATCGCTGTCGTTTAACCAGAACACCATCGGCGCCAGGAAGAAACGCTCCGGCCCGAGACGGCCGGCGACGGCATCGACCAGTTCGGCCACCGGCAGGATGCCATGGCTTCCGATGAGCCCCTGCGCCTGCACGGCGAAGGAGACGAAGGCCGACAGGTAGACCAGCCCGAACAGGCGCAGGAACAGGAACGAGATGAGATCGTAGCGCGGCGGCTCGTGGTTCCTGCCCCACATCAGTAGGCTGACGCGGAAAAATGCCGGCCGGTGCGCGGCGATGAACGCGTAAGCCAGTTCCGAGACGGCCGCGAAACCGGGCAGATTTCTGTAGAGAGCGAGCCAGAATCCCTTGCCGCGCGCGTGGCTCAGGGTCAGGAAACTGGCCTCGGCGGCGCTGGCATGATGTCCGTCGGGCGCGATGAATTGCACCGCGCGCTGAAAATCGGCTTGTGAGATCGCGGGATATTGCGCGGCTACTTCCTGATACGGCCGGTATTCGACGCAGTCGCCCGTGAGCTTCTGCCAGTAACGCGCCCAATAGCCGCAGAACCCGCAATCGCCGTCATAGACCAGCAGCGGCCGCGGACTGGCGGCTGGCGTTTTAGCGGCATCGGCGGACTGATTTCCGGATGTCTCTTGCACGATATTAACGACGACTGGCGCCGAGTCGCGCCTCGACGCATATGATCCTGGGCTAGCTTACCGGCCCTGGCAACCAGGCGGATCGAGTGTTTGCCGCGCTCAAACACGCGATGGAAGCGCTCTTGCCGACCTTGCTCTCGCCAACGATCGCAACGTCGCCCCAGGTCTCGACCTCAAGCTCCTTGAAGTTGGCTAAATTAGCGATCCGAACGCGAGAAACACGCCCAATCGCCCCCACAACTCTGACCTAGGGTGACACTGTACACGTCTCGCTGCTCGAGCGCGCGCGAGATTACTGGATGTCGGCTACGGGTCATTTGCTGATCCCAAGCGCCCGACCGATGCCTTCCGGCTTGCCCGCTGGCTTGCGGGCAGTCGGGTCGACGGGGAAGACATCGTGCAAGAGGCCGCGATTCGCGCTTTTTAAGGGATTCGGGGGTTTGCTGGCGGAGACCCACGTGCCTGGGTGCTAACCATCGTGCGTATAACACAAGCTACAGCTGGCTCGCCAAGAACCACCCTGCAGCAATTGTGCTTGCGAACGACCTCGATGAATTCGCTCGCGAGCAGATAGACGAGACGGCTGTGAGCGAGGCGGAGCAAACACCGGAGTCGGCGCTGATCGCCAAAGCCGAGGCTGAAGGAGTGCGCAAGGCGGTTGCATCCCTGCCAGCGCACTTCCGCGAAGTGCTGGTGCTGCGCGAGATCCACGATCTCAACTATCGGACGATTGCCGAGGTGGTGGGCATCCCCATTGGTACGGTGATGTCCCAGCTTGCCCGCGCGCGGCGGCTCTTGATCGAAGCCATTGAGGGGAGTGCAGCATGATCCTTTCCAAGCAAGATGAGCTTCTTCTCAATGCCTATTGGAGAGCTCGACGCGATCGAGGCTACGCGTTTCGAGAAGCGCGTCGCGCGCGAATCCGCACTCAATGTCGCGTTTGAAGCCCGTCGCGCGCTCCGTGCCGCGCTTCGCTCTGACCTGGGCGAGGATGTGCCGTCGGACGATCTTCGCCGCCGCATCACTAGGAGACTGAATGTCGGCACATGGGGCCGTCGCTACTCATGGCGCTCCGTGGCAGCATCGTTCCTCCTCGGCGCCGTAATGGCGGGCACGAGCTTCGTTGTGCTCAAATATCAAAGCGACGACCTTGGAGGCCAAGTCGTGTCTGCGCACATCCGCGGCCTCATGGCGCCGCAGCCGACGGACCTGCTCTCCTCGGACCACCATACGGTGAAGCCTTGGTTCAACGGAAAGATGCTTTCGCGCCCGTCGTCGAGGATCTCTCCGTTGACGGCTTTCCGCTCGTCGGTGCAAGGATCGACGTCATTGGGCTCGAGCCGGCTGCGACTCTCGTCTATCGCCCCGGCATGCATCTGATCAGCCTGACGGAAATGCCAAGTACGCGTGCGCTATCCGCATCCATTAGTCATAACCTCCAGCGAGGCTATCTCGTCCTGTCTTGGAGCGACGGAAAAATCAACTATTGGGCGGTTTCCGATAGCGCTGCCGATGAGCTACAGAGTTTCGTCAGGCAATTCCTGACCGCATCAGCGGGTTCCTGATCGGCGTCCTACGCGGCTGCAATTTACGAGACTAGCGCCTTCGCTTATCACTTCTAGACCCGGCAAAGGTCGCGCAATGTCCGCTCTGGGTCATTCGCGGACTCCCGGTGAGGGCCCGGCTTCATCGGTGCGATGGCTTGAGAACGCGTTGTGCGAGGTGAAGGAGCCGCTTTTCCCTCAGAGGTCCAGCGCACCTAAGGTGGGTCGGGCAGATTTGCCCTTGATCGCTCAATCGACGCTTTAGACGCTGGCGGCCCGCAAACAGGATGCCCTAGCGGAAGCGAAGCGCGACATTGATTAGCTTCTTTCGCGACTGTAGAGGGATGATCCGAGCCTCCGCCGACCAAGGGTCTGAACTGACCTCACGCGCTTGACCCCTTCGCTGATGCTTGCTTGCCGCGGATGATGTCCCACGCCACGTTGATCTGTTTGAGCCTGCGCTCCCTCATTAGACGCTCTTCCTCTCGGGTGGCCCGATCGGGGTGCCAGTTCTGGCGAAGCGTTTTGACGATCTTCTTCAGCATCTCCTCCCCTGTTTCCGGACTTGCGCCGAGCACCTGCAGCGCCTCTTTTCGGGTCGACGGCAGTCGCTCGCTCACTTCTGCGGATGGCGCAATCGGTGCTGATGGCTGCGGCCGAAAAGGATTGGGCGTAAAGCCTGTGGATGCCCTAGCGTTGGTTTCTCGTTGAGACACGGTCGTGACGTCCATTCGATCGTCACGCCGCGCCCATACTAACCACATCGCGGAGATTAGAAGTGTTGCGACTAGTCCAAACCAAACGTTATTGGCAATCTTGCCCCACAGGGGTGCAACCGGAGCTTGGCCGCCAGGGCTAACCTCATTGGTCGTTGCTTCCCTTCTCTTCGGAAGCCGGGCTACTGACGCTCCTGCCATCAATGATCTCGCTTCCGCGCTGCCAAAGGTTTGGCCGGCTTTTGAGACCGAAGGTTCTAAATTCACGGTCTGCATGTCGGGCCGACGCTCTTCCTTGGGTAGCCCTCCGGCGGCCCTATTGACCTGAGGCGCAGGCCTCTCGACCGGTTCGGGTTGGCCACTCGGCTCAGACGTGAAGTGGGCGAACGGTCCCACCACCGGGGCAAACCCGGAGGGCATGTCGATTACTTGCTGTGGGCTATCTGGTGGCGCACTCGCGCATGGCCCATCGAAGTCAGGACGGCCATATCGCCACGGCGCATAACCGGACGGCCGCCTTATGTAGCATGGTCCGCCGCGCGTCCTGTTCCACCAGGGTCCCATCTTCACGTGGAGCCGACCGTCGCTGACCCAAAAGCGGCTGCCACTCCGCCTCGTCAGGGCATCGACTACCGATAGCCACGAGACCCTGACGCCGCTGCAGTCGATGTCAAACCGGTGCACCAACCAGTTACGACAAATCTCAGGTGCTTTCGGCGAGCAGGCTGTAAACAACTGACGTTCGGGAGTTCCGTAAATTCGATACGATTGGCTCGGCCCCGGGACGAGCGCGACTTCTCCTCCCCGGTCCTGGCACGCAAAGGGCATAACAAGTCGTTCTTCTGATTGTGCGGCATTCGCTGCCAGAGACGACATTGCGATGCCGCAGAGGGCGGCAACTTGCACCACCAATGCGCGCATTGTTAAGTCCCCCGAGTTCGGCACCAAACGTCTCCAAGTGGAGGTGGGCTGAGCATCCAAGGTATCTACCAGACCTTGGCACCTTTATGGCTAGGGACACGTCGTGTCGTCGCAGTATCCTTGGAACAGAGCCAAAAAGCGTAGCCCTTAGCGCCTATTTGGTGGCGTATTCATGGGTGGGCTCCGCGGGCACGGTCTCCACGACCGAGCGCCTGGTCCGCTTTGGGTCAGTAGCTGATGTAATAGGTGTGTGCCAAAGACGTCCGCTCCCCCCCACAAACGAACGACGGGATAGGGGTGTCAGTGTCGGTTAAGTGCCGCAGGAATCCTGTTCCGTGAAGGTTGGTCGCGAGGGCCCGCAACCAGCTTTGTTTGCACCTTGACTATGCGGCTCTTTAGTTCGGTATCGGTGGTTGGGGGGCTTGATAACCCATCTGAGGCCAGGCACGCCAAAATTGGACCCGAATGCCACATCTGTAGTCGAAGCCACTCAAAGGGCTGCACAGCCACCTCTGGTCCGTTTTTAACATAGGAAAGCAGCGTGAAGGCGGAGTCGGATTGCATCATTTGGAGTTGGGAGGGTCAAGAGGTTCGGGTCGGATATGACCGCCTCGGAGTAGGACCGATCGTCCTTTTGCTCCCCGCCCTGAGCTCGATATCCACTCGACAAGAAATGAGGCCGCTTCAGGAGCGGCTCGCGTCCGACTTCGCTACCGTGGCCATTGACTGGCCTGGTTTTGGAGACGAGCCCCGCCCGCCAATCCCGTGGCAACCTGCGGCGTATACGGCCTTTCTGCAATACGTCCTTACCCATGTGGCTACCCATCCGCTCGCCACGGTAGCTGCCGGGCACGCCGCGAGCTACGCCCTCTCGGTTGCTGCTGCCTCGCCGAACTCAGCAGGGATGTTATGCCTGATCGCCCCAACCTGGCGTGGCCCCTTGCCGACCATGATGGGTGGACGACGTCGGGTGAGAGAATGGGTCGCCCGCGCAAGCGACCTGCCGGTGCTTGGCCAGATACTCTACCGGCTCAACGTCAACCCGGCCATGGTGCGCATGATGGCGCGCGGCCACGTCTACGCCGACCCAGATTGGCTCACAGGAGAGCGGTTCACCCAAAAGATGGCTGTCGTTACCGGTGCAGGTGCACGGTATGCCGCCATCCGATTCGTTACCGGCATGCTCGACCCGATGGCCAACCACTCATCATTCATCGAGACAGCAAAGCGTGTCAAAGAGCCGATACTCGTGGTCTACGGAGCCGCGACACCGAGAAGGTCTAAAGCAGAAATGAAAGCACTTGCGTCGGTCCCGCATGTTCGGTCTGTCGAACTGCCGCACGGCAAACTGGCCGTCCACGAGGAGTTTCCCGACCCGGTCTCCGAAGCGGTGAGGTCATTCCTCCGGCGGGATAGCGGTGGTAAGTCACCCCACTGAGAACGTGGTAGAGCGTCCACAGGCATGGGTATGCCACTCAGCGAAACAGATGAGGACTTGCGCCGGGTCGTCGCCCGCGTGGCCCTCCTGAACCTTGCCTATTTCGGGGTCGAGTTCAGCGTAGCGCTCGCCATCGGCTCGGTGTCTCTGTTCGCCGATAGCATCGACTTCCTAGAGGACACCTCGGTCAACTTCCTAATCCTCATCGCTTTGGGGTTGGAGCGCTCGTCACCGCACGCATGTGGGCATGGTGCTCGCTGGCATCCTGCTCATTCCGGGGCTAGCGACGCTCTGGATGGCTTGGGATAAATTCCTGCTTCCCGTGCCACCGGCGTGCTCCCGCTTTCTCTGACCGGGGGCAGGAGCCATGGCTGTGAACCTCACCTGCGCCCTCATGCTGGCGCGCTATCGCAGTCATGGCGGAAGCTTGACGCGCGCCGCCTTCCTGTCCGCGAGAAACGATGTTCTGCCAACGCCGCGATTATCGGTGCCGGACTTTCACCACTTACACCGCATCCGCGTGGCCCGATTTGATTGTCGGGCTGGGTATCTTCTTCATGAACTCAGACGCGGCGCGCGAGGTATACGTTGCGGCTCGTAGAGGGCTAGCCGAGGTCGAATCGCCGGTCTTTGAGTCCGCTTTGGGTCAGTAGCCAACGTCACAGCGCCCCATCGAGTTGGTCCGCTTCGTGCCACAAACAGACCTTTCCATCGCTGCCTAGGACAATCATTGATCCTACGACCGCCGCCGAGGCTGCGAACAGGATCAGGAATGCGGTACCGCGCATTTTCAGTCATGTGATCCGGCCTCACCGCTCGCTTCTCTTTTTTGGGTTGGAACCCTCGGCAACGCCGGCACACAGGGCAGAACGCGGCCGAAAAAAACCTTGGTGGCGACCCGCTGGCGACCTTCAAGAAAGAACGGGACCGTGGCGGGTTCGTTAGAATGCCGGGGGGCTTGGCCTGACCCGTACCCAGGCCCCGGTGCCTGCACACCGTTGTTTGCCGGGCCGCGACTGCCATCGTGTACTTGTCATCGGCCGTCGTACCCCTATGGTGAGGGTTCGGTGGAACCCTCCTTTTGTGGAACTTCGTGGAGCGCTCGCAATGAGTAATCAAATCGGTGACTTAGCCCAGGAAGAGGAATCCGGAAACAAGCGCAAACGCCCCGTGAAACAGATTCTGCTTGATGAGGCAAAGAAGTTTATCGGTATTTTCGTTTATCTTGTAATCGTTTTCGGTTTGTTTGTTCTTCACGAATGGGTTGTGCTGAGCAATCAACACATCAGTTATAGATTTTACGGATTTGCGCTAATCAACGCATTGGTTCTAGCCAAAATAATTCTCGTGGCGGAAGGATTGCATTTCGCCGATAGATTCAGGGAAAAGCCTCTGGCATATCCAATTGTATATAAATCTCTGGCATTCACTATTTTGCTCATATGCACCTACATCGCAGAAGAAATTATCGTTGCAATGTTGCATGGGAAGACCGCGGTCCAGGGCATGCCAGATATTGGCGGAGGAACGATTGGGGGATTTACATCCGTCGCGATCATCATGTGTGTCGCCCTGATCCCTTTCTTCGCATTCAGAGAGATCAGCCGGGTTTTTGGTGAGGCCGAACTTCACGCCCTCGTTTTTACCCGTGGAACGAAGGCTGCTCGCTCGCTCTCCGAGTAATGAATTCATCAATGGGCGATTGATGGCGGCCTGGAGGTGAACGATCGATCGGAAGACGCCCCGTTTTAAGCGCCGCCCGGTTCCGCCCGTCAGCAGGATGATCCGGACACGCCAGACATGCTTCTGCGGGCTGTTTCGATTGGCCACGATCGCCGCAAGCCGCAAGCGATCCTCGCCATTGACGTTCACCACGATCCTTCTGCGCAGGCCCCAGACTTGCATGCACGCGAACCATCGGGAACCCTTAAACGGACTCGTTCGTTAAGTTGCTACCACTTCTGGCAGCTCGGCTGGAACAAGCACAGGTACCTCCAGCTCACCATCATTGTCGGCATGCTTAAGAACGCGATGGCGAAATCCTAAGCAGGATCGCTAGCAGAGCTGGCCTAAGACGTTATTTGCACTGTTTCATGTCTGCCATGGCCTTCTCGGCCGCATGCTTGAGGCCCAGTCGATTCCTCCTCGACTGCTAAACGGATGGCTTCGGCGGCAGAGGTGAAGCTCCCAACGGATCGTCTTCGCGGTGCCTATCTTGAAGTCGCCGAGGAGAGGTCCGATGCGAACGGAATTCGCCAGCTGTACGAGAGCGACAATAGTCGGCCTTGCGTATGTTGCCTCGGCGTACGCTTTCTTGAACCCGACAGCAGCAGCGGGTGCACGATTTCTCACGCCACGAGTTTGATGTGGGTCAACGACCGGCACGCACCGCCACCTGATGATGACTTGCGGGTCGCTAATTCAGCAATTCGCTGGCAAAAATGAAGGCACTGATGCCAACTTCAACGCGCCTGTAGCCGACGCTCAAGCAGGTCCAACGTCGGCAAGATCTGATGGACCGCATGATGCAGACGAGTGGAGTTCACGTGCTTACGGCGTGATGGCCTCAGCCTAGCCATCAATCAATGCCTCGATCGCCAGCGTGGTCTTGTTTCGGGCACACCTCGGTCTGCCGGCGGGATTGCCGCCTTCGCCCTTTTGAAATCTCCTGTCGATGTTCTGTCGTTCGCCTGTTCTCAGTGAGCTCATTCGGAGGTGATTAGCCTTCCATGCGGGCAGCGCTCCCACAACGTGCAGGCGGCCCATCGTGGGCCGCGGTCAGCGTCCGGCAGTGGAGCGGTAGAAAAAGCCCTTGGTGATTTCGACGAGCGCCAGATACGCAGCTGTCACGATGATCAGGTAGACGAAAAACAGCGGCGGCGGTGCAACGAAACCGAACCACCGGCCCACTGAGAGAAGAGGAAGGACGATCGCGACAGCGACAGACCCAAGTGCCATGGCGACGAGGAACCCGCTCGGCCTGCTCTGGAAGAATCGCCGGCGCGTACGGAGGGCGAAGACCACCAGCACCTGGGTCGTGATCGACTCGATGAACCAGCCGGTCTGAAAAAGCGCCTCGCCGGCGCCAAACAGATGCAGCAAAGCGTAGAAGGTCAGAAAATCGAAGACGGAGCTGACCGGCCCGAATACTAGCATGAACCGCTCGATCAGCTTGACGTCCCACTTCACTGGCCGGGCGGTAGCCTCCTGATCCACCCGATCGAACGGAATTGCGATCTCTGACACGTCATAGAGCAGGTTATTCAGCAATATCTGGATCGGCAGCATCGGCAGGAAAGGCAGGAACAGCGCTGCGCCGGCCATGCTGAACATGTTGCCGAAATTTGAGCTTGAGCCCATCAGAACATACTTGGACACGTTCTGGACCGCGCTACGCCCGTCGACCACACCTTCGCGCACCACCGAGAGGTCGTGTTCGAGCAGGACCAGATCAGCAGCCGCACGCGCGACATCGGCGGCACTATCGACCGAGATCCCGACATCCGCAGCGTGTAGCGCCGGAGCGTCGTTGATACCATCCCCCATGAAGCCGACAACATGGCCGAGCCGCTTCAGCGCCAGTAGGATCTGATGCTTCTGCTGCGGGTTGACACGGCAAAACAAGTTGACCCCTGACAACTGTCCGATCAGCGCCTCGTCCGAGAGACGCGTCAGCGCGTCGCCTGTGAGTACTCCCGTGACCGGTATGCCGATCTCAGCGAAGACGTGGCGGGTCACGAGCTCGTTATCGCCGGTCAGCACCTTCACGGAGATGCCCGCAGCCGCCATTGCCTGGATCGTAGCCCCGGCGCTCGCTTTCGGAGGATCCAGGAAAACGGCGAAGCCGGAGAAAATAAGGTCGCTCTCGTCTATGATCGCGGCGGTCTCATGGCTCATATCGACCTCGCCGCTTGCTATGCCCAGCGCGCGGAATCCCTGCGCACCGAGCGCGTCAAGGGTGGCCTCGAAGGTACGACGCGTCTCGGCGTCGAGCGGCCGCTCCTCTCCGTCCGCACCCTCGTATCGCCCGGACAGCCGCAGGAGATCCTCAGGCGCACCCTTCACGATTAGACGACGCTTGGCGTCGTGCTCAACCAGGACCGAGACACGCCGTCGCTCGAAATCGAACGGCACCTCGTCGATCTTTCTCCAACCAGTCATGTCGAACGGATGGGCAGCGAGGATCGCCTCGTCGAGCGGACTCTTCATGCCGGTTTCGAACCGGCTGTTGATATAGGCATAGGCATAGGCGCGCTGACTCTCCGCGCCGCGCCCGTCGATCGCGCGCACGAGCTTGATCGTGGCTTCTGTCAGCGTGCCGGTCTTGTCGGTGCACAGCACATTCATGGCGCCGAGATCGTGGATTGCGGAGAGGCGCTTCACGATCACCTTTCGCTTGGACAACTCCATTGCTGACTGGGCAAGTGTGACCGTCACGATCATCGGCAGCAGCTCGGGTGTCAGCCCGACAGCGAGTGCCAGCGCGAACATCAGCGACTCCAGCACTGGCCGATGGAAAGAGATGTTCACCACTAGGACGAATAGCACCATCAACACGGTGAGGCGCATGATCAGCATGCCGAAACGTTGAATGCCGACCGCGAAGTCGGTGGCCGGCGGCTTTTCCGCAAGGCTCGCCGCGAGTTGGCCGAGCGCCGTCTTGCCGCCAGTTCGGCAGATCACAATAGTTGCAGTGCCGCTGATCACGGAGGTGCCGGCAAAGACGGCGTTCGACGCTCCGGCGGGGTTTTCGGCGCCCAAGGCTGCGTCGCTGGCCTGCTTCTCGGCTGGGTACGGCTCGCCCGTGAGGAGAGCCTGGTTGACGAAAAGATCGCGGCTTTCGAGCAGTCGCGAGTCCGCAGGAACGAGATCGCCAGCGATCAGCTCGACAATGTCGCCGGGGACCAGTTGGTCGATCGGCACCGAGAGGCTTGCACCGTTGCGCCGTACGGTTGCCTGCACCGCCACCGACCGGCGCAGCGCCTCAACCGCATTCTGAGCGCGGACTTCCTGGACGAAATCAAGTGTCATACTGATCGTTACGATGGTCACGACGATGAAGAAGCTCGCGATGTCGCCAGTCGCCGCGGACAACCCGCTCGCCACGAGCAGGATGATGACCAGCGGGTTGCGAAAGCGGGCGAGGAATTGTAGCCAGAGCGGCGAACGCTTGACGGTTGCGGCGTCGTTGGGTCCATAGGTCGTCAACCGCGATTGCACCTCTGCGGTATCAAGGCCCGCAGGGGTCGTTCCGAGTCGTTCGAGAAGCCGGTCTGTCGGCTCCTTCCAGATTTCTTCGGGGCCAAGTTCGCCATTTGCGGGGTCCTTGGCGCCATCGCGATGTGACCCGCTCACTTCTCCAGGTTCACGCGCATTCATTGGCTGTCGTTCCTTTGAGTGCCGCTCCAACTGCGCGCAACGATTGATCGCTAGAAAGTCGTTCAATGGACCGCCGTCGCGACGTAGCCAAGTAAATTGCCCTTTTTGGCAACTAGGAACCCACCCCTGATCTGTCTGTACTAGCGTGACCGGAGTCTGTGCTTCTAGCTTGGTGGCTTGCTCGGCGTCGGGCGGCCTGGAGCCATAAGCCGGGGGGTACTCGCGGAAGCATTAGTTCCGAAATGTGCCAAAGGCGAAAGCTTGTGCGTCAGCCTTCACTTCTTGTCTGGGTGTGCTCCGATCACTTCGCAAGCCATCCTATCGCCAGCTCCAAACCGGCATTCGACCTGGGTCATTCAATAGTGGCTGACTTACAGGCATGCTTTCCTTGAGCCAATTGCCCTAGCGACGGGCCCCCGCTGGCGGTGCATATTTATAGGTTCTGCGCGCGAATGCTACACGTACGTTGGCGGTCAGATGACGATGGAAAAAGATCAATCAACAGGCGGCCAGAACCGCGAGATACCCGAGCCTCCCCACCCGCGCGAGCGGCGCGAGCCGTTGCCGTGGCAAGTCCCCAAGGCCGCTGAGGAAGATCCCGAAGCGCTACGTCGCGTTCAGGCGATTTTGAACAGTTCGAGCTATCGACTGGCCGAGGAGGACGTTGATTTCCTCGCGCGCAACGACCTTCGCGGCGTACGCCTTCTGATCGAGTATCTTAAGCCGGAATTGTTAATTGCGGAGCATGGAATTCGTCACACCATAGTAGTCTTCGGCGGCACGCGCATCTGCGAAGGCGCAGCTGCACGCCGCAAGGTCGAAATGCTGCGCCGGGCATTGGCAGCCGATACTGGTAACAAGAACCTCGAGCGGCGGCTCGCAATCGCCGAGCGAATTCTGGCAAAGAGCCACTACTATGAGATTGCCCGCGAGTTCGGACGCCTGGTCGGCGAGGCCAACAGCGGCCACCCTGCGCCGCATACGGTTGTCATGACCGGCGGCGGCCCGGGTATAATGGAGGCGGCCAATCGCGGGACTTTCGACGTCGGGGCCAAATCCGTCGGCCTGAATATCAGCCTGCCGCACGAACAATATCCGAACCCCTACGTCACAGCTGATCTCTGTTTCAGCTTTCATTACTTCGCGTTGCGCAAACTGCATCTGCTTCTGCGGGCGCGTGCGCTCGTTGCCTTTCCAGGCGGCTATGGCACATTCGACGAGCTGTTCGAGGTCCTAACCCTGGTACAGACACGCAAGATCAAGCCGATCCCAGTCGTGCTTGTGGGCGAGAGCTACTGGCGGCGAGTCGTCGACATCGATTACCTGGTTGATGAAGGCGTCATCGATCCAGAGGATCGCGATCTATTCTGGTTCGCTGAAACCGCACAAGAGATCTGGGACGGCATCCTGCATTGGCATAAGCAAAGCGGCGAACCCCTGCCGCATACGCGTTGACGAGCTGTCTCACGCGAGTTCAGTCACGTCCCTCGCAATGTGATACGGCTCTGCAATCTGAATTCAGGGAGGATTTTCTTGAAGCTGTCTTTTCATGGCGCCGATCGAGGTGTCACAGGTTCTTGTCACCTGATCGAATCCGCCGGCCGCCATGTCCTCATCGATTGCGGCCTTTACCAGGGTGAGTATGAACTTGCAGAGGAGAATGCGGGTCCCTTCGGTTTTGATCCGACGGCCCTCGACTATGTACTGTTGACACACGCCCATCTTGATCATTGTGGACGCTTGCCGCTTCTCGCGGAAAGAGGCTTCCGTGGTGAAATCATCACGACCGCAGCCACGCGTGAGCTCACCCGGCTGGTGTTGCTTGATGCGGCCCAGTTGCAGGAGGAAGAGGCGCGCTACCTTGCCCACAGGGCAGCGCGACATGGCGCCAACCAGAAAGCGTTCCAACCGCTGTACTCGGTGCTCGATGCGCTCAACACCCTCGATTTCTTCGGGCGGACCGCCACATATGGACCATCGTTCGTAATCGCCCCGGGCATCCATGCGACCTTCCTCGATGCAGGCCATATTCTCGGCTCGGCCAGCATCTTCCTGCAACTCGAGGAGCGTGACCTTCACTGCGGAGTTCTGTTTTCCGGCGATCTCGGTAATATCGGTGGCCCATTGCTGCGAAACCCTGCGATCCCGCCCAAGACGGACGTCGTCGTGCTGGAAACAACCTACGGCAACCGCCTGCATAAACCGCTGCATCTCTCGGTCGATGAACTCTACCAGGCCATCAACGAGACGTTCGCGCGTGGGGGAAACGTAATCATTCCGACTTTTGCGCTCGAACGTGCGCAAGTGCTGCTCTATTTCCTACGCCAAGGCCTGGAACAGGACCGCCTACCAAATACGATGCAAGTATTTCTGGACTCGCCGCTGGCGATTTCGGCTACCGCAATCTTCGAGCATCACCCTGAATGTCTTGAGCCAAAGGTCGCCGAACTCTTCCGCAATAGCGGCGACCCATTCAACCTGCGTGGCTTGCACTTCGTTCGGGAGACGTCGGAGTCCGTCGCTTTGAACAGCATTAAAGGCGGGGCGATCATCATTGCTGGCTCAGGAATGTGCACCGGCGGGCGGGTCATGCACCATCTCAAGCATAATCTTTGGCGAGCGGACTCGAGCATCGTATTCGTGGGCTATGCCGCCGTGGGAACCCTGGCTCGCCGCATTATCGATGGGGCAAAGCAAGTCAACATCTTCGGCGAAGATATCCAAGTCAAAGCCAGTATACACACGATCAACGGATTTTCTGCCCATGCGGATCAGGCAGAGTTGCTGGCATGGCATAAACAAGCTGATGCCAGCCGCACCTTCCTCGTTCACGGCGAAGAAGATGTTATGCGATCCTTTGCAGCCAAACTGGCCGACACACGCATCGAGATGCCGGCATTGAATGAGACTTTCGACCTTTGAGGAAAGCTCACAGGGGCAGCAATCAAATTAACAAACGCGCGCTGAGTTTGAGTGCACATATCTTGTCTGGCACCAGTGAACCACATGGATAGGAATGAACGATCGACTGAGTAAGGACGAGCGTGACGGCATTGACGCTTATTGGCGCGCGGCAAACTACCTTTCCGTGGGACAGATCTATCTGCTTGATAATCCACTGCTGCGCGAGCCGCTGAGACCGGCGCACATCAAACCTCGCCTGCTTGGCCACTGGGGCACGTCACCCGGACTTAATTTCATCTACGTTCACCTCAACCGGGTCATTCGCAACCACGACCTCAACATGATATTCGTCACCGGTCCTGGTCACGGTGCACCCGCAATCGTAGCAAACACCTATTTGGAAGGAAGCTACACCGAGTGCTTTCCCGCCATCACTCGGGACGCCGAAGGTCTAAGGGAGCTGTTTCGCCAGTTCTCTTTCCCGGGCGGCATTCCAAGTCACACCGGACCGGAGACGCCAGGATCAATCAACGAAGGCGGCGAGCTCGGCTATTCCCTCGCCCACGCTTTTGGCGCGGCCTTCGACAATCCAGACCTGATCGTTGCCTGCGTCATCGGTGACGGCGAGGCCGAGACCGGCCCGCTTGCTGCTGCATGGCACGCCAACAAATTCCTGAATCCCGCGACCGACGGCGTTGTTCTGCCGATCCTTCACCTCAACGGCTATAAGATCTCCAATCCCACCATCCTGGCCCGCATCCACCGAGACGAATTGACTAGCCTGCTTCGCGGTTACGGCTACACGCCTTATTTCGTGGAAGGTTTTGAGCCGGCCGCGATGCACCTCAAAATGGCCGACACTCTCGATCAGGTGGTTGCTCAGACTGGCGAAATTCAGAAACGCGCACGCACCCACGAAGAAGCCTTCCGTCCGCGCTGGCCGGTGCTTGTCCTTGTCACGCCGAAGGGGTGGACGGGGCCCAAAGAGGTCGATGGTCTCAAGATGGAAGGTACTTGGCGCTCGCACCAGGTTCCTCTCGCCGAGGTGCGTACCAATCCTGAGCATCTCGCCATCCTCGAACGATGGTTGCGCAGCTATAGAGCCGAAGAGCTGTTCGACGCTTCTGGCAGGCTGCGAGCGGAGCTTGCGGCGCTTGCGCCTGAGCGCGAGCGGCGCATGGGATCAAATCCGCATGCGAATGGCGGATGTTTGCTTAAGGACCTTAAGCTGCCCAAAGTTGAGGCTTACGCGGTCGAGATGCCTGAGCCAGGCGAGACTTACGCTGAGTCAACAAGGGTTCTTGGCACTTATCTGCGCGATGTGATGCGTCTCAATGCGGACACCCGCAACTTTCGCGTCTTTGGGCCTGACGAGACCGCATCCAATCGCCTCAACGCCCTATTCGAGGTTACCGACCGCACCTGGGATGCTGAGCGCCTCGACAGCGACGACCATCTCAGCCCAGACGGCCGCGTCATGGAAATCCTGAGCGAGCATATCTGCCAGGGCTGGCTCGAAGGCTATCTGCTCACGGGACGGCATGGCCTGTTTTCGAGCTACGAGGCCTTCATCCACATCGTAGATTCAATGTTCAATCAGCACGCAAAATGGCTGAAGGTGGCGAGCAGGGAGGTGCCTTGGCGCCGGCCCATCGCGTCGCTCAACTATCTTCTCACCTCCCATGTCTGGCGTCAGGACCACAATGGCTTCAGCCACCAAGACCCAGGCTTCATCGACCATGTTGTGAACAAGAAGGCGGACGTGATCCGCGTCTACTTGCCGCCAGATGCGAACACCTTGCTCGTTACTTTCGACAGGTGCTTGCGGAGCCGAAACTTGGTCAATGTCGTCGTGGCCGGCAAGCAGCCCGAGCTGCAGTGGCTTTCGCTCAAAGATGCCATTCACCATTGCGACGCCGGCATTGGTATTTGGGCCTGGGCCAGCAACGATGTCGATGGCGAGCCTGACGTGACTATGGCCTGCGCCGGTGACGTGCCAACCCTTGAGACATTGGCTGCGGCGAGTCTGTTAGGGGAGCATTTTCCTGAGCTCAAGGTCAGAGTAGTGAACGTCGTTGATCTCATGCGCCTGCAACCGCAGGAGGAACACCCCCACGGGCTTTCAGCCCGCGAATTCGATGCCTTATTCACCGCCGACAAGCCAATCATTTTCAATTATCACGGCTATCCGTGGCTCATTCACCGGCTCACCTACCGGCGCACCAATCACAACCTCCATGTGCGCGGCTATAAGGAGGAGGGCACCACGACGACCCCTTTCGATATGGCCGTGCGCAACAACATCGATCGCTTCCAGTTGGTGATCGACGTCATCGACCGCGTCCCGTCGCTCGCCACCAGTGCGGCATTCGTACGCCAGGCCATGCGAGACAAGCTGTCCGATCATCGCCATTACATTGTCGAGCATGGCGAGGACATGCCCGAGGTACGGGATTGGAAGTGGCCGATTTGTACTGTCAGGCGTTGAACACCCAGAGAGGCCTATCCGCTAAGTAGATCGGATGCGTGCGGAACCCATGATACGGAGCCAAGAATAGGCCCGATACATTGCTCCCACGACCTTCGCTTCACTGGCTTGAGTCTGCTGAGTTCATGTTGCAGGCGATCCGCAGGAAGGTTGGAGACAGAGGATGAGTTGGTTACCCCATGAGCGGCAGTGGGGCCCCGCCGCGGCAGGACCGGTCTGAGTTGGCCCACAAGGCCGATCCGAGCCAGGACGTCGTGCTCGTTGTCAATGCGGGCTCGTCCAGCATCAAATTCGCCGTCTATGGCGTGGGCGGTGATGGGCTCGATCGTCTGACCCATGGCGAGATCGACGGCATCGGGACGTTGCCACGCTTCCATGCACGCGATGCCTCTGGCGCCGAGATTACCGGACTGCCTTGGGCCAAAGACTCCAATTTCTCGGTTCACAAGCTGATCGAGGCCCTGATCGAATGGATCGAGCAACGATGCGGTCGCGGCAGGATCATGGCCGCCGGGCACCGTGTCGTGCTCGGTGGGCTCGAGCATACAGCACCCGTGCTGATCAATGCCGGCCTGCTTGAGCGGCTCCGCGAGCTCATCCCTCTTGCTCCCATGCATCAGCCCCGCAATCTGGAGCCGATTGAGGCGCTCGCGAAGTTGAACCCCAAGATGCCGCAGGTCGCCTGTTTTGACACGGCCTTCCATCGGACCATCCCCGAGATTGCGCAGCTTTACGGCCTACCACGGAAGCTCACCGAGGCAGGGGCGAGGCGCTACGGTTTTCACGGGCTCTCCTACGAATACATTGCCAGCGTCCTACCTCGGTTCGATGAGCGGGCTGCCGGTGGTCGCACGGCAGTCGCCCATCTCGGCAACGGTGCCAGCATGTGCGCGCTCGTCGGCGGACGCAGTGTGGCGACGACGATGGGGTTCAGCCCGCTCTCTGGGCTTCTGATGGGTACGCGTCCAGGCGAAATCGACCCAGGCCTGCTGCTCTGGCTGATGCAAGCCAAGGGCATGGCGGTGGAAGCAATCGAGGCCATGCTCTATCACGAATGCGGCCTCAAAGGCGTGTCGGGCATCAGCAGTGATATGCGTGATCTTTTGGCTAGTGATGATGCGCATGCGAGGCAGGCGGTTGATCTTTTCATTTACCGAATATGCTGGGAACTCGGCTCGCTCGCGGCCGCTGCCGAGGGCCTCGATGCCTTGATCTTCACCGCCGGCATCGGCGAAAACGCGAGCTCTGTTCGCGAAGCTGTCTGCCGCCAGTCGGCTTGGCTCGGTATCGAGCTCGACGCCGCGGCGAATGCACGAGGCGAGCAACGGATCAGTACGATCGCCAGTCCCGTCTCCGTTTGGGTGATCCCAACCGATGAGGAGCGCATGATCGCTATCCACACTTTGGCAATCCTTAAAGAGCTACCTAAGACGATTCTTTGATGAGGCTGAACGCATGGAGCATCGCGAAGCAGCAATCAATCCGAAATCGGAGCATTCGGTCCCATGGTTCTGGCCTTACGCGGCGGCAATCGAGCTTGGCGATGAAGGTCTCAGACTATTCAGGGACAACCTGAAATTCGTCGCCGAGGCTGGCGAGATCAGCGCTCCGTCGCCCCCCGAATGGGCAACGGACAATCGCGTCGTCCTTGATCTCGATACCATGCGCCTCAGGGACTTCTCGAAAACTGGAGCATCAGTCCCGCCGGTCCTCGTTGACCCGCCCTATGCCGGGCATAGCTCGACGATCACCGACTATGCCAAGGGCCAGAGCTTGGTCGAGACCCTGCTCGGGGCAGGCCTCGATCGCGTGCTCGTCACCGACTGGAAGGGCGCCACCGATGCGATGCGGAATTTCGATATCGATAAGTACCTGGCGGAAATCAACGTCGTGGTGGACGATCTTGGCGGCGCGGTGCACCTGATCGGCCTTTGCCAAGGCGGTTGGATGTGCGCCATGTTTGCAGCCCGCTTCCCGGAAAAGGTTAGGAGTCTGGTCCTTGCTGGCGCACCCATCGACACCGACGCCGGACATGGACCCATCAAGGAGCTCGTCCATAGGCTGCCTCTTGACATCTATCAGGAGATGGTCGACGTCGGCGGTGGCCGGATGCTCGGCAAGACGATGCTGGCCGGCTGGAAGGACATGCATCCCGGTGAGCAGTTCATGGGCAAATACGTGGACCTATTCGCCCATATCGAGGACAAGTGCTACATCGAGCGTACCGAGCGCTTTGAACGGTGGTACGAAAACCCGATGGACCTGCCGGGCGTCTATTACCTTCAGGCGGTCAAGCTCTTGTTCAAGGAAAACCGGCTGGCTAAAGGCACATTCGTGGCCCTTGGCCGCAAGCTTGCGCTGAAGGACATCACCGTACCTACCTACCTTCTCGCCGGACAGTCCGACGATATCACCACCGAGGAACAGGTGTTCAATGCCGAGAAGCTCATCGGCACGCCTTCTTCCGCCATCATAAAGAAACTTGCTCCGGGTGGTCATATCGGCCTCTTCATGGGCCAGCGCACCCTGGCCGAAATCTGGCCGGAGATCGGACGATGGATCCTGGCATACTCTGCGTCACCGCGGTGACCGCCGAGCTCGGAGAGGAGGCTGTGCTTGGTTGCCACGAAGCAAGCGAGCCTTCGCCGTGCCTCCTAATGCAGGCTCTCGAGGACCAAGGCGATGCCTTGGCCGCCGCCGATGCAAAGGGTAACAACGCCCCGCTTGATGCCGTCCCGCTGCATCGAATGGAGCAGCCGCGTGGTCAGGACCGCGCCGGTCGCACCGATCGGGTGCCCATGAGCAATGGCCCCGCCTTCTACGTTCACAATATCCTCTGCAAGGCCGAGCTCACGCGTAACCGCAATCACGATGGCGGCAAAGGCCTCATTGATCTCGATGCGTTCGATGTCAGCGATCGTCCAATCTGCGCGGGCAAGAGCTTGACGGACGGCAGGGATCGGACCAAGGCCGAACATGCCCGGCTCGACCGCGGCAATACCGTAAGACAGGAGCCGCGCCATCGGCTGAAGACCTTGCTGCTCGGCCCAGTCCCGCTCCGCCACTATCATGGCGGCGGCGGCGCTATTGAGACCCGGTGCATTTCCGGCGGTAATCGTTCCATCCTTGCGGAATGCCGGATGCAGTTTGGCTAGAGCTTCGAGTGTCGTGCCCGGTCGGTTGTGCTCGTCCTTGTCGAAGACTTCCGGCCCCTTCCGGCTTTTCACCTCAACCGGAACAATCTCATCCCTGAACTTCCCCGCGGCTTGCGCTGCGGAAAAGCGCTGCTGGGATCGCACGGCCCACCGATCCTGCTCCTCACGCGTGATCTGGCGAGATTTGGCCAGATCCTCGGTGTGCCAGCCGGAGTGCTCGCCCGAGAACGCATCGTTCAGCCCATCGCGCAGCATGCTGTCGTAGATCTGGGCGTCGCCAAGCCGATAACCCCACCGCCCACCCGCGGCGAGATAGGGGGCCATGTCCATGTTCTCCATGCCGCCAGCGATCGCACTGTCCGACATGCCGAGCATGATTTCCTGGGCGGCGGAGACAATAGCTTGGGCACCGGAACCGCAGACGCGGTTGACCGTCATGGCCGGGACGTCAACGGGAAGCCCGCCATAGACGGCTGATTGCCGCGCTGGATTCATCTTGTTGCCGGCCTCGATCACATTGCCCATCACCGCCGTACCGATCTTGGCTGGATCAAGTTTTGAGCGGGCCAGTACGGCGCGCACCACGGTGGCGCCGAGTTCGGTCGCCGGCACCGATTTCAGACTGCCGTCGAACGTGCCGATCGCTGTGCGCAGCGGCGTGCACAGCACGGTTTCGCGTGTAGCCATTCTTCCTCCCTTGATGCCAATCTGCCAGCAATCACAAACGCAGGCCCCCATCGATCTCGAGGATGCGGCCGTTGTAGTAGTCGTTCTGCAGGATATAGAGCACCGTGCCGCCGATCTCTTCCGGCTCCCCCAATCGTCTCAACGGAATCGTCGAGATTATCTTCTCACGGATCTCCGGCTTAATGTTGGCCACCATACGCGTGTCGCAAAATCCCGGAGCAATGCCGGCGACGCGTATCTTGTAGCGCGCCAGCTCCTTGGCCCAGGTCACCGTCATGGCGGCCACACCTGCCTTGGCGGCGGCGTAGTTGGTTTGTCCGATGTTGCCGGCGCGAGAGATGCTGGAGATGTTGATGATCACCCCGCCGCGTCCGCCTTCGACCATGTGCACCGCGGCCTCACGACCGCAAAGAAAGACACCAACCAGGTCGACTGCGATCACCTTGTTGAAGTCGGCGAGCGACATCTTGTTTTGCACCTTGCCGTCCTTCACTTTGACCAACAAGGCATCGCGGTTGGTGCCGGCGTTATTGATAAGGCCGTCTACGCTCCCAAAGTCCTTACGCACGCTGGCGAAGAGCGCCTCCACTGCCGCCTCCTCCGCCACATTGGCCGGGTAGCTCTTGGCTTGGCTGCCAACATTTGCACAAAGGCGCGCGGTCTCCTGAAGCTTCGCCTCATCGAGGTCGACAAGTGCAATCCTGGCTCCTTGGCCCGCTAAGACCTCCGCCATTTTTTGGCCAAGCCCTTGCGCCGCACCCGTGATCACGATCGCTTTCTCCTTTGGATCCATGACGCCTGTGCCTCTCACTTCACCGAAACATAGCGCCCGGGCGCATCCTCAGCGGCGCGAATCCAGCCGCCGCCTTGCCGAGCGGTGGCGGTTGGACCGGATCGGCCCGATTGCGCGTCGAGCCATGCAGTCCAGGTCGGCCACCAAGACCCCTCGCGCGGCTCATAGCCGGCAAGCCAAGTGTCTGGACCCATCACCGCGCCGTCCTTTTGACCAGGACACACATCAGGTGCCAATCAAACTAAGCGCGACAGCTGGTAGACACAATCCGACCCATCGACGCAGAAGCCACACCCCGGCATTGCGGCGCCATCGGTCCGTTCATAGCGCGCCTTGCTCGCGGTAGTGATGCGCGAGCAACAGGGCGATGGCGCAGGACGCCATCCGGCTCAGCGTCTTATCGGCTCGGCTGGTCAGCACGATGGGAACGCGCGCGCCAAGTACGATCCCTGCTCCATCGGCGTCGGCCAAGTATTCAAGCTGCTTCGCCAACATGTTTCCCGCCTCAAGGTCCGGCACGAGCAGGATGTCAGCCTGTCCCGCCACTGGCGAGACGATGTGCTTTGTCTTCGCCGCGTCGGCGGAAACGGCATTGTCGAACCCAAGCGGCCCATCAAGGATGCCGCCCGTGATCTGGCCGCGGTCTGCCATCTTGCAAAGGGCTGCCGCATCGAGCGTGGACTTGATCTTGGGCGAGACGGTCTCGACCGCGGACAGGATTGCGACCTTCGGCCTTTCAATGCCGAGCGCGTGCGCGAGTTCGATCGCGTTCTGGACGATATCTCGTTTCGCCTCGAGATCGGGATAGATGTTGATAGCCGCATCGGTGATCAGCAGCGGCCGGGGATAGGTCGGCACGTCCATGACGAAGACGTGACTGACGCGCCGTTCCGTGCGCAGGTTGCGGTCTCCAGCGACGACAGCATGCATGAGCGCGTCGGTATGCAGCGCGCCCTTCATGATCGCGTCGGCCGAGCAGGCAAGCACGAGGTCCACGGCCTTTGCGGCGGCTGCCTCGGCATCTGTCACAGGGGCAATTTCGTACCCTGAAATGTCGATGCCACTCGCATTGGCCGCAGCCTTAATGGCATCGGGGGGACCGATCAGAATCGGAATAATCAGCTTGGCGCGTGCCGCCTCGATCGCACCGGCTAGGGAGAGGTCATCGATGGGATTGACGACGGCAATGCGGATTGGGTCATGGCCTTGCGTCTGGACAATGAGCTCCCGGTGACGACGCCCAGGCTCCTCAAGCCGGACTTCCGGCAAAATGACGCGGGTTCGCTGAATCTTCTCGGCCGGGGCAATAACGGTGGCCACGCCGTCGATGACGACTTTTCCGGTCTGGTTCACGACGCGGCAATCGAGGATGACGTCTCGCTTGGCCGCATTCTTTTCACGCACGGTGACTGTTACCACCACGGTGTCGCCCAGAACAACAGGATTTCGGAAATTGAGCGTCTGACTGCGATAGATGGTGCCGGGCCCGGGAAGCTCCGTGCCGAGCAGGGTAGAGATCAGGGTTCCGCCCCACATGCCATGCGCAATGATCGTATGGAACATGTCATCGCGCGCAAACGCTTCATCGACATGAATTGGATTTACGTCACCGGACATCACGGCAAAGAGCTCGATGTCCTGCTTGGTCAGCGTGCGAGACAGGCTGACCGAATCCCCGACCCTGATTTCGTCGAATGTCCGATTCTCGATGTCTGACACCGCTTCCATCCAACGTCATCCCACGACGTGATATCCCGCATCGACGTAAGCAATGTTTCCGGTGATCGCTTTGGCAGCGTCGCTCACCAGGAAGGCAGCAAGAGCGCCGATATCGTCGAGCGTTATGAGTTTGTGCTCGGGAGCCAGTTTGACGGCGCGCTCCAAGAGTTCATCAAAGTGCTCAATACCCGATGCCGCGCGTGTGGCGACCAGTCCGGGCGAAAGAGCATTCACACGAATATATTTGGGGCCGAGTTCCACCGCCATGTAACGCACCGCTGCTTCGAGCGCCGCCTTGACTGGCCCCATCACGTTGTAGTGGGCCATCGCTTTGTCTGCCCCGATCACGCGCGCGTGTCACGCGGTATTCTTTTCCTGTGGTGTCTCCTTCGCTTCCAAACAGAGCGTATTGACATCAATATCGCCGTCCTGAATGCGCTTCTTGGCTTTGATCAGAGTCTTGGCCGTTTGCGAAAGGGGTCCTATCGCTCACGACGAAACAGCGCGGGATATCGTTACCCGGCCCCTGAGCTTGATGGATCGGATCGCAGTGATGTGCCGAAAAATGAACATAGAAAACCTCCTGCGGGCTAATATATGCATGCCTATGGGGTATGCCTGAGCGCGACAGGCACAAGCCACGCGCCTTGGTATCGACAGCTTGCGGTCGTGCCGCTTTGTAACTTGTACTGGAGGTTGGGCACGAGGCTTGTCCCCAAAGCGCGGCATCCAAAAGGGGAGGGACTACCAATGGAAAACCATGAACGAAAGCCTTGGACGAAGCCAATTCATGTTCTCGCCGCCAGTTGGGCGTTGGCGGTAGCCTTAGTGATCTTGTTTGCGCTTTGCGTCCTCGCGGCAGTGCTGTTTCCAAACCTCCCCCTCGCGCATGGCTGGGCGGGCGTCTTCTCAACCGCACCTATAGGCTCCGCTAGAAACCTTATGGAAGGAATCGTCGGCAGCCTCCTATTCGGCTGGGTAAATGCCGCCGTATTCGGCCCTGCTCTACAACTTGTTGGTCTCAAACGGCTCCGGGCCTATCTTGGTCTGACAAAGGAGGGACGATGATGACGCGACGCCAAGCCAGTTCCGGAATTCTCGCCAGCGCGACGCTTGTCGCGGCTTCAACTCTCACGGTTGCGCAGGAGCTTAAGCCCCTCGACTTGCCGCCGCCGCGAAGCGAGGGCGGCCAGCCATTGACTGCAACACTCCGGTTGAGGCGTTCCACGCGCGAATATTCGGACCGGCCACTTCCGGTGCAGGTGCTGTCCGATCTGTTATGGGCGGCCTTCGGCATCAATCGTCCGAGCGGCGACCGGACTGCCCCTTATTGGCGTCATGTCATGGTGATGGACATTTACGTCGCGATGGCCGACGGCGTCTGGCTCTATGAGCCGAAGGTCCACACTCTGCTGCCCCATTTGAAGGACGATATCCGCGCGCAGACCGGCCTTCAGGACTTCGTCGCCACCGCACCGCTCAACCTCGTCTATGTCGCGCATGGCGAGCGCATGGTGGATGTCTCTGCCGAAGAGCGTCGACTCTATGCCTCGGTCGATTCCGGTTTCATCGGCCAGAACGTTTATCTGTTCTGTGCCTCGGAGGGACTCGCCACGGTCTTTCGGGGAGCGGTCGACTATCCGAGGCTCGCTCGGACCCTGCAGCTTCCAGACCAGCAGTTCGTGACCTTCGCGCAGACAGTGGGATACCCCCGCGCGTAAACGCCAACCGAAGAACAGTAAGATTTGCAGAGGTGGATGTTCAGACCGAACCTCTCGAACTTGTCCACGTCGCGACCGGAGCAGTTACCGACCTTCACGTTCTAGAGTAAGTCAGAGCGGTCATCGTCGTTGATTTCGATCATGGCGCAACGCGGCGAGACGACCGAAAAGTTGCCATGACCACGACGTCCTGATCGAAAATGAGAATACGTGTTCGCTCGCCGATGGCGATTATTGCGTTGACAATAGTCTCCGCATGGAATGCCGACGCATCTGCCGCGCCGCACCAGCTCGATTGCGTCTTGACAGACACTGAGGCACAAACCCAATCCGAAAACCGACCGATTGTCGTCATATTTGATGAAGACAAGAGGACATTGACGGCCGAAGAAGGCAGTCACATTTACAGCTTCATAAAGGTTTCAATTAGCAACGTGACCATAAACGGTCAGGCTGATAATGTCAGCCTCGGCATCGACCGATCCTCCTTGGGCATCGTTTGGCAGCAATACGAGGCAGACAAGGTGCGCACCGAATACGGGCATTGCCACCCAGTCCGGGCGCCTACGTGATTCATATGCCTGCGTCGCAGTGGTTGGCCATGCCCCGCGCTCATCAATTCGGCGAGCGTGCTGCTCGCGGACGAGCCGACCGGCAATCTCGATATCCGCACGTCGCACGAGATCATGGAGACGCTCGTATCGCTCAATCGCTACCGTCACCATCGTGGTCGTTAACCCATGAGTAGGACATTGCCATCTACGCCAACCGCACCGTGACGATGCGCGACGGGCAGATCATTTCCGACCAGCGCACCAACAAGCCAGCGCCCGGTGTGAAGACCGCGGCGGCCAAACCCGTCGCCGCCGCCATGTCATTGTTCCATCCCAAGACGATCGGCGATCTGACCGCACACGCTGTCAGCGGCCTACTGGGCCTTCTGCGTGATGATCATGGCGGCGGCGGCTCGGGCACACAACGCATCAGCGAGCCCCGATGCACAACTACTTTGGTCGGCTGTGAATGGTAAGTATAGCATCTGGACTGCATGACGGACTCTCACTCGTATCGTAGCGCGTCGATCGGATTGAGGCTTGCTGCCTTGCGCGCCGGGTAATATCCGAAAAACACCCCGACCGCTGCGGAGAACAGAAAGCCGCCGGCGACGGCCATTAGCGACACCGGCGCGGCCCAGCGGAACAGCAAGGAGATCACCGCAGAAAATGCGATGCCCATGACAATGCCGGCGAACCCACCGCTGACGCTGAGAAAGATGGCTTCGGCCAGAAACTGCAGCAACACATGCAGCCGGCGTGCACCGATAGCCATGCGCAATCCGATCTCGCGCGTGCGTTCGGTCACCGAGACGAGCAGGATATTCATGATGCCTATGCCGCCCACGAGAAGGGAAATCGACGCCACGGCGGCGAGCAGAAGCGCCATGATACGGCTGCTGCTCTCTGCGGTTTCGACGAACTGGCTCAGGTTGCGCACGTCGAAGTCGTTGATGGCGCCAGGCTTGATGCGATGGCGGCGAATGAGCGTGTCGGTCGCTTGACGAATGGCAGTCTGCACTAAGGGCTGACTCACCGCCTGCACGTAGATCTGATTTGCAAAGCCCGTCAGTCGCGCCTGTAGATTGTACGGATTGGGCGGCGGCAGATAGGGCCAATTGAGCGGCGTTTGCTGCTGGGTCGGTGCCGCGACGCCAAGCACTTTGCGTTCGGCCGTTGTGAACGGCATCATGACAAGATCGTCCTGATCCGTGCCGAAGGCGGACTGGCCCTTGGCGACCAGCACGCCGATCACCTGGAGCGGCACGCTCTTGACCTGAATGAAGGCGTCGATCGGGTTCTCACCGGGACTGAAGAGCTGGCGGTACACCGTTTGTCCGATGACGACGACGAGGTTGGCCTTGCTGTCGTCCTCGGCCATGATGCCCCGCCCGGCAGCGATCTGCCAGTTCGTGATGGACGGATAGACTGCGCTCACGCCTTGGATGTTCGTCGTCCAGTTTTGGTTGCTGTACTGCACCTGCCCCTGCTGGCGGATGAGGTAACCGATTTGCGCGACCGCGGGATCCTCGCGGCGAATCGCGCGCGCGTCCGCGACCGTGAGTGTGCTGGCGCTGCCGAATCCGGCACGGATGCCGCCCGTGGTCAGCGCGCCGGGCAGGATCACGACGACGTTGGTGCCGAGGCTCTCGATCTGCTTGCGGACCGCCTCGCTCGCGCCGTCGCCCACGGCGACCATGACGATGAGCGCTGCGACACCGATGAACACACCGAGCATGGTGAGCGCCGAACGCATCTTGTTGCGTCCGATTGCCTGAGCCGCGGCGACCAGGATCATGAGCGCGAAGCCCAGGACCGCCGGTTGGAAGCGTGGAGGCGCGCAGCTCGGGCGGGTGGAAGAACGCCGAGCGTTCAACTTCCGTAGCGGTGGCCGGCGCTGCCGGTTTGGTCACCCGTTCGTCGGAGACGATTTCGCCGTCACGCATGGTCACGATGCGGTCGGCATAGGCGGCGATATCGGCCTCGTGGGTAACGAGGAGGATCGTGACTCCTTGTTCGCGATTGAGCGAGAGGAGCGTTTCCATGATCTCGTGCGACGTTCGCGTATCGAGATTGCCGGTCGGCTCGTCGGCGAGAAGAAGGCTCGGTGCATTGATCAACGCGCGGGCGATCGCGACGCGCTGCTGTTGACCGCCGGAAAGCTGGCCGGGCGTATTGCGCTCGCGATCGCCCAGGCCGAGAAGTGCAGCGCTGTGCGCGCCCGTTCTAAGCGCACAGCGCGACCCTTCGGCCCCGAGGCGGCGTAGTAGAGCGGCAGGCCGACATTCTCGATGGCGCTAGTGCGGGGCAGCAGGTTGAAGCTCTGGAATACGAAGCCAAGGCGTTCGCTGCGGATCCGGGCGAGGTCCGGTTCGCGCAGCGCCGCGACATCGACGCCCTCTAGGAAGTAATGGCCGTTCGTCGGCAGGTCGAGGCAGCCGAGAATATTCATGAGCGTCGACTTGCCCGAGCCCGACGAGCCCATGATCGCGACGAACTCGCCGGACTGGACGGTTAGGCTGATCCCGCGGAGCGCTTCGACCTTGACATCGCCGAGGATAAAAGTGCGGGCCACATTCTCGACCTTGATGACCGGCTGCGTCACTTCAGAGCCTTCGCGCGGCATCGGAGCACCATCTCAAAGGCGCGGCGGCGGCGATCCCGACTGGCCGCTCACTTGACCGCCGCTTTCAGCAGTAATGACCTGATCGCCCGGGTGGAGATCACCCTTGACGATCTCTGTGAAGTTGTCGTCATTGAGACCGGGAGCGACGGTGACCGCAACGGGCTGACCATCGCGCAGCACCCAGACTTGCGGCTGTCTGCTCGACGGCGTGCGAGCGCCCGGGGCTTGAACTGCTAAAAGGCCGCCCGGCACATATCGCAGCGCCTGGTTCGGAACGCGCAACACGTCGTTTCTTTGATCGACGATGATCTGCGTGGACGCGGTCATGCCTGGTATCAGCGCCAGATTGCTGTTATCGACGCCGATCACGACATCGTAGGTCACGACGTTCTGGACTGTCTGCGGCGACTGACGGATCTGGGTCACTCTGCCTTGGAAGACCCGCTGGGGAAAGGCGTCGACGGTAAAAGTAGCCTCCTCTCCTTCCTTGATCCCTCCCATGTCGCCTTCGCTGCTGTTCGTGTCCACCTCCATCTGCTTGAGGTCCGTGGCAATAAGAAAAAGCGTCGGCGTCTGGAAACTGGCGGCGACGGTCTGGCCGCCGGTTACACTGCGGGACACGACGGTGCCCTCCACGGGCGAGATGATGTCGGTGTAGTCGAGATTGAGCTTGGCGCCTTCCACCAGCGCTTGGTCGAGCTTGACGGTCGCTTCGTCCTGGCTCACGATATAGACTTGGTCTTCGGCCTGTTGATGCGGGATCGCGTTCTGGGCAGCGAGTGACTGGTAGCGCGCGAGATCTATACGATCCTTGTCGAGCACCGCCTGATCGCGCAGAAGCTGCGCGGAATACTGATCGAGCGTCGCCTGATACGGACGTGGATCGATCTTGGCGCAGACCTGCCCTGCCCTCGCCTGCGTGTTGTAGTCGCAGTAAAGGTTCTGAATTATGCCGGAGACGTAGGTCCCGACAATGATCGTGAGTACCGGGTTGACAGTTCCGGTCGCCGTTACAACGCGAGTAATTGCGCCGCGCACGACTGGCGCGGTGACGTACTGCACGGGCGTGGTGCGAAGCATGCTCCACCATGCCACCCCGATGACTACGGCAAACACAAGCAAGGCAACCACACCCCAGCCTCTCCGGACATTGATCGGGCGCCAAGAGGACTTCGCTCCTATCGATGACGGTGACCTCATTTTCATACTCCCGCAAAGGGGTACATGACTTCCAAATAGACAAAATAGATGATGTACACGTCGACCCGCGTGCTGGCCGCTGCCGGCCGGAAGCTCGCCGAAGCCTTTGCGCCAGGCGCGCGCCGAGACGAGAATGACCCCCGACGCCGCCATTTAAAAAAATAGCTCCCTTCGATCATGCCGCGTTGATGTAGCTCAAATTGCTGGCTGCCCTCGCACGAAAAAGTCGGTGGCTGGCATTTCGCATTTCGGGCGGCAAAATTGTCTCCCGAAAATTTTCGTCTTAATGGAACTGAGAGGGCCTTTCGCATTCCACGCACAGCCCAAGACCACTGGTCTGGGAAGCCAGGATCAGGGCGATGATCTGACGCTTCGACCCGAAGCGGCTCTTGCAGCCGCTCTTGGAAAGCACCCGGATGATTTTCGTCAACTCGACGAGAAAGCGCGTTCGCATATGTGTTTTGGCGTTTCGGTCGAGAACTGCGGCTCCCGCATCGTGCATCTCAAAAGGCACGTACCAGTATTCGTTTCCTGTCGATAGAGCCGCTTATCGCTAACGTTTCCAGGCACGCGTTCTCCGCTTTAGGCGCCTCACGTCGTTTGCCTGCAAGCCTCCGAAGCGCTTCCGCCAAGTATAGAGAGTCTGTTGAGTTTCAGGACGCGAAAGGCGGCGACTCAAGACGTTCATCGACGAATTCCGCAGAGAAGTGAACCTACAAGCAGCTGAACTAAATATAACCAAACCGAACGTGATCTGGAGAGGACCGAGCGCGACATTCGAAGGCTGATTGAAGCCATCAAGGCAGGCGTCCTCGGTGCCTCCGTAAGGGACGAGATGACGACCTTGGAATCCCGTCGGATCGATCTTCTCAGTCAGCTGAAAGAGGCACCCCTGCCTATGCCGCGTCTGCACCCAAACATTGCCGAGATGTACCGCCAAAAAGTCGACAATTTGGCCGAAGCCCTCAACGAGGAGCGCACCTGCGTGGAAAGTGCAGAGTGCATCCGTGAGCTCATCGAAGCGATCCGGCTCGTGCCGGAAAATGGCAAGCTTAAGATCGAGCTCTATGGCGAGCTTGCAGCCCTCCTCAACCTCGCAAACGAACACCCCCGCTACAAAGGAACGGGGGTGCAAATAACGCTGGTTGGGGGGGCTCGCAACCATCTTGATTTGCAGCTTCGGGGCTTGCTCGCGACAGTGATCGGCTCAGGCGGTCCCGTGGGGGGCAACCCAACTTCGCGCCTTCCGACTTCCGCTCCTGGGTGATAAGCCGCCGTGCCGCTTACGTTATGCAGATGGCCGCTTCTGACCCAAAGCGGACATTCGGATGGCGATTCCTTTCGAAGTGCAGTGTTCCGCTAGGGCTCTCGCCGCGACAGCGATTTCGCAGAGGAGCAGAGTTGGCTCAACATTCTTTCGACCAAGCGGTCGCATCGCGCCCTTTCGAACGGAAACGCATCCTTGAGGGCAATTCCGATTTGAGCTACGGACGGCGCCGCAAGGCGTCAGACTATGCCTATTACGTGCGGTGGAAGCGATGGGCTGCGAGGTCACCTCCAACATGTCGAGCCTCGTGGTGCTCAATCTGCCGGGCAAGCTCGCAGGGAAGGAGAAGGATCTGGTCGCAGGCTGCCGGGCGCATGGCTTCGGCATCTGGCCGACCCTGTCGGAGCCCGTTCAGGTGCGCATTGGCATTCTCAACCAGCTCACGCCGGAGGCAATCACCGAGATCGTCAACCGCTTCGCCGACGCCATGCTGGACATGGGCGCCGAGTTCGACAAGCAGCTGGTGATGAACGGGCTCAAGCCCTTTGGCGAAGCCCGAGGTACCGGGCCCCTCTTCGCAAGAAGCTGCGCGGCAAGTATGGAGATGATTATAGCTCGACCAAATAGGTCTTGCCGAAGCCCGAAGTGTAGTCGACCAGTGCAATGGCCACGGGCGTAATCTCGTAGACTGCGAGCTGCTTTGGATCCTCCGGAACATACCGCTTTGATTGCGGGAGCGCCCGAAACAGGCGCAAGGATAATTCTTCGGCCCTCTGTTCGTCACCAACCCTTGTGGCTATGCCCGACATGGATAAGCCGCGAAGCTTATAAAAATCCTGCGTTTCGCTAGCGATTGCCGCAGAGACTTTGTTGTTACGTTTGATGTTGCCGGCCTTTTGCGATGTTGCGTCGGTCGCAAAATACAAGGTGAGATCATCATGGATGTAGTTGACCGTCGTGGCCTGCGGATAACCGTCAGAGCGAATGGTCGCAAGCGTCATGGTATGATAGCGCCGCAAAACTTCGAGGATTTTTGACCTGAGCGCTTCATCCATTTTGTTTTCTACGAGTGTGCGTGACCGTTCCCCATTTGCCGCACTAAAACACAACAGACCTTTGCCAACCCCGCTTTGATCCAGGTCATCGACGCAAAGTCGATACCAGAATTCGTCGGCCCGCGGCGGATCAACGCACTCGCATAACTGGGGAATTCGGGGCCGAGCCGATTCGCAGGACTAGCACATCGCGGAAGCGAGTTAGCTGGTAGCCGCAGCGGCGTTTCCATACCAGCTTGGCGGGCTCACTCGACGCTCGTTGCTCAAATGAGACGTTGGGTGGCTTGGGTTTTCCAACAGCCAGGCTTGGCGGATCGCGGCTTAGAGTATGATTTTCACGCTTGCACGCGCGGAAGAAACGAATTCAAGCGACAATCTGCAGAGCTTCAAGGTTTCTGCCGCATACGTGTACGACAGCATCCTGAGCCTTACCGCCGGTTACTTCAATCTACGCGGCATCGGGGACGCATTCCTGTACCCGGCAAGGTGTCCAGTTCTCAGGGGCACTGAACCGGTTTTGCAGTTTCACTTGACAAAACTGAGGTACGACGCGAGGGCCTCAATTTCGTTCGCGGACAATTGGCTCGCAATTCCAGGCATTGGAGCCGCTGCGGCCGCATGATATCCTTCGCCCCACTGCTCGAGTCTCCGTTTCAAGTAGTGGTACGACAGGCCTCCCAAACGAGGAATTTCTCCAGCACCCTCAGCACCAGCACCCTCAGCATTCGGGCCGTGACAAGCAATGCACGATGGAATATTGGAGGCCGGAATTCCCTCTCGATATATTGTTTGTCCTCTAGCTGCGAGCCCCTTGTCTCCGTCATTCGCGGATTCAGCGTTTAGCGTGGAAACATACATGGCTAAATCACGTGCCGTCTGCGGACTGAGATGATTCGCCGCTGCACCCCACATGTAATGTTTAGAAAGCGGGTTGTCTCGCGTGTGAGCTCTAAAATTCCGAAGTTGATTCTCGATGTATTGGCGTGTCTGTCCGGCCAATCGTGGCGCGGTCGCGAAACCTTGCAGAGATGGCCCGTGGCACCAGCTGCAGTTCCTGTCCGCAAACCTTTCCCCGTAGCTGGCGATTCCTACGTCACCTGCAAATGAGGAAACAGAAGAGGAAACAATTGCGAGGATCGCTATTGCTGATTTGATGAGCTTCATGGTCTGGACCAACGGAAGGAGTTACTCCAGATGGCTGACATAGGCCGCGACGGCGTCAATTTGTGACTTGTTTAAGCTGTGCGCAATCGGTTGCATGACGGCTGATGTGTCTGGTGCCGCCGGAGTCTGACCCCGCTCTGTGCTCCAGTTCGCCAATTCCTTTACGGTGTAGGGATAGAGCTGACCTGCTAAACGAGGAATTGCCCCGCTACCCTTAGCCTCTGGACCGTGACAGGCAGAGCACGCAGGAACATTGGCATCGGGATCTCCTTCTTCATAGATTTTTTTCCCCGTGTCCACGAGTTCCCTTGGAGCGCCCCCAAAGGGTTTAGGATTGAGATCTCTAAAATGCGTGGCCAGAGCCATTCGCATCTCTGGGCTGAGGCCATGTACCTTAGACATTACTATAGCAATATGAGTCTCCCGCCTGTGCTCAACAAAGGCCCGTAACTGATTCTCAAGGTACTCGGTTGTTTGTCCCGCGAGTCGTGGCATGGGAAAAAATCCACGATAACCTTGCCCCGATGGTCCGTGGCAGTCGTGGCAATATTGTATCTTGGCCTGAAGGGTTCGAGCTCCCGCCGGAGCTTCTCGATATCTGCGCTCTTCGTCCCGATGAGGATGCCTGGACGCCCGGTATGCACGGTCACCCGACACTTCTTGTGCGGCCATTCGCTTGGAAAAGGCGGGCGCGCCTGTGCCGTCCGCACGACCTACCCCCGAGAAAACAATTGCCAGGATTGCCGCGGCTAATACCAATTGCAGACTAACGACCTTCATGATCTGGCCCTCGCATTCTTTTGCGTTATGGCCCTAAGCACTGAAGCCTGGTTTTGTCATCATCTTGAGAGAACCTAAAAGGCGACCCAAGAGTAGGCGAAGATTGAATCGTTGTCCGAAGCTTTTAGTCCGGGAGTCATGTCAACGTTAATTACAGAGCCGTCAAACTGGTTGTAGTGGGTGTATAATATACCAATCCGGGCATTGAGCCATGGCCATATCCTTGGACCGCCGTAGCTGAACGGCAGAAAGGCTAGATCGACTGTTTCCCCGCTGGAGTTCGGTGAGCCTGTTGTGAATCCCGCTCCCGTATAAAGGAGCACGTCGGATGTTCCCCATGTATTGAAATACCCGCCCGTAAGGCTGATCGTGTGGTTGTAAATGTAGCTAGCGGATATGTTGAAGCTGTTGAGATCGTCAGTCGGATTACTCGAAACCCCAGCACCAAACTCCCCGTTCAGCTTCTGATTCTCCCAAATGTAGCTTGCCCGGAGAGTGAAAGCGTGGACATCGCCGATATATTGATATTCCGTGTCCACGCCGACGTCGGTAAACAGATCCGTTATCCCCGGGAATGCAAGCTGGTTAGCCCCGGGCACATCCCCTCCTACCGTGGGTTGAACATTTGCAAACATGCCAAAGGTTCCGACCATGAGTGAATTCTTGTCCCACGTCTTTTCGAGACCAAGGCGCCAATAAGGCGCGGCCCCGGCGAATCTCGGACTTCCGTCGCCCGGATCGTAGCCAAGAGAGGCGAGTATGCCGGGGTCGAAACTTCCATAGGCGGTGATTTCCGCATAGACCATGTTGTTGATCCAGACATACCCGCCCACGCCGCCAACACGTCCAGCAAATGTCCCCTGGATCATCGTTGAGGCACCTGGCGCTGGGGCAAACTCTGAGGCAATGTATGGGTAGGACCAAGCTGGCGTCGTGTTCCAGACGTCCTGGACCGTAGGATTGTTGTTGGCTGTCACACCATAGACAAGGTCAACTCCCCTCACTTTGGTAGTATTAGCATAGCGAATATCGGAATTGTCCCAAAAAAGACTTTCTGACGGGCGATCATAGGTGCCTTGCATAAGTGCACCAAAATTACAGTAGATTTGGCCACCAAAAAAAGCGCTTACACCCCCAGCTGTCAGGTCATCGTTACCGGTCTCGCCGGGCCCCGGCGGGATGCCCTTTTGCACGTGAGTAAAATTCGGGTAAGTCATCCCGGCTATCGGAATTTGCGTCACCTTGTCTTCCGCAGCCACATTGCCGCAGCGCGTCCCGCCGGCGGTGTATCCCCGAAGCTTGAATTCGCGCCCGTATGGTGTCAGCTCAGGAAATGCCGTATGACAAGTCGCGCAAGGCTGTCCCGTTTGGCGGGCAAAGCTCGGCACGGCCGACGCCGGTTTTGGAGACAGTACGACCCCCGCTCCCACCAGCAGCAACGCAAAAAACGTAGAACCGCCGAAGGCATACACGGCCGCGTCATGGCCGTTGCCTAAACGTGCCGGAAAGATGCGATCCCCTGCGGCCGGCTTGTGAACCGCCTTGCAGCTAGCATGCAGCACGTCAGAATCTCCCCCCCACCTACCTTAAATCGAGTGCCCGTTCTTGGGTATCTCTCACTGCGAAATTTTTTAAAAAAGTCCCCTGCGTGGCCCGCATGTCACATCAGCAGAGCATGCGAGCCCGAGCCTCGCGCGAACTTCCTCAAGCTCATTTGGAAACTCC
>Ga0116225_1000226_pt1 | contig 45714 bp, 58 predicted proteins | sample Sb_taG_8_FD_88968 | JGI IMG/M metagenome (GOLD analysis project Ga0116225, IMG submission 88968) | Peat soil microbial communities from Weissenstadt, Germany - Sb_50d_c_BC metaG | ecosystem: Environmental > Terrestrial > Soil > Wetlands > Peat | place: Germany: Weissenstadt | collected 2010-09-21 | reverse complement strand
TCTGCGAGCCGCAACGGAGATGCATCCCAGCTTTCTCTATCGCTGCATTGCAAATAGCCGCTTTCATGCTCATGTTGACTATCACCGCACGGACCCCGCTATTCCGCACATCACGCTCAAAGACATTGGAACATATATCATCTGTGTGCCCCCAACCGACGAGCAACGCCGCATCGTTGCTTTCCTCGACCGTGAAACAGCCAAGATTGATGCTTTGATCGCCCTAGTCCGTGAAGCCATCGACAAACTCCATGAGTACCGCACCGCTCTGATTTCCGCCGCCGTGACCGGCAAGATTGACGTGCGAGAGGAGGTCGCCTAATGGAGATCTCCGAGAAAAACTTCGAGGCGACCATTGAACAGGTGTTGCTGAACGGCCTGCCCACGCCAAAAGGCAGGAAGGCTGCCCAGCCGATTGAAGCTGTTTTCGTTCCTGGGGGCTACCGCAAACGAAGCCCCGACCACTACCACCGTTCGCTCTGCCTTGACCCTGACGTGGTGTTGGAGTTCATCTACGCCACACAGCCGCAAGAATGGGAAAAGCTCAAGGCCCAGCATGGGGCCGACGTGAAGACGAAGTTCCTGCAACGCCTGGCGTCAGAGATCGTCAAGCGGGGAACCCTAGACGTGCTTCGCCGTGGCATCAGGGATTCTGGGTGCAAATTCCAGATGGGGTACTTCAAGCCGTCCACGGGCTTGAACCAGGAGACGCAGAAGCTCTACGCCGCCAATCAGTTCACGATCATTCGTCAACTCAAGTTCAGCGAGAAGACCGAGCGAAGCCTTGATATGGTGCTGTTCCTCAACGGCATCCCCATCTTTAGCGCCGAATTGAAGAACCCGCTCACCGGCCAGACCGTTGAAAATGCCATCAGCCAATACCGCAAGGACCGTGATCCTCGTGAGCCGTTGTTCGACTTCTGCAGATGCCTCGCCCATTTCGCTGTAGATCCCGACCTCGTGTACATGACGACGCACCTCCAGGGAGCGAAGACCCGCTTCTTGCCGTACAACAAAGGACGAAATGGGGGTGCAGGAAATCCACCCTCAGCCTTGGGCTTCGCAACGGCTTACCTCTGGGAACAGACCTGGAGCAAGGATAGCGTTTTGGACCTGATCCAGAACTTCCTACAGGTCGTGGAAGAGGAGGACGACAAAGGGAAGAAGACCGGTAAATTGTCGCTGGTCTTCCCTCGGTACCACCAACTCGACTGCGTTCGCCGCCTCATCGCCGACGCCAAGAAGAAAGGCACCGGCTGGCGTTACCTCGTCCGGCACAGTGCCGGTAGTGGCAAGAGCAACTCGATTGCCTGGCTGGCCCACCAACTATCCTCCCTGTTCGATTCCAATGAGAAGCGGGTTTTTGATTCCATCATCGTCATTACCGACGCCGCATTCTCGACCGGCAACTTCAACGGACTGTGCGGGCCTTCGAGCAGACCCTTGGCCTTGTCGAGAACATCGACACCACGAGCCGTCAGTTGAAGCAAGCCCTAGAAGACGGCAAGACGATAATCGTCACCACGCTGCAGAAGTTTCCGGTCATCGCCAAGGACATGGGAGAAATGCCTGGCAAGCGATTCGCCGTCATCATTGACGAAGCTCATTCGTCTCAGTCCGGTGAAACGACCAAAGGCTGGAAGTCGGTGCTGTCCGTGAAGTCGCTGGAGAACGAAGAGAACGAGGAGGAAGAAACCGAAGACTTCGAAGATAAAATCAACGAAGAGGCCCGCAAGCGTGGTCGTCTGCCCAACGTCAGCATTTTTGCCTTCACCGCCACACCGAAGCCCAAGACGATGGAACTGTTTGGCGTCAAGCGAGATGACGGCAAGTTCGAGCCGTTCAGCCTCTACACCATGCGGCAGGCAATCGAGGAAAACTTCATCCTTGATGTTTTGCAAAATTACACCACGTACAAGGCGTACTGGTCGTTGCTCAAGAAGATCAAAGACGACCCCCGCTACGAACGCAAAAAGGCTTATGCACTACTGCGTTCATTTGTCGAGCACCACGAGGCCACGGTCAGGAAGAAAGTGGCAATCATGGTCGATCACTTTATGAACCAGTCGATGAACAGGATCGGTGGCAAAGCCAAAGCCATGATCGTCTGCCGGTCACGCCCGCAGGCAGTCCTTTACAAACGGCTCGTGGACACGTACCTGAAAACGAAAGGTGGGCCGTTCAAGGCTCTGGTCGCCTTTTCCGGCACCGTGAAATACAAGGGCATCGAGTACACCGAATCGGGCATGAACAGCACGCCACAGGAAAAGATCGGTGACACGCAAACAGCCGATGCCTTTAAGCGTGACGAATACCGCTTCCTGATCGTCGCCAACAAGTTCCAGACCGGCTTCGATCAGCCGTTTCTGCACACGATGTACGTGGACAAGAAGCTCGGCGGCGTGAATGCCGTACAAACGCTGTCAAGGTTGAACCGGACGTGCCCGAACAAGGAGGAAACCGTCGTCCTTGATTTCGCCAACGACGCCGGTGACATCCAAAAGGCGTTCGAGCCTTACTACGACCGCACGCTACTCAGCGAAGGCACCGACCCGAATCTGCTCTACGATCTCCAGACCCGGCTGGCAGATTACCACATCTACACTTCGTCGGAGATCGATGCCTTTGCCGCAGTCTGGTTTGATCCGAAGGCCACTCAGGAGAAGCTCCACTCGCTCCTGGCACCTGCCGTGGACCGCTACGTGGCGACGAGCGAGGAAGACAAGCAACAGTTCCGCAGTCAGATGGGCGACTACGTTCGTTTGTACGCCTTCCTGTCGCAGATAGTGACCTTCACTGACGCCGACCTGGAGAAGCTCTACGTCTATGGAAGGATGCTCCTGCGGAAGCTGCCGGTGAAAAGGGACCAACTGCCGGTCGAAATTCAGCAGAACATCGACATGGATTCCTACAGGGTGCAGCAGACATCTTCCGGCAAAATCAACCTAGACCGTGGCACGAAGGAACTGGAACCTATCAGTGGCGGCAACATCTTCCAACCACCACCGGAGGAAGTCGAGGCTCTGTCCCAAATCCTCAAGGCCCTCAACGAGCGATTCGGCACCGATTTCGCCGAGGACGACAAGGTGTTCATCCAGCAGCTTGAGGAGAAGCTAGCCGGTGATGCCGCTCTCGAAGCCAGCGTGAAGGTGAATGTGCCGGAAAACGCTCGCCTCACCTTTGATCATGTGGCCAATGACAGGATTCAGGAGATGATCGACTCGAATTTCAAGTTCTACAAGCAGATCACGGACGATCCGGCCTTCGAGCAGTTCTTCTTGGATTGGTTGTTTGACCGCTATAAGCGGCGGGAGAGAGAGGCGAGTTGACGTTTGAGAGGAGCAGCTTAAGTGACGATGAAAGCGGTGAAGTATGGCCTTTCCGACAACACAGATGTCCGGCTACGCCGACCTGAAGGAGCGGATCACACTGGCCCTGAGCCGGTGCCAGGAGCAGCCGTGGCTAGACTTCAAGGAGTCTCAGCCTTGGCAGGTGCTTCGCTGGCGACTCTTGAAGACGATCCTGGGAATGGCGAATCTCAGAGATGGTGGCTTGATCCTGATTGGCGTCGCCGAGAGAGGCACTACCTGGGAACTTACAGGTATTGAATCGAGCCATCTGGAGGCATTCGACTACGACGACATCATCGACGAACTCAGTAAGTACGCCTCGCCACAAGTGAGCGTGGACATCGTGGTTCACGACCACGACGACGGCAAGCGCTATCTGGCATTCCACGTCCACCAGTTCAACGACTCGCCGGTAGTCTGCCGCAACAACTCCCCAGAAGACCTGAAGCCGAAAGACCGATTGGCCGCAGGGGAAGTCTATGTGCGTCCGACGACAGGCAAGCCACAAACCGTGAAGGTGGCGGATGCTGTTCGGCTCCATGACCTGCTCGAACTAGCTGCCGAATTTCGAGCAAGAAGAATGCTCGAAGTTGGCAAGCGGGTCGGCCTTGTCCCAAGAGAAACCGCCGTATCGCTCTACGACGCTGAACTTGCGACTATCACCCAGATGCCCGTTCCGGTGAAGGATTACCCCCACTGGACAGTCTTATTCCGGCCTGAAGCGTACAACCCTGAATTGATTCCAAACCTTACCGATTGCGTGAAGCTCATTGAGAAAGCAAGAGTTCAGCTTCGTGGGTGGGACTTTCCGCATTTGTCCAATCGAGACACTGATCGCTCGCACGGCTCCAGTTGGATTGGCTCCTGGGCATCCTTCATGGGCGAGATCGAGTATTGGCAATTGTTCCAGAGCGGTCAGTTTGCCCACTTCGCAGCGGTCAGGGAAGCAGTCGATTCCAATTGGCGGGTGAAGCTCCAACAGGAAACGATGAGCCATCTTCGACACAGGAAGGACATCGACTGGAATGCCGTTCCTGGTTACATCTCGCTGGTCAACCTCGTCTACACCATGACGGAGTATTTCGAGTTTGCGGCCCGTATCTGCCAGGCAGGAGTTTATCGAGGCGGTCTCGATGTTTCCTTAGAACTCACGGGAATCAAGGGCTTTGTTCTTACCACCGATTGGAGTCGGTCCTGGTCAGAATATCGACCGGCCACGGATAATGGACTTCGCAAGACGTGGCGACTTTCGAGCGAAAAACTCATTGCGGGGTCCGCCGAACACTCCCTGAAAGCAATCGTTTGGCTTTGTGAGTGCTTCGGCTGGATGTCGCCGAACGTCGAGGCGATCAAGAAGGATCAAGAGAAGCTGTTTTCGGGGAACTTGTGACCATGACCGACCCTACCATCCGGGATCGAGCCAGAAGGCGTTCGACGGTACCTGGAAGGGAAGTTCGGAGACAATCTGAGCGCAGTCCGATCAGCCATGCAGCGGCTTGCCAAGAGCTTCACGCCCAAGGAACTGGCTGACCGGGCTTTTGGTCTTTACGAGCGGTTCCGTCCAGCGATTCCAGAAGGCGTCAGAGGTTGGGGTGCCAAGCGTGAACTGAACCTGGGGCTGATCGAGGGGCTGGCGAAGAAAGACTGACTCTTTAGGCTGGTTCGTGCTGAGGTCTCCTCTGGACTGTGTCGGGGATGAGGGCGGCTGGCAGAAGAGATGTACCAGCGTCAATTGCACAATGATCCCGGTGGCAAAGGCAAGTACGCTTTTTGTCAGGATGTCAGGGCTGATGCTGGGCAAGGATGCAGCCGATGGAAGGACCTTCTGCAGTCACGAGGATGGCTGGAGCTTCGGGGATGGATTCGTTGAAGCTATTGCGCTTTTCATACTTCATGTGCTCCTTCCGATTAAACCCTTTTTCCTGCAGAGTGTTGAAATCGTAGGCTAGATCGCTACCACCTCGGTAGACCGGAGTTTCTCGGTCCACGAATGTTTGTCCACGTGCATAGGCCTTGAAATCTAGGCTTGGGGCGACCTCGGCAAGACTGACCAAAACGTCGTGCCGTTGATTTTCTTTCTCCGCCAGCCGCTCAAGGAGCTGCATACCACGTTTCTGGTGACTTGCTTTTGCCATTCTAGCGGGACCTCCTCGACGAGAGATTCGCCCCGAATGTCGTTGGATCCGTTGCGGTACTGTCCCAATAATAACAAGCGGCAGTTGAGCTAGGGGACCTATACGATGCCTATTGTTCTGCCACTTCTTGAAGAAGGTCGCATTTATCACCGAGCCGAAGTCGAGCAATACATCGGCAAGCAAGGTGGCTCTAGCGACTACGACGTAATGGCGATCCATTTCCCGAGAAGCCTCGATGGGATGGATTGCGACCTGGAATTCTATCGGCCTGACGAAGTGGTGCTGCTCCAATATCGAGTCTTTCCGCTCAGCGAATTGGCAAGCCAGATCAGAGGGCTGGAGTTACTGTTCGAGTCACATAACGCTCATCGGGAACGTGTCGAGACGATTAAAAGGTTGTTGGCAAACGGATCGGCGGTTTACCCGCTCTTCATTCAGCAGAATGACCCCAAACGTCGGATAGTCGAGGGCATGCATCGGGCTGTGGCAATGCTTCAACTCGGCAGCCCGTGTGTTCCTGCATTCTTGACCGGATATCGGGACTGGTTTGCCGATTCATCATGATGGAACGGTTGGCCGACGGCTCACTCACTTTGGGACACTACCTAGTTTTCCAACCTGTGGGTCAGCTCTTCACGAGCGGTGGCCAGGAACTGCGACAACCCGCCGTTTGGACGACCAGCTTGCTCCCATAGATCCGCCGCAAGCTGCTCGACCTTTTCTTGGTACAGACGTGCTTCCCGGTCTTCTTCTTTCTCGGCGGCGCCTAGTCCTGGATGGTCGTCACGCAGCGACCTTAGCACGTCAGGCGTAACGCCGTGGTGATCACAATACGCCTTGAACCACCACGAGATCATCCTGCCTGCATTGCCAATCTGCAGAGCGCAATTCCAGATCTCTACGAGGAATAACCAGGCGAGCAGTTCACGTTTGCCGTGAAGTTGGCCAAGACACTCGTCGAACTGCCGCTGGCGTCGTTCATCAGGCTGATGGACATATTGCGTGTAGAGGAACACGTCGATCAGCCGCTTCGTGGTGAAAGTGCACGTACCTGGAGGCACGAATGGGGGCGCATCGAATACTGCGGCTTGATGGCTCTCGTATTGTTTGGCCGTGGCTTCGATCCACGTGCCCAGGGGATGGCCCCCGAGGGCAGTTATCACAATTGGAATGATTCTCAAGAAGTTTGCCGGATCTCGCTCGCTCGTCATATACAGGCGACGAAAGATCATGACAAAGGAACGGATTTCGTCATCCGTGGAAGCCGTCTTGAGGCTAGGGTTGCTGATCGGCGATAACGTAAGACCGCCGAGCGACTGCAACGTGCCGGGGCCGTCCTTAACGAATGTCGAATTCTGCATTTCTTGCAGATCTCGGACAAAGTAGCCCAAAACACGAATCTCTTCCGGAGAGAGTGAAACCTCGGCCAGCGGGACCGGTCTACGCCCGGCAAACATGAAATCGATATCGTGTTGTTTTGCACCCGCCGGAAGAAATCGGGCTGTAGGACTTCCAGTCAAAATTTGGGCCATCTCGTTCCGGGGGATTTCTTTGCAAGCCTCGTCTTCGAAATACTGGGAAGGTTTGACCCCGTTCAACCCACTAAAACCCTCAGGATTGCCGAGCATTTGCTGCAAAGTCACCTCAACGAACAGATGACGGTACTTCAGGATTTCTCGCTCTGTCTTGTACGATCTGTTCTCAGCGACAAGCTCGACCGCAGCCCTCGTAACTGGATCGAGCGTCATCGTGTTGAGGTAGAAATACCGGTCCTTGAACTGCTTGTCAGCTCGGTCCAGATATCGGACCTTCCAGTGCAGGATCATGGGCGACTCCTCCATGAAGTGTGTCTAGCATAGTAAGATGCCAAAGTTCATTCCTGGGTTCGCTCTGGCCAATAAAACCGTTTTTGCCCGAAATGCCGTTGTGCAAAACCAGTAATGAACACGGTTTTTGCGGGGCCGGATTACCTGGGGTTGGCTGGCGGAGGCGGGATTGGGCCGGTTCCTGGAACAGCATGGGCGCCGGCCTGCTGGCGCCGCCAACGAGAACGAAACGAATTCCACCACGACTCAGCCCTAGCTCGTGTTTTATAAAGCATTCCCTGAAATTTGACATGCCAGCTGTTGGTGGCCCTCGCTCTCCACATTTGCTCGCCACTTGGGTTAATTCTTCCCGAGCGCACAATATCTCGCAGGATCTCTGCTGCAGCCGCTCCGGCTCGTGCGTCCTGGAAGAGGACGACGTTTTCGCTTTGGCCCTGGCAGAGCCGAAGCTTCCACTGTCCAAATTCTTCTTCCGACATTTCTCTGTGCGATTGCGGCGATACGGTCAGATGAGTGAGTAACCACCCAAAGTTGTGCTCAGCGCCTGCGATCATGGCATTGTAGTTGAAAGCAAACGTGTCCTTCTGACCGGGCAGCCTTTCGGAGGTCTCCTTCCTTTCGAAGACCTGCAACGAGCCACAGCTCGGATGGTAGAGAACAAGGTCATAGGGAGGAAGCGGCGTGTTGCCCCGGTTTTCGACATGCAGGTTGAATGAGTTCACGCTAATTCCAAAAGAGCAGCTGGAAGTGACCTCCACGGTAGGAGCATTCTCCATAAATCTTCTGTAGAGCCTGTCGCAAAAAACCCCTGCAATGGCCCCAAAGACTATACCGAGAACGAAGCTAAGCATCTTCTTCCTCCTTCCCGTATCAACCTGGACTTGGCCATCGGACTCCTGCCCAGATGGGACGATACCCTCCTCTATATTCTAGGCGAGCAAGGCAAGCACCAAGAATCTTGCAGTCAGCGAGTAATCCCTGGGACTCGATCTGCAGTTACAGATCCACTTGCGCCGGCCCGCCGGTTTCGGTAAAATCTAAACAGTTCTAACTACATTGGCAAGGAAGCGGCTACAACATGCCAAAAGATCACTAGCAACATCGAATGAACAAAGGCGACCAAAAGCGACAAGACCGCCTTCGGATAGGCTCTCCTTCGAGAAGGCCGTCGAGGGGCTCTTGCGGGCGAAACCGAAGAAGAAGGATTGAAGATGCGAAAATCCTGATCGGTCGGAGCGGGCCGCTTTCGGCCGACCCCGAAGGTTCATTCCATCAGACCATCCCGCCCAAGTAAGGAGGAAGCTCTCTATGTCAGTAAAGTTTGAGTGGCACGGTGACAAAGTACTGCGTGAAATCACGAACAAACTCGAAAAGGCGACCGGGCGAGTCAGCCTGCCAGATCTTATGCCGGCTGCCTTTATGAAACGACACACAAGATTTGAATCACTTAACGCTATGCTAACCGCAAGCGCATTGGTGAAAGAAGGAACGACCACGAACGAACTAGCCCCGATCTTGCAGAGCCCTGAGTGGAACCAGTTCGTTGCGGCGAATTCTCCCTTTGGCTCTTGGCAAGCAATGATCAAGGCAGCCGGCGTCGAGCGGGTCAAACGAGCGTTCGGCAAATGAAAGAAACGAGCAGGCGTTAAATGAAGGCGATTCTCAATGACGGTCCTTATGACGGAACCGAGCTAGACCATAATGATATCAATCTCTACACGACATTCTGGCCTGTCGGAGTCCGTCAATTTATCATCATGCCGCCGCCAAGCGATTGGGACGCTGTCCGGCAGGATCAGAAAGACAAGAGTGGGCCGTTCGAGGGGAGCCGCCCGATTTACGAGTTGATCCGGACAGGCGGCACTATCGAAGGTCGCTTTGACTGCGATGGCAATGTCTTCTCTTCGGCGATTCAGGAGCACCAGGAGGGCCGACAAAAAGTACCCGTTATCGAATTCAGCGGACAATACTTCGGGTGCTGGCTGGGGAAACTGCGATCTTTCCCGGATGATTATTTCATGGTGACTGATGAGAAAGACAGGGAATGGCTTTGCATTTGGCTCTCCAAAGAGGAAGGTGAAGCGGGCGGGCCTCGTATTGCTCTGTCCCGGTTCGAGCACGGTGGAAAGTTTGTCGTTCTGCTTTGCGATCACGAAGACGAACTAAGAGGCAGGCTCAGCGATCAGCTCTGACCGATTCGCTCTCCTTTCGCCGAAACGCAATCGGCGGCGGGTCAAATGCCTACGAGATGCAGGAGTTCTCTTTGGGATGATTGAGCCGACGACCTGATTGATTCGAAGAATCAGGCGCAGTCCGTTCCTTTCTCCTCCTGATGAATCCCAGATGCAGAGCTGGAAGAATGCTATCACTTTCGCCACGCTGCTCGGGCTGGTCGCCCTGGTTGGGTACTTCTTCTTGAATCGGCAGACCTACCTGCAGCCACTCGATAAGCTGACGAATGTAACGTGGACAGAAGCAGGCAGTGGTGACGAAACGGAAGCCGAAGCTGATGGTCAGGAAGATGCTTGACCTGTAGAGCATGCTCAACCATGCAAAAGCCAACCAACGAGAAGCGAAAGAAGATCGTCCACGACTTCGCAAAGTGGACGGCTCTGTCTGCCTTGCGATCCGGTTCACCACTCAAGTTTGGAAAACAGGTTTACGACCTGATCAGGAACCACTGTCATCTTACGGCTCTTTTTGACTCTACCCGTGCGATAGATGAAACCGAATTCGACCGCTGGCACGAGAAGACGGTCCTCGCCTTTTGTAAGGCCGAGGCTGCCCTTCCAGTGGGATGGGCCGCAAAAATCGTCAACGTCTATCTGAAAACGAGAGTCTATCTGGCTGGGGAAGGCCGAATGGGATTGGTGTCAGTCATTCACCCACCTATCGATAGCGGATTGCAAAAGGGGTTGAAACAACAGTTCCCAAATCGCCCCTGGAAGATCAAGCGAATCAAGGAGATTTGTTCCTACCAGGACGATTACCTCCCCTTCATCCGGGACTTCCGCTCTCTCGCCAAGATAGAAAGATGTCTTCCAATCGAACTCGAATTCTATTGGCTAGGGACCGAGTGATGGCCGGGCCACTAATCTCGACTTCGGGGAATAGAACAAAGAAGGAAGTGCATCAAGATCGAGCAGGTATCCCGGAGACTATCATGCGATTGCACTGTGAGTTCAGCACCCAGGTCGCCCGGACGGACCTGGACGATTACATCCGGCATCTGGAGATCAGCATCGGCAGCTACGACGAGGACGCCCTCAACGAGTACATCGTCGGCAAGCTGGCCGTCGATCAGATTATGTGGGCTGACGCCATCGTAGACGGCGTTTCGCTATTTGACATCTGCGATAGCGATTCCCAAGGCTTGCACGAGGTCCACACGATACTGACGAAGGGCAAGCAGGAGTTCAGGCCCGACTTGAAAATCAAGGAGTTCACGAACCACGTCATGTTCGTGTACGGTGCTGTGTTTCATCCGTCGATCCATGCGTTCCGCCAAGGCATCCTCGATGCGGCGCTGAAGCTGTTCGGGGAAGAATCGGTTGCTGTCATGTGGAAGGACACCAGCGGCTTGTCTGAGACGGAACTTGCCGACCTGGGATTTTGCAAGATCGCTGGCAGCGAACTGATTTACCGCCATTCGGCCCTGCGGACGCTCTTCCATGATGACCACCCGACCGGCCAAGACGCCGCCGACGCCGTGGCCGAGCCGGAACATGAGGAATGGGTCATGCGGCAGTGGAAGCTATTTCAGGGAGTCAGCCCATGACCACCGTTCAGCCAGGCCGCTACCGCCACTACAAGGGCGAGCAGTACACCGTCCTTGGCGTGGCTCTGCACAGCGAAACCCACGAAGAATTCGTCGTCTACCGGCAGGAATACGGCGACCACGGCCTTTGGGTGCGCCCGAAGCAGATGTTTCTGGAAACGGTAAAGATTGATGGCCAAGAAGCCCCACGGTTCCATCCCCTGGCGCCAATGCCTGAGAGCGGGCCATGTGCGTTTAAGAAAGGGCAAGTAATGGCCGATAAGGGACAACTTGAGGCAAAGTGCGGAGGGTGGCGGCAGCTCTACAGCGAACGACGGTTCGGCGTCCTGCTCGTCATCCTTGCAGTTTTGCTTGCCGGATCGCCTGTTCTTTTTGGCTTTGGACTCTCAGGCGGATGGTTCGACGGATTGATGGCGTTGATCCTGCTGCCTGCAATCCAGTCGTTCTGCTTTGAGCGCCGCCAGCGAATGTTCGCCCTCCTGCTGGGCATCCCCACCATCGTAATCTGTCTTGGAGGCCATGCGCTCTCAGGAACTGCAAGTCTTTCAGCCTTGTTTGTCGGCCACCTGTGTGGAGTGCTGTTTCTCTTTGGTTCAGCAGGGGTGATCGTGAAATCGTTGCTCAACTCCCGCTCGCTAACCTTCGACAGCATCTATGGTGCAGTCTGTGGCTACCTGTTTGTTGGCCTTGCGTGGGCCATGACTTGCTTGATGATCGAAACTTTCCAGCCCGGTTCGTTCCAGATCAGCCAGTCCCTACGCACTTCTGGCGAACAGCCCGAGCCGTGCGTGCTGATGTACTATAGCTTCGTGACACTAACCACCGTGGGATACGGCGACGTGACCCCCATTTCTCCAACGACACGCACATTCGCTTGGATCGAGGCCATTACCGGCCAGTTTTATCTGGCGATTATTGTGGCGGGACTGGTGAGCATGTTGGTGGCGAAGACCAGCCAACCCCAGCGGCATGTAACGTCAAGTGAGCAGGGCGACCCGGCGTAAATCCGACTTGCCGCAACCGTTTTCTGTCATTCCTCGGAGTAAGCTATGGACGCAACATTCTGGCTCGTTCTCGGTACATTCGTGATGGTTTTATAGTCGATGTTCCGCAATTCATCATCGGTCGCCAACGGCAACAGCCGCCTTGAGCGGAAAGTCGATCTGATTTTGAAGCATTTGGGAATCGATCCCAATCAAGGTGTGGACGAGAAGATTATGGAACTCATGAAGGCGGGCCAGAAGATCGAGGCGATCAAACTCTACCGAGAGCAGACCGGAGTTGGACTGAAGGAAGCCAAGGATTATGTGGAGAGCTTGTGACGGAGAGAGTAATGCTCAAGCTCAGACCGTTCTTGAACTGGATCGCCTTATTCTGTCTGGTGGCGTTCTTCTTCCCATATTTCCAGCACACGACGATTCAGGGCGTCAGCGAAAAGAAGGTCACCTTCGGCGTACCATTCTCACCCTTGGCTCATTGCATCTTGGAAAAAAGCGGAAGATAGAATCGAAAAAAACGAGGACGGCACGACCCGATCTGTGCACTTCGGCGACTTCTCCAATTCCGTCAACGCCGAGATCATTAGTTGGTCGTCGTTGTTTGGCATCGCAGGATTCGGGTTGTTGGAGGTAAATCGGCGATTGCGACCGAAGACCGTTTCGGCTCCAGGAACGCCGCCGCCTGTGCCGGAATAACCTTCTTCGCCGTTTCAAGGAGAAAGCTGCGCAGGGTCTGCTTCGGGGAACGGGACTCGCAAAACCGACAAAGGTGTGCAACAAATGCATAAGTCGCAGTGATCCTTGGGCGAGATTCACGAAGGGTTTGAGGATGTTTCCCCGGAGGTAAGTCATGAGGCATTCATTCATCGGGCTGCTCGTAATGGGAGTTTTGCTCACGGCAATTGCTTCCGCCGACGATGCCACAGACGAAGCGATCAAGAAAGACCGAAAGCAGATCGAAGGCACATGGAGAGTCGTCGCCCTCGAAGTGAACGGCAATAAGGCGAAGGAAGAGGACGCAAAGAAACTCACGGTGATCAACGGTTCTGACGGCACATGGAGCCTCCATGACGAAGAAAAGGAGATCAGCAAAGGAACCAGTTCCATCGACCCCACCAAGAAGCCCAAGACCATCGACTTTACGCCGACCGAGGGGGCAGGAACGGGCAATCAATACCTTGGAATCTACGAACTCGGTCAGAAAACTCGAAAGATGTGCTTTGCTCCACCGGGAAAGGGACGGCCCACCGAGTTTTCTTCGATGCCTGGCAGCGAGCATATTCTCGTTACTTTCGAGCGGGAAAAGGCCAAGTAAGCAAGGAAGCTGAGGAAGGATGAGCGCCACCACCTTCACGCCAGGCCCGTCCCCGAACACAGTGCGAGCCGCCGATGGCAAAGTTTGAAGTTGTCGCCATCGAAACCCGCCCGATGGGGATGGAGGCCCGAACCATTGGGAGATTTGGCTTCGTGACCTGGATGGGTACAAGGTCGTGCTGGCGAGTCCCGACGGCACGGCAGATGGAATCTGGCGACCGTAGCGAACGGAAATCTAATGAGCGAAGCAGCACAAACTGTCTACGTCAGCGATCAGGTCAGGGAAGTGGAACGACTTCACCGTGATCTGTTCACGGACGGCTTCCGCCGACTTCCCATTCGTGACCAACTGGACCGGCAGGCGCACCGAATCGTCGAGGGACACAAAGCTGGCGACCGGGCGGTGGTCACACACATAACCTGCTGGCACCCCAAACTTGTGTGCCGCTCTGCCGACGACATCATGAACAGCAACTTCACGCTGGACGACGCTCGGCAAACCATCGCCAGGGAATACGGGTTCGCCGATTGGTCGGATGTGGAAGCACGAGGCGAGAATCCGCCCGACCAGGACTTCGAGTTGGCCGTGGACACCTTGCTCCGTGGCGATGCCGAGAAGCTGCGTGGCCTGCTGTCCAGCGACCCGACACTGATTCACCGGAGGTCGAGCTTCGGTCATCGCTCCACTTTGCTGCATTACGTCGGCTCGAACGGCGTCGAGACGTACCGCCAGAAAGTACCGCTCAACCTCGTTGAAATCACCCGCCTTCTGATTGAAGCGGGAGCCGACGTGAACGCTACGGCCAATATGTACGGGGGTTCGACGGCGCTTGGCCTACTGGTCACGAGCGACCATCCCGCCAAAGCAGGAGTGACTAGCGATGTACTCAAGGTTCTCGTGGACGCCGGTGCGAAGCGAGACTGAACTGGTACGCAAGGAAGCACAATGCACGACAACATCTTCACCCCCGGCCCGACACCAAACACCGTCCGTGCCGCCGATGGCAAAGTCCTGATCGTGCCGGAGGGCTGGGTTCTTCTTCCTCCTGGTGATGCCGCCTTGAGTCGCAGGGTGAAAGCTGCCGGTGATCATTGGGTCGTGCAGGAAAAGAAGCGCAGGAAGGTTTTCTCCAGGGGTGTTTGGGCACCGGCAGCCATCATCAAACGGATTCGTGCCGATCTCGAAGCCGAGCGAGCCACCGAAGGCTTCGCCAAGAAGAAGGAAGCCGACGCCCGTCGCCGTGACAAGGCCCAAACCGAATATGTTGAAGATTTCATGGGAGCCGTGGTGGCATTCCTGGCATTCCATGAAAACCACGTCCATCTCGCCGACCGATTGGCCCGTGCCGTCACAGACCACGCAACGCCTGTTGGGAGTGGCACGGTGGCCAGGACCAAACGCATCCCTGTCGAGCAGCGGGCCGAAGCTGCCGTCATTGCCTGGATGCGCCATCGGACGACAGGCTACGATGGCATGGTTATTCCAAGGGTCAAAGGCAAACGCAGGGAAGCTCGACGTATGTTGGCCCGGCGATCTCAGGAGTTGCTGGAGCGTTATCGGCGGGGAGAGGCGATTGCCGAAGACTGTCCCCTGAAGAAGGCGCTGTCAAGCCTGTTGCAATCGTCTCTTCATCGGCGTAGCTTGACAAATAATCGGTCGGTGTCGTAGCGGTCGTCTTTTATCCGAAGGTGACGAGATCGGACAGGATTCATCCGTGGCGGGCAGAACGTCCTCGGTGACAACCTGAGTTTCTTCGCTTCCGAAACTCGCTCTGTCCTTGGAAGGTTCAACCAATGAAACCTCTCTGGTGTCTTACCATCGTTGCAACCGCCTTTGCCCTAATAAGCGTTTTTGGCTGTCAGCGACAACCAGTGGACCCGCCAAAGGCACAAGTGAATGAGAATCCCCAGGTACAAGAAAAAGACCCGCCGAAGCTGCCAGAACCCATCACCAACAGCATCGGCATGAAGTTCGTGTGGATACCGCCAGGGAGCTTCATGATGGGCAGTCCGAAGGAAGAAAAGGAAAGGCTTCCCGAGGAATCCCACCACAAGGTCACACTGACCAAAGGCTTCTACATGGGCGTGTACACCGTCACCCAGGAAGAATGGCAAGTTGTGATGGGCAACAACCCAAGCAAGTTCATGGGCGATAAGAACCTGCCAGTGGAAAGGGTTTCCTGGGATGATTGCCAAGGGTTCGTAAAGAAGCTGCGGGAGAAGGACAAGAAGCAGTATCGACTGCCAACGGAAGCAGAATGGGAATACGCTTGTCGTGCCGGGACGATAACGCCTTTTCATTTTGGTGAAACGATTTCTACCGACCAGGCCAATTACAAAGGCGACTACACCTATGGCGACGGCAAGAAAGGGGCGTATCGAAAAAAGACCACCCCGGTAGGCAGCTTCCCTGCAAATGCCTGGGGACTTCACGACATGCACGGAAATGTGTGGCAACGGTGTCAGGATTGGTACGGCGATTACCCACAAAAAGACGTGGTTGATCCGCAAGGGCCAGACAAAGGCGAAGGACGTGTGCTTCGTGGTGGTTCGTGGGTCGATGCTCCTGTGTTCTGCCGCTCGGCGTATCGTGGCAGGCTTCGGCCTGGCATCCGTGACGGCATCCGTGACGGCACCTGCGGTTTGCGTGTCTGTTTCTTCGTGGATTGAAATTGGGGCATCAGGCGTGTTGCCACACAGTTGGTAAAGTGAAGCAGTACCACGACAAGAAAGATCAGCACTGTCACAACTCTTCCTTCGCCCCACTCCCAAACGGATTCTCCTCGGCCCCGATGCGGTAACCCATGCAGGGTGGAATGGCCGTACCGCCATTTTGCTCCCGGAATCCATTGCACTTTTCGTGAAATGCCTTGACGATTTCTGGGGCAAAGATCGCTGGAGCGAAAAAGCCTTTCTTGCCGTCAATCATCAGGTGAAAGTGAATGTGGCAGCCATCTCCACTTGATGGCGGCGTGTAAAGGTAGGCGATCACGTCTCCCTTGCGTACCCGTTGGCCTTCTTTGACGAGCAGGAACTTCTTGTAGAAGCCCTCGGACGGCTCTGGGCACATTGGCTCGATGGAGTAGCAGAACCGGCACGCTGAACCTGCTTGATCCTTCGCAAAGGTCAAATCAAGGCCGTAACGGTCGTTGCCACCATTGGCGAAGTGCGTGTCGATGCGGCTGACGAATCCATCAGCAACGGCGTAGATGGCCGGGTAGCTTGCAGGTTCGTCCTTTCCCTTCGGCCAACGGTTCTTGGTGTTATCGAAATGCACATGGCCGCCGGCATGAGGGTGAGGAGAGTTCACACCCAGGAAGGGATGGCCCCTGGTGACTTCCTTGATGTCCACGAGGAAGCGGTCGGATGGATTCGTTAGGAATACAGAAATGTCCGGCAATTTTGCGTTCGTCGAAGGACCGGGCGTTTGCTGAACGGAGGATTCGCTGCAGCCTAAAAAGGCCAGGGGCAAGAGCGTGAGGGCGAACAGTGGCAGACAAGGCAACCAATTACGGAAATGGACCAAAGGATACATCGTGGTTCCCGTGCGGGCCAAGTTGCGCTCCCATCCCAGATTCTATCGGCACCAGCGCCCACGGATAGAATAATGGCTCGCCTGCGTGGAGGAACCGACAATGCCCCGGTTGAAGCTGCAAGTTGTTTTGACTTGCCTTATTCTCGGCCTGACTAGCACGGCCCGGTCAAAGGATAATCTCCTCCAAGGCAAGAAACTCATTGAATGGGGCTGGGATGAGCCAGACACGAAGTTCATGAGGCAGAACATCGCCCAGATGGAGCAGTTCCCGTTCGATGGCCTGGTCTTTCATGCCAACAGCAGCAAAGGCGGCGGACTGACCTGGGAGATGTGGGGCAGCCGCAAATTCACCCTGGACGAGTTCAACCAGGCGATTGACGACCTCAAGACCACAAACTTCAAGCGCCTCACGGGTCGCTTCCCGCGAGTGAACGTGTCACCGGGCAAAGTTGACTGGTTTGACGACCAGGAATGGGCCAACGTTCTCAACAACGTCGGCGTGGCTGCTCAGGTTGCCAACCAAGGTCGGTGTAGGGGCTTCATGTTTGACGTTGAGCAGTACGAAGGCAGGCTCTTCGATTACCGCCAGCAAAAACACAAGGCCAGCAAGACCTTTGTCGAGTACCAGAGGCAGGTGCGACAAAGAGGGAAGGCGTGGATGCAGCAGGTCAATCGGAGCTTCCCCGACATTACGATCTTGCTGACATTCGGCTACTCGATCACGCAACCACGAGGAAGTGCCACGGATCGCTCTTCCGTGGCCTACGGGCTGCTGGCGGACTTCCTCGACGGGATGCTCGATGCCTGCTCGAAGGACACGACCATCGTAGACGCCTGGGAATCTTCCTACTCCTACAAGCAGCAGCAACAGTTTGAGCGGGCTTACGACATTATCAAGAAGAGATCACTGGATTGGACAGCAGTACCCGAAAAGTACCGAGGTCATGTGCAGGCAGGCTTCGGCATCTGGATGGACAACAACTGGCGAAGGAAGGGATGGAATGTCACGGACTTCACGCAGAACTATTTCACGCCAGCGGAGTTCGAGAAGGCTGTGCGGTCCGCCTTGCGGGTTAGTGATAAGTACGTTTGGGTTTACACAGAACAGCCACGGTGGTGGAGCAAGGAAAAGTTGCCTCGGGCTTATGTGGATGCCTTGGAGAATGCTCGCAAAAACACCACGCAGGCGAATCCGTGATCCCCAAGGGCCGGGACACTGAGCAGCTATCCCCGGAGGCCGTGAAGGGAATCCTGGTCAACCCGATCTAGGGCCAAGCTTCTGCTCATGACCGAGACCATCCCGGACTCGACAGATGGCTCTTGAGGACAGAGACTTGTTGTATGAGCTTCACATTTCGGCACTTAAAACCTGACGATTCCTACTTCCCGAATTGGCAGGATATGAGGCACCGCACACGTTTGGCTTGGCTCGCCTTCGCTGCCTGGCTGCCCCTCACTTTGCTTCTTAGTCTGCTTTGCAACACAACCTTGAGATGGCACGGATTTCCTTGGGTGGCGCTACCTGGAGCCCTGCTGATTATCGTTGCTCGACTTTACCAAACCGCTTGGCCATGCCCCCGTTGCGGGAAGCCCTTCTACTTCTATGCTGGTTTGTGGCTTTACTGGCCGTTCGCCAATTCGTGTCTGCACTGTGGCCTGCCTGAGTACGCTTCAGATGGCTGGTTCTCGACTTAATCTGGCTGTCGTCGTTACGCAAGAGAGTCGGAGTGAGGAGTCACCCGAACTCAATCGTGAGGGAACACCCGATGAAGTACGATGCGTTGATCGAGCAGTATCTTGCTGGGCCAAGCCTGCTTCGGCGTGTGCTCGACGGCATGACAAGGGAACAATTGCTCGCTAGGCCGATTCCCGGCAAGTGGTCCACCCTGGAGGTCGTGTGTCACCTTGCGGACTACGAGCCTATTTACGCCGACCGCATGAAACGAGTTATCGCACTTAACGAGCCGGAATTGCTCAAAGACGATCCTGGTCTTTTTGCCAAACGCTTTGCTTACGATCAGCGAGATGCAGAAGAGGAACTAGTACTCATTGATTCGACCCGCAAGCAAATGGCCCGGATTCTGGGGGCGTTGAAACCAGAGGATTTTCATCGGAAGGGCGGTCATTCCCGTGATGGGGCACTGACTCTCGAAATCCTGCTGCAACGGATCACTGCCCACATTCCGCATCACGTCCGATTCATCGAAGAGAAGAAGCGGGCGATGGATAAGGCGGATGGATAGCGAACTCCACGGCATGATCTTCGTTCACCTGGACGACGAGTTGGGTTTCGTGGCGAAGAGGGGGAAGGAACAGAAACGCCCCGAGAGGAAGTGACCTTGGTGAAGGAACGACACGAGTTGATGCTGGGCAAGGGTGCGACCTATTTCGTGAAGAGCCGCCTCAAGCGCCTGCGGCAAGAAAACGAAACCTGGGAGGCCGACTTCCGAGCGCTGCCCACGCTGATGATGCAGACTGAAACCCACTACCTCGGCCTGGTTGTCACAAAACAGGGCGGCTACCTTCTGGCCGATGTGCAGGTTGAGGGCAGACCCAGCGTAAACGATCTCGCCACACTCCTCGCCAACGCCATGCGCCGACCTCTGACCGAGGGAGCGCACCGACCTCGCCGCCTCCAAGTCCGGCACCACCCGCAGTGGCAGGAGTTATTTCCCCATCTTGCAGAACTCGATATCGGCGTTTCGGTTCGTCGGGAACTCCCGAAGGTCAAGAAAGCCTACGAGGACTATTTACGGCAGATGCGTGAAGCCCGCCGTGCCAAGATGGTCAAGCCATCCGCAGAGCAGGCGAGCATCGAGAAACTGTTCCCGGCCATTGCGCAATGGGTTCGGGACGGGCACATCGAGATCGGTGACCAAGAAGGCTTCGGTTTCATGGTCCGGGCGCTGGACTACGGCGGGCTGGTTTTTGAGGACGACAAGCCCGAATCGCTGGCCGAGGCGATGGCGGTTCTGGAGATGGGGCTGGCTGCGTGGTTCAAAGAACAGGAGATCAAAGTCGAATCGCCAGGCCGCCGCCAAGAATGAAAGAAGGGAACTCAACGCTATGCCTGCGCAACCCCGCAAGCTGTCCGAGATCATGAAGGAAATGTCGGAGATCCTTCTGCGGAACCCTAGCGGTGTCCCGTCTTCCGAGGCCGCACACGTTGCCCTTGTCTTCGCCCACGCTGCATGGAACGAGTGCGTTGGGCTGGATCATACCTGGGACGGCTATCGCAACGTATGGGAAACGATTGAGGCTGAGAACCCAGCGCTCTGGAACGAGTTCAAGTCGAAAAACATTGACGCCATGATTGATGAACTTATCCGGTACAAGAAGACGCACTACCCGGATGACCAACGCCGGATTCTTGTCTGTGGTATGGTGCCTGGCAAAGTTCATGTTGAATGGCTCAATCCGGCTGCTCCAGGCGTCGATTCCAGATGGGAGATGCATCTGTACGGCTTGGTGAGGGCTGGAAAACGGCAAGAGGCGATAGGCTTCCTGCAAGAGAGTCGGCGCATGTCTCATAGCGAGGCAGCGAAACGAGTAGCACAGATCGTCGCCCAGTTGGGACTTGGGTAGCGTCACCAGGATCGTCAGAGCCAAAAAGGAGTCACCATTGGCTAAACGAAAGCCTCCCGGCGCTGGAATAGCCGAGGAAGTGCAACCTGTCTTCAAGGAGATCGCCGGTCTGGTCGATGCGTTCTGCCGTGAGCATCTAAACGAAGAGTACGCCGTTCTCTGCCGCAAGCTGACCGAGAAACTGGCTCGTAAGCGACCGTCACCGCTGGTCAGTGGCAAGCCGAACACTTGGGCCAGTGGCATCGTGCGCACCGTGGGCTGGGTGAATTTCCTATACGACAAGACCCAGAAGCCTCACATGCGTTTGTCCGACATCGACGCCGGTTTCGGCATCAGTGAGAGCAGCGGGGCGGCGAAGTTGGCGGCGATCCGAACGATGCTGAAGATAACGCCCCTGAACTTCGAATGGACCCTGCCGAGCCGACTGGACGACAACCCGCTCGTATGGATGCTGAAAGCCAATGGCTTGATGATGGACGCTCGCCAAGCACCGAGGGAGGTTCAGGAGATTGCCTTCAACAAGGGATTGATCCCATATATCCCAGCGGATCGACAGCAAGAAGAGTGAATAATGGCGAAGAGCTGTCATGACACCGGGGGAGGAGGAATGCCATGAACGATTCATTCGAGAAAAGAGTCAGAGCCGCCGCCGACGCCCAGGACTAAGCCCACGATCAAGCTCGCTAACCGCAGGAGTTTCATGGTGTCACCGTTTCGAAGAGCCAGGCACAACCGACATGCGGCGTTCCTCGTGAGCAATGAGCCTTTTGGCCACTCAGGGCATTTTAGGGCATTCTTGAGACGTTTGCCTGCGGTGCTTTCCACGGCGCTTTCGAGTTCCGAATGCCGTTGAATCGAGCGAAAGGCGACCGTTTCCAGGAACCCGCAACCGACAATAACGGTCAGGACCCGTTGAACGCCTCTGCCCCGTAATTTGCGGCAAAAGCGTGCATTTGGTTGGGTAACGGCAAGATTTCCGCTCCGCCGTCCTGTTCCGCACTTCCTTCCCACCAGAAAAAACTTTCCAGAACTAAGAAAAACATAAAAGAGCAACACTATATTAGTTGGGCATTTTGAGCAAAGGAGATGGCTATGACAAAAAATGAACTCTTGGCGGGCGGACTGGAGCGTGTATCGCAGACCGCCCGTCGCTTGGGCATCAATCGCAACACGGTATACACGTGGATTCAGGAAGGGAAAATACCCTATCTGGAGATCCACGGCATTTACCGAGTTCCGAGCCGGGCAGTCACCGAGATGCTGGAAACAGGACTGAGGATCGGCAATCCAAAATAGCCGACCATCAGCGCAAATGATGGCCAGTCTTTGGTGGACTGGCCAGGAATTACCTATCACCTGAACCACAAGGATTACCTCGGAACGTCAGTTGGGCTGGCGAGAACCGGGCTCCCTTGAAAGGACGGTGCGAATGAACACAAATTGAAATAAGGAACAATACCTATGATATATAGTACTAATGAACGCAAAAATCTTTCCATTCTTGAGGGGCTGAAGCTCCTCTGCGAGCCAGGAGCCGTCTACGAGCTTAGGTGTCCGAAGACCAAACGAGACGGCACCATCAGCGGCTATTTTGACGATCTGGAGAAGCTGGCCGATCACGCCGAGCTATTGTCCGGCGTCCATCCCGCAGTTTACGTCACGATCAATCCAGTGAATCCCGACCTTCTGGCACGGGCAAGGAATCGCATTGAAAAACGGGCATCCTTCACGACCTCCGATGTCAATGTCGTGAAACGCCTTCGTCTTCTACTGGACTTCGACCCGCAACGACCGGCAGGCATCAGCAGCACGGATGAAGAACATTCCGTCGCCCTGGCCCGAGCAAAGGAGTGCCGGGAATGGCTGGCCGCACAAGGTTTCCCAGAGCCGATCTTGGCCGATAGCGGTAACGGCGGACATCTGATCTATGGCTTGGACTTACCCAACGATGACCTCTCTCGTCTTCTTGTTGAGAGCTTCCTGAAAGCCATTGCTGGTCGCTTTTCCGACGACACAGTGAAAGGCGATGTGTCGGTCTTCAACGCCGCTCGCATCAGCAAGATTTACGGCACGATGGTTTGCAAGGGCGACAACCTTCCTGACCGCCCGCACCGTCCATCGCAAATACTGGAAGCGCCTGAGCAGTTGGTGCCGGTATCCAAAGATTTGCTCCAGGCCATCAGCAACATCGTGTGGCCAGTGAAAAGCGGATCTTTGCCAGAAGGACAAATGCGGACGGCACTCCTAGCAGAACATCGTCGGCTTAGTGCAGATAACGATGCTTCAGAGCGGGTTGAAGCGTTTCTTGTTCGGCACCATATCGGCGTGAGGCACACGAAAGAAGGCGACGGCAAGTGGCGAAATCGGTGGATTCTGGATCAATGTCCCTTCTGCGAAAGTGAGGATGGAGCCGCTGTGCTAACCGTGAGCGATACGGGCAAGATCGGCTTCCGGTGCCAGCACAATCGCTGCTCTGAGCCGAGGAAACACTGGGCTGACTTCCGCAGGCATTATGAGCCAACCTACGAACAGCATATCCACGAAGACAACGATGAAGGTCCTCAGGCAAAACAGGGTCGTGTTGCCAGCCTGGTTGAACACGCCTTATCCCAGTGCGATCTCGTCCTGGATGATGCCTCAGAACAAGCGTTGGCGAGAATACCCAGACAGGGCTGGCATCCGTTGGAAAGCAGTGCATTTCGGCGTTGGCTCGTCCGGTCTTTCAAAGGAGCCACTGGGCAAACGGTAAGAGGCAGCGACGTAGCGGACGCCCTTCTCAATCTGGGCGCTCATTGTCAGGCTCGGCAACGGACCTATCACCGGGTCGCCTCACAGGACGGTTGCCTCTATCTGGACTTGTGCAGGGACGATGGCAAAGCAGTGAGAATCTCTGCCGGTGGCTGGACGATTCTGGATAATCCGCCCGTCGTGTTTCTTCGCAAGAAGGACATGGGAGAATTGCCGATTCCCCAACAAGGCGGAAGCATCGACGAGTTGCGCCAGTTCGTGAATGTGAGTGATGCCGATTTCAATCTCTACCTGGCGTGGCTGCTCGACGCTCTCAAAGGACGCAAACCGTACTCCATCCTGGTGGTCAATGGCGAACAAGGGGCGGGCAAGAGCACTTTCTCCGTCCTGACTGGGGAAATGCTGGACCCGTGCAGGGAAGCCAAAACCAAAAGTCTGCCAAAAGATGTGCGAGATTTGGCGGTACTGGCAAGCAACCGGCACTTGCTGGCTTTCGACAACATCTCATGGCTCTCTGAGGAGATTTCGGACGCCCTGTGTCGATTGGCAACAGGTAGCGGCATGGTCCTCCGGTCGCTCTACTCCAACGCCGAGGAGCAAATCTTCGGTGGAGCGAGGCCGATGATCCTGAACGGAATCCCTGAAATCGGCGACCGGAGCGATTTCCTTGGCCGCACCGTAAAGATAACCTTGCGGGCGATTCCAGAAGAACATCGACAGGACGAGAAGGCATTATTTGCTCGATTCTTGGCCCGTCGTCCGTTCTTGCTTGGCGCTTTGTGTTCGCTTCTGGCCAACGGCTTGAAGAACGAAAGTCAAGTAGCCGACAAAGGCGGTCCCCGAATGTCAGACACATACCACTGGCTCCAGGCATGCGAGATGGGTACGGGCCGGAATCTCTCGAAGCCGTTTGCTGAGAACCTGAAGGAGAACGTCAAGGGATTCGCTCTGGAAACCTTGTTTGGGAGGTCGCTGGTGATGTTCCTCCAGAACACAAATTACGTCTGGAAGGGCACGGCGAACAAATTGCACCATGCTTTGCATCCTTGCTGGGATTTAGTGTGCGGCTCCAACCTGAAAGACATGGGCAGGTATCCGAGTACCGCACGGGTGCTGTCGGGAGAACTGAATAAGCTTGGGGCTTCGCTACGGGAGAATGGAATCGTCATCGAGCGTAAGAGAACTGGAGAGCACCGAGAAATCACGATTGACGCTCTGGGTTACTTTCGGCCTCAACAGCAGCCAAGCGAAACTTCACCTGACCTGTCCACGCCGCCCAAATTGCTTACCGAAACAAGCGGCGGTCGCATGATGAGCCGGGCAAGTTAGTGACGCAGGAATGACGCAAATGACGCAGAGTGACGCAGAGAAAAATGCTCTGCGTCACTGAGAAAATGCCGTAATTTACGGGGTTTTATGCATTCAGTGACGCAATTGACGCAAAACTTCTTAAATTGAATATTTTAAAGGAAGAAATGTATAAGGCGCATATGTAAAGTATGGTATTTTTTGCGTCATTTGCGTCATTTGCGTCACTGACCTGCGTTTTGTAAAGAAATCCCCGTCTTTTCTGCGGTTTTCTCAATGACGCAGACGAAAACGCTCTGCGTCATCCTGCGTCACTGACGGGCGGTTTGCGTCATTGCGGGGTGACGGCTGACGATAAGTCCAAGCTCGCCGTTGGTGTCGGTTGAGCAGTTGCCGACTTTGGGAGAGGTCAGCAGCGTCAGTAAGAGCAGTCAGGGCGGAATGGACAGGAATGACAGACCGAACTCGTCACAGCGCAGATGCCGTTGCGGCACAGCTTCAACTGGCCGATCGGAAGGCTCAAGGGAAGGACCGTCGTCAACCGGGCGTGAAAACCAAGCGGAGGGGGTTTCATCATGAAAACTGAACAGAAGAATAGAGCGCTTCACGGATTGGACGCTCCGAAGCCTGCGGCGGCCGCTTTCGCCTCCAAAAAGGCAGTCCTGGCGGCTACTCTTCGGCTGGGAGCGAGCGCCAAAGTGCAACGCATTGCACTTTTGGCGGCCCAGCTTGAAGTCGTGCCGGACCTGCTCCTTCCGTCGCTTCAGCCAAGTTGACCCTCGATCATCTCTCTCACGCCGGATTATGGCGATTGGTTGAGAACCGTGCTTCTGCCTTGGTCGCTTGGCGAATCAACCAATCCGTGGCGGCTTTGCAGAAAGCGGCGACAAGGGATTCAGCATGATTGCGGGGTATCGCCTTCACTTTTCTCGATACGGCTTGCCCTGCTCGTAAAGCTTGAGATGGTCCCTTGCCTCTCTGCCGTTTGCTTTCTCAAAGGCGGGGTCAGCAAGCGCCTTTTTCTGCCACTTGACAGCTTCATCAAATTGGCCGTTCTCCGCATATGCTGCTGCCAACGTATTTAGCGCATTAGCGGCCTTCCAATTTGTAAGTTCACATGCTTTCTTAGCATACTCCACCGCCTTCTTGCCATTACGACACTCTGCCTTGGGGCAAGTAGCCGATATCCAGGCGAGGCCGTTGTAGGCTTCTGCGTAGTTCGGATAAAGCCGCACGGCCTCACCATAATCGGCGATGGTCTTGTCGTATTCGCCCTTCTGGGAATGGGACACGCCTCGGTTGTAGTAGGTTCTCGCCTCGTTCGGGTCGAGTCGGATGGCCTCTGTGAAGTCGGCGATGGCCTCTTCGTGTTCGTTCTTTTCGACGTGGGACAAAGCCCGGTTGTAGTAGGCTAGTGCGTATTTCGGGTCGAGTCGGATGACTTCCGTGTAGTCGGCGATTGCCTTATCGCATTCGCCCTGTTTCAAGTAGGAATTGCCCCGGTTGTAGCAGGCTCTTGCGTCATTTGGGTCAAGGCGGATGGCTTCCGTGAAGTCGGCGATAGCCTTGTCCTGTTCACCCTTCTCGGCGTAGGACTTGCCCCGGTTATGGTAGGCATTTGCCAATTTCGGGTCGAGGCGGATGGCTTCCGTGAAGTCGGCGATGGCCTTGTCCTGTTCGCCCTTCTCGGCGTGCGACACACCCCGCTCGTTAGCCGCCTCTCCCGTTTTCCCGTTGGAACAGGACACCGCTATCAACGGCAGCAGGGTCGCAAGCCCCACGAAGCAGATAGAACAACTACGTTTCATAAGCATTCGGCACCGCTCTTCCGGCGTATTGCCATTGGCGTCGAGATGGAGCAACACGATTCTATCCCGTCCGGTCTTCCAGACAATCAGGAACCGCTCGAAGATAGGCCGGGAAGCCGTGCAAGTCCCAGCCTCACCCAGCTCGCCGTTGGTGTCGGTTGATTGGTTGCCGAATTGCGAGAAATTGGCAGCGTCAGTAAGAGCAGGCAAGGCGGAATGGACAGGAATGGCAGGCCGGACTCGTCACAGCGCAGATGCCGTTGCGGCAGAGCGTCAACTGGCGTGAAAACCAAGCGGAGGGGGGTTTCATTATGAAAACTGAACGGAAGAATAGATCGCTTCACGGATTCTGTGCCCGGAAGCCTGCCGTGCTCGCTTTGGCCTCGAAAAGGCGGTCCTGGCGGCTAATCTTCGGCTGGCTGAGCTAGCGCCAAAAGTGCAACGCATTGCACTTTTGGCTGGCCGGGCCTGATCTTCTGCGGTCAAACCTTTGTGGTCACAGGGACGGCAGCGCCACGCCACTCTCGTACTGGTCCTAATCTCCGGTCCACCTGAGCCCAGTGATCCGGTCAATCGTTGCGTATGGGCCTCCGTCTGTCGTCTTATCGTTTCTTGCTAACCACTGAATCGCTCCCTGCCTGAAGTAGTCCAGGGCAGAATTTGGTTGCCAGTTGCCGACACGAATCTCCTTCCCATCGAGATTGGCAGAGTATTCGTAATACGGGCCTTCCCTGCCGGTCGTGTAGGTGATCGTCGTTACCTTTAACGTCGCTCGAATTGTCCCGAACTGCCCCAGGTCAACCTCCACCTCTCGTTCGTCGGTTTGGCCTTCTCGCCACATGACCGGCGATGGAATCGGCTTTATGGCTGGCTTGCTGGGATTTCGCCGCTGAGCTGCAAAAGGATTGATGATTGCCTTCATGCTCCAGACGGCTGCCTTTTCCGGCGATATCCACTTCTGCCGCTTTTCAACGAAGTCTCGGAACGTTTTGCGTTTCATGAAGGTATGTAGTCTTCCGCCCTTCATTTTTCAGCGACAGCATCGGCAAAAGTGGCCAATCAATCGCCCTAATTCTCAGTCAAAGCGATTCCAGGCGACTTGAGAAACGGAGCAACCTGCCGATGATCGTGTTCTACCGAGAGAGAGCGAGTGGCGATTTCTTGACCATCGATACCGCCACGAATCGCTACTACCTCGACAACTATGGCCAGGACCACTTTGAGGGCAGGGCGACGGCTATTGAAGGGCAGGTTGGCTCCGTGTGCACCTGCGGGGTAAGTCGAGAGTTTCTTCATGCTCGGTGCCGGAGGATCGCCAAAAGGAAGGTTCCCAGGGAGTGGCAGAAGGCAATCGGGTTTTAGAGCGGGTCTGGAAGAGGAGCAGAAGATGAGAGGCACGAAGCAGATCGACTGGAGCGACCTCGAAGCAGCGGCAAAGGAAATGGCGGGCTAGAGACACCTGCCCGTTCAGCACGGCACTTCACACAAAGATGTTGCCAGGTTGAATCGAGAACGACTCGTATTGCTCTGAATCATCGAATACCCGTAACACCATGCCTCCCTCGAAGATGAGGGCAAACCAATTCGGAGCCGACACCTCGCTCCGCACGACCCTGCGTCCAAGCAACCCATGAAGCAGGTGAGATTGTCGCTCAGCCGGGTCGCAGTGCCCGTCAATGCGATTACCGGTTTCGTCCAGCAACTCCCATCCACTTTCGACCTGAATCCAACCAATCGGATGAAAATGAAACTGTAGTTCGTACTGACTGAGGCAAACTTGAATCAATACAGCATCGTGCAGAAAAGTGAGATCCAGGTTTGCTGGAACGCCATACATCTACGTTCTGCTCCTGGTTCAGCGACCACGGCCACGACCGCTACATTGAGAACAGCGACCATCAAGGCGGATGGGCACCGAAGGAAATGATCGTCGAGGCTCTTCAAGCACTGGGCTACATCCAGGCCGAAGCTGACTCTCCGATCATCGGTGTCGAAAAAGCCGAGCTGAATCTGCCCCAAAGCTTATGAGGGTGGTTCTGGCCGCTCGCCCTTCACGGAGCCTTTCTTCTGCTCTGGTTTCTGGCCTTCAGGTCGCTTCCCTTTTGGCTGTTCGGGATTTGCACCGCCTTTGCCCTGCGTCTGCATTTTGGCAAGGGCGAGGTTGACCATGTAACGGAAGTCGGCGTGCTTCCTACATTCCTGAATCATGAACTTCCGAAGGTCGTCGGTCTTTTGGTAGAAGGCAGCGGCATCTGGGTTCTTGAAATTCACAACAAGCGGATGCCCTCGGTGCGCCGTTCCTGCCGCAATCTCCAATAATTGTTCGGGGCTTGCTCCCTGGAGAAAGGCCGTTGTGTCACCACGAGACCCTTCGGAACTCGGCTTTACTTCGGCTGCCATCGATTGACTCCTTTCCTGGCTGTTCAGGGTTCTTCCTGGACTTTGTTGTTGTGCTGGTGAATGTCGGCTCGCCCCTTGATCCTACCCAGTCTTGTTGGGATCGGGAAGGCGCTCATTTGGGCCTGCCAACCTGATGGCTCCGTTTCGCCCGCCTTACGTGAGTTTTGCCGATTCAAGAAAGCGCAGAAGAGGTTTACCGGGTGGTCATCGAAGAGGAATACTCGCAGCGGGAGTAAGAGGCCACCCTTGGGGAGGAGCGTCGCTATTTGGCTGGTCGGTGAATCTTTGCGGCTTCTTCCCAGACTAATCCCAGACGCCCAGCTTCTGCGGCACTGTGCGGACGACTATCGTTCAGACGCCGCTTATATTCAATGACCTTGTTGTTTTCGTCGGTGCTCGCATTCTTGTATTTGACAACGGCCCAGATAGTGAGAAAAGCGACGATGCAACCCGCAACCATTCCGACCAGTCTTCTTGCCGGCATCTTCGATACTCCAAAAAGGTCGAGGTTGAGCGCTGGCTCTTGGGTCAACCGTCGAGTCCATGAGCAGTTCGACAATTTGCGCCAAATTCAGAACCAGTTTTTCCGCTTTTGAACCTCCTGTTGCCAAGTTTCCAAGTCCCTTTCAAGCCTAGCCCGTGTTAGTGCTGGTTGCTGCCGATTTAGCTCTAATTCACTCTGCAAGGAGCCTGCCTCCACCTCCTTCACGGCAAGTTGCGGGTCGGGTTGTTCGGAGGCATCGACCAGACAGAGAAGGACAAATTAGGGAGTGCGTGTCATGGGTCATCACCGAGCCCGATCACTCCCTCACGACCATCCTGATGCCCGGCGAATACTAACCGACTCTCCACGCCCGGAAGCTGCCACATCCGCATTTCAGCCAATCAAACGCCCTAATGGGCATGAGCAAATCAAACGACAAGCGCCCAAGCAATGCGTTTGGCTTCGTCATCAGAGGCGGATCTTGAACAGGAGAAGGCAATGACGGGCAAGAAACAGATCGACTGGAGCGACATCGAAGCAGCGGCAAAGGAAATGGCGGGCAATTGGCGGAAGTTCAACTGCTTCGCCTGGCATCGGGGCTGCAAGCTTGAAGACGCCGAGAACTGGGCCATCCATTACACCAGCAACCGAGACTCCGGCTTACTGGAGCAAAGCAACGAAGCCGAAATCAACAAACGGCTTCACCCATTCAGCGAGGGAGCGGACCCAGACCTTGTTTTCGAGCAGCACTCCCATTGGGCTTGCGGCTACCTGGACGGGTTTTCCATCCGAGTGTACGGACCTGACGGCTCAATCACACCGGCTTTTGGGGAGTTCTGCCGCATCAAGGAAGCACTGGAGGACTACCCAGTGCTCAACGAAGAGGACTATTCTGACCGGGAATATGAGGCCACGCTTGAAAACTACGCTTGCGAGATGTGGAATGTGAAGGATTTGCCGGATGGGTGGGAGAGTGAAGTCTACACTTGGTTTAGCGACCACAGCCACGACCGCTACACTGAAAACGCCGATGACCAAGGGGGCTGGGCACCGAAAGAAAAAATCCTTGAGGCGCTCCGAGCACTGGGATACATCCAGGGAGAAGCGGAGGATACACCGATTATCGTCTCCCGTTCCGCAGCCCGACCCTGAAGCGCTTAGAAGCAGAGAAAGAGCCATGCTGACACAGAAGTTCGATCTCGGGAGAACCGTCCAAACGCTGGCTGCCGTTGAAGCCCTGAAGCGTTCAGGTCAAGAAGCAGGTTTCTTCATCGATATGCACGCTCAGGGTGACTGGGGCGACTTGCTGCCTGAAGATCAAGCCAAAAACGAGAGGGCATTGTTAGAAGGACGGCGGTTGGTCAGCCTTTTTAGCACCCTGGCAGGTGATGCTCTTCTGGTCATCACCGAGGCCGACCGCTCCATTACGGCCATCGTGACACCCTACGAGTATTAGCAGTATCGGCCTAACGCTCTTCCCATCGCCTACATTCCCTTCTACCGGCTCTTCGGCCTCGTGAGCCGTTGTGAATCGCCTCATCCCTCTCACGCCCGCTCTGCCCATCATTTCGTTCCCAGGTGAAAGCTCACTCGCTAATCACCGAAGCCGAACGCAACGTCCCAAGCCTACTGACTCCAGATGAGTATTTGCGGCCTCTTCCTGCCTGCCAGCTACCACATTCGCATCTCAATCAAACGCCCTAAGAGGAGGAAAGACCTGACAGTTCAAGCACGGAGAAAACGATGCTCACCCAAGGCGAAATCCGGCAGCAAATCACCGACAAAATCGTGGCGGCAATCAAGGCAGGCACGCCGCCCTGGCGAAAAACGTGGCGAAGTAACGGCAATTGCGGAACGCCTACGAATGCTGTCTCGAACAAGGGCTACAGGGGCATCAACATTCTTCTTCTTGAACTTGCCGCCCTTGAACGTGGCTACGAATCCAGATGGTGGGCATCATATCGCCAATGGCAGAATCTCGGTGGCCAGGTCCGAAGAGGCGAACACGGAACTCAAATCGTCTTCTACCGACCCATCGTCCGCAAGGTCATGGACGATGCCGGCGAAGAGAAAACCGAATCCTTCCCGATCTTGAGAACCTGGACCATCTTCAACGTTGCTCAGGTCGAAGGCGATGGCGTCGAGCGCTTACGCAGCATCAACCACGCTCCCGCTAACTTCGTGGATTACACTCCCGCCGAGCAGGTCATCGCAGCAACTAGGGCCGACATTCGTTTTGGGGGCAACCGAGCTTTTTATCAGCCGGGTGGTGACTTCATCCAGTTGCCGCCCAAGGACAGCTTCTTGGGGCAGCACGAGTTCTATCACACTTCCCACCACGAGTTGGCGCATTGGTCAGGCCACGAGAGCCGACTCAATCGCCTCAGCAAGAACGCCCGTTTTGGCGACAGGGCTTATGCCTTTGAGGAGCTTGTGGCGGAAATCGGTGGCTGCTTCCTGTCGAATGAAACTGGCATTCCGCAGAGCGACGATCTGAGCAATCAACACGCCTATCTGGGCCACTGGTTGGAAGTTCTGGGCAACGACCCCAATGCGATCATTCGGGCTTCAAGTCAGGCATCAGCAGCGAGTGACTTCATCCTCTCGTTCAGCCGCAAGATCGAAGGCGGTGCAGGGGAAGAGGAAGAAACGGTTGCGGGCGTGGTCTAGCGCCCGTCAATCAAACGCCCTAACAGGCAGAAGGGTCAACAACGTTCAGGAGAATTCAAGCAATGCGATGGTTTATAGAAGAGTCCGGCACGCCCGGTGAAAGCAAGCTGGTCATCACGGTCACGCAGAAGGAACAGCGCCGCCTTCAGGCATACAGACGGCGAGACGAGAAGAACCAACTGCAATCACATGAGCCACGCTTCAACTCCGATGATTTCCTTTACGACCTACTTGAGAATATGTTCACGAACGACTGCTTCACCTGGCTCCCGGATGGCTGCACTGGCGATATGACCTTGGCTCCAATGCTGGGCATTCTGGGCGAGGAAATGGCAGGACCAACGAAGGAGTTTACGGAGTGTTCGGGCCTTTTCAACTGCGGGCGCTGGGAGGTGAATGGAGAACTTCGGGACATTTACCAGCCAGTGCTTCAGCGTTGGGCGTTCATGGATTACGCCCTCACAAACCCCCAAGCGGAACTAGCCGAGACGGGCAGATGCGAATGGGAAGGCGGCGACTATTGGGGCACGCAAGAGGCCGCTGAAAGGGCCGTGGCCGCATTTGCAGAACGTGCGGAAGCCGTGCCCGGTTAGACGCCCGTAAACAATCAAACGCCCTAAGAAGCAGAAAGGAGGAAAGGTTGAAAACTTACGATGTGAAAGTCCGGCTTCCAGGAGGTCGGACGATAACGATTCAGACCGAGGCAAGGAGCGGGGGGCAAGCGAAGGAAAACGTGAGAATCCTCTACCCAACTGTCACGGTGCTTGGAGCAAGGCCCGCACGATGAAGAGGATTCCGACCGCTGGGAGCGTGGCCAGAAAGGGAAAAGTAATCAAACGCCCTAAGAAGTAATGACTAGCAAATCAGTCCGTTCAGTTGAGGCTACCGAGATGAACCAGAGGTTTCCGTTGGGTCAATTGGTCGCAACGCCTGGGGCCTTGGAAGCGATGTGCCGGGCAGGACAATCACCCGTCGCCTTCCTGGAACGACACCGATGCGGCGATTGGGGCGAAGTCTGTCCGGGTGATGCGAAGCTGAATGATGAGGCGCTTCGAGAAGGCGGGCGAGTGCTCAGCAGCTACCGCACGATCAAGGGAGAACCTTTGTGGATTATCACCGAATACGACCGAAGTCTTACGACGATCTTGTTGCCGGAAGAGTATTGAGCAGGAAGGTGAATCATGCGTCTGTTCAAGGTTTACGAAGCCGATGAAGGGGCCGAGTGGGAACTAATCTTTGCCAGGAATCACCGTGAGGCAGCGTCGATCACAAAGACGCTGTGGCAAGAAAACGGCTACGTGTGCTGTTGCTTCGAGGTCGTGGAACTCTGCTTGCCAGCGAGCGCAAAGGAAGGCCGGCAGCTGATAGGTCTGGTATACGAACCTGCGATTTTCCCAAAAGAATACCGCTTGTGACGCCCTTGAACTCGGCCTGAAAGCCGCTACGTGTACATCGCTGGCTGGAGTGGGACCGAGCAGACGAGCCTAGCAATTGGGAAAGCAACATGGAACCTGAACCTGAACCTGATGTGGTAATTGAGCCAGATTCCGTTGATGCACCCCTTGGTTGTCCTCAGTGCGGGGAGCGACGGATGGATTACCTGGTCTGGCAGAGTGACTACGAGACGATCAAATGCGAGTCGTGCGGACAACTTTATTGCATCTGACGCAGCAGCAACGAATCGAAAAGGAGAGACAGCGTGTCGGACATTCCAGCAAATGATGTAGGTGAAGTTGCACCGACCTCACTTAACCACCTTATCGGCCAGAAGAGCGTCATTGCCCAGGTGCGAGTGGCGGTTGAGGCCGGTTTCGCAGACGGCAAGAAGTTCGACCATGCCCTTTTGGTCGGTCCTCCGGGGCTTGGCAAGAGCGCCCTGGCCGGTGTGATCGCCCAGGAAATGGCGTGCGAGTTCCACGAAGTAATTGGCCAGTCCATCAAGACGCCGGCTGACTTGAACGCTCTGCTCCTTGAAGCCAAAGACAAGGATGTCATTCATCTTGATGAGTGCCACGAAATGAAGAAGCCTTTCCAAACGGCGCTCTACTTGGCTGTGGACAAACGCAAGCTATTCGTTCAAGGCGGCGGCAGGCCACAAAGCATCCCGATTGCCGACTTCACGCTGTTGCTATCGACCACCGACGAATACAGCCTGCTCCAGCCACTCAGGGACAGGATGAAGCTGGTTCTTCGCTTCGAGTTTTACAGCGTTGAAGAACTGACCGAAGTCCTGCGGCATCGAATCCGTGCCTTACGGTGGCAGGTTGAGGAGTCGCTGTTGCCGCTCATTGCCCAGCGATCCCGTGGCACACCTCGGCTCGGGTTGCGGCTTCTGCAATCGTGTCGCCGTGTCTGCCGTGCTGAGGGCGCTTCCTCGATCACAATGGAGCACCTGGATCGTGCCTGCCAGTTAGAGCAGATTGATGGCCTGGGTCTCGGCCCAACAGAACAACGCTACCTGACCATCTTGGCCAATGGAGCAGCCCGGCTAAATATCATCGCCTCACGCCTGGGACTGCCGGCCCGCACCGTGAGTCAGGTGACGGAGCCCTTCCTTATTCGCTCCCAATTGATCATGAAGGACGATGCTGGAAGGCGACAACTCACCCAGGAAGGCCGTGAGATCTTGGTGGCTCAGCGCACAAAAGGTGTCTAATTGCTGTCGAAGAGGTGTCAAATGTCCGTCACGTTCCAGACCGAAACGAAGCACATCGTCACCGTGGCTGAGATGGCCAGGATGCTTGGTTTGTCGAGGCAGAGGTTGTACCAGTTGATCGGCACGGCCTTCCCACACCCGCTCTATCACGTTGCCACTCGCAGGCCTTTCTACACGGAGGAGCAGCAGCAAGTTTGCCTGGAGGTGCGACGGAGGAATTGTGGGATCGATGGGAAGCCGGTGTTGTTTTACGCAAGCCGCCTGCTGTCAAACCCCCGCAAGCCAAAGCCAGCAAAACCCAAAGTGGAAGCGAAGGGGAAGGGCGTGATGGCACTCGTAGACGGACTGAACTCGCTCGGTTTGACCACTGCGACAGCCGCCCAAGTTGAGCGGACTACCAGGGAATTGTTTCCGCAGGGCACCACCGGGATCGACCAAGGGGAGGTGTTGCGGGCCGTCTTCTTGCATCTCAAGCGCCAGAATACGGGCGATAATGTCGGGCGATAACAGTCCTTATCAGCCCAGTTAAGGGGTAGGAGTGTCCAAATGCTGTCTAATTTCCGTCCAGAAGAGCGCCACAATTCAGGTGATAATGTTTTTGGAAGCGTGCCGGTCGGAGCAGAGGAACCGGCCCTGTTCACCCACTTCCTGGACGCCCACGATTTCTCCGCCAACAGCCGCAGAGCCTTCGTTCAGGACGTGAGGAAGTTTGCTGCCTGGTTCAGCGGGGCGAACCGAGAGCCGTTCAGGATTTCCAGGGTAACGGTGCGAGACATCACCGACTTCCGTGACGATCTGCGGCGAAACCAAGGGCAAGCCGTGGCGACCATCAATCGTTGCCTGGTCACGGTTCGGCGTTTCTTCGCCTGGCTGGTTGAACAGGGCCACATTACCTCGAATCCAGCCAAGCCGGTCAAGGAACTTCGACGGGTTCAACTTGCACCGAAGGGCTTGGATCGCTGCCAGGTCCGCCGCCTATTGCGAGAGATTGAGCTACGGCAGGACATCCGTGCCGGCGCTATCTTCTCGCTCCTGCTTTACACTGGCTGCCGTTGCTCTGACCTCATCCACCTCGAATTGACCGACCTCATTCTGGGCGAACGTGGCGGGTCTGTAGTGTTCCGGCTGGGCAAGGGCAACAAGCAACGGAGCGTGCCTTTGCCCCTTCCTGCCCGTCGTGCATTGCTGGCTTACCTTGAAAGTCGTCCCCCCGTGGAGAGCGCCAAGGTCTTCATCGGGGAAAGGGGATCGCTCACGGACAGAGGCATTCGGGCGTTGTGCGATAAGTATTCCGCTTTGATCGGCGTGAAGCTGCACCCGCACTTATTTAGGCACACTATGGCCCACCAATTTCTTTCCGACAATGGGAACGACCTTGTGGGGTTGGCGCAGATCCTCGGCCACGAGAACGTGAATACCACGGCCCGATACACGAAGCGGACAGGTGAGCAATTGGGCGAAGCAGCGGAACGGCTGGTCTACTGAGGCCCGATTCTGCTTACGCAAGAGCGTACACTTGTCTCATTCCATTTTCATTTTCGACCGCCTTCGGGGGTAAGCTGTAAAGTCCTCGCCGGACGGAAACCCATGCCGACGCCATGGACCGTCGGCACATCGTTGTTACGGAATGCCGAGCGGACGACTGACGCCGCATTGAAGAACTGGCCGCCACGCCACACACGGCTATCTGCACTTTTGACCACCACCACTTCGTCTTCTCGGTCCTCCACCGCTTCCTTGCCATTCATACTGGGGTACGACTGCTTGAAACGCTCCTGACACCACGTAGACACATTCCCTTGAGCATCAAACAGGCCAAGATCATTCGGCTTCAGGCTCCCCACGGGCCGCACTCGCCCCTTCGCATTCTCTTGATACCACGCATACTTTGGTAGCAAGTCTTCCGACTCGCCGTAATACCGGCTCGTCAAAGCTCCCGCTCGGGTCGCATACTCCATTTCGGCTTCCGTCGGCAGACGGTAGCCGCTCAGTTTCAGATAGTTCGGGGCCAATCTCATTCCCCCGGTGTATTTGGCGTCCGTTCGCCCAGGATAAATCCCGCACGCTGCCAGTAACGCTCCCTGTCCCCACGGCGAACCTAACAGACTCACGCTGCTGGCCGCCGATGCCGGCATCGCCTTTGGGTCTTGAAACGGCTCATAACACCACTCGGTCTCCGGCAGCCCTTCCTGCTTGCTCAGCCAGTTACAGTATTCCGCAGCCTGAAACCAGCTCGTCCCGAGCACTGGGCAATCGCCTGTGCGAGCCCACCGGTTGACCCGTCGGTTGTACCCAGGGTCAAAGCGCCGGTATTCCGCCAATGTCACCAATTTGGCTGCGATGGCAAACGTCCGGTTAATCCCCCTCCTGTGCGCAGTTTCATAGTCTAACCTGCTTGCTTCCGTGACCGGCGATCCCATCATAAACTCCACCGGCCCTGGGATCACCGCCATCGTCTGTCCCTGTCCATTGACGTACCACTGCGTCGGGGTCATCTCCTTGTCCTTCGTGACTAACTGCTCGATGACTTGTAGACGCTTTTCCCGCTGCTCCTTGTCCTTCGCCCATTCGTCGTTGACCTGTTTCAGCCACGGCTCCTGTTTCCACTTACGGAGCAGCCATTCCGTGGAAGCATGAAGCCCTGAATCGGCAGCCGTGCGATAGATGTCCCACAGCTTGTCCATCAAGACCTTGCGTTCATCGGCTGAAAGCTCGTTCTCGGCGAACTCCCCCAGGCTCTGGATCAATGCCCGCCGTATCGTCAAGTCCGGTTCCTCGTCCAGATGCTTCACAATGGCCTTGATGTCCGCACCCAGCGGACTCAGGCGGTCAATCAGATAACTCCGCACCCTTGGATCGGGCGTATGCTTCAACAGTGGCCAGACCTTCGTTGGTTCATTCATCCTGAGCAGGGCCACCGCCGCATTCGCCTGCCGCTTCGCCAGCTTCTCTCGGCGGTCGTCCGAGGATGGCAGATCGGGTGGGAGCTTCAATTCGATCTCGAAGGTTAGCACAGGCAGTCCTTGCCCACCACAATCCTTGAGTTGCGGATAGATCACGGAAAACTGCTTCTCGTCAGCCTCCATGATCAAATCGGCCAAGAGTTGTGGCACGTCGGCGGCGTAATCGGCGAGAACATCGGTCGCCAACGACCGCTCGGTTTCCCGGAGACTGGCGTTTCGATACACAGCAGAAAGGGGAGCGAGCAGCTTTTGCCGCACGGGACGCAACGAATCCATCCAAAGGACCAGGTACACTGTTGGCACATTCACCAGATCGTTGCTTACGGCTTCTTGAACTTTCGCCCACTTTTCACTCTCCGGGTCATACTTTGCTAACGCTGCCGCCGCCCGGAGCCGTTGTTGCTCCTCACCTTTTTCAGGGTTTTCCGCCACGGCCCATAGCTTGTCCAGCAACCCGTCCTTATAAGGTTCCAAAGCATCACGGATCACCGGGACTTCATTCGGTGCGGCTTTCAGGAGACGACCCTTGAGATAATTGACTTGGCCAGCATCCACCGGCAAAAGGGCAAGGCTGACGTGGAGTTTCTGCGGAGATTTACCCTCCGCCTTGTCGTATTCCTCACGCAAAAGCGGATCAACCCACTCTCGATACTCGGCAATCTTGTCGATAATGGCTAGAACTTGAACCGTATCCGCATTCAGGAGGCTTTGTACCAACCCAGCGGCTTGAGTGGCCATCTTCCTCTCCTCGAACTGCTCTCGGATAGCCAGGCCGGTGAAGATTGCTACTGCCAGCAGCACGCCAACCAGCATCCCTCGCAGCGCATGATACTTACCAGCCTTTCGCATCATCTTCTGCTGCGGTGATGTCCAGTTCTTCTTCTGTGTCAGCCACTTGATCTGAAGCCATTGCTGGAGTGACGGCAGTTGGCGGTTTTCAGGTCGGGCATTCCAAACACCTGCCCTATCCGCAAGCAGCAGTTCGGCCCGACCTCGTCTTGTTTCCTTCTGCTTACGGGTCAGCCATTCTCGCAAGGAGTGAACCAGATAATCATGGGTGAGTTGGTAGTATTTCTGACCCGGTTTCGACGACGAAGCCTCCTCTTTACCTTCTGGGTCCGTTGGTGTGATTAGCCTGATCTCGTTATCGAGAATACGGAGGAGGTCATCGAAATCCTTTGGACGACTCCCGTAGCCCGAGGCTTCCAGCAACTCCGCATAAGACCGCATGTGGCCCTTGATGTCACTGCCTGTTTCCGGCAACAACGCTTTCAAGTCGGCCCTGGCTGCCTTCTGGTGATAGCGATGTTCGGGAGGGGCCGTTGCCGCACTAAACGTTTCTTCAAGGAAGGTGATGCCGACACCCTCCACTCCACCCATTTGCTTGAGCGTGGCGGGCGTCCATGTCTTACCTTTCATCATTTCTGCAAACAAAGCCAACCGGACGCAGATGACTTTCCCTTCCTGGGCCAAGCCAGACACGGCCTGTTCAAGAAACTGTTTCTGGTCCTTGTTGGTTTCGCTGGGATTTTCAGGCAGTACGCCGAAGGCCCGCCCAAACGCTGCCAGCACTTTCTCAGCGTGGCGAATCGGGAAGAGATCGACAGCAGCAGAGTTCTGACCTTCAAGAAGCCGTATTTCCAGTTCCCGCATGAACCGGATGACCGCCATCCAGAAATCATCCCTCACCATGACGATGCACTGCAACCGCCCGCCGTCGCACTGACGCAGGGCTTGGACCAACTCCGTGTTCTCCTCCTCTTTCTTCGCATGGAGCCATTGTTCAAACTGATCCAGGACGATGACGACTTTCTTGCCCACGGGAATGCCCTGACCTCGACGCAGTGCCGCAAGCGTCTCTTTCAGGCCCAGGTTGTCAGGCAGGGCAGGACAGCATTTTCGCAGACCATTCAGCAGTCTTGTTTCTGTTTCCTCAGCGGTGGCTTCGACGTAGATAGCAATCACATGGTCGGACAGACGAGGTAGCAGCCCCGCTTTCACCAAGGACGATTTGCCGCATCCACTTGGCCCACAGATCAATCCCACCGAGAACGTCTTTTCAGCATCCGTTTGTTCAATGCGAGATTTCCAGAACCGAATACTGTCGGGCAGCCCGTCACGATCACGAGGACCGGGTAGCAATTCAAGGAAAAAGTCGGCATCCTGGGCATCGAAAGATCGCAAGCCTTTCGGCACAATCCTGATGAGTTGGTGGTCGGAAGTCGGCGTTGTCGAAGAGGCACCAGAGCGAGCTGATGCAATCGAAGTCGAGGGCGGTTGCGGGACTGGCATGACCGTAGGTGTACTCATGCCTTTTCCCAGATGACCGGATTGCTGGCTAAGTGTTTGCTCGGCCAGAAAGTGCCGTAGATCGTCAGCCATGTCCTGGGCGGTCATGTAACGCTCGGCAGCACGCTTCGACAGAGCCTTGAAACAAATCCGTTCCAGTTCCTTTGGAATGCCTTCATCAACTTGGCGGAGCGGACGGGGTTCGTGGTTCGTCACTTGCTCCAGCAGTTCCGCCTTCGATTCCGCACGGAAAGGTTGGCGTCCCACCAGCAACTCGTACAGTACCACGCCAAGACTGAAAATATCGCTACGTCCATCGACCCTGTGTCCTTCCCCACGGGCTTGCTCTGGCGACATATAAGCAGGCGTCCCAGCATAGCGTGGCCCCTTACCTACGTCCTGCTCACGAAGAGCCAGCCCGAAATCCGCAACGAATGGCTTGCCGCTTTTGTCCAGGAGGATGTTCCCAGGCTTTATGTCCCGATGCACCAGACCTTGTTTGTGGGCGAAATGAAGCGCCTCGGCCACCGTCGCCACCAGTTCAACGGCGTCGTGCAGCGACAGCCGGGATTGCTTGAGCAGGGAGCCGAGATCAGTGCCGTCGATGTACTTCGAGACGACATAGCACGGACAATCTCCCGTGCTGCCGGCATCATGCACTGGCACAATGTTCGGGTGATCGAGGTTGGCGACGGTGCGGGCTTCGATCAGGTAGGCTTGGGCATCTTCGGGACTATCCACCAACTTGCGATGTGGAACCTTGATCGCCACGAGCCGCTGCAACTGCTCATCTTGGGCGAGATAGACCAGGCCAAAGCCACCCCGTCCCAGCAACTTCTCTACCCGATAACGACCGATGCGTTGGGGCTGTTGGACGACAACTTCGTCAACAGTCGCCTGCTCGTACGGACCTGTGCGGTTGAGGTCGTTCATTGGGCACCTTGATTGCAACCGGTTGATTCGATTGATTGTTGCGAGCCAGATAGATCTTACCGAGTCGCTGGCTCCTATACCTGCAAAATGCTGGGGAGCGGAGGATTCATCTCAATCATCTATCTTCCTGGCTAAACCCTCCAAGCCAACGACGGCGAGAGCCACCAGGAGCGCCAAGCCGACCTCCCGTTTCTTGCCAGTTCTTGTTTCATTTTTCAGGAAACCGGCGCTGAGAATGGTTCTGTGCGGGCTGAGAAACTCTGCCAAACGGCCAGTCGAAAAATCGGCGGTGGCAGATTCCCGTTTCGTCAGGGTTTCTTCATTGGAAAGTCCAGCGTTGAAGCCCATTCGATTGCCCTTCAACGCCTCCAACCGGCAAATTGCGGGCTTGCAGGCGAATGGTTGGCTCTGAGGGACGAAAAGCGATCACAGACCGATGACTCTTCCATCTTTATGCCATCCAAGGCGCTCAAATCGGCTTAAAACGGGGCTTTCATCGCAAAGTGAAGATGAACCTGGCTGAGTCTTCCTGCGTCTATCTGGCTTAAATCTTGTTGATCTGACGGGCAAGCTCCATCACTCGCCAGGCCGGTCACGAAGGAAGTAACCCGAGCGAGTCCACACATAGACCAATCAGGCACTCGACGAGAGGACAGCCCCTAGAATCGATAGCACGACCCCACCCAGCCAGAAAAAGAAGGGGCGGCGTGCTTCATCCCAGTACATGAACACGAATACGAGGCTAATCGGCGCTACAAACAGGCATCCCAATCCCCACAGGACGCTTTCCTGAAACGCCAGTACTACAATCCAAATCAATGCCACCAGGCAAACGAGCCAGCCAACAAGTGAGATTACAAAACCGATGGTGGCCATCACGACGCTCCCGAGTGTATGGGTGATGGTGGCACTTCTACGCCTAATGCGCTGAACCGGATAGCAGATCTTACCATGTACGCCGTCTCTTGGTACTTCATGTGGAGTCCGACTGCCAGATGCTACCCCGATTTTACAGCCGGCGTTTCTCCTGAAACTGCTTATCACCTACCAGCACCACTTCCCGAAGACAAACTTTGGCCGTGCCCGCTACTTTGCTGGAACATCGGTTGGCTGAGCAAGGATTGGCACTGGACTTTGGCGCCCCTCCGTTTCGTATCCTTCCACCGCTCACTGGCGAGATCGAGATTGGCAGTGCTTTCCAGCTCTTTGGGAAAGTAAGGCGGGCCGTAGAAGGCTGCGACCTTGATGAGCTTACCTACGATCCCTGGCCGGAGGATTGGGGTACTTATCTCCTACCAGCACCACTTCCCGAAAATGGGATCTGGCTGCCGGCGACGACACTGAAACCTATCAAACGCCCTAATGGATAGAGTTGTGAGCAACACGCTCATCCAGGAAGCCACCCATGTCCGACCCGACCGAGCCCCTTCGTCGTCAACGCCTGGCTGAGATCAACGCCGAGCCTGGAAGCCGTGAGTCTCTTGAAGCTCGGTACGGCCAGGTCTGGGACGCTCGGCAACTGGCCGAAGTTTTTGAGTTCCTTGGATTCATGGCTCCCTACGTCGTCGTTCGCCGGAAGGCAGATGGGGTGAAGGGCAGTTTGGAATTCCAGCATCAGCCCCGCTTGTACTTCAACTGGCAGCCCCATGAAGGGAAATGACCACGCCAATCACCGGAGTTCTGCCAGGCGAGTAATAACGCATCAAACCGAGGAAGGCATAAGAGGAGCATACCGCATGAAACGAGCCATTGTCCTTGTTGGCACGCTGATAACGGCGCTGTCGTTGATACCTGGCTGCGGCGTCAGGGTCGAGGTCGCCAAAGAGAAGCTCCTGAACGAGATCGACGGCCTGTTGGGCGAAGTTGATATCCAGCGAAAGGAGGTCGAACTTGCCATCAGGAAAATGGCCCAAGCCACAAACGAGCTTGGCAAGAACAAGATCAAGTGCCAGGTGCAAGTCCAGCGCCTCAGCAAGCAAGTCAAGGCCGTGGAGGAAAGAATCGCTGAGGTCGATGCTTCGCTCAGGACGCTCCGAGATTACCTTGCACGAGGTAAGGCGGTCGAGATTGCGGGCAAGACCTTCACGCCCGACAAACTCCAAGACATGGCCAAAAGGGTCATAGAGGCGAGGAGAAACCTGGTCTCGGAGGCGGAATCCCTGGAGCGTGCGAAGGCCACCATCACCCAGGCAGCGGAAATGCTCGGCCACCGCTATGAGGCTGCCACGTCCAGGCTGGCTGCATTCAAGAGCCAACTGAAAGAACTGGACGCCCAGATCGTGGCCCTGGATGCGCTCAAAGATGCGGCCAAGATTGCCGGGACTTCCAACGAATCGTTCGTCGATGATTTGCAAGACCTCCAGGACAAAATCAGCGGCCTGCACGACAAGGTTCAAATCGAACTCCGTTGGGAAGAAGAGAAATGGAAAGCACTGGACGATCAGGCAGAGGTCGAGAGCACGGACAAGATCTTCGCAACGACCAGAAATACGGCGGACACAATAGCCGAGATCGACAGGCTCGTTGGGAAGAGGTGAAATCCTTCCATCTGCTTACGACTGAAAGAGGATGGGCATGATTCTCCTACTCTGCTGGCTTGGCATCCTTGCGGGCATCGTGATGTTCATCTTGGGTTTATGCGCTATGTTGAATCCTTCGGAAAGAGCGGACCTAGCTCTTGGTCCGATAGTTCTCTGTTTGGGCTTGGGCCTCGTTTACTTCTGCGGCAGAGGTCTCGGTTGGTTTGGGTTGAGCAAGGAATCAGCCAACCTTGAACGAAACGTGACCGACGAGAACCAGGGGGCAGACACGCCGCTGGAATCGTGGAAATGTAAGATCGCAGTGTGGAAGAACAAACAGAGTGCGGCCCTGGAAACCCTGCAAAGGCTTGAGAATGACAAGCGGGAACTTGTGGCAAGGCTATGGAAGATGGGGGTCAATTCGTCCGCCGACCTGAGAGGGAAGCCGACTGCCACTGTGTATGCCGACGAGCTTCAGGAAGTTGCAAAGCAGATAGCGGCCACGAAGGGAAAACTTGAAGAGCGAGATGAAGACCTCGTGCGAATGGAATCTGCCTTGCGCCGGTTAGAGCGATTGCAGCTTCTCAAGGAAGTTGGCGGAACCGAGGAGGAAGCCACTGAATTGGCCCAGAGTATTGCCGACCTGGACGACAAACTGAATCGGGCTTCGGGCGTGAAGGATGTCGGGCAAGAACTCAAAGCAGAGGCAATCCTGGAGAACGAGCTAAAGGAAGTCAGCAAGTAACCGACCGACCTTGGCCGGGGAAACAGATAGAATAAAGCGAAATAACAAAGGAGTTTTCGATGGGGCTGACCATTCACTACCGCTTCCAGGCTGATGGCGGTGTTAAAGAGGCTCGGCGATTGGTGGCCGAGCTTCGCAAGCGTGCCCTCGACCTGCCTTTCCAAGAAGTAGGCGATCTCGTTGAACTGGACGGGGAGCAATGCCACGCCGATGTCAACGAGAGTCAGCATCTTCGCTGGCTCCTGATCCAAGCAGGTGCGTTAGTAGTCGAGGATGACTGCCATTACCGGCTGTCTCCGACCCATCTCATTGCTTTCGAGACTTCGCCGGGCGAGGGCTGTGAGGATGCCAACTTCGGTTTATGCACCTACCCCAAGACCATCGAAGTTCTCAAGCCCCGCAAGCGAATTCTCGAAACGCAACTGGAAGGGTGGTCATGGGGAAGTTTCTGCAAGACGCAATATGCCAGCAACCCTGACTGCGGCGGGCTTCCCAACTTCCTTCGCTGTCACTTGTTGGTGGTAAAGATGCTGGACGCTGCCGGCGAGTTGGGCATCCTCCAAGAAGTCAAGGATGAGGGACACTACTGGGAAAAGCGAGATGCTGTGGCATTGGCACGAGAGATCGACGAGTGGAACTCCATGATCGGGGCGTTAGCCGGTCAGTTGAAGGATTTGCATGGGGAGGCTCTGGAAGCTGAGATCCTGAAGTTTCCGAACTTCGAGCACCTGGAAGCGAACGGCCAGTCCCTCAGCAAAAAGCGAAGTAACGGGCAGCAAGACCGCAGTTAGTCCTGGCCAGGTATCCGGCTTCAACGGGGCCTATGGTCAGCCCGTACCATCCTGTTTTTTCGCCTCGCTCTTGCCAAAACCCGCTTTCTTGAGCAAGCGCAAAATCTTCTCGCCATGCCACGCCCAGCAGTAATTCATCCAATCGCTCGTCCACCTCTGCTCGCACAGCCCGTCCTCGAATGCTATGCGGCTTGGTTTTCCTGCGGCAGTGCGAAGGCCGAGTTCCTTGAGCTTCTTGCCGACCTTATGGCTTGTCTTGCCGAACCCAGCGCCGATCTCTTTCATGGTCAGGTAATCACCGTTCATTTTTCTCCTCATGTTGTTTGATGCCCAGCTTGCTGGCGATACGGTCGATGTCCTCGTCCGTGAATACACGTCTGTTCCCCAAGCGCATCGCAGGTTCCGGCACCGCTCCGCTTGTAAGCAAATAAGTGATTCGATGCGGTTTGGTGCGGAGCAAGCGGGCAACTTCGCCGAGCAAGTGGAAGTCGTTTTTCTTTTTCATGAGAGTATGTATGCAGCAGGACGTGTTTTTCTCACGAGGAGAAGAGAAAAAGCCAAGATTTAGCGAGGAGCTTGGAAGGGCAGAGCAGGGTGCCGACCGGAGGCGATTTGTCTCTTGTCGTCCCTGCCCACTTGCGGAGCGAACTCTGCGGCGGCTAGGATGCCGGGTGGGTTTGGCGAATGGTGGCTGAATGCCTTGGCAGTGGAGCAGGCGGCCTATAGAAAAAGCCGGTGCGTTCGATGCCGCTTACTTTTAGTATCTTTCGGCTGACCTTCTCCGCAAGATGCGGAGAAGGTCAGCCGTTGAAACCCATTTTATTCACGCCACTTGCGACTGATAACGGCGATACGTCTGCAACGCGTCGCTCATGATGC